>Ga0131853_10024838_pt1 | contig 10804 bp, 5 predicted proteins | sample TergutLab28metaG_FD_92764 | JGI IMG/M metagenome (GOLD analysis project Ga0131853, IMG submission 92764) | Labiotermes labralis P1 segment gut microbial communities from Petit-Saut dam, French Guiana - Lab288 P1 (version 2) (version 2) | ecosystem: Host-associated > Arthropoda: Insects >... | reverse complement strand
CAGCATTGTAATATATATATATATATATATATATATGTATGTATACACTTAAGAGTGTACGTAAAGAGATCTCGTCTATTTTACGGCATTGTAATATATATATATATATATATATATATATATATACATACATAAAATAGTGTATATAAAGAGATCTCGTCCATTTTACAGCGTTGTATTATATATACACACACACATATATATATATATATGTACACACAATAGTGTACGTAAAGAGATCTCGTCCATTTTACGGCATTGTAATATATATATATATATATATATATATATATATATATACACATAAAAGAGTGTATATAAAGAGTTCTCGTCCATTTTACGGCATTGTAATATATATATATATATATACATAAAATAGTGTATATAGAGATCTCGTCCATTTTACAGCATTGTAATATATATATATTTATACACACACACACATATATATATATATGTACACACATAAGACTGTGCGTAAAGAGATCTCGTCCATTTTACGGCATTGTAATATATATATATACACATACATACATAGACACACACACACACACACACATAAAAGAGTGTATATAAAGAGATCTCGTCCATTTTACGGCATTGTAATATATATATATATATATATATATTTATTTATTTATTTATATACACTTTTATGTTCAGCCTAAAAATGGCTTCTAAGAGCCGAAACATGTCGCTGTAAATTCTTAAAAAGAAAATTAATAAAATTGCGTCAGTCTGTTTTATCGAATTATTTAATTACTCACTTGTTCGTTTTAGGCGTTTTTTTTTGCGAAGTAATAGCTTGTACAGCACTGCACAGAGTGACAGTTCTGGCGCTTTCACTTGCACTTTCTTCTACATTTTGAATTTATGAATGAAAAAAGCGACAAGTGCGGGAATTTTACGTGTGTCATTTTACTGTCTAAATAGTACAGTATGAGTTTACTCCTAACCTTTACAATACATTTACAGTCGATCACGCTAGACCTTAGCACTGTTCAAAGAGAACACACAGTTCAATACATGTAACAACAGTCAAGATCAGCGGTCTTAAAATAACTTGAAAAAATCATTATTAATTAGGTAAAAATTATGGGTACGCCTACCTACTCTGCAGCCCTGCGCTAAAGTGCATAGATTAAGTTACGTAAGTCCTACTTTAACCAAAATTGAACCAATCCGACAGTTTATTTCCGAATTCCACATCGCCTGTGAAGGTCAGTATGCTGCGGTCATGTCCGTCCGTCTGTCAGATTGTGGCCTATGTTGAGATTCCCAAACTGTGAACTTGTGCTTTATAAAACTTCTAAAAAAAATCATTTCGGTTGTTTTCCAATTTTGAGTCACATTGATTAATAATAATACAGCCCAACCTGCAAAATACCATTCATGTACTTTTCCTTCTACTTGCAAGCATGTGAAGGGTTTCATTGAAATTCTATATTGAAGATTTCAGCCGACAGCTGTTGGGTAATTTCAGTTTTCAACCACATCATGTATTAATATATTCAGTCATATAAATCAAGTTTATTTTGCGTAAAGCCGTATATTTTTTGGATTTTTGCATGTAGCCTTTTAATATTCTACATATTCTCTTTAAAGTCAGTATGGGAGATTTCTGGATATTTGCATTTCATTATGCCAGTTTTCAAGCAAATTTAATAAACCTCAAATACGCCTTTGGTAATTTTGCGCACGGCGTTGTGGAGAACGAACTTTCCCGTCTTGATGTAATGGAGACATAGAGGTTCTTCTGTGTAGTATGAACTTAATTATGAATACAATGGAGATGATACTCAGACTTTAAAGGGTTAATGATTTTGAAGGAAGCTATCATGGCTTATATACAACAGCAGTGAAAGTTATATATGTGTGTGCATTTATCCATGGTGATAGCAGCAGCGGGAGGTGCAGGGATGGAAATGAAGGAAACGAACACGAAGATAAATTCCTGTAATAGATGTGTTTTTGCAGTTATATGATAATTATCATGATAGATATTCTGTAATAAACTGTTCAGTATTTAACAATTTTAATACGTGTATTTAAATATATTATTGTAAATCGGTGACATATACAGGGTGATTTAAAAATATGGATTTAAAGAGCTTTTACCTTTACACAGACAGCCTATTTCCTCAAATTGGTGATTCCATCGACAAATGCTCTTCCTCGTTGGAGGTTGAATGTTGAAACGAAGACGAAACGCACGCTGCACAGCAGTCGCCGACTCAGTTTTAATGAACTAACGAACGCAAAAAAATCTTGTGATGCATAGTAACCGTTTTGTTCCTCTCAACTGACCCTGCTGCACGGCTGAGCGCTAGGCGAGAGCTCTATCGGTGGTATTTGAACATTTAGGACCTCCTCTTTCAAATGTTATGTAGATTATTCACATACCGTGTATAATTCAGGAAATATAGACGTACGAAATTGAGTCCATATTTTTTAATCACCCTCTATATCTATTATTGTATTTTTTTTTTTGAGTACCTTCCTGAGGATGGTTATAAAGGCCAAAATATGCTGGACGTTTAACACATGTTCGTTTATTTTATTTAATTTTAATGCATTTTTTGGAATATATATATATATATATATATATATGTGTGTGTGTGTGTGTGTGTGTGTGTGTGTGTGTGTGTGATGAAATATAAAGTTTCTGTGTAAAGTCGGGCCTGTTATAAAAACCTAATATATTAGGACACAATATACAACGTAATTTTAAATTTCATCGCGTGGAATAGACCTATTTCAGGACAGACGTATAACTTCTCGCTCTCTCATTAGTTTTAGAGGTGTTGTATTTTACTTGCCTCTGATGGTGATATGTGGGCCCGGTAGCTCAGTCGGTATAGGGACTGACTACGGGCTGGACGGTCCGGGATCGAATCGCGGTGGGGACGAGATTTTCCGCCCTTCAAGACCGGCCCTGGGGCCCACCCAACCTCCTGTAAAATGGGTACCGGCTCTTTCCCGGAGGTAAAGTGCGGCCGGGGCGTGCTGCTAACCACTCACCCCCTTCTAGTGCCGCGGTCATGGAAGAGTAGAGCTATACCTCTACCCACCCTCTGGGCCACACCGGGCCTGTAACGGGAAAATTTTACCTTTACCTTTGTGATGGTGATATTGATTTTGAGGGGGAAAAAATGTGATAGTACAGTACGTACATGTAAGTGCATTTCGAAAGAACTATCACAATTTGAAACAATGTAAGAAATTTAATTTTTCGCAACATGAAATTTAATGTAATGGAAAAAAATCACTTGTACGCCACAAATTTAAAAAATCTAATAATTTTTTAGAACACGTTGATTTGTGTACTGTAATCCAATTCGTGGCGCCTCATAGGTAGAGGTTCAAGATGTAGAATAGAGTTTGCGGTGGTACAACGTGCTGTCTCGGTAAGCTGCTTGCTCAGCAACTTTGCTATCATAATGCAGCTTATTTTGCCGGTGACTTAACATGCTGTGGTTTATTTTTTGGTAGAAAGCTCCAATCTTCTGCTTGTCTGAACTCACAAAACCAGTTGCCCCAAGAAACACATCTTATTCTGTTTCTGATATTTTCTTCCTCTTTTTTAAGCTGTTTACTCTCTTGAAGGGTTGAAATCTTTCTGTGCTTGTTATTGTTATTTTCGTATTGGAATTTAGATTTAGATTCGCTGTAATGATGTATCGAGAAGAGACCAGTGGAAGAGCAAGGAACAGGTTTGCTGGTGGAGACAGCAACGTATATTCGTCACTATTGCATATTATAATAAAACCAACTAGATACACTAATTTCTCAAATTTATTTTTGGAATAAAACTCTGTGTGTTTTAGACAGAGGAACTGTCCGAAACATGTAGCGTTTTATTCCAAAAATAAATTTGAAAAATTAGTGCATCTAGTTGGTTTTATTATTAAGAATTGATCACGCTGCACAGTCACCTGAACGTCAAATAACTCTTAGGCTCCAATTTAATATATCAGAACTTCGTAGCTGACTAATTTGTTTTCCGGCTAATTAAGAAATTTCTGTACCTTTCTTTTTACAACATGTCGCATCTGGACACATTCCGGAACAAATAGAAACCATTCCACAAATTCACTCCCTATTTACTGAGTGTAGGTTTTTAATACTGTGTCCATCTACAGTTTGGTCTAAGACGTGGTCTTTCTTGAAAGTTTCCCGACTGAAACGTTGCTCACATTTCTCCTTTCTCCAATGTGTGTTTCATTCTCCACCAATACCAACGTCTTTGACTTCAATATTATCTAAATTTTAACTTGTACGTAAATTTATTTAACAATAAGATCACCACATCGAAATATCCCAGGCGCTTTCGCTTAAACCTAACAACAATGTAACTCTGGTGAATGCAGTAATCAAGGTAACAATAGGAGCATTAGTAGTGCTGGTAAATAGTAAACCAGGAATTCAGTGGTACAATTATGAAAGGCAGTAACATTTGTAACGGAGATAACGATAGAAATTATAGTTGTATTCTTCACCTTGGTACCCATGAAAATCTGGCAGTAAGTGGTAAACTTATGAATGATAGGAACCCTGGCAACAAAGGTAACGATAGAAATTATAGGTACACTGTTTAACTTGGTAACCAAAGGAGTCACCACAACGTTGCAAACCACAGTTATCGGTACTCGAATGCTTAGGTTTCATGTACAGTGTGCTGTTTTTGTCGGATATCAACCAGAAATATAACATGACACATTTCAGTAAGAAACCCCAGAATCAGATTTTACACCATTCCGTCCTTTGAGATCCGTGTTTTTCCATGAAGACAGACGGGCGATCGGGCGGACGGATGGACAGATATGACGAAGCTAAATACCCGCTTTTTGTTTCTGAGAATTCGCCTACACGTTAAATTCTGGCCGCCTTGACTCGCAAAACTGTATTACCTTGTACTCGTAAATATTATTGTTCTTACTGCATTCCATTGTCCCTGCATATTTCATTGAAAATATTTTGTACACAGTAGTACAAGGATTACGTTTTGTATGGTTTTTGAACCAAGAGGTCAATCTCGTAAGAACGGTTACATAAAAATACTCTCCTTATTTGATTTCGTATATAAACACTTCAGAAAGTTAGTGAGAGTAAGTTTTCCTCTTTACAGTCCTTTCTTTTTAAGTACTCAGAATTGCTACATTTTTCGCAGAAAAGTATAAATGAAGGGAGGAATATTTGATATTTAATTTCAGTATAGTTAAGATTGTTCTGATTTTAAACCGGACGGACCGCACATTGAGCGCTTAGTGTAAAGTAACCTCCATGGTGCAGAGTCCTTCTTGAGAAGCTAACTGGTTTGCAGCTAATCAAGAAATTCCCCGCATTTCACGGAACCCGAAGGTTCATTACCGCACTCACAAGCGTCCGCCACACGTCCCTATCCTGGACCAGCCCAATCCAGTCCACATACCCACATTCCACCTTCTGGAAATCCATCCTAATATTACCGACACATCTACGCCTAGGTCTCCACAGTGGTCTCCTTCCCTCCGGGTTCCCCAGCAAGACCCTATACACCCCCCTCTCCTCACCCATACGCGCCACATGCCCAGCCCATCTCATTCTTCTCGATTTTATCACCCGCACAATATTGGGTGAGGAATTCAAATCATTTAACTCCTCGTTATGCAGTTTCCTCCATTCCCCCGTTACCTCGTCCCTCCTAGGTCCAAATATTCTCCTCAACACCATTCTCTCAAACACCCTCAGCCCCCTTACCTCCCGCAATGTCAACGACCATGTTTCACACCCATACAAAACGACAGGCAAAATTGTAATTCTATATATCTTGATCTTTAAATTTTTGGATAGCAACCTGGAAGCCAAAAGATTCTGCACCGATTGATAGCAAGCATTTCCTGACCTCAATATGCTCTTAATTTCTTCCGCAATAGAATTTTGGTTTGTTAAAGTTGTTAACGTAACGTAACGTACACATACATAAAATTAAACAGCTTCAGGCACAGATAGTTTACATATCCAACTGTTTTAAATGGAATAGTGATGACGTCTGATAATTTTGAATTTGGTTGGAAAAAATAAAACGGCATAAGAGCTCAACGTTTTGACCCAGGAGTATGATTATTTTTCAAAAACCGTCTCCTGAAATTCGAACTTCTAGAATGTGTATGTTCAAAATAGAGTGCGCTGCTTTCACTGTTACCCAGAGCACCGCAGATGTCACGGCATGTCGCGGCTGATACAGATTTTTATTCTTTAAAGCTGCCCTGCTAGAAGAAGCGATGAAGATAACACCCTGTATTAATCCGGTCACGGCTGTGGACGGGCATATTCTGACAAATGGAGTATATAGTGGTATATAATACGTTTTTAAGGTGCTTTAGAAAAATTTAAAAAATCTATTACTGTCTTCGTTATAGCTGGCTGTCTTTCCGTCCGTCTGCTTTAGACAGCTCCTTTACTGCTGGACAGAATTTCGTGCAATATTTTGTTGAAGATTTTTACCCCAACTTGGTGAGCAAATTGACGTTTGTTTAAAATCGAAGAAAGTAATATACGCTCTATCAGACGAGCTGCATAAATTTACGATGTCACACTGCATTCTTCTTGGGAGGTGAAGTCTTTCGGTCGAAATTTGGAAGGTAAATCAACAGGCATTTCATATTATACGGGTTTTTATCGAAAATCATTCCGTTAAATATATAATTTCTAAGATGAAATTCAGGGCAAAAAAGGCCATATAGATGTATGTAATTCGTTACATCTGATGTGACGGTCCGTTATATTCGCGTTGTTACGTAACGCTGCCTACACTCGACGACTTTACTTAGCGCGAGATTCATCATGAATAATTAAGGAAATTTAGAAATTTCAGTCATAATATTTAATATTAATTTATCTAACTTATAAACATGAAATGTGGTTTATAGGTAGAGTTTGAATATACCTAAAATAGAATGCAAAAAATTATTCGTAATTGGGGAATTGAGTAGTGAAAATGGCGGAGCGAAATTTGAGGATAAGTATGACCGACATGTTTTATGTAGGAGGAATCATCTTAGCCATATAAAGAATAAGTTATTTAATAAGGTTGGTAACATTCTAATATATATATATATATATATATTTGTGAACAGCAACAAAAAGTGTGACCACGTTGGATCTGCGAAGGGCCCAGAATGCAAATTTAGCAAGTCGTCTAAATTTTGCATGACGCGTAATTTCCTATCCCGTTGCTTCATGATGAACTATCTTCCAGGTAACAAAAGTTAGAAATTAATGTCAAAGGCTATTTGATTTTGAACGTCAGAATATATTAACGTGTCCAGGGACGAAATGCTTCGTCGATGTTACATATTTGACGAAACGTTCTGTGCAATCGGAAAAGCACCGTCGTTTTTAACTGACAGTAAAAAAAAGTTAATTAAATCGCTCTTTAACATGAACAGAACCACTCTGTTCATTTCTAATAAAACATTTTTTAACTTATGCCATTAATTCCTATACAATATTTCTAAACATTCAGCTTGTTCGATGAATTTATTGCATAAGACTACAGCTGTGTTTCACTGCAGAATGTCTGAAGTGCTGGCATATGCAAAGCATCTCGTTTCTTGGTTTATTCTGTTCACGAAACAATCGAGAGAGATCCAAATTTTCCTCTGTACAGTGATGAGGTCCCTGAGCACAACGGATGACGTCATTGTGGTCTATAGACACATCAAGAATTCTAGCTAGCAGTGCTGTAGTCATGGATATAGCTGCTCTTAATGATGCCAAAACTGATTTGTGATTGTAATTGACATCTGCTAATGAGATACGCGGTCTAACAGAACTTCTGCGCCGACGATTCATTACGGTTTCGACGCGTCGTATTTTAGATTCCTAATCATTGCCTACAAAATTAACAGAATTCAGGCGATTTTATTTGAGTGCCGAACTGTTGTTTTTCCAGATTCTAGTTTTGGTATTTAAAATGAACAAACATTTAAGGCTGGGAAAAGTTTTAACAATTTATAATTACATTACCATTACAAGACCTGTAATTTGAACAGGATGTGCTTTACTTTCGTAATCCATGTATGATGTGACAGCATTCGCAAGGCACAGCTATTAGAGAAAAATCATTGTAGAAATGATTGACGATCTTAGATTGAAATTTGTGGGGTTGCATCCCTTAAAAGAGATGATGTTGCTGTTTCTTAGGCGTGTATGTTAATTACCATATCATAGGGTGTATATAAACCAAATAGCGCTACATAACAGACAGGAGACCATCACGTATCAAAGAACCAATACGCAAGTAAATATTTTTCTCCACATAATGACGCATTTCTCTTCTCCTCCATGAGCGGTCCTTTTCCCATCCTATTTATTAGGCGCCAAAATAGATGTCAAGATTTCCTCGACCCACTGTTTTATGTTGTGCTTCTCATTTCAATAGCGTTCTAAGACTCCATTTCAAAACGCATTTTGGATTCTTGTCTCAGATTTAGATGGGCACGGCATTTTGTGACTACGAAAAAGTTCGGGTGATACAGAGTGTTTCTCGTAAAGCGGGAGGGAGCACTGCCCAGCGGGCGACGTTATCGACCTCTATGCAGCTGCGATAACTTTCCGTCTACGACGCGCGGTCCAACGACGGAAAACGCCCTGTATTATTATTTTACTGTAACACAAAATTCAAAGGGTTAGGAAGATGTGTGAAATGTTTTTATACAGAAATCACAAAAAAGCAATTACTGAAAATATTTCCTTTTAAAATAATGATTTGTAATTTATTTGTAATCGTGTATTGAAAGTACTCGTAAATTATACACATTGATGATTCTGTAGAAGTGTTATAACGATAATTCTAAGCAGTGCCGTTCAGTCATGATAGGTATTTCAGAGTTGAATCTGTTCAGTTTTCTCATAACGTCTTACGAGTAAATTGTGTGCGAAGAACTGCTTTGGATCGGACATATTTTAGGTATTGTATAATATTATACTAGCCACAGCATTTGGTGTTACGGTTACCGACTACAGTAATCTGTTAGAATGGATAATAAACCTGAACTATGGGATGGAGACTCACGAAACCATTTTGAGAACAATCTGAAATTAAATGGCACAAACCACATTTCTCCAACCACAACAGGAACTCATTTTCTGTCCCTTTATTCTTCAGTTTTCGAAGGCATGGTATAAACATGAACATGTAACACACCGTGTGAAGTCTAAAACGGGTTGATGTTGTACAGCGCGACTTTTAGGGAGAAGTTTGAAACTACATTCTGTGACATGGTGTTGTTTCATGTGTAACAAATCTAGCGGGAGGGGAAGGGGGGACGGACGAAGGGGGTGACAGCAGGGGAAAGACGTAAGTGCTGACGCCTACCCATCCACTTTTTCTTTTTCAATCTGAAACACACAATTACCCACGGTGTCGTATATTTGTAGGGAAGAAAGGAACATGAGATGCAGACAAGAAACTCTAGGGGGAAAAAAAGAGAAAACGACAGGAAGAAGCGTGGAAGATTTGTTGCGATGATCTATGGGGCGGTCCGATGCATACTGATGTTGACCCCGGAACAAAAAATAAATATTTTCAGGGGGATTAATTCTCATTTACACATGCGTGAATGATTTCGCGAGCTGTGCTTTCCGTTATAAATTCGTTTCGTTAGCCCACCGATTTGTGTTGGAACTGTCCATTAAACTGGAGTCTCAGGTTTTTTTTTGTGTGAATTGCCCTTTGTGATGTACAATTTGAAGTGGAGGAAAGAGAGGAGAGGATCAGTCGCTAAAAGGCCTGTGCAGTTCCTTAGTGTGTATCGTGTGACATGCTTGTGCTTTAGATAAAACTTTCCATCAGGCACTATAAAACTAATTATAGAAAGAAAACATTGCATACGTGTTTTATCCAAGTTTTTTAATAGTACTTGATGACGTCTTATAAAGCCGAAATATGTCGCGTACGTTATTAATAACTATTTGCACACACACACACACACACACACATATATCATCATCATCATCATCATGTTCATGAAGGGTTAGGCGTGTTTCCTGTTCCTTAATCCTAAAGAAGAAGTTGGTCCCTCCATCTCTTCCTCGATCGTTCTATATTCCTTCGTCCTTTTGGTTGATATTGTAGTCCTTGTTTTGGTATTCTATTTGTGTCCATCCTCTGTACGTGTTGTAGCCACTTTTTCTGGTACTGTTTTATTTCCTTTACTATGTTCTGTGGCCCCGTTTTTTCCCCCTAATACATTAATTCTTTTCTATATCTAGTTTTGTTATTCCAAGTAAGTGTCTCAAAAATTTCATCTGTGCTGCTTCTAAACGTTGTTCCTCTCTTTTCTTCAGTACCCAAACTTTACTTCCAAATTTCAATGCTGCTATAGCTGTAATATTGTGAATTCTTAACTTTGTTTCTTTGTTTTCCAAAATGTCTCCGTATAGCTCCGTTTATTTTGTTATATGTTTGCAATTTGTCTTCTAAATCACTTATATATATATATATAATTATATTAACAAGCGCTTCTATATGTTTCAGTGCTTCGACGCCATCTTCAGCAAGCTTTGATATTGCATTTGCTATAGAAATAAAATACTGAAATTATTAAAATTACATAAAACAGTAGATTGTTTTATGATGAAATCTTTGCTGTTGTCAAAAAGTGGTAGTGGCTGCATACGGAATTGAAAAGTCTGTCATGAATTAACCTTTTGACGCCTAATGTCAACTATAGTGGTCGTACCGCACCGCTAACCTCTATAAAGTTCCATTTTATATATTTATTCACCAAATATAGGTACTGAATATTTTAAACATGGT
>Ga0131853_10024837_pt1 | contig 10804 bp, 10 predicted proteins | sample TergutLab28metaG_FD_92764 | JGI IMG/M metagenome (GOLD analysis project Ga0131853, IMG submission 92764) | Labiotermes labralis P1 segment gut microbial communities from Petit-Saut dam, French Guiana - Lab288 P1 (version 2) (version 2) | ecosystem: Host-associated > Arthropoda: Insects >... | reverse complement strand
TGGTTTGCAGCTAGTCAAGAAATTCCCTGCATTTCACGGAACCCGAAGGTTCATTACCGCACTCACAAGCGTCCGCCAACTGTCTCTATCCTGGGCCCGCCCAATCCAGTCCATATACCCACACCCCACCTCCTGGAGATCCATCCTAATATTATCCACCCATCTACGCCTAGGTATCCCCAGTGGTCTCCTTCCCTCCGGTTACCCCAGCAGGACCCTATACACCCCCCTCTCCTCAACCATACGCGCTACATTTCAGTATAATTTTTAAAATTATCCATTGTGGAATGATGCCATGTGTATATAATTTACTGTTTACGGCTGACATGTTGCATAACACGCTGCATGTGCCATTAGGTAATGCAGCTGTCTGGAAGATGGCCGCGGTTCGTGACCGAAACATGTAGGAGCACCAAAATTACGTTTTGAGTAGTTTGTTGGAAATAAATTTGTGTATATAGCAACCAGATTTGTTTCGGCCAGCCATTTAGAAACAGCTGGTCCCAGTCACTGGATTAGTGGCAGCTCAATCTTCAGACCTGATGAAGGAAACCTCTAAAATATCCGAAATGTTGTTTAATGCAAGCACGAACGCAGAATGTGTTAAAAGTAACACGCATGTCTAATACAGGTTGAACTGTGACACGATCCTCCGCCGATCTCTCTCTCTCCCTCTCACATACAGGGTTTCGTACAGTACGACAAGTTCGGTATGGTGACAACGGGCCGGACGGTCCGGGGTTCGAAGCTCGGCAAAGGCAAGAGGGTTTTCTCTAAGCCAGAACGTCCAGACCAACTCCGGGGCACACCCAACCTCCTATCCAATGGGCACCGAGTGTAGAGCGGTCAATCACCTCCATCTAGCTACGAAGTGAAGAATAGGTGGAGCTCCAACTCTACTCCCTCTATACGCTTTCATGTTGTAAACAGGGACACTTTCTTGTACCTTTATTTAGACCAATTCAGTTGCAACGCAGGCAGGATGGTACACAAACACACAAACCATACCTAAAGTTAAACCCCTGTACAGGTGTGGACAGGCCCTGGGGCTTCCAGGAGGTTGAGGCCCCCAGATTTCCAGGCAATCGGCACATGAAGGTGGTAAGGTTGCCAGACCTACGCACCGGCCGCCTTTACACCACCAGAAAATAATCCTGGTACTCATTTCTGTTAGAGGCAGAGTCGACCCTAGGCCGCAGTGCGGCCAGGATTGACAACACTGGGAATCGAAACCGCGACCTTCTCGCTTGAAGCACAGTGCCTCAACCAACTGCACTACCGTGTGCCCACATAACTAGAGCATGTACTGCAAAATATTTAGTATACAGGATTTGAAGCCAATTTCTTCGAGCAACATCAGTACAGCGTCGTAACAGACATAGCGGCCGAAGAGCGAGGCTGCATTGACCACACCATATATATATATATATATATATATATATATATATACACACACACACACACACACACACACCTAACTTAAGGACGTCTGGCGTCTGAACGCTACCTCTCCACACAACAACATGGCGTCTAAAATATACATACTGCCTTCCATGATGTCACCGAAGATGGCGGTGCTCTGTATTGAAATAATCACCGTTTACCGACAGGTACATCAAGAAACATGGAGATACATTATTTGGGCAAAATGTAGAGATCTTTAAGGACGAGGTAATAGTGGCGTGGAGAAAACTACATAACGAGGAGCTTAATGATCTGTACTGCTCACCCAATATTGTTCGGGTGATAAAATCGAGAAAAATGAGTGGGTGGGACATGAAGCATGTATGGGGGAAGAAAAGGTGTATACAGGGCTTTGGTGGGGAAACTTGAGGGAAGGAGACCACTTGGAAGACCCAGGCGTAGATGGGAGGATAATATTAAGATGGATCTTCAGGAAGTGGGATGTGGGGGTGTGGACTGGATCGAGCGGGCTCCGGATAGGGACAGGTGGCGGGGTCTTGTGAATGCGGTAATGAACCTTCGGGTTCCATAAAATGCGGGGAATGTCTTGACTAGCTGAGAACAGGTTAGCTCCTCAAGGGCTCTGCGCCATGGAGTAAGTAAGTAAGCAAGCGACTAAGTAAGTAAGTAAGTATGTATGTGTGTAAGTAAGTAAGTAAGTATGTATGTATGTATGTATGTATGTGTGTATGTAAGTAAGTATGTATGTGCGTATGTAAGTAAGTAAGTAAGTAAGTATGTATGTATGTAAGTAAGTAGGTATGTAAGTAAGTATGTATGTACGTATGCATGTAAGTAAGTACGTATGTAAGTACGTAAGTAAGTAAGTAAGTATATGTATGAGTGTATGTAAGTAAGTAGGTATGTACGTATGTATGTAAGTAAGTAAGTAAGTAAGTAAATCATTAAGCAAGCAGGTGGAACATGGAAGTACAGTACCACTGGAATTTCAAAGGTTAAATAAGTACAGAACAAATACAAGGGGTAAAAACATTTTTCAAAAATCTAGAAGCCACCACAAAATTCTAAGCGCCAGAAGCAAGTCACATACTGTAGAATCACAAATGTTAGGCGCCGCTGTACACAATTTAGTCGCCACGCCGAACTGGCGCCCGGACGCCGTTCAACCCTGGAATAAAATAGTCAGCACAAATACACCGCCTCTGCACGCAAACTTGCAGTTCAGCTGTGCCGCATGCAAACCTCTCCTCAACACGAATTATTCAACCCACTACGTCACGGAGAACAATGCCCAGGCCTATGGTTCCCCTACTACCCTCCTAAGGTCCCCCTACTGTGCCCCTGCCTCAACCCACGTACACTGCCCCCTCGGGATTACGACAAACATCAAACTCGACACATGCGAGCAAAACACCTAACTAATCTACAAGACACGACGTCTTGCCAAAATCGACGCTCGTTTCAGGCTGTCAACATGTGAAATCCATCGCAAAAAAATGAGCAAACCAAGACAATAACGATCCTTGTATTACTTTCGGTGATGGCCACCCCGTTGTGCTTTCACTGTAATTCAATACAATTCAAGGTCACTCTAAACACAACTTCTATTCTACACTCAGTTCTCAAGCAGCTGCATGTCTCGATCCGATGGCCGAATCAACCTCAGGTTGGCATAACAAGTAAAAGCGCGCATTATGTTGTACACTGTATTAGTGGGAGGGGGGGGGGGAGGCAAGCGGCGGTGCAGTTGGTTGAGGCATTGCGTTACAAGCCGGAAGGTCGCGGGTTCGATTTCCGATGGCGTCATTAGAATTTTTCATTGACGCAATCCTTCCAGCCGCACTAACAGAAACGAGTACCGGTGCGTACGGCCGACAGCCTTAGCACCTTCATGTGCCGACTGTCTTGAAATTTTGGAGCCTCAACCTTCTGGAACCCTCAGGGCCTGTACGGGTATTGTTGTACCTTTACCTTTACTATATTATGGGACTCGCAGTTTATAATGCACACTTTTTACACTATATTATGAGATTGCTAACTTAGTGTTTCATTTCGCTCACTGTTTGCATGCAAGCCTGAAGACGATCCTATATAGGATGGAAACACACAGCTGCTTAACAATACTTACTTATTTACTTCACGCAGCAGAGTCCTTTTTGAGAAGCTAACCGGTTATCACCTAGTCAAGAAATTCCCCACATTTTATGGGACCCGAAGGTTCATTACCGCATTCACAAGATCCCGCCACCTGCCCCTATCCTGAGTCACATCACTCCAGTCCATGCCCCCACATCCCACTTCCTGAAGATCCATCTTAATATTGTCCTCCCATCTGCGACTGGGTCTTCCAAGTAGTCTCTTTCCCTCACGTTCCCCCACCAAAACCCTGTATACACCTCTCCTCTCACCCATACGTGCTACATGCCCCGCCCATCTCATTCTTCTTTATTTGATCACCCGAATAATATTTGGTGAGCAGTACAGATCGCAAAGCTCCTCGTTACGTAGTCTTCTCTACTTTTCCACAATAAAAGTTGTGCTCAGGCTGACTTTGAATTGTACTGGGTGATGATGTTATTGCTACGGTCTATGAGATCAGTAATACTGAAAGGCTGTACCCTGCAAAGCAGCACAAGAAACTCCACAAGGTGTCACTTGTTCTTGCCACTGACGTTATGGGGAGATCTCGCTCAGCGACTTTACCCGAAACTTCGTTAACGGTTCATGACACGGACGGAAAATTTCCCGTCAGAATGGAAGTACCCCAGAATAAGGTAAAATCCCCCCTCCAACAAGCCACGAAGCCACAGGGGGAGAGTAGAGGTATAGCTCTACCCATTCTTGAACTCGGTGCTAGGTTGAAGTGGTCAACGCCACGTCCCGGTCGCTTTCCCCCCGGTAAAGAACCCCGTTACACGCTGTACAGTAGGCTGGGTGGGCCCCAGGGCCGGTCTGGACGGGTGCGGATAACCTCGCCACCACCGGGATTCGATCCCCGGACCGTTCAGAATGTAGCGAGTCGCTACACCGACTAAGCTAACCCTCAAAGTGCTGATGACGGTGACCTACGATATAAAGGCATGCAGTCTGCCAACTACTACCGACTGCCACAGAAACATGTCGTCTTCATCTTCGGGGTGACCTAGGCAGCAGGTTGTACCGAACCTTGATAACCAGTTACCGTACTGCCCGGCTTCAGTTCCAAAAGCCTGCAGCATAGTCAGTCGTATTGGAGCAAAGATGGCTGAAAATGGGATGTGAATTTAAGACAATCTCTTGTATCGAATTAGAAATACACAGGAGGCGACGCCTGACAACGTCAGTGTTATCAGACGTCGTTAATGGCGGTATTACTGACTTTTCATAATAGCGTCATTCATGCCGCGAACGGTAAGCGACGTATTCAAAGGACGATGAAAGTCACATCTGTTCCTGCAGTTGGCACTACCGCACGTACAGTACATGCACTGGCAAATGCAGGCGTGATTCTGGGTATTTGTAACTTGGGTAGCAGACTGGCACAGAGTGACGTGAGGTGAAGTGTAGTGACGTGAGGTGAAGTGAAGTGTAGTGAGGTGAGGTGAAGTGTAGTGATGTGAGGTGAGGTGAAGTGTAGTGACGTGAGGTGAAGTGTAGTGATGTGAGGTGAAGTGTAGTGACGTGAGGTGAGGTGAAGTGTAGTGACGTGAGGTGATATGAAGTGTAGTGACGTAAGGTGAAGTGAAGTGTAGTGACGTGAGGTGAGGTGAAGTGTAGTGACGTGAGGTGATGTGAAGTGTAATGACGTGAGGTGAGGTGAAGTGTAGTGACGTGAGGTGAAGTGTAGTGACGTGACGTAAGGTGAAGTGTAGTGACGTGAGGTGAGGTGAAGTGTAGTGACGTGAGGTGAAATGGAGCGGTAGGAAATTTAAATGGGTTAAGCCAAATGAGAGGGTAGTGAAGTGTAGTGAAGTATAGTTGAGTGAAGTTCAAATGGGAAGAAGTGAAGTGTCGACAAGTGTAGTGGGTGAAGTTTAAATGGGAAGTGTCGACAAGTGTAGTGAAGCGGAGTGAAGTGTAGTTGGGTAAAGTGTTGTGAAGGTCTCAGTAACAGGGTGTCTATCATTATTAGAACAAACAGAGATCATATAAAGTTTGCTGCTTTTATGGCTGTTTCTTATACTACATTCTTTCACGTTCTTTTGGTTCCATTTTTTAACATTGTATATATAGCTGTATGTTTTGTATGCTTCTGTTTAATCTTGTAAGTTATGTATTTTTATTGTTATGTTTATGTATTTCTATTCTTATGTATGTTCCGTTCTGTGTATTCTGTTTCATTGTGTTGTTCTGTGTATTGTTTGTGTGTAAATGTGTACTGTACTACTGCCATCGGGTGTCAACCCAACTGCAGTTCACAAATATATCATATATCAAAAGACTGGCTTCACGCTCAGTCCGCTGCGCCCACAGAGACAGAGACCACTATTATCAACAGGACAGCCAAAACGCCGTGTCTGGATGTGGTGGTGACAGATAAAAAGTGTCCCTGTCTGGAATCGATTGCCGACCGTCCAACCCATAGCCTAGTCAATGCTCTGCGCTACCCTACGGAGGTACCTATAGTAACGTATCAGCGTGTGTACGCATACAGACACGCATACAAATGATTATAAAACCAAGGCACGCACATGCAATATTGAGGCCATCCTGTGGCAGTAATCTGTCCTTTGGTAGAGACAGCTCAACATCAATGTGCTGCACAAGGCACTGCAATTCACCAAGACACGCCGCAATTGCTTCCAATGCCAATCCACGCACACAGTAGCAGCTACTTTGCTATCTCATTTGAGCAGGAATATCCTTCATATCCACGTAATTCCAAGGATTAGTGACCAGCACATGGATAGGAGGAATAAACAGCCCTGTAGTAAGCGAATGTTTAAAATGACACGAATACAACTGATATCTAATTAATCCCATACAGGCCGAGTGCGCTTAAACAAAATTAAAAAATTCATATCCTTCCGGACACAAATCACAGGTCGTTTCTTTGACACAGAGGAACAAGCCAGGCAATGTGCGTGTAACATCACATTCAGGCGCGTTCGTGCAACCACTGTTGTAGTGGAACAGCAATAAGTATTACATATTCTGAGTATGTGTTTGTAGTCTTAGGTATCCAGCACGCAATGCGCATGCGTCATACTGTAATCTGTGGCCTGCCCCGCTCTACAATATTTTTCCACATTATCTAAAAAACAAAGATTTTCGAAAAAAAAAAAGAGTTACGAAATCAAACTGTGTGTTTTGGTTTCCTCTGCAAAGTTTGTCTGAAACATTTTGTATTGTAAGAAGAATTGAACGAGGTATGATCAAAAATGTACATCGGTCTTCATGTAAAGTACCCTTTATTCTTGTCTGATTTTAATGAAACTTGGATTTTCTCGACAGTTTTTTCGAAAAATACTCAAATATGAAATTCCATGAAAATCCGTCCAGTGGGAACAGAGTTGTTCCATGCAGATAGATGGACGAACGGACGGACGGACATCACGAATTTAATAGTCACTTTTCGGCATATGGCGAACGCGTCTAAAAATGGTTAAAGTTCTTTGGACAGACAATAGCTGGGTATGACGACAGTCATAAGAAACGTGTGAATGGCCGAGTGTGGGAAACTTTACGGCATTTTGAATGCCAAACGAAAGTTGTGCATAGAGAGGAGTTTGACAGGTGGATTTGATATCCTGGGAGATTTAACTTTAAAGACAACACATACACATACATACATGCATACATAATACATACATATATGCATACATACATAATACATACATACATGCACACATACATACATACGTACATACATACATACACACATACGTACATGCATGCATACATACATACGTACATACATAATACATACATGCATACATACATACATAATACATACACACACACACATACATACATACGTATATACATAATACATACATACACACATACATACATACGTACATACACACACACACATATATACATACATAATACATACATACATACACACATAATACATACATACACACATACATACACGCATGCATACATACATACATACACACACGTATACATACATACACAATACATACATGCATACACACATACATACATACACACATACATACATAATACATACATACGCACTGAGTCACATATGTCAGAGGATCGGAAACATGATATTCAAATTCACACCGTATGGACTTACAGATCAAGACAGAGTGCAAAATCGTAGACACGCACCAACAATTCTAAGGCACATATTACCTCTATTATCTCGCGGAAAAACCTGTTCAAATGCCACTTTGTCCACCACAAATCCCACAATTACCGGCCTGGGATTGAGCCCGAGGCTCCGCGGTGAAAAGCTGGCCTGAGCTACAGCATGGCCAACCAGAAACTACACAATACACTTGTGGTGGCTGTCTTGCAGGTTACAGTGCGCTATGCTGTAACTCTGCAGCTCGTCAGTGGGATCATAAGAAGCTGCCCTCCGGATATTCGGGGTAACCGCAGTGTGGAAGTTAGAGCAAACTGTCTGCTCATGTAAGACAAACAAACTACTTTGTTGCGAAGAGGAGCCACATTCGGTGCAACAACATGCACGGATTTTGAGATTCAGTAAGCGATTTTAGAAGGGAAACAACAATAAAAGTTACACCTGACATTGTTTACGAGTGGAACAGTTGGGCAGAGACTAATTAATTACTAAATTAAAACAGAATTACGGCCGGCTTCACTTAACCCTGCTGGCAGAGATGAAAACAACGCCAAAGTTGCACGGTCCACTGCAGCTCCAAAAGCATGCGGATATAAACCGACAGAACATAAAACGTTACGGCAATAATCCTTTGGAATCAGCGAAGACTAAACTGTGTACAACGGCGCCAAAAATTTGAGCGTCAACCTGGCCATCTTCTTTGTCAATTCTCCAAAATTATGGCAGCTTCAACTTCCTGTAGCCCTATGTAACTGTAATGAGATAGCTGTACCTTTTTACCTCAGTATGAACCTCGCCTCATGTCACCCTTCCAGCGCCTAGGATTTTGAGGTGGCTTCTAGGTTTTGGAACATTTATATGTACCTGCTTTAAAGCAAAAAAAAAAAAATCTAAATAATGAGTGTAGTTCGTACCTCACAGTAAACACAGTACGTCTCCATTATGAAAACAAGCCCGCTAACTTTGTATATGGGAATAAAACCTTTTGTTGTAAGAATCGAAGCGCAATATGGGGGAAAATGATTTTTAATGTTCATGACGCTAGAATATTAATTTACCACTGCACAGTTAAGGGTTGTGGGCCGGGTAGCTCAGTAGGTATAGCGACTGGGTACGGGCTGGACGACCCGGGATCGAATACCGGTGGGGATGAGATTTTCCGCCCGTCCAGACCGGCCCTGTGGCCCACCCAGGCTCCTGTAAAATGGATACCAGGTCTTTCCCGGGGATAAAGTGCGGCCGGGGCATGCTGCTTACCACTCACCCCCTTCTAGTACCGCGGCCATGGAAGAGTAGAGCTATACCTCTACCCACCCTCTGGGCCACACAGGGTCTGAAATGGGATCACTTTACCTTTACCTTTACCTTTAGAGTTAAGGATTAATACAAAATAACAGTTCGCAGCACCTGGAAAACGTTTCCCATTACGCCGCCACCTCACAAGGACCTCAAAAGAAACCAAAGTATAACGTCCAGCAGTAACGTAGTTAAAATGGTCAAATGTCGACGCACTTAAACGTTACAACTAACTGCAAAATGGCCCAAAGATAAAGGCCCAACTCTTCAGGTACCTGAAGCTGTATAGAATGATAAACAATTATCGATGTTTACTTCCTCCGACACGTCCGAATTTATCAGTCTAAAGGGCGTCATGACGCAGATGACTTGCACAAAAAAACTGCAAACAAAGCGAGATTGTTCGGCTTTGTGTGGTAGCTTCAAAATGTTACCGCAATCACTTCATTTCTGAGAAACAAGAAACAGTAATCACTTAAGCTACAAGAAACAGTAATCACTTAAGCTACATTTCCTTCATATCAGGCCCCTTGTGCAACTACACTCTTCTGCCAGCCGCTGTAAAGATGTGGGAAACATTCCTGGAAGCCATTACGTGAAAGCCTTTTCAGCTCTTCCGACGCATTCCTTGTAATGTCAATAGCATCAGAAAAGCGCTGTGCTTTCAATGCCGATTTCAGTCGAGGAAACGGGTAAAAATCAGCTGAAGCCAGGTCGGGAGAGAATGTGGGATGTTCCAGGAATGTCACATTGTTCGTTGCTACGAAATCCTTGATCAAAACCGACGGGTAAGCTGAATCATTGTCGTGAAGGAGAAACCAAATGTTTGTTCTCCACATTTCAGGGCGTTTCCTTCTGACCGCATCCCAAAGGCGACGAAGGATGTCAACGTATATTTCTTTATACACAGTAGCAATTCCTGTAAAGTAAAGGTAAAGGTAAAGCAATCCCATTATATGTCTGGACAGGCCCAGAGGGTTCCAGGAGGTTGAGGCTCCCAGATTTCATGACAATCGGCACATGAAAGGTAGTTAAGTTGTCAGCCCTACGCACCAGCCGCCTTTACCCCCGGGGAATATTCCTGGTACTCATTTCTGTTAGAGGCTGAGTCAACCCCAGGGTCATACAGCGTCCGGAAGGATTATGTCAAAACAAAATTGTAATGACACAACCGAATTCCTGTAAATTAAACCCAGCGAATTCCAGGAAACTTTAGAAGTTACCATGTAAGTGTATATGTATATTTACATCAATATCTGTATCTAATCTCAATATGACAGTAAACACTAAGATAACGTTTCCACATAGCACAGGAAGGCAGTTCTCTCCGAAACGTCGACAACCCTCTACGCAACTACAAGACGTCACGTTACTGAAGACAATAATCTTAACGGGTCCATTTACCAAAGCGGAAACCCTAAACTCAGGACAATAAAGACGGCAGTATCACAAGGGTGGCATTTTCTGACCACCTATGCGACTAACAGTGTCTGTTCCATGGCTATTATTTTTATTTTATATTATTATCGGTCACGTGACTCATAATATTCACGCGCTACTCCACTGAACCAATTAACTATCGACAATAATGTCTAGTAAGCGATACCGATACCGACAGTAATGGATACTTGTAGGTTATTATGGACAGAAATCGATCCAGAGTGTGAATCACACCAAGGGTATGATGACAGATTAATGAACCGTATGGCAAAATAAAGATTTGACACTGAGAAGACAAAGGGTCAGTTGCCAGCCCATTTTCTGTGAATGTGAGTTATAAAGAACAAATTTCACTCGCAAATAGGGAGACGGTTGCAGGTAAAG
>Ga0131853_10024836_pt1 | contig 10804 bp, 16 predicted proteins | sample TergutLab28metaG_FD_92764 | JGI IMG/M metagenome (GOLD analysis project Ga0131853, IMG submission 92764) | Labiotermes labralis P1 segment gut microbial communities from Petit-Saut dam, French Guiana - Lab288 P1 (version 2) (version 2) | ecosystem: Host-associated > Arthropoda: Insects >... | reverse complement strand
CTTTGTAAACCCACTCTTCATCTGCCTCTCTTCTTTTCCACATTTTGGGCAAATCGGCCTCTTCTCTGCTTTTTCTTCCATTCCTTAGTTTATCATTTTAGCTATCTTTTGTCCATTCCTGTTAAAAGAGTGCTAGGTATGTCTTCTTTAGCCGTATCTAATAAAACTTTTTCTCTAATGCCATCATATTCATAACTAATCACATTACGTAATTTAGTCATAGCATGCCAAGCAATGTTAGGGTATTTCTCTTGTATATCTATAGAAACACGATTAGCAGCCTCTCCAGCTATCTCAAAAGAACGCTCTATCCCTCTCATTTCAAGCTCAAGTTGTCTTTTGTCTATTTGCTTTCCTTCCTGCTCCTTATGTAAAAGTTTCTCATATTGAGTAGCGTAATCTAGTACATTCAGGAGATTCTTTTGTATATCTTTCATATAGTTTATATGGCGATTTTCTTTTTTCATGCGTAAATAGTATCCTCTAAAATGTAAGTTTTAAACTCTTCACGTAAATTATATTCAAAATGAGAATCTGTTTTTATATCGAAAAGAGCTTGAAAATCATCATTAATATAAACCAGTTTAAAAAGAGTAACGCAAGCTGTTGGGTCGCAGAAATAAATAATATCAATATCACTCTCTGCTGTCTGTTCCCACGAGCGTAGCTACCAAAGACACCTATTTTTGTAATAAGGTACTTATTTTTAAAGCTAGGAGCAGCTTCACGTAAAACAGTTAAAACTTCTTCTAATGTTTTCATAGCTATATTATACTGCATTAAAGCATTTTTAGCAATGAAATCATTAAACCTTAGCTGTGTGTTTAATAAGTAGATAATTCCATTCCAACTTCAGCTAACGTGAATTAGCGGTAGTTAGAGAATCTAAAATATCTTACATTGTTAAGAATCTCTTAAAGTTATAAAAACGCTGAAAAATGTGATATAATATTGATGGCAAAAATGATAAAACACCTTTACAAGATTTATTTATAGATGAAAATTTTAGGAAAGGTATATCCAAAGTATTACCTCAAAGTGATAATTTAACTAATAAAGTTTTAAGCGGTTATACCCTAAAAGGTTGGGGTATTAGACCCGTGCCTACGGCAATAAATCTTTAGTCGAAAAACTTGCTAATATAACTAGATTGAATTTAAAAGATTTAAATATCAAGCATGTTAAAGAATTGGAATACTTAAAAAAATTAATCGCTTGGCACGACAAAACAGATATTATCAAAATTGTAACAGGTATTCGCCGCTGTGGTAAATCGACCTTATTTAAAATGTTTAAAGCAGAGCTGCAAGAAGTGTATGGTGTTGAAGAAAAACAGATACAAAGCATCAATTTTGAAGATGTCAGCTTTTCTGAATTATTGGACTGGAAAAAATTGCATGACCATCTTCAAAGTAATTTAGTTCCAGATAAGATGAATTATCTTTTTTGGGATGAAATCCAAGCCGTTGAAAGCTTTGAGCGAGCGGTAAATAGCTTACGTTTAAAAGAGAATGTTAGCTTATATTTAACAGGCTCTAACTCTCAAATATTATCAGGAGAACTGGCAACCTTGCTTTCTGGCCGTTATATAACCATTCACATACAGCCATTATCATTCAAGGAGTTTGTGTCGACCTACAAAAACAGGGAAAATACTCTAGTTGAGAATAAAATAGGTTTTGACATCAATGGAGCATTTACCAGCTATTTGCGTCATGGCAGCTTCCTCTATGCTTTGCAAATATTATCATGGGGCGGAAATGAGCAGAGTGAACTCATACAGCAATTTTTAAAGGGGTTATTTGATACAATCATTCTTAAAGATGTCGTTGAACGTAAAGGTGTGAAAGACATAGGCCGCTTAAATAAGGTTGTTAATTTTATCTTTGATAATATAGGCAGTGAGACTTCGGTGAGAAATATCAAAAACTCATTAGAATCTGATAGCGGTCTTAAAATAGATGTTCTACCATCAAAAATTACTTAGATGGGTTAATAGACGCTTTTGTTATCTATCGTGTTGGGCGTTATGATATAAAAGGCAAACAATATTTAAAGACTAATGCTAAATATTATATAGCTGATATTGGTTTACGTTATCTACTATTAGGAAAGGAAGATGATAGCGGCCGTATTTTAGAGAATATTATTTACCTTGAACTGCTAAGACGTGGTTATATCATTAACATTGGCAAGAGCGGTAACTATGAAGTTGATTTTGTGGCCGTAAAAAATGGTTATACCGAATATTATCAAGTTGCAGAGGGAATTAGTAACAAAGAGACAAGAGAGCGAGAGTTACGGGCATTAGATATAATTGATGACCATAATCCTAAATTCTTAATTACGATAGATAGGCCATTTTCTGAAGTTTACAAAAGAATTAAAATTATTAATGCTTTAGATTGGCTTCTAGCAGAGTAGTTTTGCTAACACCACTTAGCCAAAATTGAAATAAGAGGCAGGTAAATCCCAAAACAAGTTTGAAAAATGCTTGATTTTTTCTTAAATTAGTGTTATTGTATGAGTGCGTGACGAGTAAGAGTAACATCAAGAATCGTCCTTTAACCCCACCTCTATGCAGGTGGGTGTGTTTTTTATAGAGCGAGTAAAAATGGAAGACTTCAAGAACCCAACAACTACAGCTGAACAGATAAATATATTACAAAGTCGTGGACTTATTCTTAAAGATATAGCTGAACTTGAATGCTTTCTCAACCTTGTTAATTATTACCGCTTAGGTTCGTATCTATTTCCTTTCCGAATTTACACCAATAAAAATGAGCTTACAGATAAATTTAAAGAAGGTACTTCATTTTCTCTTGTTAAGAGGATTTATAACTTTGATGAAGAGTTAAAGCTCTTATTATTTAGGGCCATTACAACTATTGAGATTACATTACGCAGACATATCGCTCATTATTTATGTTTATATAAGAACGAAAGCCAACCTGTAATTTTGAATACTAATGGTACTAATATGCTCAAAGAAGTTTATAAAAAGTTTGCTGGCAGGCAAAAGGACAAAGCCAATCCCGTTATCAAGCGATGTGCTAAATACAATGAATGTGGTGAAAGATTTTGTACCGCCTGCGATATTGATACGATTGAAATACCTCCTTTATGGGCTGTTATTGAAACATTCGATATGGGAGACCTTTGCAACCTCTATACCAAATTAACTTATACTAAAAAGTATAGAGAGGTAACGGAACAGATAGTTAGCTCTTTCGGGCTTAATCAACAAACATCGCCATATTTTAAAGCAATTATTGACCATCTCAGATTAATACGAAATAAATGTGCTCATAATGAATTGATTTGGGTCTCTAAGACTTATCAAAAATTCAGCGGAAAGGGTAAATCGACCATAACTATAGCCAAAACTATCTCTTTTATCTTTCAATTCATACAAGTGATTGATAGGAATAGCTCTTGGTTAAAAGATATTCATAGTCTTATTAGTGAAACAACCTCTTGGAAATTACCTCGTATTGGGCATAATAACAATCAACAGAGCGTACACACTCTTATGGGTTTTGATAAAAATTGGCCAAAAACTTATGATGATTTTGCAATTTCACTGAATAATGAGTTTTTAAAAATAGTTAATCCTTAACTGGCTTGAATCATATTACTAACTAGCTAAACGAAACTTAAACCGCACTGCGACAATTTTTCTTTATATATCTTAATAAATATAGAATAAAAATTACCCCCCCCCCTATAAATATGCATTATTATCTATATTTGGAAAATATTTTGAATTATTTTTTGTTTTATAGTTGCGGGCTGGCTAAAGGCGTGGTATAATGGAGATGTGGAAATCCGTAAAGGTTGTAAAATTCAATGAATACTTCTATGCTATTACTTACATCGGGTAAAGCAATTATTTCAGAATATAATTCTTTATATTCTGGGTTAGGCCGTACACCCTCATTTTATAATGAGGAGTCTTAGAAGATAAAAACAAGTCTGTTATACCTTTTCATTGAAGCTAGACGTGTAGATACTCTGGCTTTATCAAGTACAAAACATATAGATGAAATTATTCCACTTTTTGATAGAATTTTACAAAATATTGAGGTTAGCTTGTGAAAAAATTAATATCACATAACGATATTATAAAATTGGTGGTTAGCTACACCTTTGCACTCTCTTTAAAAACGATATTTGTATTGTTTGTAATCTTATTTTTTGGGTGTAAGCTCAGCGATAATGCTCCGGAACCTCCTTCCCCATTAATAAGAAATGGGTCGTATGTTTCGTTATTAAACGTGTCTTTAGGACATAGGTTATTTAATGATATTGCAGTTGGTAGAGAAGCTACTTTAGGTAAGGTTAGTAATATGTCCCTAGAACCGTTGGTCTTTTCATTTATAGCTAATGGTAGCCAATTTCAAACAGTTGAACTGTTCACGGGTAAAGATGATATAATTATTACCAATAAAACACAACTTATTTCTTTAGTTACTAATCAACAAAATACTTTAGACTCTTTTGCTGCCCCCCTAACTATTATAAATAACAGTAATGTTATGTTACATGATATAATTTGGGCTAACACTTATAAATTTAATAATATTGCTGTTGGTGGACGTGCTATAAAAACTATTTTAGAGGACAATTCTAGCATTTTAAATTTTTCATTTACACAAAATGGCTTACAGTTTAGCACCAATGAACAATTTTCAGGAAAAGAAACTATTACTATTGATGGTTCTACCTTAGTAACTAATTTAACTACCGGTGAACAAGGTCCGTTAAGTTTTTTTGCGACAACTTTAAGGGTACTCAATAGCTCTAGCGTTACTTTAAATAACCTTAACTGGGCAAACAATATTGCCGCTGGCAATGTAGGTGCTGGCTATAGTAACCCTGTATTAGTTTTAAACCCTAAAATTAGCTATCTAACCTTTTCACTTGTAAGAAACGGTCAGTTATTTCGCACTAATGAACAATTTTCGGGACAAGAAATTATTGTCATTAATGATAACACTTTGCTTACCAATCTAACCACTGGCCAACAAGGGCCGTTAAATTCTTTTATCGCACGTTTACAAATACGTAATAATACTAACAATATTTTAATGTATGTATTGTTACTTTCCACAGATAATGCTACTATATTGTTTTATACTGAAGCAGTTCCATGGAATAGTTACATGTTACAAACAGCCGTGATTGAAGGTAATTCTACGGGTTATTTGAGCTTTATGACAACTAGGCCCGGTGGTGTGGGCACTTATTTTCGTACAACCCAGCCATTCACTATCACTAACGGGGTATTAAATACTATACAGATTAACTACAATACCATAGTTATTAACCTTGATACTGGTAGGCAAGGAACTTTAGGTTCTTTTTTATAGAAAGGAGTGAGGTAAAAAAATGAAAAAAACTATAGCCTTAATTTTTATAACAATATTTTTTGTTTTGTCTGGCTGTTCGCTCTTTACAAAACAGGATAGTGTTTTAGTTATCAAAAATATGTCAGATTTTGATATTATTAATGCTAGTTTTTTTATCTATTTACCGATGTCGTCAGCTTTTCAAGCTAAACCAGATTACATGATAAGTATACCTGATTTAAAACCCGATGAAATTACCGAAATAACCATAAAGGGCAGTTTTTTTGAGCGTGGTAGTATAAGTGGATTAATTGAATTTAATGTAAACACAAATAACCGCAGACTTAGATATTACCGACCGTCTATCCATGAAGGTACACTTAACCAATCTATTTTTTATAACAGCTCACAGATATGGACATTAAACCCAAACCAAGATGGCTGGGGGTTTGCTGTAAGCGGTTCTTTAGCTTCATGGGCGAATTAATATGGGAGATGTATAAATGAAAATAATTTTATTATTAACAAGTATTGTATTATTAGTAGGTTGTCCTACTCCTAAGCCTAAAGCTTTTTTAACAATACATAATTCGTCTAGTTATGAAATTATTAATACTATTTTAATACTTTCTGATGGGCAAGTCATTGCCGTTAATAATTTACTGCCCGGTATAACCATGACTTTAGAGTCTATCCACGATATGAGGTTTTTATCGGGTACTATTGAATTTAATACCAGCCAAAGTAGTTTAAGGTTTAGAACATGGGATAGTATAACTATTCCTTCAACTCAACATGCCGAGTTTGTTATTTTAAATACTACTATGGTACGAAACCTTGCTAATAATCAAATTGGCTCTCTCTCTTCTTTCATAAATTAAAAGGAGTATAAATAAATGAAATTCAATGTATTACTATTGCTTATAGCTGTCTTAATTAGTTGTGATACTAGGCCTGCTACGTTACGTATTATGAATAACTCTAGTTATAATTTACTTAATATACATTGGTATGGCCGTGATGTTGAGATGAGTGTTGATATTTATCCCCCTAATCTTAGTGTTGGTGAAAGTGTATACATACCTTTTAAACAAAGTGGTACCCGCAGGGGATATTTTAATTTTAGCTTAGCAAATAGTGCTGTAAATTTACGTGTTGAGCAACTATTATTGATTGGAGAAGCAGATTCAAAAACATTTATTATTACTAATAACACTTTAGTACAAAACCGTGATAATATTTTTGAACGAGGTTCATTAGCATCGTTTGTTGTTGAATGAACGAACCACGCCCTGAAGGGCGAGGTATTAGACCCATTGCTACGCAATAAATTTGAGAGCTAAATTTAGCTAGAAGGAAAAGATAATGTTTAAAATATTACTGTTTACCTGTTTATTATTAATAAATCATAGTATCTTAGCTCAGCAAATAGCCCCTAACCAACACCGCATTGCTGTAGCTTCCTTTATAGTGGTTAATAATGCCCATATTACAGAAATAGAGGCCAATCGTTATGCCGATGATTTTTTTCAACTAATGAGCGATAGATTTCAAAGACCGAATGAATTTGCTTTAATACCACCTGCTAGCGTAGCAACTACTATGCAAGAACTTAACTTTACCAATGTTGATAGAGCCAATATAGATAGGTTAGTGCCATTAGGGAATAGATTAGATGTTAATATTATACTGTTAGGGCAGCTAGATGGAGAAAACCCCACTCGGTTAGATTTACAGTTTTTTAATATAAATACTAGGTCTTTTACCCCAATAAGGACAATTACTTTAGTAAGTTCTCGTAGCATTAATATAAATAACTTTGGGGTAGCCATAAATAGTTTTTTTTCGGCGGTGAGAGCATTGCCGGTACCCATACCATCTATAAGACAACAAGTGGAAATTCCCCCTGATAACACCCCCAATCCACCAGCTAATAATATTAATAATGTCATTAATAACAATAACAATCATACAATACATATTGATGTTAGCTCTTTTAACCAAAGTATTGCTCAAAGTAGTGCCATTATTAACCAAAGTATTGCGGATATTAAACAGGATATTAGCAATAGCAGCAGTCTAATTGGACAATTAAATATAACGGTAAGAGTTGTCCTTGCTATTACCATAGTTAATATATCTATGAGTGTAATTTTACCCATAATAATATTGAGGTTACTAAAAAGAAAGAAATGAAAAAATTAATACTTATAACTCTACACTTAGTCATAATTAACTTTAATCTATATAGCCAACAAAATAATCATGTTATAGCTATGAATCCGTTTATAAGAAATAATGTTGTCTCTATTAGCCCAGAAGAAATTGCTGCTTTTGAAAATGAATTTTTTAACCAGTTAAACAATCATCTTCGCACTAATAATTTAGGTCGTATTGTTAGAGCAACAGAGCCAGATACAATACCGACTGAAGTAACCCATAGATTAGAGGGAACTTTAAATTTTGTAAGAAATCAAATTATCCTAAATATACAATTATTTAAAATACTAGATGAATATGAGGAGCTTTTAGGTAACACCAGTATGGTTATTGGTAGCGATACAGAGTTAAACTTTAGAGGAATTAATATCTTTACCAACTGGGTTATTTGGCGTATTTTTGGTTCTGATTGGTATAATGGCGTTAATTTTGGCTTAGAGGTACACTTTAGTAATACGAGATTTATTAATAATATAGGACTTACGGGAAAAGCAGGTATAACGTTTAACATCATACCTAATACCCCCTATCTCTTTGGGTTAGCTAATATTAGTTTTATATTAAATATATTATCTGAACTTGAATACCAAGAAGCTATGTTTAATTTTAAAAAATTAGAAAACATAAATTTATTGGGATTAGAATTAGGTATTGGAGGGCGTTTTCCATTGCAGAAGTATCCCTTTCGTTTGGCTCCTTATACCTCTTTGAGTATTGCTGGTAACTGGGGTAGCCCCCCTAGTACTGTCCCTACAAATGATGCCTTTGTGTTTTATGCTAATATTCGAGCAGGTATAGCTCTTATGCTACACAATTGCTTTATACTTAATTTTGAAGGAGGGCATATACGTCATATTGCAACAGCAACAATGAATAATGATAACAATATTAGAGAAAATATTACTCTAATGCCTACATGGCTTATTGGCCTCCACGCAACTATTGTTATTCCTCAATTTAACAAGTAGCAGAAGTAATACTTTCTAATTTATGACACTAAACGATAACTCTTTTATTATCCTTCAGTAGTTTCAAAAACGCTCCTTGTTACAATCCTATTTTTTTGGTATTCTATAATTAGTTATACTATAAATTGTAAAATATGAGGTAAACATAATGAGCATAGCAAATCAAGATACCCTAAAAATGACCAACCTTAACATAGCCATCCCCAGTGAGTTACTACTCGTGCTTAGAGAGAACGAAAAAGAATTTGCCCTTAATATGAAAAAATTCACAGCCTTAAATCTCTTTAAAAATCATAAACTCTCTATAGGGCAATGTGCGGCCTTAGCCAATATGACTAAAGAAGATTTTATCTATTTTTTAGGTGAAAACAAAGTATCATTATTTGAATACCTCAATGAAGATGTACTTCAAGAGGAATTACAGAATGCCTAAAACGGTGATTGTCAATTCTACTCCTCTTATTGCTTTAAGCTCTATTAATCAACTCGCTCTCTTGAGAGAACTTTATGACATAATAATTATACCCAATGCTGTAAAAACAGAAATTGAAGCAAAAAATGGCTCTAAGGCACACAAAGACCTCGAACTCCATTCTGAATGGATACATATAAAAGAGATTAAAAACATAAATCAAAAGCACATCTTTAAGACTCAGCTACATGATGGTGAAGTTGAGGTAATGATTTTAGGACAAGAGCTTAATGCTGATTTACTCATTATTGATGATTATGTGGCACGAGAGTATGTCAAATATCTTGGTTTTAAAGTAGTTGGTACAGTGGGTATTTTGCTAAAAGCAAAAGCTACAGGCTTGATTAATGAAGTTAAACCGCTACTAGATAAACTTGTTACCAATGGCATTTATATTAGCGAACGTTTATATGCTGAAGTTTTAAAAACTGCTGATGAGTAAAGAATCTTTTTTATAATATACGTTAAAGAGAAACAATTAAGCTAAATCAAAAAAGTTGTGAAACGATTTTTAAGCACGACCCCAAATTCTTCATAATTTTGCGGCCAATTCTTACTAAAACCTAACATAGTATGCAGGTGATGCTTATTGTTATTCTGGCCAACACGTGGAAACTCTGCTAAAGATAAAGTGATCGTATTTATGAGGTTATAAACTTTTTCTAACCAGCGATTATTCCTATCAATAGCCTGCATAAATTTAAAGATGAAACTCATAGTAATGGCTAAATTTATAGCCATCTTTCCTTTCCCACTAAATTTTTGATAGCTTTTAGAGAGCCAAAGAACTTCGTGATGGGCACATTGATTACGAGTAAGCCGAAGAGAATGTAAAATGGTTTCAAAATAGAAAGCTTATTCTACAGTAAAACCTAGAGCTATAGTTATTTGCTTTGTAACTTCTTTATATTTTTTACCATGCGACAGCCTTGCACAAAGATTACAAATATCACCCATATCAAATACCTCAATGGTTGCCCATACAGGAGGTATATAAATATCGTTAAAATCACAGCTAACACAAAAGCCTATCCGCACACTCGTTATATTTTGCACAACGTTTAACTACAGGGTGCAAAACCCTCTGATTACTCGGCTTTTGTATCTTTTTGCCTGCTGGCAAACTTCTGATAAACCTCTTCAAACATATTTACTTGAGTTGTTTTACTAAAAATTACGGGGTGGCTCTCACTCCTATCTAAAGATAAACTATAAGCAATCTGACGGCGTAGAGATAACTCAACGGCTGTAAGAGCTTCAAATAACAAAAGCCTAAGCTGATTATCAAAGTCATAGAGGGTTTTAATTAAGGTAAAAGATGTGCCTTGTTGAAGGTTATTTGTAAGGCTGCCATCTTTACTATAAATACGAAAGAGATAGAGATACAAAAATTGAGTAATCGGAGGTTTTTGCTAGTCGATAATAATTCACATGGCTTAAAAAGTCTTCAAGTTCGGTTCCAGCCTCAACAAGAAGTCCACGTTCTTTTAAAAGAGTTATTTGTTCTTGAATGGTAGTAGGTTTTTTAAAATCGTCCATATAAAACACCACCCCCTACTTTACATAGGGGGTAAAGTATGCTTCTTGGTTAATACCTTACGCATAGTGTACTACTAATATAGCAGAAATCAGCCTATTGGTCAAGTGAAAAATTTTAGCTACAAAATCTATCAGGGCTAGAGCATATAAAAAAGTAACTTTTCAAGGTAAGTATGGTCCCAAGCCATCTGTTTAATACGTCCAGCCATAGAAGAGGTAGAAGTTGTATCTAACCTAGCTATATTTAAGGCTAT
>Ga0131853_10024835_pt1 | contig 10804 bp, 8 predicted proteins | sample TergutLab28metaG_FD_92764 | JGI IMG/M metagenome (GOLD analysis project Ga0131853, IMG submission 92764) | Labiotermes labralis P1 segment gut microbial communities from Petit-Saut dam, French Guiana - Lab288 P1 (version 2) (version 2) | ecosystem: Host-associated > Arthropoda: Insects >... | reverse complement strand
TTGAGGTACTGTTTCGGAAAGAAGATAATCGAGGAAAGTTTGAGGTACTGCTTCGGAGAGAAGATAATCGAGGAAGGTTTGAGGTACTGTTTCGGAGAGAAGATAATCGTGGAGAGTTTGAGGTACTGTTTCGGAAAGAAGATAATCGAGGAAAGTTTGAGGTACTGTTTCGGGAGAAGATAATCGTGGAGAGTTTGAGGTACTGTTTCGGAGAGAAGATAAAAGTGCAGGGTTTGAGGTACTGTTTCGGAAAGAAGATAATCGAGGAAGGTTTGAGGTACTGTTTCGGGAGAAGATAATCGTGGAGAGTTTGAGGTACTGTTTCGGAGAGAAGATAATCGTGCAGGGTTTGAGGTACTGTTTCGGAAAGAAGATAATCGAGGAAGGTTTGAGGTACTGTTTCGGAGAGAAGATAATCGTGGAGAGTTTGAGGTACTGTTTCGGAGAGAAGACAATTGTGGGCAGTATGAGCTACTTCTTTGGAGAGAAGCCAATCGTGTAAAGTTTGAGGTACTGTTTCGGAGAAAACCCAATCGTGGCCAATTTGAGGTACTATTTCGGAAAAAAAAAACCAGTCGTGGATAGTCTGAGGTACTGTTTCTGAAAACACCTCTATTTGACAGCTGGAAGACAGCCGAAGTTTCAACGCCAACTTCCTTCCTGCAGGTAACTGTCCAACATTACTTACATGTACTTTAGGTTCTGACGACACACAGTGCTCATCCTTCAACAGTAACATTTCGTCATTAAAATACGCCGTCGACAGATATCTGTCCACCTTTACAAACCCCTGATTACGCACAGGGATTGCGGGGTACTCTCAGGATCAGGGTGTATGCATTTCAACCACAGAGGCTAATGAAATTTCCTTTCGCGTCAAGGGAAAAAAGAAATCTTCCCCTTGATTCTGACTCCGCCCCCACAACATTCCCGAGCTAAAAGGGCCTTCTGAAGACCAAGAATGCACTTGTCACTAGACTATCCACTAGTGGCTGGCCAACAATATCACCGCCCCACCCCCACACACAATTCCCAAACCGTCAAAGCATATTTGAATACGACTGCTCCCTAAAGTTAAGGCGAACATCTATCACGCCACTTGTAACCAAAGGAAAGAATGCCTATCACGATGCATAATATGAAGAGTTTTATCAGGTGGACGCAATCTCGCAGGACCTGTGCCTGCATACGGACGCCACGTTCGGTCAATACATTCATACGAACGGCGATCTTGTGTAGGCGGAACACAGCGGTGTCTGCTGGCATTCAAATCCAGATCACCGATCCTGTCATACCACTATCGCATGTCTTACGTTTAGTCAACATAATATTACGTAGAGAATTTTGTGCGTTTACTGAAGCAACAGACAATTTGTATCAGCATACACGGCGTCGTGTCTCGAATGACAGCCATAATCAGTCACCATCGTGAGAACCTCACACCTCACACACACACACTGTACAGTACGCTTGTCCTACTCCACTCTATAAATTGCAAACGACCCCCTCAGCTCGCAAGCAAAGCAACCTGCAACAGGCCACTTTCACCTCAAGACATGTAGGATAAACGAACGCAATTTCGCGGCATGCCTTACTGCACGGTACGACATCAAAGACTGCCACGAGCTTAGGCATGTGTAATGACAATAATGCTGACGTACCAGAATTGCCATTGCAGTAAACCGACATAAATTTTACGTTTCAAAGAAAAATGTTGCCGTAATATTAAGCGCGGAAATTTCAACATACTGAGAACTGTATATAAGTGACACCGCTCACATTGTTCTAAAATTATCGAACTATAGGCTCTTCTTCGTTTGTGGTATTAAACGTGAATTCAAGAACGTTTCTCAGAAGTATGATTGTTAATAAGACCCACGTGCCTAACAATAAATAAATAAATAAATTAGCAAATGAATATATAATACGCGCAAATTTATATTACAGACCATTTCATTTTTATGTAAAATTGATTCAAACGCGATGGTTGCACAAATATGTTCCATGCTTAATGGATTTGGTCCATGAATTTGCAAACTACTGAGTGAGTGCGATAATTACAAAATAACTGACGAAGCCATACTAACAGAAGTCCGAAAGGCTTTTAGTCGCTGAAACAGATAAGAAAACAACCGAATTTTACTGTAACCGAAAGTTCATAAATATTAAACTGTTGACTTTCATGTGGGGGCACATGGTTAAAATTTGGGGTTAGTCGGCCTTTTTACTTCCCGGTAGCTTCTGCTGACTGACGTGAACACCATGTGCTGCAGCCGCGATCGTTCGCTTCCACTTTACGCACTTACCAACCATTTTCAAAGATTTACATTTGTCGTTTTATTGTCTCCGCAGATCAAAGAGGGCAATAAATACAACTGGATGATTAAATTTAGTTTTTGAAGTTTGTATTACAATTGCTATTTTAGAGTATAAGATCTTTTCTGAATGATCTAACCGTGTGTAATGAAATTAGATATTATAACTCTTTTCACAACACTACATTTGTCATGTTTCTTCGGTAAGATGACGACAGTCCACAAAGAGACTGTTATTCTGCCAGAATGTACAAACTATATAGACTTTAACTCCCTTTCCATTAAACACGCAGTTTTCCCCTAACCTGTTCAACAAGAAAGGTGTTTTAGGTGCTTCTTTGCCATAAAACCCGACAAAATGAAGCTCCTCCATTTACCACATAACACCAAGTCAGAACAAATCACTCGCGTTTAGCTTTAAACAGCCAGAGATTTTCACACTGAGCAGACATGCCTTTTGCACCTCGCTAATAGTCTCTGACTATTTATAATTCATAACCTCTTGAGCCTTCTTAAGCGATTGCTGTTGAAATTCGTTGTTGCGAGGTGAAGTTGATAGCCTATGACATCGTAAAAGTTGAAGACTTGCAAGCTTTAAAGTGAAAACAGGGGGAGAATAATAAGATTGCACATGAGTTGAATATTTTCAGAAGAACGGGAAGTTTAAATTTTTATTAGATATAAAGAGGGAAGTGGGAAATGATTAGCAAAACTTGTCGTTGAACTTACTGCGTTGCGCTGTCAAAGCCGATTAAACACTGTTAGTGTAAATTTAAATGCGTTCGTCACTGCCATATTAACCATTTCAAACTCAGTGTCACCTGCTGGAACGTGAAACTTTGGATTTTACCACATAGAGTATTTGTTACTTTTCATTCTCAAAATAACTACCGATTACTACAACAACATCAAACTATTGGTATTTCTACTGTAGAAGGATGGAGTTCTGTATGAGGTAAGAACCAAAGACATACATAGAGCATAATACAGAAGAATTTCGGTCCACTAAGAGATCAACGTGTTATTTACAATTATTCTGTTTCCTTCTACGGGTAAGTGATTTACAAACACAAAACTTTGACTACAATTCTATACGGCCCTGACGATCGTTTATCACATTTTGAATAATTTACCGTTCGGCCCTTCTCTCACGTTAGTGCGTTTCACACGTCAATGAGGACGGGGACCGGTCCTGTCTCAGAAACGCACTGCTTTTCGTTTAGTTTTAAGAAAGGGCGACGGATAAATCCGAACAGTAAATAATTCCAAATAATATATATACTTACTCCATGGCGCAGAGTCCTTCTTGAGAAGCTAACGGGTTTGCAGCTAGTCAAGAAATTCCCCGCATTTCACCGAACCCGAAGGTTCATTACCGCACTCACAAGCGTCCGCCACCTGTCCCTATCCTGGGCCAGCCCAATTCAGTCCATATACCAACATCCCACCTCCTGGAGATCCATCCTAATATTATCCACCCATCTACGCCTAGGTCTCCCCAATGGTTTCTTTCCTTCCAGTTTCCCCACCAAGAGCCTATACACCCCCTCTCCTCCCCCATACGCGCCACATGCCCAGCCCATCTCATTCTTCTCGATTTTATCACCCGCACAATATTGGGTGAGGAGTACAGATCATTTAGATAAGATTATATATATATATATATATATATGTGTGTGTGTGTGTGTGTGTGTGTAGCTCTCTGATGATGGTTTATGTAAACCGAAACATGTTGGAGCAAATATTATAGTGTTAAATGTTTTAACAGTTTAACAATTAAAATAATTTGTGTGCATTAGTTAGGGACAAATAAAGGACTTGATATTATTAATGCACCGAACAACCAAGAAGATGAAGATCTATATAATACAAGAAGACATCTGTGTGTGTGTGACAGTGTGCCTCTCTGCCTGCCTGGCTGTCAGTGGAAGATACAGATCATAAGAAAATAAAGCCAGAAACCTGGAATTTCACCGGGATTTTAGGATGATCATGAGATGATCCTTAGCCTCGCCATCAGATGAGGATGTTCAGTTAGCTTCAAGCCCTCAATCACTTTACCCCCGGGGAGAGAGCCACCGGTGATCAACAGCATGAAAGCTGCGTGCTCCTCAGAACCGGTGCGGAAGCTTTTGAGAATACTGTAACCTCACGGCCCCAAATGGGAGTCGAACGACAATTCCTTGGACTTCAGGTCTGTAATCTAATCACTACACCGGTTATGCTATTCTTGCTCCCTTACTCCAATTGAGTATACATATTTGTTCGTTAATGGACTTGACGTTCCTGTGTTGCTGACACAAACCGACTGATGTACAGCTAATAACGTCACACACCTTCCTTCCACCAGCACAAATAACTACACACTTGCACACAAGACGTTACATAGATTTCCAAATCCTCGTTTACGAAGGAAACTCGAAATATCAAAGTGAAAAGAGAAATGGCAAAATCTAATTAACGAAAGGGCGCTCACACTCTATGCACCACAAATCGTATTACCTGCGGTGTCAAGGAGTGCCTACAGTGTACAATCACAATGTATCGGCAAATTCGACACAAAAACCAAATTCTTTACGACAGCCTTTCTTTACAAAACTATATGCCTTTATGGAACTCCCAGACTTGTTACAGCGTTGGCGTGACAGTAACGCCCTACACTATTAATCGGGAGGTGATTGCTTCCAGTCGTGACGGAGAAATCAGATATCCTCAGATCCACCATGCAAACAGCACGACAGAGCCTTTACCACGGCACGACCGCTTATTTGCGAATTCTGTACATTTCACTACTCATCAGTCATCCAGGTACTCGACGTGCTCTGTCTATGATACTGAAAGCACCATGAAATAAATTACAAGGAAAAGCCTGCCAATGGACCACACATTGGGCCAGTTGAATCCAGTTGCGCGCGCGCGCGCGCGCACACACACACACACACCAATTTTTCAAGATTCGCTTAAATTCGCTTAAATATTAAAACCTAGTTATACCCGCCTAATATTCTACATAGTCTCTTCAGTTCAGGAGTTGCTACTAAAAATGTTTCCAGTTCTCATCTCCACCAGGCATGACACTTGTTCCGCCCACCACACCCTCTTTGATGTCATCATCCTAATGATATTTCCCGAAGACTACAAGTCATGAAGCTTTCCTTCATTCAATTTTCTCCATCCCCCATTCAGTCCCTCCCTCTAAGGTCAAAACATCCTACTCACCATCCTATTCTAAAACACCCACTCCCTTCACTTTAAGCGAGAGAAGAAGTTTCTCTTGTACAATATTTGAGGTTCTCACAAAGGTGTTGCTCAGGATTCAGGTCTTACTGGTATGTCACGCTGTGTCATTGGCTGGTTGACCCTTGAAAATGAAGATATTATGTTCATTCGTAACTTCGAGGAACACTCACCCAGCGACACAGCGTCACATCCCAGAAGACCAGAATCTGAAGTTTCTCTTGCAACGATCCATCCTGACATTCGTTCCAGCTACACACTGTTCCGGAAACCTGTGTGACACTGTTAGGTCTGTGGACAGCGCACAACAACACTGTAATACTCTGTAAAGATGCAACAAATAACATTTAGTTTCGGCTCTCCTTACGAAGTGAAACTCGAATTTGAATGCAGACACAAAAGCAAGTCGAATCCACTGATATTAAAATTACTTGACCAGGTAGCACTCGTTCTGGGTACGAAGCAGAATGAAGAGAACACTGTTACGTACATTTTTTCTGCAAGATACAATAATTAAACACAGAAACGACCAAGATATTCTACACGATCACCCTTCGTAATTTTGTTGTCCCGACGCGCTCAGTCTGGTAGGTGATCCTCTTTCGGTGGTTTATATGTGGTTCATCGAATCACATATAGTTTTAATTATTTCTTTTTTACTTGCTTTATTTACTCAATTTATTGCTGATAAAATAAAAAGGCGTGCTGTATCAAGTTAAACAACTAAATCATATTTTATTAAAATAACACAGTCACTTGCATTACCACCTACACCACACTCGTACGGGACTGACTTCCTTACTGGACTGGATTGTTAGCGTCCGTTATCAGTTGCTAACCGTTTCGGCGTTTAAATCTCTCCCCTCCTACCTATCACCAACGGTTCTGAATATACGTTGACAGATTAACCTACAACGCATGGCCATGAACCGTCCCTAACTGACGTCAGCAATTCTAATAAACAACTATACTACAAATGGTCGGCTAAAATACACCCCATGTCTGCAACCTGAACGAAATTAACAGATTTGTGGATACGAGACAAATGTTCAGAATGAACCAGAGAAACTGGCAGACATCACAAATTGTTATGTTAATCATGTTGTTGAGTGGTGGCACATTGTGTGCTTGAATTGTGTTTGGGATCTTTCGCAGAAACATACTACCTCATTTTCATTGGTGAAGTAAACAGTTTACATAAGTCACCGAATTTTATAGGCAGGCCATTCATCACACCAACGGAAGGTGACGGGCTTTTGGGAATGGTCTACAGAAACAGAAATGGGAAAAAAGCAACTGTGAAAAAAATTGGCCTTTTTAAATGCATCGCAAGAATCAAAAGCCACCGGAAACAGAAAGGTCATGAGCAATGAACTGAAGCCGGAATTGTCTTCAGCCTATCAGAAGAAGAAGAAATTCCAAGGCTATCTAGCAGAAATGCCAGAAGGTCTATAAAAATCTAGTAGACTGTGTTGAATCGAAACCTAAACACGCTTGAAAGCCTACTAAAGAGCAAGAAAGACAAGGAAGAATAAAATAGGTCCATTACATTAAATAACCGCCTCTATAGGCAATGCTCTTAATGGATCATAACATAACGAAAATTTGGTGACACCCTATGAAACCACAGTATATAGCACGTTACCGACATTAGCTCTCCACTCTGCAACAGCTTTGAGGCATCTTATAACCAGATTTAAACGAAACTTTTGTAACTTCAGGAAGATATAAGATTACTCCATTAATTTTCGCTTGAGTTTAGAAATTAACAGTTTGTTCAAACTTTCGCAAGCCATTAGAATGTCACTACTGGAGTAGAGGTGGCAGGTCTCCGGGGGTGGCGGCGTTACGGAATAGGCAGTGCATTATGCTGCTGCCGTGATGGAGAACACGGCCTATGTTTGTACACGGTTAGTGGGTTTCAGGAGTGAGCAAGAAAGCTGTATAAAGAACACAAAAGGAGCTCCCAAGAACATAAGTTGCCTAAACTACGTTCATGGTGTGGACTTTGCGACGAGGGTGGCAGCAACAACAAATTAATAATTAAGAAATTCATTAATGGAAATTTTTGCTAATTTGTAGGAGTACAAACTCCGGATACCGGCACTTTAATTTTTGCACACACTTTTACCCATGAATCTACGCATCACTACCATGCTTCTGCTTGTTAACATGTGTATAATTATATGCTCCAGAACATCAAAGATGGCTCTGGGTTCTACCCAGCATCCTGTTCAATGACTATCGGGGCCTCCTCCCCGGGTGTGCTGCGACCAGGGCGGAAAATTTACCACTCATCTCTACCTAGTGCCAAGGTTAAGAAAGGGTGGAGCTGAACATTTGCTCCCACAGTACGCCTGTACAACGTGGACAGGCAAACCGTTGCTTTTTTTTTTTTTTACTTTAATATGTGAACTATATATCCCGCACAATTTGTAGGCATGTTTAATATTGATTGACACGCAACTTTCACGTTACCAGCACCGATGATTACCTCATTACATACTGCAATTTGAACAAACATTAAAGTGCACAAAATATCACTGTTTTACATTACTTAAAAGCACTGCTTAGAAACTTGCATATCTCTAAGAAGATCTGCCGACACAAAGAGTGTATGACATTAGGATAAAAGGGATTACGCCAACAATTCGAGAAATCGGCATGTCTGTACTACGATAAATTGAGAAAAGTACGACGACAGATAGGCCTTCAGTGATGAGATGTTCCTACTAAATTTTAACAAAAAAGCGTTCTACTAATCCAAAAACTGTTAAGAGAAACAACTGCAGGAACATGATAATTCTAACACATACAAACAGTTTCTATTAGATGTGGAAATTAGGACAACGAATTTGTGTGTCTATACTTGCTTGAACAGATCTTTTTGAGACGAATCTGAATAACTCATAATTGCTACTACTATTGGCTTCGACTCCCTTACTACGTCCACACTAGCTTGTTTCCCAACCACCCTCCCTTCAATCAAGTGTAGGATCGTTTTTCCTTAAGGGTAAATTTGGGGGGGGGGGGGTAAGCTTACTACACAAGTCGAATTGACGTCGATATTTTTAATCAGTGGAGCTAAACCTCGTGCCCTGAATACACATTCGTACGCTGAGAATTGTGTTCAAACCTTACCCTAGAATGTACCGAGAGACTTGGGACGTTAATGCATAACAAGACAGACACTGTGCATATAACGAACCGCATTCGCGAAACCACCGTTGCCGTGGAAAAGCAATGAGTATTACATAACCTGAGTGTGTGTTTGTATCCTTCGTTATCCAGCGTGCAAAGCGCATGCGCAATACTGTCATCTGTGGCCTGCACGGCTGTACCATATTTTTCCACATTATCTCATAAGAGACACGATTGTCGGAGAACAGTTATAGAACATAAAAGTGTGGTTTTATTTTCTCTACAACTTTTGTCTGAAACATTTCTCCTTCTAAGAACTGAGCAAGAGACGATCAACAATGTATATTGATCTTCATGTAAAGTGCCCGTTATTCTAGTCCGATTTTAATGAAACCTGAATTTTCTCAAAATATTTTCGAACAATACTTAAATACCAAATTGCATGAAAATACGTCCAGTGGGAACTGAGTCCTTAAATGCAGACGGGTGGACGGACAGACAGACATGACGAAGTTAATGATCGCTCTTCGCAATTTTGCGAACGGGCCTAAAAACGAAAATTACACATGCGTAAATTAGGAACGATATACAGTACTACGCTCAATAAATAGACAAGTATATCCTAGTTCACCCGGGCACGCTCTTGGTTTACCTAAGGACGTCGGTAGCGGACAGCACAGTACCCGATTACACTGGGCGATAAATCACCAACAGCCAGGACGCTGAAGGAAGCACTCGTGACCTGATTTGACATTCTATCTCGTCGTTCACTATGGGACTGAGGAAGATCATGTGAACTTCAGTCACAATGACGATCTTAGAGCATAAATGTGAACCCAGAACCACCCAAGTACGAAGCATGGGTGTTAGGCTTTCATTGCAAAGTTCAGTTCGACATTAGAATGGTCCTCTCTCTGCATAACATACACTTCAGAGCGTTATTCGCCTTGAATTTCATGTGAGGATGTGATAAGTTGCCTGCTCAACTTTTATTATGTTTAGGTCTGTATGTTTGTGGTTTATTTAATTATTGTTACTAGATCCTATCAATTAGAATCGAATGGTAGGGTTATGGTTGAATAATACTATAAATTGTAAAGGATGAGGGAACAAGCGGTGACCTATTGCCCGGAATTTGCCTAGAAGGACTCTGGAAATCCACACGCCTCAGTCAGGACAGTAGGTTTCCGGGTTCGGATTTGAATACGGGATCTGCCGCAAATAAAGCATAAGGGTTCTGATCGAATAGCGAAGTTCGTATTTGTCATAATAAAGTGGCCTTTCGGAGATCAAATAACCCTATTACGTAAAGAGACGATGAATGACAGTTCTACTATGGAAGGTAAGTGGTTAAGGCCAGGGGTCAATCGCGCAGTCAGTTAATGACAGGATCAGGCCACATGGAGTGGATTGAAGGCATGCCACTTGCAGTCAGACGGTACGGTATCGATCAGATGAAGTGCAAGGTCCTGCTGTGCGGTGCGGAAGTGCACAGGTTAAGTTTGTGGTCTGATGTTGCGTCGTGGATCGTACTGCGACGATGACAGGAACGAAAGAAAGGAGGAGGGAAAGAAAAAAAAAAAAAACAAAAAAAAAAAAAAAAAGAAAGAAAGAAGGAAAGAATGGAAGAAAGAAGGAGAGAGAGAGAGAAGGAAAGAAAAGGTACGTAGAAGCAATCGTCCCTTTCCTTCCGGTTTCTCTAGTCCGTACAATCCCATGGACATATAAAATATTTAACAGCCTTACGCCACACTTTGGGTTTCCAGAACGGAAAAACGTTTTGTCAACTTCAAGAATTGGCCTCACTGGACCCTTTTATTCCAAATAAGTATCTCCTGTGGTGAATCCTTCTCAACGTCTCTAACATATTCCTTTGTCTCTATAGACCACACACTGATTTTTCATTCTGGGATATGATTTTAACTTTCCCGCAACTTTGCACCATTTCCTTTGTCAATCTTAAATTACAATTCCGGTCCAACATCTTAATAGGTTTATTTTTTATCCCGCAGCATTAGCTCCAACTGATAATTTAGAAACCTCTGTCAGCAGCTTCAGTATAGTATTTTCTGGTTCTGTCGAACCTTATATGTGGCATAGAATACACTTCT
>Ga0131853_10024833_pt1 | contig 10804 bp, 14 predicted proteins | sample TergutLab28metaG_FD_92764 | JGI IMG/M metagenome (GOLD analysis project Ga0131853, IMG submission 92764) | Labiotermes labralis P1 segment gut microbial communities from Petit-Saut dam, French Guiana - Lab288 P1 (version 2) (version 2) | ecosystem: Host-associated > Arthropoda: Insects >... | reverse complement strand
GGACGGCGAGCTTGAGGACGGCGGTGCCGGAGTTGTTGCGGATGGCGAGGAAGGTCGAGTTCGCCGTCACGGTGGGCAGGTTGCATTTGACCAGCACGCCGATCTGGTTCGTGACCGCGAAGTCGAACTCGGCCAGGGTCGACGTCGCTGTCGATACCTGGCACATCATCGAGACGGAGCCCTCGATGGCATACGTGGACGTGAAGACCGGGGCGCCGCCGACGCTGCTGACCGGGGTCTGGCCGGGCGAGGCGGTGTTGCCCGTGCTCCCCGAGGTGATGGCTACCCCGTCGGTGCCGCTCTCGAAGTTCTGCGTGACGAGGGTGGTGACGGGGCCACCCGACGATGGGGCGGTGACGGTGACGGAGTGGCTGACGGCGTTGGTGGCGCCGTTGGAGTCGGTGACGGTCAGCGTCACCGTGTACGTGCCGGCCGCCGAGTAGGTGTGGGATGTGGTGGACCCGGTGCCGTGGGTGGTGCTGTCGCCCCAGTTCCAGTCGTAGGCGGTGATGCTCGCGCCCGTGGTGGCCGAGGAGCCGGTGCCGTTGACGTTGGCGGTGAGGTTGCTGGTGGACGAGGTGAAGGCGGCGGTGGGTGCCGCGGTTGAGGGCACTGCGGGGAGGGTGCCGGAGTCGTTGACGAGTACGTGGTCGAAGACGTACCGGCCAGCCTCGGTGATCGTGTCGCAGCGGCCGATCTGCAACGCCCTGACGCCGACGCCGGCGCCCATGTTCAGGCCCGTCCCCGAGTAGGGGGCGGTCATGCCGCCGACGAGGTTGCCGCTGGTGTCGTAGAGGCCGAGCGAGAGGGTGCCGTCGGTGGTGGACGTGCCGACGTTGAGGGCGACGGAGACCCAGATCGTCTCGGGCAGGGGGAGGGTGCTCGGGGTGACGTAGAACGTGGTGCCGGAGGAGTTGTTGGCGCGGATCGTGCCGGCGGTGAGGACGGCGAGCTTGAGGACGGCGGTGCCGGAGTTGTTGCGGATGGCGAGGAAGGTCGAGTTCGCCGTCACGGTGGGCAGGTTGCATTTGACCAGCAGCCCGATCTGGTTCGTGACCGCGAAGTCGAACTCGGCCAGGGTGGGGGTCGTCGAGGTGGCGTTCTGGCAGAGCAGCGACAGGTTGCCTTCGATGGCGTACGCGGCGGTGAAGACGGGTGTGCCACCGACGGAACTGACGGGGTTCTGCCCGGCGGCTGCCGTGTTGCCGGTGCTGCCGGAGGTGACGGTGGCGCCGTCTGTCCCGGTCTCGAAGTTCTGGGTGATGAGGGTGGTCATCGGTGCATCACGCCGAGTAGATGAAGCAGAGGTCCCAGTTCGAGACGCCGGAGGTGGGCTGGGTGTTGGCGAACGCGCCGATGAACCGGACCTGCTGGCCGCCTGCGGAGTAGTCGGCGGGGACGCCGCCGATGCCCGAGGCGGTGGTGTTTCCGGCGAGGGCGGTGGTCGAGGTGGTCCCGAGCGCCAGGTTGGAGGTGCCTGCGCCGAGGGTCGTCCGCGCTGTGGGTGCGTCGGCCTGAGTGAGCAGGGAGCGGCCGAACGCGGTAGTCGTCAGGGCGGCGATGGCGGTGAGGTCGGTGTCGAGCGGCTGCTTGCCTGCGAGCACCGTGGTGACCGTGGCGGCGTAGTTGGCGTCGTCGCCGAGGGCCGTCGCGAGCTCGTTCAGGGTGTCGAGCGCGCCGGGCGCCCCGTTGATGAGCGCGGCGACGGCAGCAGCGACGAATGCGGTCGTGGCGATCTGCGTCGTGTTGGTGCCAGCGGTCGCGGTGGGTGCGGTGGGGGTGCCGGTGAGCGCCGCGTTGTTGAGGGGCGCCAGGAGGGCGAGCGCCGCGTTGGCCGCGGTGGACAGCGGCTTGTTGGCGTCGGAGGTGTTGCTGACCTGATCGAGCGAGAGCGCGTTCAGGATGGCGGCTGCGTTGGCTGCGGTCAGGATCGAGACGCCGATAGTCGAGGCGTCGGTGATGTCGCCTGAGGTGATGGGGCCAGTGCTGCCGCCCGAGCCGCCTGACAGGGTGCCGATGTAGACGAGAGACATTGGTCAGGCGCCTTTCTGGTAGAGCTTCCACGTGGTCGTGTCGAGGACGAGCTGCCCGATGAGCGCCTGAGCGGGCTCCGCGGGCGCGTTGGTGCCGTCGCCCGTGACCGGCCAGATGATCGGGACCGGGGTCGACTTGGTGTTGACCGGCATCAGGGCCGCGGTGGCGAGGTTGACCGTGATGCCGTCGTCCTCGGTGGCCTGGTTGAAGACGATCGTGAACGGGGCCCACTGCTGGTTGGGGTCCGATGGGGTGAAGCTCGCCGACCATGCCCACCCGACGTCGGAGAGGCCGCCGTCGAGGGGGTTGAGGATGTCGACGGGCAGCGCCGGGGTTTCCCCGGTCACGATGTTCTGGCCGTTGGCGGGGCCGTAGAGCATGCCGCCGACCATCTTGCAGGTGATGGTGGTGGGGGTGATGATCTGTGCCGGGTTGCCCGCGATGACGAAGGGCTTGTCCAGTCCGATCGGGCTGATGACGACGTTGGCGGTCGATGGGATCCAGTCGGGCTGGTCGCCGGTGTCGTTGGAGTCCGCGACAGCGAGGCCGTGTTTGGCGGTGACCCGGAGGTAGGTGAGGCTGCCGAGGACGTCGGTCATGTCAGTTCCCGGTGGGCGGCGTGGTGGCGACGTTGGGGGTGTCGGTGGCGGGTTCCGGGTCGGTGACGACGGGCTGCGGTACGGGATCGGCGGCCACGGGCTCGGCCGGGGTGGGGATGTCGATGGTGTCGGGGGTGGGCTTCACGCGGACGGGCTTCTTCGGCGTGTCCGGGGTGGGCTTCACACGCATCGGCTCCGCGGGCGGGATCGTGGTGGTGTCGGGCGCTCCGATGGCGCTCACGGTCGCCGAGCCGGCCGCAGCCATGGTGGTCGCCAGGGAGATCGCCAGGAAGTCGTGAACGGTGAGCCGGTGCGCGGAGTCTGCGGTCAGGGCCACGGCGGTACCGAGGCCGGTGACGAGACCGGCGACGGCGTGCTTGTAGATCGTGGTGGCGTTCGGCATGGTGCTACTCCTTCGGGTTGGGGTTGCGGGTGATGAGGCCGCGGACGTACTTGGCGGCCTCGTAGTCGGATGCGGTGGCGACGTGGACGCCGCCTGCGCCGCGGTGGTGGTTGACGCAGAGGACGACGAGGTTCGCCGCCGTCTCGACCCATGCGCCGACCGTGGCCGGGTCGGACACGCCGGGGTAGTCGGCTTCCAACCAGGCGAGGTCGACGCCGTTCTGGAGGGAGAACTCGACGTGTGCGTGGTGCAGCTCGAGCGGCTTGTCGAGGGAGCACTCGGAGAAGTCGTTACGGTGCTTGCCGATGGCGCACTGCCACAGGTCGGGGTCCTTCTTCCAGGCCGCGTGGATGTGGTTGAAGTCGACGTAGTGGGGGTCGTCTCTGCGTGCCGGATGCTCGGGGTAGTGGACGAGATAGGAGTGCGTGGAGATCTGCTCGTGAGCGGCCACGGCCTCGTCGTCGCCCCCGTTGCTAGGCATTGAAGTTGCCCGCGTCGTGTTGCAGGAACCGGTTACGGGCCTCGTTGAGCGCTCTCTCCGCGGCCGAGTAGCAGCCGGGCGCCTTGCCGAGGGAGGCGAGGTACTCATAGACCGCATTCGTGAGGACGACGCCCTCGACGCGGGCGCGCTCGAATCGCGCCTCGCGCTCGTCGGCCAGCCGGACGAGGTAGTCGACCTTCTGGCTGATCTCGCTGGCGGTCTCGGTGGTCTGCGTGGCCATCTTCTGCTCCTTGTCGTTGTCGCCCATCAGTCGGCCCAGTCGTAGAGGGAGCCGTCGAGCCACTCGCGGAAGCGGAGCCACAGCCGGCGCATCACGACTTCACCGCCGACTCACTGGGAGTCCAAGCACGGTCGAACCCCGCCATGAGCAACTTGGCGAGATCGCCGGGCGTGACGAGGCCCGTGGGACGCCCATCGGCGTAGAGAATGATGCTCCGCAGGCGGAAGAAGACGTCGACCAACTGGGAGCAGATGAGGTACGCCTCTTCCCGGGCGATGTCCTGGAGCCACTTCCAGCGCAGCCCGAAGACCGTCATGAGGGTGATGACGCCGATGTCGACGAAGTTGTAGGGGCGCCCGCGAAGCGTCGCGGCGGTCGCACGGAGGCTGGCCGGGTCGCACATCTCCGGAGGCAGGGCGAACTCGGAGTAGAAGATCTCGTAGCCGTCGTACTTCGACAGGTTGGCGTACTGAGCGCCGCCCATCTGGGCCTCGAGGATCGTGCCATCATGGTCGATGACGACGAAGGCGTGGTTGACCTGGGACTCGGTGCCCTGGCGGATGAGCCACCCGACGAAGCCCTTGGTGCGGACGACGCCGAACTGGCCGGGCGCTGGTGTGGTGCTCATCGTGGCCTCCGGTGGATGGTGAAGGTGACGAGGTAGTGGTCCGAGTGGGCGACGGGCAGGTTGGGCTGGATGTGCGCGCCGGGGGAGGCGAGTGCGCGGGTGGCGATCGCGAAGTCGATCTCGCCGTGTCCGGTGGAGCGGCCGGGGGTGATGAAGTGGCCGTGGATGCGGGCGCGCAGTGCGTCGGGCGAGGAGGTACCGCGGGCGCCGGGGCTGCTGTTCCAGTCGCCGAGCAGCACGAGCGGCGTGTGCCGGTGCCACGCGAAGGCCACCATGTCGTCGACGAACAGGCGGTAGGCGTTGCGTACCAACGGGGTGCCGTCGAACGCACGACCACCGGCGCAGATCGGGCAGGGCGTCCAGGCGTGGACGGGTGCGTGGAGGGTGGCGTACTCGACGCCGTTGACGATGACCCAGACGATCGTGGTGTTGCGGGCCCGGTGAGAGCCCTGCCACCACCAGCCGCCCGTGTCGAAGTGGCCGAACGCGGTGACGTGGTCGCGGGCGGCGACGAGGAAGCCGTCACGCGAGCCGCCGTAGTCGACGCCGTAGAACCGGTAGCCGTGCGACGGCGCTTCGGCGCGAAGGTCCCGCTGGTAGGTCTGCACCTCTTGCAAGGCGAGCACGTCGAGCCGGTAGCGGGCGGCGTCGGCGAGGATCATCGCGACGTGCGGGCTCACCGGCTGGCCGTACTCGACGTTGTACGTCCCGACCCGCATGACCTGGCCGGGTGCCAGCGCGGTGGCTGGCGCGACGAGCAGGCCGAGCAGCACGCAGGCGAGGCCGAGCAGGCGACGGATCACGACGTGCCCCGCAACGCCTTGAGGGCTGCCTCCACCTGGGCGAGCACCTTTGCCGGGTACTTCTTCGCCGCGGCGGCACGCAGGCTCTCACGGGCCGCGACGATCTCCGGGTACGGCGCAGGGCCGGTCGGCTTCGGCTTCGGAGTGGGAGCAGGCTGCGGCTTCGGCGTGGGCTTCGGGGTGGGAGCCGGCACAGGCTTGGGGCCCGCGTTGACGCCGAAGAACCCATCCGTCACCAACGACTCGTCCAGCGACTTGCCCTGCGCCTTGTCCGTCCACTGGGTGGCATCCGCCGTCCACCGAACCTCACCCGTCTGCGGGTAGCCACAGCCGTGGCCGCACAGGTGCGCCGCGTAGTTGTAGTGCGCCGACCACAGCAGGTACTGCGACCGCTGGATCCCCGCCGCCGCCAACGCCGAGATCAGCGCCGGCACGTTCGAGGCCGAGGTGTAGAACGCCGGCTTCGGCAGCACTTCCGTCTTCCCGACCGTGGCCTTGAACCACTTCGGCGCGTTGACGTTGGTGGCGTCACCGGGTTCGACGTCGAGGACGTCGCCGTTGCGGTAGTAGGAGGCGACGTCGATGACGACGACGGGAATGTGGGGGAACAGCTTCTTGACGGCGGCGGCGTTGGTGTAGCGGCCGTCTCCGTAGCAGGCGACGGCGGGGGCGTCGGCGGGGATCTTGGACACGTCGGTGTCGTCGAACATGAACACGGTGTTGGTCATGGCGGGTGTCTCCTTGGCGGGGATGCGGGGTGGGATGCACGGAGCCCCCTGCCGCATCCCATGGACAGGGGGCTCCGAATCAGTGGTGTGTGGTGTTGAGGCAGGGGTGTGAAGCGGGGTGTGAAGCGGCGGATAGTTATCCGTCGTCGGCGGTGCGTTCGGCGTCGACGGCGGCATGGTGATCGCCCCGTAGCTCCGCGAGCTCGCGGTCACGCTGCGTCAACCTGGCCCGGCACTGACGCAGCTGCGACTTGACGTCCTTCAACTCCGCTCGATGGCCACGCACCTCGGTGTGCAGTTCGGCGAACCGCGCCTGAGCGTCCTTCTTCCACTCCCGCAACTCGTCGATCTCGTCCTTGGCGTGCTTGAGCGCGTCGTCGAGGTACGCCTTCGCCATCAGCGACGCGTCGTCCTGCACCTTCGCCCGCCGGTTCGCCTTCGCCACGAGCCACGACGTGCCCCCGGCGATCAGGGCGGCCAGGATGACGCCGATGGCCTGGGAGAGACCGGAGCCTTGGGAGATCACGCGCCTGTCCCGTCGCCGTCGCGGAGCGAGTCGGGCAGCTGCGACTCGTCGATCCACAGCGCCGGCCGCGGGACAGGGTTGCGGAGGCCGGAGACGGCCCACCAGACGAACGCGACGAGGGCCCACACGCAGAACCCGGATACGCCGGCGCCGTGGCCGGCGAACACGGCGAGGAGGTAGAACACGGCCCACAGGGTGGAGAGGGCTTCGAGGGCGATGTAGCCCCAGGTGTCTGAGAATTCGGGCCACCGGCCGGACACGATGGCGCAGCCGCCAGCGGCGACCCAGACGGCGGCCCAAGCTTGGATGGGCATGAGCCAGAGTGCGAGTTGGAGGGTTTGTGCTCTGGCCGGGGTCAGGGGGATGAGGGCGTAGGCGATGCCGACGATGACGTAGACGAGCCCGGCGACGGTGAGGACGAGGGAGTGGCGTTGCCAGGGGCGCAGGGCGAGCCAGTCGCGGGTGGGTCGTTTCTCGGCGGGCCCGACGCCGCTCATGAGGGCGTCCCGTCCGTGGTGCCGTCGGCCGGGGGTGGCGGAGTGGTGGTGGTGACGGCGGCGGCGATCTGGTCGAGTGCGGCCTGCACGTCCCCACCGGCTGCGGCGTACTCCTGGGCTAGGGCGGTGCCGTTGGCGACGGCGACGGCGAGGACGTTCCGCTTGTCGCGTTCGGCGGACACGGCGTCGCCGAGCGCCCGCAGGTCGTCGTCGGTGTACGTGGTGAAGTCGGGGAGGTCCACGGCGGTTTCCCTTTCGTCTAGGCCAGGGCCGGGTAGGTGAAGCCGAAGGTGACGACGGATCCGGAGGTGATGGTGGTGCCGGGGTCCATGCCGATCAGGAGGATGGTTCCGGTCGCGGAGAGGATGACGGTTGCGCCGTGCTGCCCGACGCGGGCACCGGTGGCGGCGACTTCGGCGGCGGGGAGCCAGCCGGCTGGGAGGTTCCCGGCGAAGGGGGTGAGGTCGGTGATGTCGCCGTTGGTGGGTGCGGTGACCGTGGCGCCGCCGTAGGTGAGGTTGATGTTCACGACGCGGAGGAGGCCTTGGTGGAGGGCGTTGAACCCGGTCAGGGTCCAGTTCGCGGAGACGCTCATGCCCAGGTCGGCGGCGGTGTAGATGCCGTCGGGGACGGTGGCGTCGAAGCCGCGGGTCATTGGACGAGCACCCCGCCGACCTTCTCAACCAGGGTGCCGAGGTCGGCGCCGGCGGTGTTGACGGGGTTGAGGTCGAGGGTTCCGTCGGCGGGGCGCCATTCGGCGGTGCCGACGATGATGTTGATGCCGGTGTCGAGGCCGCGGGGGTCGAGTTGGCCGTGGGCGCGGAGCATGATGCCGGTGGCGGCGGCGGCGCCCACGATCCCGAGGTGGGGGTGTACGCCGCCGCCTGTGGCGATCTGGGGGCCGGTGACGGTGAACCCGGCAGTCCAGCCCACCTTGTCGCCGGTCTTCCGCAGGATCCCCGCCAGCAGCCCGGAGATGCGGGTTGCGGTGACGGCGCCGAGGCCGGTGAAGTCGACCTGGGCGACCGTGGACCCGGTACCGGCCACGGCGGTGGTCAACTTCCCGGTCGCAGAGTTGAGGTAGCGGGCGTAGATCTTCGAAGCCATCTCGGCCTGCGTGTTGCCGAGGATCCCGGCGCCCGGGTCGACGAACCAGGTGGGTGCGATGGGGTCGGCGTTCATGTAGGCGACACCGGAGTGGACGCCCCAGTCCTGCTGGTTCTCCAACGCCCACGCGTCCAACAGGACGCCGACCTGGTTGAGGGTGGAGACCTCGTCGGCGTTCGCGGAGGGGCTCGAGTTGGGGTCCCGGTACGGTGCGGTCGGCAGAGCCGACGTGTCGGTCCAGTTCAGTTCGCCGCGCGCTATGGCCTGGTCGGCGGCCAACTTGGGCCGGCTGGTGGTCATGCCGGCGGCGGACAGGCACGGCACCGTGTACGCCTTCGCCGAGTCCCCGTTGGCTTGGAACAGCATGGTGTCGCCCTGGGCGGTGGAGTAGTCGGGGGCGACGAGGTTGCCCCGCCACAGCGAGATCGGGCCGAGGAAGACCTCGACCGGGGCTCCGGCGGCGATGACCGGTGGCCGCTGTTTGCCGAGGTCCATGTTCCACGAGCAGGCGACGTCGCCTTCGGGGCGGCCCCAGGAGATGGCGTCGTGGGACCACTTCGTGGTGATGGAGTCGAGCCAGACGCCGCCGACCTTGTACCGGGGTGTCATCGCCAACGGTCCGGTCACGAGTCGACCTGTCCGGCGTAGGCGGCCCAGCGGGGGTAGCAGGCCACGTTGACGGTGAGCTGGTTGGAGGCGGCCCCGAACGTTGCCGCCGTGGTGGTGACGGCGAGGATGCGGCATGGGCCGGGGGCGAACTGGTGGACGGCCCACGAGGAGGCGCGGGGGGTGGCGTCGAAGTCGCCGAGGTACCCGAGGCTGCTGTCTTGCATGGAGAGCTGGTAGGCGGGGGTGTCGCCGCCGTCGGGGGCGGTGTAGATGAGGGTGGTGGCATCGGCGGTGGAACCGACGGCACGGGACGTGTCGACGATGGAGAGCTGGCCCTCGTCGATGTTGAACAGGAACAGGGTGTCGAGCACGATCGAGGGGGCGCCGACCCAGGCGGAGAGTTGGATCGTCTGGTTGACGGCGCCGGGGTTCGCGACCCGGGTGTTGGGGAAGGTGTAGGCGCCGAGGGGCACGAACTGTTGGGTGGCCGGGGCGGTGAACGTGACAGCCTGTCCTGATGCTGGCGAGGAGATCACGGGTTGCGGGTCGGTCGGCGTGGCGACGAGGAACGTGGTGGAGACGGCCTTACCAGTGGCGGAGGCGAGCTTCCCGACGAGGATGTAGGTGCCCGCAGGGAGGAGGGAGATGGGGATCTCGTAGACCTCGGTGCCGGTGCCGACTCCGATGGTGGTCGACGCGCCGGACAGCATGGTCGCGTCGGTCGTACGAGCCGGGCCGGAGGCGCGGAAGGGTGCGATGTAACCGGAGACGAGGGACGGGTCGGAGGAGGTGTAGAGCAGCACCTGCGGGCCGAGTGCGATGGGGCTGCCGGCGGAGCTGGTGGCGGCGACCGTGACCTGGGCCTGGGCTGCCTTCGTACCGGGGATGGTGACGGTGCGGTCCTGCACGCGCATGTCGGTGCCGAACGGTGAGGCGTTGGTGCGGTGGATCTCGTCGACCCACACCTTGAGTGTGACGGTGTTGTTCGGGTTCATCCCCGGCCGCTTGTGGCCGCGCACACTGAGGGTGGTCAGTGTGGTGACACCCGCGGGGACTGGCAGGAACGCGGTATAGGACTGGGCGCGGGAGATCGGGGAGGTGGACACGTTGAGGGCGACCGGGGCCACGTGGGTGCCGTTGACGTAGAAGTCCAACGCCGACACGGTGTCGTAGAACGCACCGGTCACCTCGATGTACGGCGACGTGGACAGGGCGAACGACCCGGTCCGCTTGAGCTCGACGAACCCGATCGTGCTGTTGGTTCCAACGATCGCGGCGAGGACCATGGAGGAGTCCATGGAGGCGGCCGCGGATCCGACGATGGCGTTCGACAGGACCGTCCACCCGGTGGCCGTGGTCGGAGCGTCCAACGGGAAGTCGATGATCGTGGCCGGTGGTACCGGGATCGCCTTGGCCGTCCACAGCGCCTCCGAACGGGGCCACGGCCAACACGTCAACGTCAGCGTCCAGTTGCGGCGCAACCGGATCTCGTTCAGGTCGTCGAACTCGGGCGCCAACTGGGCGATCTGCACACCCCACACCGTGGCGGGGGACACACCGTCGGGATGCTGGTAGGTGAGCGTGGCGGCGTTGTCGACCACGGCGGAGAGTTGCTGCTCCACGTCGGTCAGACCAGACGAGTCGGTGGTGGAGGTGAACCGCAGCTCGATCGCGAACTGGGTGTTCCCCACCTGCGAGACGACCTCGACGGCGCCGTCGATCACCTGGGAGAACAGTTCGGTGACCGTCATGTCGGGGGCGCCACCGATCTGGGTGTTCCCCGCCATCGCCTGCACGTACCCGTCGACCCCGGCCGCGGCCGCGGCGGCCGGGAGGAGGTCGATGATCGTGCCGTCGCTGCCGGCCAGCTCCAGGCGTGCCCCCATGGGTTAGCCGCCCTTCTTCGGGGTGTGGGTGTACCGCTTGGAGCGGGCGGACTTCGACCCGGTGTGGGTGGCGTACTTCGCGGACTTGCGGGCGTTGTCCTCGCCGACCTGCTTCATCACGGCCCGGTCTTTGACACCCTCGGTCTTGATCGTGTCCTTGATGTCTTGGACCTGGTCCTTGTCGATGGCGACCTGGTGGCCGTAGACGATGTTCCCGGCGGTGTTCCCGGCGGTGGTGATGGCCCTGGTGGTGGACCGGTAG
>Ga0131853_10024831_pt1 | contig 10804 bp, 6 predicted proteins | sample TergutLab28metaG_FD_92764 | JGI IMG/M metagenome (GOLD analysis project Ga0131853, IMG submission 92764) | Labiotermes labralis P1 segment gut microbial communities from Petit-Saut dam, French Guiana - Lab288 P1 (version 2) (version 2) | ecosystem: Host-associated > Arthropoda: Insects >... | reverse complement strand
TATAATATAATATAATATAATATAATATAATATAATATAATATAATATAATATAATATAATATAATATAATATAATATAATATAATATAATATGATATGATATGATATAATATAATATAATATGTGCGTACGAGGGTGCGTTTGTATACTGCCTCTTGTACATGTTATAAAATGTATGATAAAGCAAAATACTAACCAAACAATCAGAAAAAGAACGACAATGTGGCACCATCACGTGCAGTTTACAGAATGACCATATTGGAGCAGAATACCGTGAGAACAACCCAACCAGCACTCTATTGTTGTAGCACACAGAGGTACGTAATATAGTGGTGCCTACACAGCATGCTGTGTTGAGGGGGCAGTGGGTGTTTGTGACGTCGCGACAAGGGGAGAACTTTTAACTTTTTGTTGGCCCACGAGATAACGGTTCACTAATAGTCTAGCCTGTTTTCCACACAGGACTAGTGCAAGGGTATGAACACATACAGTACGTAGTTTGTAAATTCCTTGGAAAAGTAAAGATTGTTCTTGGGGAAAAACGCACTGGCTACATGTTTGTGTGACAGTACTGTTCTAAGGGAATGTGACATGGCGTGCTCTTGGAACAGAAGAAAGAAGGAAATCATACACACTGGTTGGGCTGAATGTATTTATTAGAATTTATGTAATATCGTACCGTCGAGCTTGTCAATCAGTAGAGATTCAAATGAACACGAACAAAACATCTGAACACCGTATGCCCATTTATTTACTTTCTTAAAAGTTCCGGTCTTTTTATTCGTTCGTCATCAAGGCGAAACCTCAAGTACTTAAATGGAAACCATGCAATGGAAGATGCCTCGCCTTCACAATTGGGTTTCACGGTGGAGAGGTTAGACTCATGCCGCGGCCGTCTCTACCCCCGGAAAAGAGCCGGTACCATTTTACAGGAGACTGGATGGGCTTCAGAGCTGGTCTGGACGGGCGGAATAACTCGTCCCCAATGGAATTCGATCCCGGACCGTCGCCTTTACAATTAGCCTGATAAAATACCTAAATTAGTTATTATTCCCAATAGTACATACTATGTTTATTGTAATTTATTATAATTTGCAATTAAAAGAAAAACTGTCGTAGATTTGACAATATAAGAGATTCCGGTATGTTATTACGTCTAAGAGTGACGGCACGAACCACGAAATTGGCAATACGGAAACGAAGAAACACGAAAGACAGGTATTTAGAAATAACAGGGCCTGAAAAATGCATAAAGTTGATTCGAAATCTTTACTCTACAGGTTGAGGCTAACAAAACTACAGATTAATATGTAGGCAGATAGTACGTTCTACTTCAGCGCACTTCCTCGCTATAAAATTGCTATTCTGTGATCAACTGTCCAGATGTAACGAAGTTTCTCGTTGTTATCATTTTCGTAAAGTTGCTAAAAATATACAAAGAATATTTTCAACAATTTAGGTATGTTTTTAAGTAGGTTTATGCCCTTTCAGCATAAAATTTACGCACTTAGCGCTTACTTTCATGTTACACATAAAACCCAAACTACAATATCACATTTTGAAGTTTTATTATTGCACCAAATATCAGGAGCTTATATTGCGAGCAATTTGAGGCTTTTTTTCGGATATACGACTTTCGAATGGCCCCATGATGATATTTGGAATACAGCAGTTCCTGTAGGCGAATGGAATTCTTAACGCTTTTCGCAAAACAGTCTACTGACTCACAATGTATTAAAACATACTGATATTATTATACTTAAGAATAAGCATAGGAGTTACCAAGGATTAACGTTAATATAGGAGGAGATATCTTATTTACTCACTCCTTGGTACAGAGTCCTTCTTGAGCAGCTAACTGGTTTGCAGTTAGTCAAGAAATTCCCCGCTTTTCACGGAACCCGAAGGTTCATTACCGCACTCACGAACGTCCGCCATCTGTCTCTATCCTGGGCCAGCCCAATCCAGTCCACATACCCACATTCCACCTCCTAATATTATCCACCCATCTATGCCTAGTTCTTCCCAGTGGTCTCCTTCCCTCCGGTTTCCCCAACAAGACCTTATACACCCCCTCTCCTCACCCATACGCGCCACATGCCCAGCCCATCTCGTTCTTCTCGATTTTATCACTCATCTACACTGACAAAAGTCTGGCTGTCCGGAAATATGCCCCCTCGAACCGCCTGGTATGAAAATTTGTTACAATATCTCCTCTATAAGCAGGCCTGAGTAAAGTCGCGACATCTGTTGGGTTCCACTAAACCGTGCAAAATAACCATATACGAGTATATACCCCAGTTTCAGCAACACGTCCTCGCTTCTGCAAACATAATAAGAAATTCTATTTACGAATATTTCTAACACTGCAGGAAAAAAATCTCTTATACTCCATACTTTGGTGCTCGGTTTTTAATACACCATTTTGCGTGCTTAACCCTCAATATTGCTACACATAAAATTCATGGCCGATGTAATCAGAGCTGAAGATTATACTTAACCTGAGCGAAATAAGTTCCAAGGCTTTCGCTGCATTAAACTTAACAACAAAAACCTTTTATATTAGTAGCGATCAAGTTTTATAGCAACATGTGAACGTTGCAGCATTACTGCCGCTTCCAATTTATAAAGGCAGTACTCTGTTTAGTGACTTTTCCCTTATGAACTGTGTAAGCTGGCTTCTACCATCATTCCATACGACTGGAAAATGTAGTTACGGGACTATGTGTCCATTTCAGGTAGCGTACAGGCACCAGTGACTGCCAAACGAGCAACTTGGAACCCAAGTATTCAAATTTTGACTCTTTTGCTTCTTTCTTCAAATCTTCATTCTCTTTCTTCTCCACCACTTCTTCTTCATTTATCTCTCTCGTTTATTCTTCTTTCTGTATTTAATTTGTTAGTTGCTGCACTTTTTTATTTACCCTCTGTTCTTTTTCAATTTAACCTTTCATTTCCTTTCTTTTTACCTCTCCAATACAGTACTAAACAACACACTGCATATTAATTCTCTTGTTTCAGACACTGTCCATTTGTAATAAATATTTCTTTCAGGAAGATTTTGTTGAAGAACACAACGGGAATTAGATTACGGAGGTCAACACAATAATATGGAACACATTTCTTCAAATTCTTAAAGTTTCTTTAGGTATTATTGTGTTGTGACTCCTGCACTGACGTGAAACTTTAGTGTATTTTTCATTCTATATTCTGATGGTCAGAATATATTTTGAGATAATAATGTGTTTATGTTTCAAATATATTTTACTGTATCCATACGCACATTCAGAAAGCAGATCCATAAAGAGTTCAAATTCTCGATAACCTAACCTGGAAGAGTTGAATTCAAATGTCAGTTTATGTAGCAATATGGGTCGCCTGCATGTGATGGGTTGCTGAGGGTGTGGTTATATGCCTGGAACTGGATATGAGAACGGAAGTATGAAAGCAGCATGAGTAGGTATCTGGCAGAAATAACCTGCAGCAGGTACAAAATGAAAATAAATGAGGGACAAACTACTTTACAATGGCTAACAGCGTTTGCAACAACTAAACGATGCAGAAATTGTGATCTTATCTACTACTCTCATTATCTAATAATTACCCAGAATTTCTAGTTGAATAATGAAAGTGGACAGTATTTTACGGCATATTCCAGAAGTATTAAAGTAAACCAAAGATGTAATATGGCGGAATATACATATAAGTATTACTTTTCAAATCTAGGGTAATGCATGTTTTGAAACAAAAGGGGAAATCATCGAGTGGTACGAAATGAGGGTTATTAAGCGAGACTCCGTACGTATGTAGACAAATGTCAAGGTTGATTTGGAAATGGGTAGGAATAGGAAAATAAGCAAGATTATGGTCAGAAATTTTAATTGGTGTCACATTATATTACCCTCTGTGAGCCTAATTATAGTTAGAATTGTTGAAATTATCAGATTAAAATTACATTTTTGAAAATTGGGCCATTTAGTGTAAATAATAAACTCTGTTATATTAAGATTACCTTACATGTGGGAAGCATTTTCCAAAATTGCAAAGAATTGTTGCAGATATGTAGAAAATACTGTACTTATAGCGAGACATATACAAAACACTCCACAGTAGGAAAATGTCTTTACAAGCTTTTTATTCCACTACTACAGCAAATGGATGTTGCAACAGGAAAAAAGGGGAGACGGGATATGATGGTACATATTAATGGTGTGGAAACTGACGGTATACTGGATAATAAACACGAAAGGCCAGCGTTCATACATGGCCAAATGCAGGATGCCATGCATATTATTCTAAGATTCGCAGAAACCGCCAGGCGAGAGGGTAAAATTTATTTGCAAAAAATGTGACAGCCTTCATAAAGATGGAGATAAGTGGAATGCTAAGTACGTTAACAGACTGTATTCTTTGTGTGCAGATAATTATTATGCAGACATATAGGGGAGTAAATACATAAGAGTTGCTAAGTGACGTTTTAACACCTCGTAAGAGGAAGTCCACTAACCCACAACCAGGAATATGGAAGGAATATTGAGCTTACAATATTACAGCACAGCAAAGAACATCTAATTGTATCACATGGCCAAGTACGTAACTTTAAAAGCGCTCTCTCTCTCGTTCAATAGCTAGAATGGCTTATCGAAATCACAATAAAACAACAATTGAATGGGAAGAAATACAAAGCAGTCAGATGCACTTCTAAATTATACAATGTCCGGCTTTTGTATCGTAACTTATATACTGCGTATATTTGTTTTACTGCAGCACATGCAGTTTCGATGGAAATGCTATCCATCTATGCGAATAAACTCTTTCTCTTCGCATCGCCTACGAAAGGGTAATTAAGAGTGTTGATACACGAATTTTGTCTGCCTGTTGATTATAGAGGAGGTAATTAGGTCAGTAGAACATGGAAAAATTAAAACGAGTTTCATCACTCGTGTGTATTAATCAAGGCTTTATCTGCTCAAACAATTCTAACGAAAATACAAGAGTAATATCTGGGAAGAAATTACGGCGTCTTATCTAACTGAACGCATCAACAGTGTCAATAATTACCTGCGTTAGCTACACGGCTGACTGCCACGGATCAAGACCATATGCAGGCTGAAAAATGTAAATTAACATCTTCGAACCGTCACAAATTTTACATTTTTTAAAAATATTGCTTGTTATAAATATTTTACTTTTATGATCTGGTTATTTCGATGCAGTATTTCACATGACTACTTCCAATGGTCGGGGACCGCGGTAGCACAGTGGTTAAGGTGCTGTGCTACAAATCGGAAGGTCGCTGGTTCGATCCCAGCCGGTGTCAGTGGATTTTTCATTGACATAACATCCTTCCGATCGCACTATGGCCCTGGGGTCGACTCAGCCTCTAACAGAAATGAGTACCAGGAGTATTTCCTGGGGGTAAAGGTGGCCGGTGCGTAAGGCTGACAACCTACCACCATCCTGTGCCGTTGTCACGAAATCTGGGAGCTTTAACTTCCTCTAACCCTCTGGGCCTGTCCAGGCCTGTAATGGGACTGCTTTACCTTTACCTCCAATGGACTGTTAGACGTCACAATGAAAAGGGAAGATAAATGTACCTTCTGTGTAGACGCAACAATATTGGTTTATACTCTACGAACTACAAGCTCATTACAAGTCGACTATATCTCTATGTCTCGTTAAGTCTAATACACTAAATTTAGGATTTTATAAATTAAGTGACGTCATTTTTGCTCGCCTCTCAGTAGTTTTGAACTTTTCCTATACAGGTGTTAGTGACTATGAGAATCGTGTAAAGAAAACAAACTTGATGCACTTCTTCTTCTTCTTCTTCGTCTTCCATTGGCACTACACCCCACTGTGGGCTTTGGCCTGTCGAACAATGTCCTTCCATTTTTTCCTATCTGCCACCAACTCCCTCCATCTTTTCACTCCCAGCACTTGAAGATCTCTTTCTTCTTCCTCTTTCCATCTTTCTCTGGGTCTTACCTTCTTCTCGTCCCTTCCAGTTCTTGAGTGAAGATCTGTTTGGGCATCCTATCCTCCTCCATTCTTTCTAGGTGACCTAACCAGCTTATACTATGCCCTTTTATCCATATTACTATAATTTTTCCTTTACTCATCTCTTCTAGTTCTCCATTCGTCCGACTTTTCCATTCCCCGTTTTCATATTTAGGACCACACATTCTTCTAAACATTTTCCTTTCAAAAATTAGCACAGCTTGTTCTGTCTTCGTCAACGTACCTGTTTCTGCTCCATACGACACTACCGGTCTTATTAAACTTGATGCACACTTAGTATATTTCTTCAACCTCAACATGTTTCGGGCGTATCTAGGCCCATCATCAGGAGGTACAACCGTATGTATACAACAGTTGGTACTTATTATTCTTTTTAGATGACTGTCTGTTGTCCTGGTTGGATTGATTCCAAAACAACCAGGAAAACAATCATCTGAAAAGAATAAGTACCAGCTGTTGTATGGGGACCGCGGTAGTACAGTGGTTAAGGTGCTGTGCTACAAGTCGGAAGGTCGCTGGTTCGATCCCAGCTGGTGTCAGTGGATTTTTCATTGACATAAAATCCTTCCGATCGCACTATGGCCCTGGAGTCGACTCAGCCTCGAACAGAAATGAGTACCAGGAGTATTTCCTGGTGGTAAAGGCGGCCGGTGCGTAGGGCTGAAAATCTACCACCATCCTGTGCCGTTGTCACGAAATCTGGGAACCTTAACTTCTTGGAACCCTCTGGGCCTGTCCAGGCCTGTAATGGGATTGCTTTACCTTTACCAATTGTTGTATACATACGGTTGTACCTCCTGATGATGGGTCTAAATACTCCCGAAACATGTAGAGGTTGACGAAATATACTAAGCATAAGCTGTGCAACAAGTTGGTTTTCTTTACACGATTATATCGAGATGCAGGTCAACAGAACACAAAATTTGACTGTAAGAAATTAAAAATAGTCGAAGGTAAACTGGCTGATAATTGCATGATATTCTTAAAAGCCTCACGAATATTTCAGTTGATGCAGATATTAAGAATTCAGCACACACGTGTGGAAGCGAATATGGCGACGAAAAAGACAATGATAACATTTTGAGCAGTGCTGTATTTTAAACATGCAGACAATTTCGAAACATATAGATAAATAAATAATGAATTTGACGAAGTACCGCATGAAGTAAATAAAGAACCGGCAGTAACATGATGCATTAAGTTGCTTCTAGCGCATTAGGGCTTAAGCTAAACGATTCCGTAAAGTGGGGAAAAAGTGCGTAAAATTTTACAAGTGACCAATATGCAATTAAGGACTGTGTTGAGAATTTTGTTAGAGAACTAATTACGGAATAACTGGGGTTTGAAATTGTACAATGTGCAGATATACGTTGCTTGTCAGGAACTTCTAATTAACTGCTATGAAACCATGAACTCAGACATTACTGAACAGATGCCTGGCGAAAGTGTACAGGAATAAATGGGGTGGAGAGGACAACTCAATGACCTTGACTCTAATTAACTGCAATACCAGCATCACTGCAGACATGACAGAGAACAGTCAAAAAATATATTTTATTCAATATTTATTATACTCTTGCGTGAGGTTTTTTTAAAAGTCGTGGATGCTAACAAGACACATATTTTATATTACTTATTGATATTTTATAACATCTCCTTTAAAAGGTAGCTTCTGCGAAATCGACGACTTTCGGTTGAGCGTCTTACAAATTTGTTGTTACGCAGAGAGGATAAAAAATATAATTAAATTCTTCTAACGTCTTCAAAATACATTCCAAAGTCGCACAATTTATTTTAGAGTTGATTCTTAGGGATGGACAGAAAATATATCCTTTGCGATTTCAACATAGTTGCCTCAAAGGACGCGCAAAATGTGAATGAAATAATTTGTATGCTCTTGAGAGTGTGTGAAAGTGTACAGTGAGAGATACCATACGCCTGAACATTTTGATGTATGCACTTAAATTTTATCATGATCACCATGCACAACAAACAAAAGCCATTTTCTTGCTTATCCCATCTTTACAAGTGTCAGTCTTTCCATATTTTCCTTGTTCGACCCACTTTTCTTCGACCAGTTGGAACATACGAGTATTAGGACACTATTTTGGGAAAGCGAGATCCGTGCATTCGACATAAATGTTGTATTCACTTACGTCAATATCCTACAATAACTTCATTTAAATTTTACATATTTAATTCCCATGCTTCTTGATTTGTTTTATAGTCATAATATCTACATTTATATTTATGAATAATTTAGTTACGATTTCCCTATCCCAGACTGGAAGCGTGTTAAGATCCTCAGATGAAATTCAGTGAATATCGAATCGCTAGGCATGTAGAAGAAAGAATTCTGGTCACGGGTCTGGACATAATTTCAGATAATATACCTAAAGTTCTCTGGAATTACTCAACACAACAATGAAGGTCCTGAGTCAGAGCAGTCCTCGTCCCGCCCCGTTTTCGAACCCGGCACTTTCCAAGTACAAGTCATAAGCAATACCGTTTATGACACCTTTCAGGATTTTGGAATCTATATTTGAGGTGGAAAGCCATGTTGGGGTACATTTAACGATTCTTCCTCAGGGAGAACCCGGTTTGGACCTCGAACGTGTTATCGACTATAGTGAGGTTATTCGATGTTTACTTCAGCCTCTGCAGTACAGTGAAAGGGACCAAGATCGAATCTTCCTTGACCCACACCTACAGACCCTTCATGACCTTTACCTTCTAATAAAATATCACGTAAATTGTGCAATTAAAAATAAACATTAAACAAATGTTTATGTCAAATTACAGACCCAATTCCTCCAATTCATCCGATTGTGTTTTAATTTATGTATTTCAATTAACTGACTAAAACACACTGAATAAATAATTAGCTGATCACAAAGCACAGGGTCCTTCCGCAGCAACTAATATTTACTTAACGGGATAAAATAATCCGTAACGTTTGTAAAGGATCTCGCAATGGGAAGTCCGAAGCAGGAAGGCAGAGCCACGTTTCGTAACACAGCTTTACTGCATTTTCGTGGCGACTGAAAGTTACATCCTTGTTGAAACTCCAAATAAGGGAGATGACAACTTGTGTACTGCCCACAACGCCTAATCACAACACTGCATTTTACTTTACGTACAGTCTGCTACAGTTACCTTCTGTATCCGAAACACGGTAATGTAAAATTTGTAGAAAAGTGGGACTCACATAAAGAGTTTTATGAATACGAAATCCAACGTATCTCCAGTTCATTAAATTAAAGATACGTGGGTCTATCATGACCGAAATCAGATAACTAACTCTTCTCTTTCTTCTCCTTACTTCTATAGGTTAGGCAAATAAAGGAACCTCTTTTCAATTTATGCGATCTTCTTTTGCTCTTGGCCAAATATATTTGCAAAAAAAATCTTCCTCTTTCTCTTCCTGTACATTATGAGAGCACCTCCTCCGATAAGCTACCGTGCTTGCCCCACAAGCTGCCAAATACCTCCCTAAAAAGTGACTAAACATCATAGTTAAGCTTAGTAGTTCTGGTAAGTACTAGAATAGAGTGGGCCTGATAGCTCAGTCGGTATAGCGACTGACTACGGGCTGGACGGTCCGGGATCTAATCCCGATGGGGACGAGATTTTTCACCCGTCCAGACCGGCCCTGGGCCTCAATCAGCCTCCTGTAAAATGGGTACCGGGTCTTTCCCGGAGGTAAAGTGCGGCCGGGGCCCACTGCTGACCACACACCCCCTTCTACTGCCGCGGTATGGAAGAGTAGAGCTATACCTCTACCCACCCTCTGGGCCACACCAGACCTGTAATGGGAACACTTTACCTTTACTTGAATAGAAACGAACAGAAACTTCGTGCGCGAATTTTACAAGCAGTTAATATTTAGAGACAGAGAGTATTAAGATCAAGAAAGAATACATATATACAATATATACATATATACCCAATATACACATATAAACAATATGCCCCTCGGGGATTTCAGTTATGGCTTTCTTTGTTTACGCTGGAGTATATAGTATGGCCCTTAAACTTCTCACTTCAGCCTTAGTACATTCCTAAGGTGTTTACATATAGCCACTGTAATTAATGCGTAACTTTCAAACAGTTTCCCTGGAGTTTACATGGGTGTTTAACAACATACTCTTCTTGACAATATACATGCTAATATTTCTAGAACATTTTAATCCACTTCTACAGTAAATTACAACGTTTCTCTTACATGATACATCCATTTCATAAGCTCTTCTAAGGCTCCTAACTCAATAAACAGTCTGTAGGCCTATAATGATGTAAATACAGTCAGTTACAGAAAATATACATACCGGTTTCATTTCTCTTAAATCTTATCCCACAGAAATCCCCACACACGTCTGTTATACCTTTATATTGCTTCACACTATGTGGCAAGAATGGCACTTAAACAATTACAGTTATATATTTTTTTAAGCTCATGGTTCCGTGCATCGTAATTTAATGTTAATAAAAATCCAACTAGATGCAACAGTATGCAGATATTTATTAATTGCAAAGTCACTCTATATGTTTCGGGTGTCACAGCACCCATCATCAGGAGTACTAAAAACTGTAACAGCAACCTCCGGTACAGGTCATAATATCGGCACAGCTACTTCCCTCCAACGTGGCCTGATGGGGACGATCAGGCCACGTTGGAGGGAAGTAGCTGTACCAGTATTATGACCTGTACCGGAAGTTGCGGTTACAGTTTTTAGTACTCCTGATGATGGGTGCTGTGACACCCGAAACATGTAGAGTGACT
>Ga0131853_10024830_pt1 | contig 10805 bp, 6 predicted proteins | sample TergutLab28metaG_FD_92764 | JGI IMG/M metagenome (GOLD analysis project Ga0131853, IMG submission 92764) | Labiotermes labralis P1 segment gut microbial communities from Petit-Saut dam, French Guiana - Lab288 P1 (version 2) (version 2) | ecosystem: Host-associated > Arthropoda: Insects >... | reverse complement strand
TAGTCAAATGTAGAAGTACTCATTCTGAAGTAGTTACAGAATTTCCTTTCATCTTCTCGGAGTCCCCCATAAAGAGTACAGTAAGCGCCTTCAAGTGTCCTTGCGGCTACTATAGGATGCTCCTAAAATTCTCTTTCTCTTCGCTTTAGACGTCGTCTCCTCCGGAGATGAAGCAAACACAACAGATAAAGCCTCCTATTCCACATGGGAGCCATGTTGACTGCTCTGCATCACTCACGAAATTGACCGCCTTGCAGGCACCGATACCGATTTTGTCGGCGAGTGTACGCCCGCCCTTACACAGAGTTCCAGTAAACACTCGCTTATGTCTGCTTCCACTCGTTCTATGAAACAGTCAGCCTGCAATGAAGCTTGTGTGTGGAAATGAGGTTTCATACATCTCTTCCCTCTTATGAATGCGTGCTTTATGTACGAACAGCAATTGGAGGCTTGAAATGCGAATCCTTTCCGCACATTCTAAAATTTAAATAGTACAATTTTCAATTAATTTGTTGTTATATTAACCAGATCCGGTGCCCAAGCGCCCCGGGGAGAAAAAAGGACCGCAGTGACGGGACCGCCTCTGTGGTCAGAGTTTCTGGCTACAGATACAGAGGTCCCGGGTTCGATCCCCGGCGCTACCAGATTTTCTGAGTAGTAGTGGGTCTGGAACGGGGTCCAATCAGCCTCGTGAGGTCAATTGAAGAGCTACTTGAATGAAAAAAGTATCGGCTCCAGGTCTAGAAAACAGAGATTAAAGGCTGTGGGGACCCGTTGCGCTGACACCCCTCTTTCCGCAAAAGTTGGCACTAACTTCGCCGACCGGCGGAGGCCGCTCTGTCGGTATAGTTCGCGTGCGGACTAAGGCCACGGAGTTTAGTTTAGTTTATATTAACCGGATAGTAACCAAACGACCAGTTTATTGTCTCGTGTTCGGAAACTCAGTGCGAGACATAACTAAATACCCTGACCGGTTACAAGAGTTTCACGCATCACCCAACTTTGAGCTGAACCCTCTCTCAGTGCTCTGGTTGATGGCGTCAACACGGACAACACAGTGGTTACAAAATTTGGCATTTTTCTTCAAGGAACGATAGTATATCAGAAGACAGAAAAACACGTTACGACGTCAATTGCTAGGGTTAGCCTAAAGAGCGTCGGTGTTAACCGAATAAAATACGAGTGTGGAGCGCTGGTGGAGTGTCACTGACAGAGGCAAATGTAAGTAGCTGTGGGAAAACCTGTCCCTCTCTGCCTATCACAAAAAATTTTAGGGACTGACATGGAATCGAACCGGGTCATTCGCCTCGGGGTAAATTATGTTAGGCGTGATGCACATATTTTATTTTCATAAGGATATCGCTGAACGCTTGTGCTTGTCACATTTGTACCGTTCAGGACTGCTGTCATCAAACACGCCCCATCTCCTCAACAATTCTGATTTGTGTGCTCTACTTGATATTAGTAGTGACAGCGTGTCATTTCCGACCGGCCGATCATTGGCACTGCAGCTGATATATTTGCATTAAGGATGCAGGATGAAACAGAAGATACGTTATTTCCTGAGCGAACAAATCATTTCATGAAATTTATCAGTAGTGTGGTGCGTGGAGAAAAGTCACGGATTCATCGTGGTAAGTGTAATGGAAGGTTCACATACAACATAGTGTAAGACTCGCCAGTATGTCCCATGGAGTGACATAAACTTACCATTAATAGGGAACGGTAGAAAACTATAAAATGTGAAAACCCCTCTTAGTTCTGTTAATTCTAATACGTGAAGGTACGTACGGTGTGCAGAAATTGGTTCACACTGTTTTTGGTGTGTTTATAAAGTCGAGATTACTGTATTTTTGGACGGCCGAGATATCGTAAAGGGTATAGGGACTCGCTATGGGATGGAGGGTACGGGATGCGAAACCCGGTGGGGGCGAGGTTTTCCAGACCCATTCAGACAGACCCCGATGCCCACCCAACTTCTGTATATTGCGTACCAGGTCTTCCTTCACGGGGTAAAGCGGCCGGGGCGTGGCGTTGACCACCCACCCCCTTCGAGCTTTGCAATTGAATATGGATAGTCCTCTACCTCGCCTTAGTGCCTGCTGGGCATGTTGCCGGACAGCCTTATTTTTACTGTATTTTGCGATGTGACGTCACATATCCTGGTAAAATTGCCAGCTTTTGGAGGAGTCTGCTGCCGCCACCACCATCCTACCCTAATGATGGGGATAGCAGATTTTCTCTGAACACGGCGTCACATTCCACAGGGCAGCATCTCCTGTATCTACTGGCACGAGAACCGCACTTGGCTGAGAAGGTCGTAAGTGCTGTTTCTTGCGTGTAACACGACCCGAACTGCGCCACTTACTCACAATGTAACCAAAATAATGAAAATCTAAATTAATTTGTTTATCGACATCACATTTGTCTTGAAAGCATACTTTATAGTTCTGTGTAAATCATTCACGATTGAGTGAGCAAGGTAAAGGATTCATACTGCTAATCTATTTCTATTTCTATCATTGAAAACTTGAAAGCCGCCTCCAACTAATTACGAGACAGTGCCTTCCTACAGAATCGGAAGTTCCAGTCATTAAAACGACTAGATGCATCTGCTCATTGGTTTTCCAAGTTGACTTTTTCCCACCAAATTTCTCTAGGGATTTATTTTTCTTCCCCGTCCTAGTCACATATAAAACTGGGTTACCCCACATAGTTTTAACGGTACTAAGCTGTGTGTGTTTCGTTATACAACTTCGTAACATGCTCGCTTAGTTTTTTCTTCATAGGCTTAGAGAATTTCATGAACATTTTCCTCTAAAACATGTTTACTTTACCTCCTTCCCTCAAAGAAAGGCACCATATTGCACACCCATAAAAATCAGCTGACAATCGTACTTTTTGTCCCGATATTCAGAGTTTTGATTTTTTTTTTTTGTGGCGCTGCAGTCCAACGCGGTCCAGGGCCTCCTCATTCTTAAGGTTTCTAGATCACACACAACGACCCATCACAGTCGGTAGGACTCCTTTGGACGCGTGATCAGCTCGTCGCAGAGACCTCTACCTGACAACACACAACACTCAAAACAGACACCCATGCCCCCGGTGGGATTCGAACCTACAATCTCAGCAGGCGAGCGGCCGCAGACCTATGTCTTAGACCGCGCGGCCACTGGGACCGGCTTTAAAAAGAAACCTGAATATAAATACAACAATAAACATACAAATATACACGTAACCTGCCAATACATACTTATGAGATATTTGTTAGTCCTACTGCTACTGCTGCTACTACTACTGCTGCTGCTGCTGCTGCTGCTAATATTACTACTGCTACTGCTATTATTAGGGTGTTGTGAGACAGAATTTGATTCTAATTTTTAAATCTTTTTTTTTTGTAGAATTTGTCCCGTTGCGGTATACCGTGTTAAATTTGACACGCGTATTGCCGTCAGCCATCACATTGCTTCTTTGTTGTGGTTGACGGCAATACGTAAGTCAATTTTAAGTAGTAAATCTTGGTTTATATTACCTTCGTTTGGTTACTGATCTTCAATTGCCATTCCAAGTTGCTAGCACTAATACCGAAAATTTGCTGCAGAGAGCTACCTCTTGTTACACGTGTAATGGTCATTCCATATGTGTGTGAAAATCTCTGTGGATTCAGCTGTCGTTAATTGCAACGTTCCTGACCAGCGTACTACGGGTCAGTTATGGCAGCAAGCGTAAATTCCCGCTTCTTTTTTTCTGCTACGGTCTTACATGAACGGAGAGGGTCGCAAAATTTGTAAAAGAAATAACCGACAGCTTCTTTGTGAGATTTGAGGGTTTCACAATGGAGATTTGGAGATTACGTCCTTCGGAGAAGTTATGCTAAGTCGTTGGGTATATACGTCCTAATATTTCGAATGATCATTATGACTTCGTATTCAGCGTCAAGCAGCACAAGAAGAGTTCTCGCTCAAACCGTCCTTGGAATGCATTACCCCGAAGAAAAGTTGGTAAATATTTGCCAGTAGACACACAGACCCGAATATTCAGTCCCATGTCTATCCGGTTTCAGGTTAATTGCTATTTTTTAAAATTCTATGTTTACATGAACAAAAAAAACTAACTCCTTGCACTCTATTATTTATTTGTTGGTTAGTTCTGTGATATATTTCTGCAGCAATTAATAGGCCATCTTCAGGGAGATTTCATATAATGTGTGCAGCATTCGTTTCACCTTATTATTAGAAATTGCACATATGACTGAAAAGGATGTCGTGGTCGATTACGGTTAAAATACAGTAAGTTACAGTAAGTAGAGTAGGCTGTACTGTACACTCTACAGTTGGCTGTACTGTGTAATGTACAATAGGCTGTACTGTATACTGTACAGTAGGCTGTATTTTATACCGTACGGTTGGACGTACTGTATACTCTACAGAAGACTGTACTCCATACTGTATAGTAGGCTGTAATGCATACTGTACAGTTGGCTGTACTGTATACTGTACAGAAGGCTGTATTGTATACTGTACAGTAGGCTGTACTCTATACTGTACAGTAGACTCTACTGTATACTGTACAGTTGGCTGTACTGTATACTGTACAGAAAGCTGTACTGTACAATGTACAGTTGGCTGTACTCTATACTGTACAGTTAGCTGTAATGTACACTGTAGAGAAGGCTGTATTCTGTACTGTACAGTAGGCTGTATCTATATTGTACAGTTGGCTGTGTTGTATAGTATACAGAAGGGTGTATTCTATACTGTACAGTAGGCTATACTCTATACTGTAGAGTTGGCTGTACTGTATAATGTACAGTAGGCTGTATTCTATACTGTACAGTTGGCTGTACTGTATACTGTACAATAGGCTGTATTGTATACTGTACAGTAGGATGTAAACTATAATTTACATTAGGATGTACTGTATATGTACAGTAGGCCGTACTGTATATTGTACATTAGCCTACACTCTATACTGTACAGTAGGTTGTACTGTATACTGTACAGTAGGCTGTACTCTATAATGTACAGCTGGCTGTACTCTATACTGTAGAGAAGGCTTACTGTATACTGTACTGTAGACAGTACTATGTTCTGTAGAATAGGCAGTACTGTATAATTTACAGTAAGCTGTACTTAATACTGTACAGAATGCCGTACTATATACTGTACAGTAGGCCGTATTGTATAATGTACAGAAGGCTGGACTGCATACTTTTCAGAAAGTTGTAATGTATAATGTACAGAAGGATGTATTGTATACTGTACAGTAGGCTGTACTTAATACTGAACAGAAGGATGTACTGTATACTGTACAGTTGGCTGTACTTAATACCGTACAGAAGGCTGTATTGTATACTGTACAGAAGGCTGTACTGTATACTGTACAGTAGGCTGTACTTAATAATGTACAGAAGGCTGTACTGTATACGGTACAGAAGGCTGTATGGTATGCTGTACATTAGGCTGTACTTAATACTGTACGGAAGGCCGTACTGTGTACTGTACAATAGGCCGTACTGCATAATGTACAGAAAACTGTACTGTATACTTTACAGAAGGCTGTACTGTATATTGTACAGAAGTCTGTAGTGTGTACTGTACAGTAGGCTGTACTTAATACTGCACAAAAGGCGGTTTTGTATACTGTACTGTAGGCCGTACTGTATAATGTACAGAAGGGTGGACTGTGTAATTTACAGAAGGCTGTACTGTATACTGTACAGAAGGCTGCATTGTATACTGTACAGTAGACTGTACTGTAAAATGTACAGAAGGCTGGACTGTGTAATTTACAGAAGGCTGTACTGTATACTTTACAGTAGGCTGTACTTAATTCTGTACAGATGGCTGGACTGTATACTGTACAGAAGGCCGTACTGTATACTCTACAATAGGCCGTACTGTATAATGTACAGAAGGCTGGACTTTATACTTTACAGAAGGCTGTACTGTATACTGAACAGAAGGATATACTGGATACTGTACAGTAGGCTGTACTTAATACTGTACAGAAGGCTGTACTGTATACTGTACAGAAGGCCGTACTGTAAACTGTACAGTAGGCCGTACTGTATATTGTACAGAAGGCTGGATTGTATATTTTACAGAAGGATGTACTCTATACTCTACAGAAGGACGTACTGTATACTGTACAGTAGGCTGTACTTAATACTGTACAGAAGGCTGGACTGTATACTTTACAGAAAGCTGTACTGTATACTGTACAGAAGGCTGTAGTGTGGATTGTACAGTAGGTTGCACTTAATATCGTACAGAAGGCTGTACTGTATACTCTACGGAAGGCTGTACTGTATTCTGTACAGTTGGCTGTACTTAATAGTGTACAGAAGGCTGTACTGTATACTGTACAGAAGGCTGTACTGTATACTATACAGTAGTCTGTACTTAATATTGTACAGAAAGCTGTACGTTATATTGTAGAGAATACTGTACTGTATGCTGTACAGTAGGTTGTACTTAATACTGTACAGAAGGCCGTACTCTATACTGTACAGTAGACCGCACTGTATAATGTACAGAAGGCTCTACTGTATACTTTACAGAAGGCTGTACTGTATACTGTACCGAAGGCTGTAATGTGTACTGTACAGTAGGCTGTGCTTAATACTGCACAGAAGGCTGGACTGTATACTCTACAGTAGGCCGTACTGTATAATGTACAGAGGGTTGGACTGTATACTTTACAGAAGGCTGTACTGTATACTGTACAGAAGGATATACTGTATACTGTACATTAGGCTGTACATAATACTGTACAAAGGGCTGTACTGTATACTGTACAGAAGGTCGTACTCTATGCTGTACAGTAGGCCGTACTCTATACTGTACAGAAGACTGGACTGTATACTTCACAGAAATTGTACTCTATACTGTACAGAAGACCTTACTGTATACTGTACAGAAGGCTGGACTGTATACTTTACAGAAGGCTGTACTTTATACTGTACAGAAGGCTGTAGTGTGTACTGTACAGTAGGCTGTACTTAATACTGTAAAGAAGGCTACACTGTATACTATAGAGAAGACTCTACTGTATACTGTACAGTAGGCTGTACTTAATACTCTACAGAAAGCCGTACTCTATACTGTACATGGGCCGTACTGTATAATGTACAGAAGGCTGGACTCTATACTTTACAGAAGACTGTACTGTATACTGTACAGAAGGCTGTACTGTATACTCTACAGTAGGCTGTACTTAATACTGTACAGAAGGCAGGACTGTATACTCTACAGAAAGCCGTGCTGTATGCTGTACAGTAGGCCGTACTCTATAATTTACAGAAGGCTGGACTGTGTACTTTACAGAAGGCTGTACTGTATACTGTACAGAAGGATGTACTGTATACTGTACAGTAGGCTGTACTTAATACTGTACAGAAAACTGCTCTGTGTACTGTACAGAAGGCCGTACTCTATACTGTACAGTAGGCCGTACTGTATACTGTACAGAAGGCTGGACTGTATACTTCACAGAATCTTTACTCTATACTTTACAGAAAGCCGTACTGTATACTGTACAGTAGGCCGTACTCGATACTGTACAGAAGGCTCTACTGTGTACTGTACAGAAGGCAGTACTGTATACAGTACAGAAGGCTGTTCTCTATACTGTACTCAAAGCCCTCATTCCGTCTGAATTCTAACTAACCCACCCAAAAATCTCGGCTAATAAGCAATGCGAATTTGTGCTGCCACCATTCTGTATAAGCTTATATAATGGTCTCATACAGTTATGTCTCCTAGTACAAGTGGGAACGTTTACGAAACAAGTGTACATAACGAATATGCCTCTTTATTTAAAGTTGTCGGTTAAGGATATTTTTTATTTTATGGATGTGAATCTTGCTAAGGAATTAATGAATTAACCAATAGAGATTTAATCAAAAAATTACTTTTATGTGCAATACGTGTACATGTAGGTGTGGCAAAACGTACTTTACACCCGGTGTTTAACATGTTGGCTTTTGTGTCAAGTGAATTTCGAGCCACTCTGTATATTCACTACAACTGTGTGTAGTTCTTCATTTCGTGTTTTAACTTTAGTTTTTAATTGAATTTAACTGTATTGATTCATGTTTTGTTTATTCTTGAGCTTTATTCATTTTTTGTTCTGTCTTTTTTTAAGGTAGGCCTCACCCTATGAAGGCACGGGAGGGGGGAGTTGAGATATAACTCTACTCTTTTTTAACCTCGGCATTAGATGGAGGTCAGTGGTCAGCGCAATACTCCGGCGGCTTTACCCCAGGGGAAGAGAGGGTTGTTTGGCTCCAGGGCCGGCCTGGACAGGTAGATAAATCTCGTTCCCCCCTCCGACATTCGATTCCCTGAGTGTCCAGCCCGTAGTGAGTCGCTATAGTGACTGAGCTACGCGGACTTTTCTATTTTTTTGCACTCTTGCTTGCTGTTTAGCCGTCAGAGGGTTGAGTCAGCACGTAAACAAGTAAAGAATTACATTTCTAATAATATTATTTTACTCTTATAATAGTGATACTTATTGTGTAGGTTTCAAACATTCATAGCCGAATTAACGCTATCACAATCTATGTGCCTGCATGTGGCCCCACCTTTCGTGATGTGGTGAGGTTGCTGGAAAAAGAAACTTTGTTTTATTTCAGATGTTGTGGCACACTTATTTCTACGTGTTTCTGCGTTGTCGGTTCAGGATAACGAGTACGTAGGGCCATCAGAAGTATTTTTATTGGATTCACAAATGTCTTCAACCGAACCGGAACGCAACAAGATATATAATATACACGTGCAATTAGTTTTATACAACATTCGAGTTACATCGCGGCGGTACGGTTCGGTCCTTCTGTGGAGTTATGCTGACCACAATGATTCTGGCACTGCTATCGCATACGATCGTGCAGCGAGGCAGCCAGTATGCACTTCACAGCGAAATGACAAGCTAGGCGGGTCAGGTTCTGTAGCTATGATGTAGTTGTGTCGAAAGACCGGCTGATGAGACAGGAAATTGTTGCCGGAGATCTATTCCCCTCTTCAGACCCTCTCTTGACTACGTAATGTTCAAACTAACGCACCAATGTTGCCAAACATATTTATACAGCAGCTGAAACAAAGTCAATATTTTCATACCATCTACCAACAAATATCATATTTTCAAAGACAGGAGAAGGGGGGGGGGACGGAATAAAGTTCAAGGTCACTCCTATCTCTGTATACACTATACCTTTAGCACGAGTGAGTCATACCCTCCGTGGGAGTGAGACACGTCCCATTCACGACAGTGTTGCCATGTTCTGTGTGAGGTATGATCTGAGGCGGAAAAAAACACATGACCATTGACTATTCTCTGTGAAGTAGGAACAGAGCTAAAGGTACAGGTCGTTATCGAGCATATAGAAAGTAGCACAGTTAGATGGCGTCACTCCGCTGGACGAAATTAACACTTGATCTACCCCAAAAATACGAAAGGTACGGACGAAAAGGACCGTGGAGAAGTGCGTGAATATAACAGAAGCCCGTCATACGACGGGCACATTGCTGGTTAGTTTACTAATATCTGTACTAAATGTTCTGCGCTTAATAAAAGTATTATGGTGTAAAACAAGCCAAAGATACAACGATTTATACATCGATAATCATTTTAAAAAGACAAGTTTCGCAAAAACATAATTTTGGCGTTCATTATCAGAAACTTCTGGATCTCTGCAGGCTTCAGTTTTGTTTACGGGCGGTTTTAAAGATATAATCGAAGGCTATGATCAATATTCACTTAAGTGAATCCAAATGTAGATTATTGCGGTGAAGTTTCAAGTTATAAATTATTATCCCATCAACCGTCTAATGTTACTGTAAATGTACTGCCGAATCTAAGATTTCGGGGCACAAGAAAATGTGTCACGTGTTCCTATTTTTAAAGAAAAGTACTGTTTTATTTCTGCACAGCCTATAAGAATCCTGATACGGCCGTTGGAGATGGAGAGAGAAGAGTGTTATGTTATTACAACTGAGTCCCAATATGTCCGGGGAAATGGGGCTTATGTACTTCAGATAATCATTATAATTACGATCGATTGGCACTCTGTATAGTCCTGAAGCTAAATTCGGTAATTCAGAAATACATGTAGCCCTTATGTAACCTAAAATAAACTTACAGCTATGTGAGGAGAGATTCTTTTTCTTATACAGGTTTGTTGAGTAGTTGGTAAATTACATTGACAGGCTACTGTAATTATTATTAATAATATTATTAATCTTTTTAGATCACAACTGGGTGCCTGAGTATTAAAACGACGCAGATTCCCTTCCAGAAAGTATGCCCAGAGCTCTCAAAGAACATATCAAGAGTATCTAGTCCAGCATTCCTATTTCAGTAGGTTAACGCCAAAATAGCAACAGCTAATTCTTCCCTTGCATAAATCCACTGCGAAATAAAGTAATATTAAACCCGTCACCTATGTCCAAAGTTGAAAGGTTACGGAGATAATGGCCAGAGAAAAGTGTGGTATTCTTAGTGGGTCCACGCACTGTACCTGTCAGCTGATAATCTTATCCATTTCTCTCTTTGAGTGTGGTGTCATATTACTGCAAGTAAGTTCGCTCTAGCCATTGAACTGCACACATACTTCCTTCAGGTTGAATGCAGTGCAGGTTACGGTTGCGTTGTGAATGGTTGGTAGGTAAGTTGCTAACATGCTTTTGTGTTTTCCCACGTGGAATATTGTGACATGCATTTTGTGTATGGATTTTGCGATGGCAATGTTCGTGCTGCTGTTGAAGAATACCAAAGGCGTTTTCCCGATCGAAGGATTCCGTCTC
>Ga0131853_10024829_pt1 | contig 10805 bp, 7 predicted proteins | sample TergutLab28metaG_FD_92764 | JGI IMG/M metagenome (GOLD analysis project Ga0131853, IMG submission 92764) | Labiotermes labralis P1 segment gut microbial communities from Petit-Saut dam, French Guiana - Lab288 P1 (version 2) (version 2) | ecosystem: Host-associated > Arthropoda: Insects >... | reverse complement strand
GTAACACACGGTCTTTGTTCTCCTGAAGATGGGCATAATGATGCCCGAAACATGTTGAGACAGAAGTTGATAATAAACATCTGATTGTTGCATCTTGTTGGTTTTCTCTCTCACTTCACAATTAGAACACCCTTGTTTACATCTCAGTAATTAACCAACTTGATGCACAAAATTTGTTTCACAATAAGTTTTATTTCATGCCTCTACATGTTTCGAGCACATGTGCTCATCATCAGCAGGTCAGAATTGCATTACTTAGCCTCTGGTATCGTCACACTGAAACAAGTGAGTGGTCTAAAATTAATAAAATACAATTCTATAAATATGAGCAAATAGCAGTAAAATTTATATGTGGATTTTTCGGATGTGATTACTGTGTATTACTTACTGTAAACATGTTATGTCATGTAGAGGTTATGTTTATCCAGTTATTAAACTTATTAGAAAGGTACTATGTCTACATTTTATGTTTGCCTAGTCTAACACCCGGACAAACATAACCTTATAGATACAACAACTAATCAGCAATTTATACGATTTTGTGACCAGATAGACTAGGCAAACATAAATGTAAATAGACATAGTGCCTTTCTAATAAGTTTAACAACTGGATAAACATAACCTCTACATAACATAACATGTTTACAGTAATACACAGTAATCACACTCGAAAAAATCACACAAATTTTACTGCTACTTGCTCATATTTATAGAATTGTATTTTAGTAATTTTAGACCACTCACTTGTTTCAGTGTGATGATACCAGAGGGCTGTGTAATGCAATTTTGAACTCCTGATGATGAGCACATGTGCTCGAAACATGTAGAGGCATGAAATAAAAACTTATTGTGAATCAAATTTTGTGCATCAATTTGGTTAATTACTGAGATAAATATACTGAGATGCAGCACGGTCAGCAAAACATCAACAACAAAAAATAACAACTAGAACACTCTTGGTCACTAAAACACAACACAAATTTAAACAAAACGCCTGACCATCACTCATGGCCTACCTCGAGGTCAAGATCCTCAAAACTGCCACTGATATCCTCCTGGCAGTTCTTGTTGCGCGCAGGCGCCGATGTGCCACTTATTACAGGTATTGAAGGCATCGTCACAGGCGTCGCTACTTTGTTCCGTTTCGATGTAGACGTCGGCGTCCCTTGCTTCATCTGCACGTTATAACCCATAATTTCCGGTTCCCGGAACGAGAGTTTCTTTCTTGGCCTCTCTGCCCCCACAGCTGCCGCTGATAAAGACTCTGCGATGTCTGCAGCACAACTGTTGCCACCACCACTGCCCGCACTGCAGCCAACTGCCTTCCCCTTCAACATAACTCGCAGCTACAGTCCTCATGTAGCGTCTACCGTGCTGAACAACCTAACGGAACCATCAACACTGCGACGTCCTGGCGCATTCTGCTTGCTCCTGCTATCATTACATCGCCTCAGGCCAAGTGGCTGAATGCTGCCAACTCGCGGCACGAAAACACAACTACTATGATTTCGCTTTGATTTCCTGTTGCCACCCACCAATCTTGTTTTATTAGGTAATCACTGTCCTGTGTTACTTAACATCAGTTTATCCATTGTCACGTTTTAATGGATTTCAGACGTGGGGTTATCTGATATACGAAGGTCTGTGATGAGACGTCCCTCTGTTTACGTCACTCGCGGACATCAGCTAATGAAAAACACACGTCAAGAGATGGGCTGTCATTAATAGGACTGTTGGCGGTATGTACAGAATAGTGACAAGCGGCACAGCGAGTAACAGATATCATTTAGCAGCTGAAAATCAGTGTACATGAAATGCCTTATGAACAAAGGTTTTTGGACAGTACAAGGCTTGTAACATCTACGCGACTAATCTCGCTGTCAGTACGGTGGACTTCTAATATCAACAGAAGCTTAACTACTAACAAATGTAAATCTTGCAGTTCAGTCGACAGTGGGCCAAAATCAGTGGCGTAACCAGGAATTTTGTTCGGAGGAGGGGTTCAACAAATTCAGTTGAAGACAGAGGACAGTGAGAACATGGATCTGGGGGCGGCAGCCCCATAGTCAGGGGTTCTGGAGACAGCTGTAATTTGGTACAAGAAATTTCATTTAATATAGTAAAATTTTCTTAATTTTTTGGTATTTTAAGACTATTTATGATGACAACCAATTTATTTGTCATTGCTAATGTAAAACGATTGCGAACCGGCTGTAGTTTTAGAATTTTATTGCCTTTTTTCCGAATATCTTGGGGTGTTGGCGTCCTAAATTCAGCAATTTTTAACAGTTTTCACAATCGGGTTGAGTTTGACACGATTTTGTAGGGCCTTCGGAATTTCGGCGGGGGGGGGGTGTTGAAACCCCCCAAACCACCCCCTCGGTACGCTACTGGCCAAAATATCCACCAAGTCGCGCCGGAAGTTAGTTTGGTGGACAAAATGTATTCATACAAAAATTTGTATCCACAGGGGCAGAGAAGGTTTTCATGATCATGCAGTGTTGCCAATATTAGCAAGCAAGGAATAAAGCTATAGCAGTGTTAACCTACGCACGTTGCAATCAGTACTAACTGCAGCTTTGGTTTCAGAAGCAAGTAGTTCGACCGTCAACCAAGATGGCGTCGTCCTACTTGACAGGTCGTTAGTTCAGGCGAAGGTCCGGCGTAACCTGCGCCTCAGTTCATCACATAACCTATATAACTGATACAAAGACGTTAAGCGCAAAATGGGAGAAACAGAATAAGAAGACGAAGAGACGTCAGGAGGTCAGGATTTCTGCTTCGTATTTTGAAAAGTTTCGGGTTCAGTTCTGTGCCAACACAGTGCACAATTCCCCTACAAGGTCGTCCTATTTCCTGGCACGTTGCTTGACGTAAGTGAAGACCTTTTCCTTCCCGATTCTTTCAAAAACCTCAGCTTGGAAGCTGCAGATCACTGGCAAATAGTTTTAAGAAAAAGCGGCATTTGATTTGCGCACACAGGTTAGCGCAGCGTGAGAGAAATGTTAATTTTTCATAAGCTGCCTTCAAATTCCGTGCAATCTGGTAGATGGGTAAAATGTTTCGAAGGACGGCTTGCTTCAAGGCAGAAGTATTGTGCATCTTAGTATATGGCAGCATATCCCTGCATACCGGTCGGCAAAGTGTCATGACCCAGAACATCACAACACGCATCTTGACCCACGTGGACATTTGGAACGAAACTCAGTAACCATCTACATGTCGGGGAGCATTTCTCGAGACACTAATAGTTCCGCACCCAGTCAACAGATTCCCCACATGTCATGAAACCGGAAGGTTCATTACCGCCATCACAATAGCCCGTCACTTGTCCCTATCTTGAACCAGATGGACCCAATTCGACGCTCTGCCATCCAACTTCTACAACATACATTTTAATATTATCCCCCCCCCACAAACAACTAGGTCTTCCATGTGACCTCCACCCCCATGTTTCCCCACAAAAATCCTGTATGCACTTCTCCTGTCCCCTGTTCGCTACACATGCCCCGCCCATGCTCTACTTCTCTCGGGGCTCCTAAAATGCATGCTGAATTAAAAACTTTAGGTAAAAATTGTAACTTAAAGACAGTACAAAGTATTATGCGAAGAAACGTCATTAGAGCTGTACTAGAAAGTTCTGGCACTTAAAGATTGAATCTTGCTCTTAGTATATTTCACCGCCCGAAACATGTTACTGGGATCGTGTTGGGGGGTGGGGGGGAGACCATGCCGCCATGACTATGTCTGCACAGCCCTAGGGCCCTAGGAACACAAGCAAGCACAACTTAGTGTCCAACCTACCTGTAATAATAATAATAATAATAATAATAATAATAATATATGCTAATGAAATATATGCTATGTGGAAGCAAAAGGCAGCACAAGTGATCCCGATAGTAATATCATCTACGGGAGTAATTCCAAAGTCACTATCACAAAGTCTAACAACACTTAACTTGCACCCCAATACACGTTTCCCGCAAAAATCTGTAATTCTTGTCACATATTCAATTGTAATGAAACTTTTTAAACTACAAAATAAGACCACCGAGCCTAATCCTGTTGATTACTGCATCCCATGATAGGTGAATATTTCCCAGCCAAAGGTGAGAGGTGAGAAATTCTATAATAATCATAATAATAATAATAATAATCCGCTGGCAGCAGAATCGCGTGCTACGTTTCCGGACCTACTCCATACGATCCACTCACTGCACCATCTCTCAGGTCACCGTATCCAAAGAGGTTTCCTCGCCAAAGCTCTGTGCCTATTTCCTTGTCTTGGTTCATCACCGTCACTTTATACGAACTCCGGCTGTCACGACGCTAGTGTCCTTAGTCTGTGTTGTTCGGTAGGTATCCGTCAGTGTTTCGCAGCGACCCGCTACCTCCATCTTCAAGGAAAGAAACAGAAACAGTACCCATCTCCGAAACACTGAAACCTGTCCAGCACACTGCATGTAGTCTGTCGCACACCGGAAGAGAACTAATCCAACGACCGGCACAAAGCGCCGTGTAACAATTAGGGGCGTCACTCATAAAATTATATTAACGACTCGTAAATCGTGTTAAAAGACGGACACTTTATGATCTGTGACGTCAGAGACAGTGCTAGGGCAGACAGCCAAGCCGCTGCACCCATAAAGCGGTCTAAGAACATAAATGGTGTTTACAGAAGAGGTTAGTCATATAACCTGGACAGGGAACACCGCGTGTTTCATAATCGCCCTTCCTGTAATGCACAGTACACATTACGTCACGTACAACAAAAGTAACTTTCACTCCTGCTACATGTTTCGACCAGGCAGGGCCATCATCAGGGTGAAAAAGTAAAAAAATACAATAATAATTACTGAAGGAAAATAATGAGATAGGCGGGGCATGTAGCGCGTATGGGGGATAGGAGAGGTGTATTCAGGGTTTTGGTGGGGAAACCTGAGGGAAAGAGACCACTTGGGAGACTCAGACGTAGATGGGATGGAAATATTAAGATGGTTCTTGAGGAAGTGGGATGTGGGGGTGTGGAGTGGATCGAGCTGGTTTAGGATAGGGACAGGTGGCGGGCACTTGTGAGTGCGGTGATGAACCTTCGGGATCCATAAAATGCGGGGAATTACTTGGCTAGCTGTAAACCGGTTAGCTTCCCAAGAAGGACTCTGCACCATGGAGTAAGTAAGTAAGTACGTAATAATTACTGAGGTGTTGAACTAAAAAGTACTGCCTTAAGTTAACTGATCTACTGCTGAGTAATTAACACTTAATAACACAATGTTAAAATGTACCAAAAAGTCCCACAATTTCCACTTTATAATGTGCTATTATGTGCCGCAATTAGTTCGACAAAATGGTACAAATTAGTTCTTGATTATGGAGTCAAGATCCATTGCAAGAACAAGACATGTAATGCTGCATTGGGGAATACGCGTTGCCTGTCTCTGGCGAATCGTGCGTGCTGGCGCAGTTCGTTGAAGCACTGTGCTACAAGCCAGAAAGGTCGCGGCTTCGATTCCCGATGCTGTCCTTGACATAATCCTTCAGCTGCACTATGGCCCTGAGGTCGACTTAGCCTCTAACAGAAATGAGTCCCAGGAATATTTCCTGGGGGGGGGGGGGTAAAGGCGGCCGGTGCGTACGGCTGACAACCTTACCACCTTCATGTACCGAATGTCTTAAAATCTGGAGGCCTCAACCTTCTGGGACCTTCAGGGTCTGTCCAGAGATTACTTTAGCTTTAGCCAGCACACTTGCACTACTCCTGTGCCGACCCTAATAAACCGTTGATAACCAACTGCTGTTACAGCAATTACAGTCTACATCATCGTCCTCAGTAATTTTCAAACTTAAGGACAAAAGACACATACGTTATTACCCTATATATAACACAAACAGAATAGCGAGCATATGAAAGACATCCAAACTTACAGAACAGTGCTTTCTCAGCTGCATTGTGGGTGTGAAACTTGGTCGCTCGCCGTTAAAGGATGAAACATAGTGAGGATATCCGAGAATATTTGCTATGGGTGACAACGAGTGATAAGGGGTGAGAAAATTATAGAATAAGTGGCTTCATAATTTGTACTGTACACACAGTACTGTTACAGTAGACAAGTGAAGGATGATGGCACTAGTGGGGCACGTAGAAGGCATGAGACAGAGGAGAAATAAGGGAACATTTAATCGTGAATGTTAGACAGGCACAGATGGAAGGATAATATTAAAATGGGTGTGAAGGAAGTGCGGAGTGGAGTATGTAAACTGGATACAAATGGCTGAGGAAAGTTCAAGACGGTAATGAACATTCGGTTCCTACAAAACACTGGAAATTAAATGTACAACTAGTAGCTTCTGAAGGAGATCTCTGCTCTATGGATTTCGATACCGCTTCTACACTGCAGTGGTTCTTAACCTGGAATTCAGTTCGCACTCCTCTAGTTCCCAAAATACGTAGGCTGAAAGTAGGTCAGTTTGAAACCCAGTTTAACATAGCACAACTAACAATTTCACAGAAATACCGGGGAAAATCTGGCATATCTCCCCCCCTCAAAAAAGCGTGTATCGCAGCCGGGTTAAGTATCATCGCTAATGTCTTCGCGCCTCCACGTTACAGACCAAAGTATCAATACGCATACGGAATGACACGAAATACGCTGACTGTGTCAGGGCATTGAGGAAGAGTTCAAGGTTAGTGACCGCGCACAGGAACTCCCGTCTCCCCATTCACGTCACTAAACAGCCCATAACAAACTGCCAGCATTAGAACTATTTTCGAGGGAATAAGTTCTTCAAGCGCACCGCAAAACGGGGCGGTCGAAAACAAGCAGACAGTCGAGGTTTATCGCAGAGAGTCGAGATATATAGCAGAAAGTCGAGGTGTATCGCAGAGTCGAGATTTATCGCAGACAGTCGAGGTGTATCGCAGATAGTCGAGATACATCGCCGAAAGTCGAGGTGTATCGCAGAGAGTCGAGATTTATCGCACACAGTCGAGGTGTATCGCAGATAGTCGTGTTATATCGCAGACAGTCGAGGTGTATCGCAGAGAGTCGAGATTTATCGCACACAGTCGAGGTGTATCGCAGATAGTCGTGTTATATCGCAGACAGTCGAGGTGTATCGCAGAGGCGAGATACATCGCCGACAGTCGATGTGTATCGCAGACAGTCGAGATATATCGCAGACAGTCGAGATGTATCGCAGACAGTCGAGATGTATCGCAGACACCACTACGATATGACACAAATCCTTGGCAATGAAGACAGCCACCCACACCTGCACGATGCACTCACGTCACAAGGTCATGAACATGCTATATAAAAGCATAACCCTATATACAACAACGGTAACTATATATATATATATATATACCACCTGCTTCAACAGTAAACACCCAACATTGTCTACTTAGCTTGTATTCGAATTTAGTACTTTCTCACAATAAAAAGCGACTAGGTACTTTGTGAAAACCTGGAGGTTATAACAGCGGTGTTGGTGAGGACTGCAGTCTTGCGGCTTGTGACACTGCGTCCATAGGCCAGTGGTTTCGGACGTTCCGAAGGATCGTGATGCCGCCAAATTTCAACGTCCTGCAGTACAATAAGACACATTTAACCCACATTGACTGTATCCGCAGGCTACGAAACGTCTTTTGCGGCATGACGCTGTGCGGTCTTGTAGAAATCTACAACTTTCCAGGAAACACCTACTTCCTCTTTTTTCAAGGCGAAAAATGTTCATGTTCTCTTCGCTTCTTGATTAATATTCGTAACCTAACTTGTTTGGCACACTATGGCCCTGCGGTTGACTCAGCCTCTAACAGAAATGAGTACCAGGAATATTTTCTGTGGGGTAAAGGCGGCCGGTGCGTAGGGCTGACAACCTTACCACCTTCATGTGCCGTCTGTTTTCAAATCTGGGAGCCTCAACCTCCTGGAACCCTCAGGGCCTGTCCAGGCCTGTAATGGGATTGCTTTACCTTTTAACTTGTTCCGCACGCAGTGGTGCAGTTGGTTGAGGCACTGCTCTACAAGCCGTAAGGTCGCGGGTTCGATTCTCGATGGCTTCATTGGAATTTTTCCTGACATAATCATTCCGGCCGCACTATGCCCCTGGGGTTGACTCAGCCTCTAACAGAAATGAGTACCAGGAATATTCCCTGAGGGTAAAGACGGCCGGTGGGTAGGGCTGACAACCTTACCGCCTTCATGTGCCGACTGTCTTTAAATCTGGGAGCCCCAATCTGCTGGAACTCTCAGGGCCTGCCCAGGCCTGTACCTGGATTTCTGTACCTTTACCTAGCTCGTTTAACAGTGACTTGTTGAAAGTACTATTTACCTGGGAAACAAGGCTAAAATCTATGAGGCGAGGATGCCACACGGCCATTGCATGAAATCACAGCCTGGTGTTCTTACGTCACAGCTCTACGTCTGACGTCAAGTCCTCGCCAGTATCCTGGCTCTTTTTATTTGCTTTGTTTAGTTGCTCTACCCCCCCCCCACCTCCACCCCCCCCACCCCCGGCCGATCCAATTTTTCAGGTTGTGTGTTTGTTATGTCCTCTACTTAGTTACAGTTTAGTTTCTGTCTTTATTGTTTTATTTGTGGTCCTGGTTGTTCTGACATGACAAAACTTCACCGAATAGAACTGGCTACACGTTCGTCGGAGAGGCAATGCCATGGTCAGTGTTGCCAACTTGGCGAGCGGGCGGGCGGACGGCTTACAAAAACAGGCCAGATTGTTTTATGTGAATCCACATTTAAATTACACATTCAGTCATAAATAACGCAAGAAAAGAAATAAACAGGTGAGTTTCCCCACCCCACCACCACACCCTTCTTACAATCACACAGCGCCAGATGAAATCTTCGTGCAAGAACCGTATTAAACATGGTAAAACCGATCGTCATCAAACTTCCGGTTGTTTACAGCTCATATACACCAGCACACGGATAAGGACTAAGAATAGACACACTTACAAAAAAAAAAAAGAAAATTCTCTTAAAATAACACAATATAGAGGAATTAAACCCGACAGGAATAACCAGCAACGCGATGACCACGTGTTCGAAGATACGAAAAAAGATAGACCGTTCTGTGTGCAGCTGTAGGCACAGAAAGGCACCAGAACGGACTGGAAATTTACAGTAAGTTGTTTTTTTAAACAGGATTTATTGCACAGACAGTATATAGTGCATGTACAGTGCAAGGACAGGTTACAAACTTCTTCCCTTAATCAATCTGAATAAATATTTACACTATGACACTAGTGAGACGGAAGTGAATATAAACTTAAGTGCCAATAACAGCAGTGCAGTCGCGTGTGTGGTAAAGCTATACCCTAACTGTCTGCAGTAGTCTTATAGTTAAGCCAAATAGATGAATTAATCTCTCAAATTTATTTTTGGAATAAATCTCTACATGTTTCGGACAGTTCCTCTGTACATCATCAGCAGTTTTTTTCACTGTAAACACAACAATGGTGTATTTCATACAGCTTGCGAGCAGGATCAGGACGGAACGTCCTGATGCACTAAATTCTCAAATTTATTTTTGGAATAAATCTCTACATGTTTCGGACAGTTCCTCTGTACATCATCAGCAGTTTTTTCACTGTAAACACAACAATGGTGTATGTCATACAGCTTGCGAGCAGGATCAGGACGGAACGTCCTGATGCACTAAATTCTCAAATTTATTTTTGGAATAAAACTCTGCATGTTTCGGACAGCTCCTCTGTACATCATCAGCAGTTTTTTCACTGTAAACACAACAATGGTGTATGTCATACAGCTTGCGAGCAGGATCAGGACGGAACGTCCTGATGCACTAAATTCTCAAATTTATTTCTGAAATAAATCTCTACATGTTTCGGACAGTTCCTCTGTCCATCATCAGCAGTTTTTTACTGTAGACCCAGCAACGGTAAATGTCACACAGGTCTGCTGACAGCTTGCGAGCAGGATCAGGACCGTCCGTCATTTCCGTTCTGATCCTGCTCGCAAGCTGTCAGCAAACCTGTATGACGTATACCATTGCTGTGTGTACAGTGAAAAACTCCTGACGATTGACAGAGGAACTGTTCGAAACATATAGAGTTTTATTCCAAAAATAAATTTGAAAAATTAGTCCATCTGGTTGGTCTTATTATAAGAATTTATCACGATGCACGGTCACCCTGAACATCAATTTATCTGCAATATGTCGCCCGGTTTCAATTCAATCCACCCAGCTGTATTTAAACATAAATCTTTAAGCGGCAAACTGAGCGCTGCTCTCGACAATATAAATTCCAGTAACTTGTTTGTAATTTGATTCACATTAGTGGCGAAGTTTCTGTACGTGTCTTCTGCTACACAACTAAACGTGCGTGCGTGTGTGTGTGTGTGGAGGGGGGTGGGCAGCCATAACACATCACGGAATGGCGACAGGGGCTTGAAACGTTGGCAGTAGTTTTAGGACGACTATATAACAAGCAACGCCAAATATAATCAAAATCTGTCCACAGCATCGGGGTGTCCCCCCCCCCCTGCACGTAAAACTACCAGCCGTACTGAAAGGATTGCAAAAGAAACAGTGCAGGTCCGGGTGCAACATGGCACATTCAGACGGCAGCACTGCAGAACGTGAGATCAAATAGTTGAATAAAGAGAGACCAACTTCATGTCACTTGCTTTATTATTTCGTTATTTACTGCTCAACATGTTTCGGATGTTAATACATCCATCCTCAGGAGCTTGCGACTTATTTGTTGAGTTATTTCATGGGTTGTATTGCTCTGGTTCGATGTGTGTTGGTGTTACGTTGTG
>Ga0131853_10024827_pt1 | contig 10805 bp, 10 predicted proteins | sample TergutLab28metaG_FD_92764 | JGI IMG/M metagenome (GOLD analysis project Ga0131853, IMG submission 92764) | Labiotermes labralis P1 segment gut microbial communities from Petit-Saut dam, French Guiana - Lab288 P1 (version 2) (version 2) | ecosystem: Host-associated > Arthropoda: Insects >... | reverse complement strand
TCTTTCAAAAGAAATAAAGTTATTCAAACCTGCTTTAAAAAGATTTCTTTCCTCACACTCATTTTATTCAGTAGAGGAGTATCTTGATTACAGACATAATTAAGCATTAGGACCCAGTATCTTTAGTTTTTTTTAACTATATTAACCTAAATTATAAGGAAACAGTGTTATGTACTTAATGTCTCTGCTTTGTACTACTATTATGATTTCTGTTAACAATTAGTAATAAGTATATATAGTAATATGTAATATGAAATATTGTAATATGTCTTGACAAATGTAGACAAACGTAGTTCTTAAGCTAACCTGTATATAGTGATAGATATTGTTGTATATTCAAATGTATGACAATTGTAAATCTGTTCCTTATGGCATGTTCTGTATCCTAAGGGTTAACTTAACCCTGTACGGATCTACAGAATGAAAATTAATGAATGATGAAACAATCTGAACGACTGATCCACCGAAGCCGGTCGGCCTCACAGAGCCTGGCCGAACGCATGTTCCATGACCGGTGGGGCTGGGAAATTTTTCGCCCCCTGGAATGTCCATACCGACTCCGGATTCCACTCAGCCTCCTATGCAGTGTGTAACAGAGGTTGTTTGGCCTGCGATAAACATGCTGTGGCACGAAGTTGACCAGTCACCCACATCCAGTGACAGGGCTATGAATGAAACGTTGTTGTACCTCCACCACCATCCCCTTTTTCCCCAAAATAAATCTTGTGGACTGCAGAGGGACAATTCTACCTTTACCTTATCTCCCTGCCTTCTGTAACAATTAAACCTATTTAACGAGAATCTCATTCATAACATTTTAAATATAATTAATAATAGTGTCAAAATTTGTTTAGTATCTAATAACTGATTATTTACTATTCACTGAATTTATTTTAATAACATCACATATTCAATTGTGATTCGCAGGTCTCAATGAATAGTATTTGTTGACATAGTTTCCTTTCGAGAGAGTTACATTTTGGTGTACTGGAACAGAGCCAAGGAACAATGGAAACTGAGAATGAGCATATGGAGGCAAGGGAATGGTGAGATTAACACCCAAATAGGTGTGCGCTTATACAAATACACTCCAAATGGAATAGATATGTAACACCCATACATGTGTCTGCACCCCCATAAACATCTCTCCATGCACATAAAAATGAAGAAAATATGTCTGTAGTCTTCACAATTCTTATTATTATGGTGATTAAATTTAAAAGGCTATGATGAATGGAAAATACAGTATGGGAAACCAGTCACACAAAATTTTTGTTTTTAAATGTAAAAAATGACCAATTTCAAGATCAAGTTTTATGTAACAGGATAATGCATAGTGTCTAGAAATAATTACTAATGTATATAGACACCAGAAAACAATACAGATACGCGCCCATGTCATTCAGTAGCATGCATCATAGTCAGTAGTAAAAGAATAGAAAAATTATGGCTTCAGCACCACTGGAAAGTAGAATGTGTTCTCTTGTACATGAATGTTGATGACCACTGTCAGTTCAAAACTTCCAGCAGTTTATGGCAAGAACAATGCAAGGTACAGTGGTATTCTCATCATGACATTGGTGGCTCCAAGAAATAGAAGTAATGCTGTGAAAATAGATTCTCCTAGCAGGAGCAATAAAACATTCACCACAGTGAAACCATCAAACTGTAATTTCAGAGCAGTAAAAGCACCGTTTGAGAGTCCAGTGGTTAATTTTTCATAACAAAGAGCATAATTCATAACAAGTCACACTTCACAGATGAAAACTGCAACTTCTATCATCCAGTCATACATATGGTTAAATAGGTCACATTTCTGATATTTGTGTTGGCCAGACCAACACAAACATAAGACACCTCTAAAACATTCTTACGTTTCATGTGATTGTGGCTGTGAACTGCTAAAACTAATGTTACATGCTATAGCTCAGCATATTTGAGATTTCTGCACTGTCAATAATACAGTCACCATTGTCATTTGTCGGGATATTTGGACAACTTCATGTTCTCATAACGCACAGCAGAAATCATTGGTCTCACTTTCGAGCAGGATGCATGCATCACCTTTCGGTACCACATAAGCAGAAATCTTGACACAGAGATTCCTCATCAACTGTCGGAGAGGGAGTCAGTTCTACAGCTACCAAGAAGTTCTGATTTAACTCCAATGGACTTTCTTGCTATGGTGATGGTTGCCTGGGTCTGGACTGGACTGAAATATTACTTTGATGTATACAGAGCTGTCAGATGTGCTTACAACGCACTACATAATTCTCGGCTTTTAACATATATACAGTGATACCTCGGCTAACGAAGATAATTTATTCCGGAATCACATTTGTTAGCCGAAACGTGATTTCCCATAATGTTATCAGGTGTCTCACTTCTCGCTATCTCGAATGTAAACAACCCATTCGGGTTGGTGGGTCTCCCCTATGTGATGTGGTCAGCTCATTTCTTTGTCACACACATACAGACGGAAAAGATAAGCTCCTGGAATGGCCCGACCATTCATGTTTTATGTTAGCGCGCGCATCCACTAAGACATTCGTTAGCGAAGTCTGAAAAACAGCGAAAAAAATCGTTAGCCAAAAAATTTGTTAGCAGGGTCACTCATTAGCCGAGGTGTCACTGTACTGCTGTACTGTGAGCAAATTTTTTTATGCTAATGGTCTATGTAAGAGTTAAGAAATAAAATTCCTGACACGCTACATTGAATAGAGTCATGAGGATGGAAATATACATCATTCAAGACATCTGTGGTGTGGATACAATCCAAGATAGAGTGAAACCATCACAAATTTCACAAAATAACTATTATGAAAGCTACTAACACAAATCACTGTCCCATTGGCAACAAAAGATGTAACTGATTAACTGTGGAATCCCAGTTGATTTTCAACAGTTTAATGATCCTCTTAATTAACATTCAATGTCAGTGACCCCAAATGTTAAGTGCTCTCCATTTATGGGTTTTCTCAATTAAATGTTTAAATTCTCTGATGCCCAAAGAAATTTTATATAGTGGTTTCACTGTATTCTAAATGTATCTTTTCACATTTACCATTTATGAAATACCTGTTGTTCTACTGTAATGAACATGCATCATGTGGCAAGCACTCATAACCATATTATCACTGTCTGCTTTGTATATGCTTACTTCATTCCACAGATATAAGAAAATGGCTCAAGACAGGATCCTATCTATAACAGGTAATGTGATATACAGTCTCAAGATTTCATGGCAACTGAATACAGAGAAGGTTCTTGAAATGTGTGTTTACTCACCATCCAATAATCTGATGGGGGGATCGTGGCATAAAACTTTCGAATTCCCATCCAATGGATCAGGAAAACAGTGTAGAGGGAGTGAGGTATATAAATATTTGGCATAGTAAAATGGACTCACATGGGTATTAATAGTTTGCAGGTGATGCAAGTAACAACACTCAGTCTGTAACATATCAATTTTTATTTTCAGTTCTCAGCTTCCACTTGGATCTTTGCCTGGTATAGCACCATATTTCTTTATGAGTGATACATGCATTAATACATGAATCTTATGAGAGTAAAAACTTCAGTATCACACAGCAGTAAGGACTACTGTTATTCAATGGAGAAGTTTGTATGGTATAGTCTTTGTGTATAGAAACCCAACAGTGGATAAATGTCTGTTTTAGTTGTAGTGGTAGTTGTAGAAATAATAATTATAACAACATATATCTATGGTAAAAAGTACACCTCCTTCACCCATGTTATTATGCTAAGGCAGTTGTGTTCTCAGAAGTAAGAGAGAATAGAGAAGAAAAAAATAAAAAAATATAAATCCCCATATTTCATACCAAATATTCAGGTGAAAAAAAGAATCCTCTTAAAGATCTGGAGGTTACCTCAGTCAAGGCACAAATTTACATGTTTTTGTGTCCCTGCCTGCAATAATAATAATAATAATATTGATTAAAAATATAGAAATTCTACTGACAAAAAGCACAACAAAACACAGCAATCTTATGAATGCATGTAATCTCTTCATTGCATTTTATGCAAAAATTAATAAGGGTTTGTTTCATCTGACCACACACTATATAAAGCAAACTCGGTCAACAAATAAGTCATACCTCTTAACAATTAAGGATTTTCCACTGTACTTTCCAATCCTGGTTAGAGGCCAGGACTTTAAAAAACAAAGCCAGTGTGACTTGTGTTTGTAGTTTACAAATGCTCAATATAGTCATGGGCAGAACTAGTAATTTTAATTCTCCTTTTAGTTTCCCAACCAGATGTAGGCAATTGTAGAAAAGTGACTGTTATCTGATAAAAAAATCTTGGGCTGGCCACAATATATTACTTCACATACTACTACATATACATACAACAAGTTGAACCAGTTTCACCATACACACTTGTTCAACTTGATGACTAAGATACTGACCACCATCCGCACATATATGCACAGGAACAGGCTTTTCTCATATATACAATATGACTAGGCCTCATTCAATACATCTGATAAGTGGAAGGCCATCTGTGCGGAAGCCATAAAATGTTTCGTTTAGTCTACATATAGATATGTAAGTACTGTGATCACTTAGCCAAAGTATAACGCAGCTTTCCACATTCTCAGCTACCAGGATGTTCTCATAAAAACTGCAAATGAAAGAATACGTAACCAGATTCAACTGTCGATGTATATGGGGAAAACAGGAAGCTGTAGCTATCAGTCCTGTGGAATTATCTGCTGAACTACATTTAGAGAACTAATGTAACAGAAACCACTGCCCAGGTCTGGAAATATCGTACCCGTCATGGCTCAATTACCATTTCCCTCCATCCACAAATGTGGATGGAAATGTTTAATTATCTAAATAAATAGGGCAGAGGTACAGTTGGGAGATAAGGGAAGACCTTTGAATTAACATCCAATCAGCAAATACCAAGTCTCGGAGTCCAGAGATATCAGGCCAGGGTCGTTAATGCAGCAGTCAGTGAAGGACAGGGAAGCCACCCGAACAACGTATAATTTAAAATTATTCCTCCTACTATACCCTAATTCAATTTACACATTCTTGTGGAGGAGACTGGTCACTCTAAAAAAAAAAACTATCTCACTGTATTAACAATATTACAAATGCCATTTTTCTTTAATTAATCACGTACTCTCTTGAGTTCTTTTATCACTTGAATACTAAATTCTTTCAAACCATTCTGACAATGTACCAGTTAATGTTCAATAGCCAGCTATCACTACATATATGTTATCTATCTTTTCCACTGTGACTACATCTCAAAATACAATAGTGAAGCCCAATTTGCTGGAAAAGACACATATACAGTGTGTACTGAATATTAGAATATGTTTATGCAATGAATATAAAGTTTAGTTTTGGGCTGCCATAGTAATAGATGCCAATGCAAATCTGGGGCCAGGGACCAACATGCTGTTCTGTCATTACAATGAAACATTACAGTACACAGAACTTTCCTAAAACTTTAATTAGGCCCATGGCAAGCCATTATCATTCTATGTAATCCCATATTTGTTTAACTGCTACAGTAAAGATAATAAAGATAATAGAACCCAATCTAACTGGTTTATACATAGTGTTAATTCCTACTGAATCTTCAGTTAATTATCTGAAGATAACTGAATGAAGGTACGTTAACATGTTCCACCTATGAATATGCTGCAGTTTCCAATTTAAGTAATGTCTGATCATTGTATCATTGTGTCCCCTTCTGTGAAAATGCATGAATGCAGAGTACTACTAAAGTAACCAACTGTTATGTAACTTAAGTTCAGTAATGTAAATATCAGCATTACCTTTCTAACAGAAATTCACTACTGAATAAAAATATGTTAACAGAAAACCTGCAACCCATTCTTGGGAAAATGTGAACATAAAGCAGAGTGTACATCCTCAACGACGAGGTCCCCAAGCACCTGATGGAGAAGGTACACTTAGTGGGGCCTCTCCACCACCAGCAAAAGAGGGAAACTCAGATGTGCTGGCTGTATCAGGGGCACGCTGTTCCCAGGGTCCTCCTTTCACCACAAAACCACTAACTCCGCCACGGCCCAAGGAGGAACCATCATCTACACCATGGCCAGAAATGGGGCGGTAACTTTCTCTTAACTCTGCATCATTTACATCCTGCATCTGCAAATATAATGCAAAAATTCAGGACTAACACAGCAGTGATTTTACACATAAATTTAAAAAATATAAAACAAAATAGCCACAATTTGAGGTTATGATGAAATAGGAGTTGTGTTGATTTTTGAATGGGTCAGATTGAATACATATTTAGGTACTCTAATCAAAAGGAAAAATAACCTGGGTAAGAAAGTAAGATGAAACTCACTACAAGCAATCAGTGTTAGTACAGTTTACAACACACTGGGAAGTTTAAAGCTGTAAACACAAAATAAAAAATTAAAATACACAAAACAATGCTAAAACCAGCTGTGATATGTAGCTGTGAAACGTGGTCCATGAATGGGAAAGACAAAGTAATTTGTGAAGTGTGAGAGAAAACCAACAAGATGCAACAGTTAGATGTTTATTATCAACACTTTCTCAACATGTTTCAGGCATCATTATGCCCATCTTCAGGAGACCAAGAAGTGTGTTACTGCACGTGGTGTGCTGCGCTGTAACAAGCGGGGAAAAGGTAGATATTAGATGTAATGTCTTTTTTGTGGGGTAGTGTGTAGTAAACCTAGATGGGACCTCGTGTGTATGCACACTGAGAAATGGGAATGGATCAATAAATCAGCAAGGATACTGGAGAATCATTCTTAGAGGCAGATGAATACAGAGAACAATGAATGGCAGCTGACAGTGAAGCAATGGAGTGAAAGAGGAAATAATATAGAAGAATGGGAGTCTGGCCTCAAGGAGACAACGTTCTCAGCTATTTCACTTCCATAATTCTAAATAAACTATTTTAGTCTCCATTTTAAGACATGAAATCCCACAAAAAACAACAATTTCTCGTCACTCAGTAAAATAGCACTTCATTAAAATGATATGTGATAGAGTTCATTCTCTCTAAACACACGCTTAATGTGTAGGGTAGATTTTCGTGGCCACTTCTTGAACAAATATTGTCACAGGATAAACACAAAATGATTCTAACATATAGGTATTTACAAACTTGCAACTAGCAGTTTTAACAGACTGACAAATGAGACCCTGCAGGAAATGTAGAATGGATAAGAATTTCAAGCAACAACGAAGTAAAATAACTTACATATTCTTCTTCCAAATTCAAGAGATGTTCTTTGGCATCCAAAACATTGTCTTCAGCACCAATCACAGTGACAATATCTGGGTCTGGGTCTGTGCTTCTTGGGAACTTGATATCAACACTAAACTGTTCCATGATCTTGCGTATGTTGCGGCCTCGGGCACCAATGAGCCTTGAGTGCACTCGGGCATCAATACATACCTCCTTCTTCACCATGTCATTCTAAAGATATTAAACAGAATTGAAGTATAGACATATTCTAGTACCGCTGGGTACACATCTCATGGAAATGAAGGAATCCAAGCCTAATTCCAGAGACTTACAACAAAATGTTCATAACTATTATGTATAATATTTACCTCTATGACGCCCAAATGCCATATAATAGATGACAGACGTAAAAATAACTGCATGTAAGTAAAGGAGACCCAAATGTACTGAAGTCAGAAGATGGTTACATTTGTAAATACGTACCAATACAAATTCTCATATGCCTTCACTGCTGGTAACATATTTATGCATATGTATGTCTGAAAATTATTTAGAGATTTGTATTTACTCTGTATCAGTGGCACTTAACTTGGGGACAATTACTTCTCAAAGCGTAATTACATTTAAAATGACAAGGATTGTATACCTGGATATCCAGTTGAATTATTTATATACATGCATTATCATTCTGAATTCTGCTTGTCAGTGTTCCCTTCAGGATACACTAGTCTAATCAATTGCTTGTCTGTATTTATATAATAAGTTAGTAGTGGATGTAGACTGTTTACTCCACACGTCTCATATTCAATCTACATTTAGGTATTATAAACCAGATTATTGCCGGTCCCAGTGGCCACGCGGTCTAAGACGTAGGTCTACGGCCGCTTGCCTGCTGAGATTGTAGGTTCAAATCCCACTGGGGGCATGGATGTCTGTGTGTTGTGAGTATTGTGTGATGTGAGGTAGAGGTCTGTGCAACGGACTGATCACTCATCCAGAGGAGTCCTACCAACTGTGATGCATTGCTGTGTGTGATCTAGAAACCTCAAGCATGAGGAGGCCATGGCCCGTGTTGGGCCGCAGTGCCACGGTGGGGGGGGGGAGATTATTACATCAATGAATAATTTTTTGAGATCTGCTTGGAAATTCCTGCAATGGAATTTCAGTGTACCCTGAACATATAATGTAACTAGAATCTGACTTACCAGTTCATTTACAATCTTCATTATGTCATCCCTAGCTGCTAGTGTGTTCTGTTCATACCCAGTAATTATAATGATGTGTTCATCAGGATCTCCCTTCTTTGCGAAATTTATCTGTACACCATGATCAGACCGAATTTTGGAGATGACAGCACCTTTCTTCCCAATAATCTTGGGATGGTATTCTGGGTTAACTTCAATCTGAAAAGGGCATAACGTCTCATAAAAACTCAAAATATATAAGTTTTTTTCTATTAGGTTATCTTGTCCCATGCTATCAACACAGGAATCTTACATACATTGGAAAGATGTACACATTACAGCCATATGCCATATAATACTGTTTTGTACAATGTTATTGCTTCCTCAAATTTAGGCTGTTGAACGATACACTAGTGCTTCAAAATTTTCATTATTTTCTTTATTATTACTGCTGACCATGCTATGGCTCAAGTGGTCTCCTGCATCTTACCAAAAAGGCCCAGGTTTATATTCAGGCCAGCCCACATGACATCTATGGTGGATGAAGTGGCACTGGAATAGGTTTTCTATAAGAGCCATGGTCCTTCTCTGCCAGTATCATTCCACCAGTGCTCCACATTTCGATTTAATTCCTTCACCATCAACACTATACAATCTTAGCAACTTTATTAAACCTGCTGTTCCATGTACTGCGACAGCCTTTGTCACTTGTGAATGTGTCTGATCTAGGAAAGGGATTGAAGTTATCAGGGATCCCAAATTCTCATGCAGATATGGGAAAGGCCTGTGTTCCCCTGCACACTGTGGCTACCATCTCATTTTTGAATTATGTGTTTTCCTACTTTATTTCTTGGCAACAGAAATGCATCCCCATCAATTGTGTTACATTAAAACTTATGAGACATTAAAGAAGCTTAAAATGAAAATGGATGTAATGTGTGTGGCAGATAATCTAGTAAAGCTTGGTGTTCTACCTTGCTCATGCACTTAGTTGTAGCACAACCTAAATATCAACACTCCTAAAACCAAATTTGGCCAATAGACATGAGCTGAGTCAGTTGCATCCACTTCTATATTCAACATCTATTCTTAAAAAGTTTGCTTCCATCATAGTGATGGGGATGGTGGTGGTGGTGGTGATTATGATAAGACACATGTATGTGGAATTCCTTGCTACTACAGCCTCAGATAGTCCTATTTTACCAGTCTCTGAAGACGGCACTGACAGAATGATGGAAATACTGCAGTGTACTTGGAGAAAAATTTGTCTCAATGCACCTTAGTCCACCACAAATTCCACATGGACTGCCTCAACAGTCAGACGTCAGTAACTGCCTGAGCAATGAGACAACCTTAAGACTATCCTGCCATCTACTGCTCAGCCTTCTAAGTGATTCTGCATCAGAAATTTTATTTATGAACACTTCCCTATTTACAAAATATATATGGTTTACAGTCACATTTCAAACATGCAATGCTGTGTTACATTGCAGCAAACAGTTATCTTCACAGTCATCACTGTGAAAATATCAACCTTCAACAACATGAAATCAGCATGCAGAACCAACAATATATATTTCAGGTATTAAACAAGTATGAAATCAGCAAACATCTCTCTTGCCTTCAGTTCAAATGATTTCAGAATGCGGTCCTGTTTTTCAGCTTCCAGGTCTTTGCACCGTTCCTCCACAGCTGCTTTTGCTCGTTCCACACAAGCTGGAGTACCTGATATCTGAAATGGTACAAGGATATGAGAGTGCACTTCACGACAAGATCAACAACGTGTACATACAACACTACTTCAAGAAAACCACAGAAACATGCAAAATATATAAAGCAATTCATACGTCATACACAGTTGCTTCATTTAATCCATAATTCAGAGCAAGAAGTAGGCCATAATTATCTTCAGCACCAAAGAATCCTATGAGTATTAAGTCCTCCACACATGCACAGTGTTATTTATTTAAATACAATATGATCCCCCTTTTGAAAGTCTATAATCACGAAAAGCTAATTTCTTCCAGGTCTGAGAGGAAACCAGGCTTCCTACACAGTCATTATTCAACACAGTTCTGAAAATATCACACACTCACCTGTCCACACTACACATAGCAGTGTTTTCCTGCTTAATACATAATCATTTGTTCAGCATTTCCAGAAACATTGTAAAAGGTTTTTAATATAGGCGTGCACGTGTGTGTGCACACATGCGCATTTTCAAGCCCAGTAGCTGCAAAGGTAAAAGGTAAAGATAAAGCAATCCCTGTAGAGGCTTGGACAGACCCTGCAGGTTCCAGAGGGTTCAGGCTCCCAGATTTCATGACAATTGGCACATTAAGGTGGTAAGGCCGTCAGCTCTACACACCGGCCGCCTTT
>Ga0131853_10024826_pt1 | contig 10805 bp, 10 predicted proteins | sample TergutLab28metaG_FD_92764 | JGI IMG/M metagenome (GOLD analysis project Ga0131853, IMG submission 92764) | Labiotermes labralis P1 segment gut microbial communities from Petit-Saut dam, French Guiana - Lab288 P1 (version 2) (version 2) | ecosystem: Host-associated > Arthropoda: Insects >... | reverse complement strand
TATATATATATATATATAACCCACCCACACACAGTTGCCCCTCGAAACCTGTTATTTCTTAATTTTCCAGCAGAAAATCATCAACAACAGCATCATCGCTGTCATCATCGGCAGCGGAACAGCAGAATCGTACTACAACAACAACAGCAGCAACTACCACCAGCACCACCACCACCACCACCACCAAAAGTGGCACAAGTATTTAAAAACAAATTTTAAAAAGTACATACTAAGGTAACTCCGGAGATTTCTTGTTCCTGTTATATCCAGGTGGGGACCATGCTAGCACACTGGTTATGGTGCTGTGCTACAAATCGGAAGGTCGCAGGTTCGATCCCAGCTGGTGTCATTGGATTTTTCATTGACATTCATTGACATAAAATCCTTCCGATCGCACTATGGCCCTGGGGTCGACTCAGCCTCTAACAGAAATGAGCACCAGGAGTACTTCCTGTGGGTAAAGGAGGCCGGTGCGTAAGGCTGGCAACTTACCACCATCCTGTGCCATTGTCACGAAATCTGGGAACCTTAACTTCCTAAGAACTCTCTGGGCCTGTCCAGGCCTGTATTGGAATTGCTATACCTTTTATATCCAGGCTCTTCTTCCTTACCAAATGTATCTTCCATTTTCTGTTACTTATTCTGATGTGCCTATAGCCATTAAGCAGTTAAAGCCTTCTAAATCTGCTAGACTAGACGCTAATCCACGGTTCGTTAATAAGAGCTGTATAGATATTTTTGTATATTTTGTTCCATTCTGTGCATTGTAACTCTATAACTGTAACCGTCCAAAATGCACACAGCTGTCTTATGATTCACAGATTCGTTTTTTTTAAACATTAAACTCCTACACGGTCCGGACCTTACTGCTTCATCATCAGCCAGGACATTACTTTTTGATGTACACAAGGCTTACTGAACAATATTTGACGTCTTGCATATGTTGGAATGGCTGGTGTGATTCTTACATGTAGAATGAATACAGGGTACCGACAACACCACCGGTAGATGGACACGCTGCCCCAACTTGCTCTGTAACAATTCTGTTCTCTAAACATATTCAGTCCACGCAGAATAAGCCCAACAATTCTCCCAATACGCAAGACATAACTTATGTAGACAGCAATTAATGTACCCACTGATGACCGACCAGTGAGGTCCGAAACATGTAAGAGTCCAGTGTTTTTCAAAATAACATTATGTATCACACGACAGTTGTGAGAATTTGGTCGTTAAAATTACGTTAAATTTTTTGTGCCTTTACTTTGGTCTCAGTTTGTCCAGCAACTGTTTCCATCTTGAAGGTTGTTTGAATGTGCTTCTTCCTCATGAAATAATGTGAAATGCCAACTCGATGCAACAAGGTAATTTTATTGATGTATTCTCAGCTCTACATGTTTCGGGTACATACGCCTATCATCAGGAGCATTAGATGTTGAGTTGCAGCATATGGTTTTCTGCACCGAGTTTGTGGATGGATGGATGGATGGTGGTGGTGGTGGTGGTGGTGGTGTGTACGGTGCGGATGGTACACACGACCTACGCAGCGGCTCCCAAGACCACCACCCATCCACAAACTCGGTGCAGAAAACCATATGCTGCAACTCAACATCTAATGCCCCTGATGATGGGCGTATGTACCAGAAACATGTAGAGCTGAGAATACGTCAATAAAATTACCTTGTTGCATCGAGTTGGCATTTCACATTATTTCATGTTTCCTTCTTCTTGCCGGCACGCAGTGGTGCCATATTTGCTAATTATCGCCGTACTATGCCCTCAGTAATTTCGCTAAAAGTTCTTCAATTTGTGAGTCATGGTTGTGTTTCTCGCTGCCTTCAGCAGAGCCTGAACTGCTTGTCAGCATCGCTTCAATAGATCCAAGTCTACCAAGTCTGATTTTTTAACTTATAGAGTGCGTAAACCCCCCCCCCCCCAAAGTTAGCTCCAAGCGTGAAGATGATGCTGTATTTTTTTATGTGTTTTCGACCTTGAGTCACATAACTTGATTTGACGCGCAGTTTGCTCTTTCTGCAATAGGAGTGTGTACGATAGTTTATTGTCCACTTACGTAACTGGTAGCCTAATTGTATTCGAATTTTCTTTTTCATTGCATTTTAGGGTCCCTTCGGGTTTTACTAAATGCTGTCTTAGGGTCTCCGCTTTTTATATATTTATCGATGCTATATGAAAAAAATAATTCCAAATTCCTCCTATTTGAAGCGATGTATTTCTTTTGTTTTATTAACCTTTAGACGCCTAATGTCAACTATAGTGGTCGTACCGCACCGCTAACCTCTAAAGTTGCATTTTATATATTTATTCAACAAATAGAGGCAATGAATATTTTAAACATGGTATATACTCTCCGTTTTTTTCTCTTCAAAATGCAGTTTGTTTCATAATTATAACGTATTTGGTTCCTGTATTATTAACATTTTATATACAGAGTGTGTTAAAATTAAAAAAATAATTCCGGCGCCAAAAGGTTAAGTAATTTAAAAACTGTAATATGTTACTTTACTGACGCTGAATTATAAACCAAATGGCAGAAGGCGACATGGAAGGCCTCTGAAGAGAACATTAGACGAGACCGAAAGAAGTCTATAAAGGCCTAATTCGTGACGGATGATGATGATGATGATGATGATGATGATTGGTTACATCAATGTCCCCATCCTTATTAGCGACTAAGAGTGTTTCTGTACGCCTTTATACGATGAATTTACCCGTGGCATTACCTAATAAACTGGCATACACCAGAAGAGATGGAAAACATCAATTTTAAACCCTCCCACTTTGAATAACATATTCAAAGCAGACTTGAAAAGCAATGGCGACAAAGCATCTCCCTATTTCAGACCATTCAGAACAGTAAACTGTAAGACAAATATGTATTTATACGGACTTTCCCAATTGCTTCACATGGGTACATTTTAAATTAACCAAAATTATATAGTGGGAACACAAAAGCCCATGAGAATATTGTACATTACTCAAACCCCGCGGCATGGGCTGACTTTGAGTGTATGAACAGCTGAATGTACAGTCCCATTATACTCACGTTTTTACTGTTCCTGACAAATGAAGAATATCCTGTCTACTACTGGTATGTTTCAGGAATCATTTTATTACATAGAAGTCCGGGCTGAATATCCCTGTACAGTCACTGTTGATATACTCAGGCATTCGTCTCATACGTTTGTCCTTCTGAATGGTCTGCAACAGGGGACGCTTTAACCCCACTGCTTTTTAAGTTTGTTTTGAAAATGCCATTACGAATAAGAAGAGTTCAATTTTATATAGCCCATATTTTCTGGTGTATGACAATTCATTCAGCGAAGACACAGGTAATTTACCGCACATACGGATATGAATTTAACGTACAAAGAAGAATTTCAGATAAAATATTGTTGGTCTGCATGATTAATGACGGCAATGAGGTAATGTGCCTCAACAACTGCTACAAATTATTATTACCCTGCTTAAAAACAGGTGTAATTACAGATTCGAAAGGTAATTTTTCTTCAAATAGAATTATTATATCACATAATGTTACGTGTTACATTTTGCTTGGATCTGTGTGCCGAATTTTGATCAACACCGGGCGATTTACACTCTTCCAGTTCTTCATCAGCAACCTCTATTTCAGAAGCAGTAATCTCAGACACTAATAGCCGAGAGCAAAAAATCCTCGTCTTTCTTCTTCATCACGCAGTTTTTATCACGTGCATTTCTCGTACCTTCGACAAACCTACGCAGTAGGAAATGTGAAATGAAAATAAATCGAAACTTCAAATTGTACTCACAAATGCTCAAAAGAACAAATTCTGGGAAGGTTCTGCAGTGAATCTCAAAGCATTAATATTTCTGAGAAATTAATTATTTCAAGTTTGTATCTTCGAAGAATGTTCTACCGATTCATAAAGCGAATCCCACCGAATCAGTCTCGACCTTCTAATTTCGTACTGAATACAACAGTTCTGCTTAAAATATTTACTGCTGAACTCATATCCTGGTCATTCTCTTGTGATAACTCTTTAATGTACGTATCCAGAGCAGGAAAACTTCGCATTAAATATTCTAAAACAAGTTAGGCTCAAACATTTCTTAAATTTTATTCCCACATTTTGGTGGAATAATTTGACAGAAGAAGTCAAGTGCAAGATCACGACATAGATGGGGAGACCTTTACAAGATAGATTCTTGAGAGTTTGGGATGGGATCAGCTGGCTTAAAATAGTCACTACTGCTGGGCTGCAGTGTAGAAACTACCGTAACTTTCCGTTCTACACAAACAGGCGTTCTTAACTTGCTTCTCAAAACAGCTCTACGTTTCATAACAATATCCCCCTTTCCCCATCACTCTATGGCCTAAGTCTGCTAGAGCAGTGTTTCTCAGCCGCCGGGCCGCGGCCTGCTACCGGGCCCTGGCATTAATTATACCGGGCCGCGAGATGTTCTCCTGGCATTTTGTCATTTTAGTTTTCTCAGCAATTTTCATGAATAAATGTTTTATAGTGGAAATATTCTGAAGAGAAAAATATTCGTGAAAGTGTCGAAAAATTCAGACCCAGATGTTGGCGTGAGGAAACTACAATATGCTACAAGATTTCATTAGTCCAGTGATTGATAACTAATTTAAATGTAATTTTATATTTTTCAACATGCCACACCGTATACATAAGTGTACTAATACTTTTTATGATTATGCCATAATTATTAATACTTACATTAGTTTAATGTATGAACTTAAAAAGATGGAAAGGTATTTACTAGTAAATCTGTTGGGACCGGGCCCTCGTCTTATGAAAAAAAAAATAATTTACCGGGACGCGGTCTCACAAAGGTCGAGAAACACTGTGCTAGAAGACATTCGGTCGGACCCTGTGTCAATTCAATCGACTTTGCCCTAATTGGCAAAGTGCGTAAGAAGATGCTGACACAGTTTCTATAGCAATAATTTGTCAAGATTTTACATTGTAGCGCGACCGCCAATTCGCAACATCAAGAGCAATTGTTGGAGTTTTGTCGACACCCGGTTTATCATTCCGAGACGGTAATGTGGCCAAGGCACCGTTCCAAGTATAATTAAGATACAGATTTGTCAGCACTTGGTTTGCCACATCCTGTATATCTTCATGGGTGGCTCTTAATATGTTCTTATTGCCATGTATTACCCGACGCCTGAAAGAACAAGAAGGGGTTGTAAGAAGAAAAAGAAGAAGATTTGCCGTGCATCACTTTCTAAGCATCACAAATCATCAACTTTCCCGCCGCAAATCTCGCTAAGTTCTACGTCTCCATTATCCACACGTGTCCTAATAAGGAAAACTACAGCCAATTTCAGCCTCCCCATTACACAGCTGCATTCACCTGTTTTCACTCCGCATACTTCTCTCCGCGCCCTACTTTCAAACACATTTCAGTCACACTGTTTCCCCAACCGCAAACGCGTAGCGAATCAACAAACTTTTGCATAATCCTTTTGACTCAACGCATTCAATGACATTATACATAAAACTTCACTCCTATCTCCCAGGAAAAACTGCATCTACATTTCAGACACAAAATGGTTAATTCTGTGCAGGCAAATAATCCCGGTTTATTCTGGGTTTCGTATGAATCATTCAAATATTCTCTGTGGGCAGAACAAACAGAATCTTAACGTTAATATAAGTGACTCAATTGTGGGCCGGGATAGCTCAGTCGGTATCGCCACTCGCTACGGGCTGGACAGTCCGGGGATCGAATGCCGGTGGGGTCAGGATTTTCCGCACCCGTCCAGACCGGCCCTGGGGCCCACACAGCCTCCTATACGATGGGTACCGGGTCTTTTCCGGGGGTAAAGCAGCCGTGGCGTGGTGTTGACAACCCACCCCATCTAGCGCCGAGGTTAAAGAAAGAGTATAGCTATACCTCTACTCCCCCTATGGGCCTTGGTGGCCTGGTCTAGGGTGAACTTTAGTTTTACCTTTACCTATAAGTGGCACAAACAGCAACCACTCTGACTTCAGTACTCTTCCAACAGCCTATGAGAATGCAGGTACTGTAAAACGACAGATTAACCTTTTGACGCCTAACGAAACCTACAAGTTTCGTACCGCACCGCTAACCTCTAAAGTTGCATTTTACATATTTATTCAACAAATATAGGTACTGAATATTTTAAACACGGTATATACTCTCCTTTTTTTCTCTCTTCAAAATGCAGTTTGTTTCATAATTCTAACGTATTTGGTTCCTGTATTATTCACATTTTATATACAGTCTGCTAAATTAAAAAAATAATTCCGGCGCCAAAACGTTAAGGACTGGAAGACAGGGCTTCGATCCACGGTAGAAGATGTTTCTTCCACATTCCGTCCAGATTTAGTACGAGATACACTACACCTTAACATTCCACGGGTACGCAGTGTTTCTATTCCCTACAGTAAGGATGCCGAAGAGTGAGGCTGACCACTAGACTCCACCGAGTGCACTAGTTACGATCACGTGGAACCTTCCCTACACTCCACTATACGCCATCACGTTGTGTGTCCGCGACACACAGTGTAGAAGTTCAACTCGCAGTTCACAGATAACACCTTCCATAACGTCTTGTTCCCTTCACTTGCCATCGCGGATGAGACAAAACGTTCAGCATTACCGACACGATCCTCTTTGCTGCGACAATTCCTCTTCTTGCCCTCGTACTGTAGCTCGATAATTCAGTGCCATTTTTAAATAATTTATTCACCCAATCTCTCTCTTATTATCAAAAAACCTAAAGATGAAAACACCCAGAAATATAATTTTGACAGACGCCTTATATGGTTGCGAAACTTGGTCTGCCATTTTGATGGAGGAATATAGGCTGAGAGTCTTTGAGAAGAGGGTGCTGAAGAGATACTTGGGCATAAGGGGGACGAGGTAACACGGGGGTGGAGAAGGCAACATAAAAGGAGCTGCATTATCTGTACATCTAAACAGGTCTAGGAAGTGTGTCATCCCCGTTGTGTGTGTGAAACTAGGAGAAGGTATGTAGTCAAACACAACTTAATCACTGAGGCGTATTTAATGACTGTGATTGTTTCCATCACAGTCATTAAATACACCTCAGTGATTAAGTTGTGTTTGACTACATACCTTCTCCTAATCTAAACAGGTATTCAAATAATGAACAGTGAGATGGGCAGGGCATGTGGCATGTATGGGGGACAGGAGAGGTGCATACAGGGCTTTAGAAGGGAAATATGAGGGAAAGAGACAACTTGGAAAACTTAGGTGTAGGTGGAAAGATAATATTAAAATTGATCTTACAGAAATTAGTTGTGAGGGCGTGGACTGGATTGATCTGGCTGTGGATGGAGTCAAGTGTTGGGATGCTGTGAATACGGTAATGAAACTTTGTGCTACACAAAGTTAGGGGAATTTTTTTTCACAAGCTGGGGGAATATTAGCTTGTCAAGAAGAACTCTGCTCCATGCAATAAGATGGTTCGTTACTTAATGTATACATGTCAGCACACTGCTGTTATCGACTTAGCCTAAAGTACGTTTGTAAGATTTCTGGTTTTCTTAGTGGTGTGCATTCAGATACAGTCACGAGTTCAGACCCTGCACAAAACCTCAGGAGCAACACCCGGCATTCTGTACTGACATTTTATGGTCTCCACTTTCATGACAGAAGTGTGTATGGATGGACGGACTGACCGGCCAGAAAGCTAAGAGCGAAAACGTGTTTAAGTAATCTTGTGGGAGGTTACGCTGCGTTGTTAAGACAGCAGTTACCGACGTTTCGAAAGATCACAGTGCCACCATCTTCAGAGTAAAGCTGGCATTCATTTTGCACAAAAGACAGCTTTTCGTTAGCTTTGTTTTAATTACGGAGAACAGGTTCCTGTTTGTAAAACTAACAGTAACTCAGCTGGTCAATAATTCGACGCCTTTCAATGTAACCCCAAACGGTTCTACCCATATGTTGCATTAAATTACAGTATGGAAGCTAAGTGCATTGGATTTAAGAACCATATATAAAGTATCGCCACTTCGACAAAGTGCTTTTCGTGTACCCCACATTGCGGCAGCAGATGGACGCATTCCAAATACACCCCCCTTCCCCCAAACAAACCCCCAAATTCCTATAAGACAATTTTGTCCTATTATATGGTACGCTGTGTGGGCCCGGTAGCTCAGTCGGTATAGCGACTGACTACGGGCTGGACGGTCCGGGGATTGAATCCCGGTGGGGGACGAGATTTTCCGCCCGTTCAGACGGACCCTGGGGCCCACCCAGCCTCCTGTACAATGGGTACCGAGTCTTTCCTGGGGGTAAAGTGCGGCCGGGGCGTGCTGCTGACCACTCACTCCCTTCTAGTAACGCGGTCATGGAAGAGTAGAGCTATACCTCTACCCACCCTCTGGGCCACACCGGGCCCGCAAAGGAATCACTTTACCTTTACCCATATGGTTTGCTGTAGCAAGACATAACGTTCGTTCGGATACGCGGAATAAATTCGCACGAAATTATGGGTGTCGCTTATGTGTTGGCACGTCAGAAATATAGGACCGGCATATAAAGAATAATAATAAATTGTAAAGGTAATGAAACGAAAAATACCCGCAAGGGAAATAAAACCAAAGCTGTCTTATTATCCACAGCTGTAGAGAAAGTTTGAAATGTGATGGCACACGCGCAGAAACCAGATTTCGTCTTTCAGCGAAACGGATGAGTCCATTTAAATTGGAGGGGGCGTCAGTTCAGTCGACTGCTGGCAGCCGGGGTGTGCGCATCAGCGGTAGTAATGGTAGTAATGCTGGATACCACAGATCACCTAGTATGCTGGATACACCATGTTCTGATGTAGAGTGCAAGACCTACCCACTTCACTCGCATGTTCCCCCTTCACTTCCCCTACCGTGCGTCTCCGTGTGCCATCAGGTTTCAACTGAGCTCTACAGCAACCTACCGGTATGCTGCTCTAATACGGTATTCGGCAGCGCTTCAGCAACACGCTGCAGTACAAATCAACCAACAGCCCACAGAACCGTTAGGGGCACTCCCTTGTAAACCTAAAAGTTTTAGAAAAAGAGTTAGGAAAGCAATTATAAATGGGGTAAAATGAAAGGAATAGAAGTGTGGTGAAAATCGTCTAAAGGTGCAGTGAAGTTAAATGAAGTGTGGTGAAGTGTACTGATGTGAAGTGAAATGGGGCGGTAGGAAATTTAAATTGGGTTAGACCAAATGAGAGGGCAGTGAAGTGTAGTTGGGTGAAGTTTAAATGGGAAGAAGTGAAGTGTCGACAAGTTTAGTGAAGTGGAGAGAATGTCTTAAAAACGGGGTATATAACATTATTAGAAGACATACAGATCAAATGAAGTTTGCTGTTTATATGGCCGTTTCGTTTATCACATTCTTTCATATTCTTTTGATTACATTTTTTATCATTTTATATGTGGTTGTATGTTTTGTGTGCTTCTGTTGAATTTTGTAAGTTATGTATTCTTATTGTTATATATGTTCTGTTCTGTGTATTCTGTTTCATTTCCGCCTACTGTTTGTGTGTAAATGTGTACTGTACTACTGCCACCGGGTGTCAAGCCAATTGGAGTTAACAAACTATATCGTATCGTATCGTGTCGTATCATAAATAAATACTTTACAATTCCCTTTACGCCGCTGCATATTCTAAATATACCTACTGCGAGGCACAGCGGGGAAGAACACAAAACTGGGAACCCTGAACACGCCAGCGCAATGTGCTCTTGGGAGCATGCGCGAGCCGCCGGACTACCCCTTCCTTTGTTCCCAGGTTGTGACTCACCCACAAATCAATCGTTTTATGCACTTTGATACGACATATATCCCACCACGTCCGTTGGCTCAAATTCAATAACACCTCCTCGTTGATATTACGAGACACGAGATTCTGAAGAAACGGAAATCGTATCCAATGACAATTCAGCCCTTTTATAGCCTATGTCCTATAGTAACTTGCTCGGGCCCTTCCTAACCTTACCTATGAACTTTCAAATAAGGTTATTCTTTCAACCTGAAGATGGAGGCAGAAGGTTCATTCAAGGCGACCGTGTGTCCGTCAGGCAACATGGCAGATCGCAGCATCGCCAAATTATATTACAAATGAGCGAGGAATACAAGATAAGAATATCCTTAATATCAATTTGTTTAATTATTAAGGATCTGTTAAAACACCAACGCGAAAACCAGCGTGCACGTTTTTAAATATATTCAATTACATAATACTAATCTTCACCAACATGTTTCGGTCACTCTAATGACCATCATCAGGGTGGGTTTATGACGAGAACACAATTTATACACAATTAATTGTACAAACGCTTATGAAAAAATAACATTACGCTTAATATTTTACAGTAAATGTTATGTTCATGAAATATAAATTATATGTTTATATTCCTGTTGAAGTACAGTAACGTCGGGCGTGTTTGAGTCTGTTCTGTGGATCCGTACAGTTGACTCACACCCTGTTAGACAAGTGAAGTTTTACATGGTAAAAGCGATCGCCTGAGACTGTAATTATTTCATTGCACACTTTTGTACAGTCCATTGTCTATTAATTGCAATCTTGCTACAGAGACACTCTGGTGATGATCACAAGAGTGACCGAAATATTTTGGTGAAAAATTGTAGCATTATGAAATTGAAAATACGTATAAAAGTGCTTTTGTTGGTTTGTAAATGTGTGTGTGTAGTGTGTGTGTGTGTGGTGTGTGTAGTGTGTGTGTGTGTGGTGTGTGTGTGGGGTGTGTGTGTGTGGTGTGTGTGTGGTGGGTGTGTGTGTG
>Ga0131853_10024825_pt1 | contig 10805 bp, 10 predicted proteins | sample TergutLab28metaG_FD_92764 | JGI IMG/M metagenome (GOLD analysis project Ga0131853, IMG submission 92764) | Labiotermes labralis P1 segment gut microbial communities from Petit-Saut dam, French Guiana - Lab288 P1 (version 2) (version 2) | ecosystem: Host-associated > Arthropoda: Insects >... | reverse complement strand
CGCAGGAGACGTCGTATTTAGCCGCATCGGCTAAAATTTGTAGCTTTTCAAGGACTTGGTCGGTCATGGGGCGTACTATTGGGCGGGCCTCAGCCGGACGGTAAAGTGGCGCATGATAGGCAGCTCTTTTACAATCACATAGCCGCGGTTAATGACTTGGCGGCGGTCGTACACATTTTTGAGGGCGGCGGCCACATAATCCATGTGGTTGTTGGTATAGACACGACGGGGAATGGCCAAGCGGAGCAACTCTAAGGCGGGATAGCGATTCTCTCGGCTGACGGGGTCGCGGTCGGCCAACAGCGTCCCGATTTCAACGCCCCGAATACCGGCTTCCAAATAAAGCTCTATCCCCAAGGTTTGGGCAACAAACTCCTCTTTAGGCACTTGTGGCAGCACCTTGTTGGCGTCTACAAAAATGGCGTGTCCGCCCGCGGGACGCTGATAAGGAACGCCGTATTCGTCTAACTTTTGCGCAAGGTAGGCTACCTGACCGATTCTCGATGCCAAGTAGTCAAACTCCGTTCCTTCTATTAAGCCTTGAGCCAAGGCGTTCATGTCTCGTCCCGACATGCCGCCATAAGTGATAAATCCCTCATAAATAATCGTGTACATCTGGCATTTTTCCCAATCCTCCCGATGACGGAATGAAATGAATCCCCCCATGTTTACAATGGCGTCTTTCTTGGCCGACATGGTCATAAAGTCGGCATACGAAAACATCTCTTTTACAATCTCTCTAATGCCCTTATCGGCGTATCCCTGTTCCCTCGTTTTGATAAAGTAGGCGTTTTCTGCAAAGCGAGCGGCGTCTATCAGTATTTTTACTCCATATTTTTGGGCCAAGGCAGCTACCCTCTTGATGTTTTCCATAGAAACGGGCTGACCTCCGGCGGTATTGTTGGTTACGGTAACTACAATACATGGAATCTGCTCTTTAGGATATTTTTTGAGCACTTCTTCGAGTTTATTCAAGTCAAAGTTTCCCTTAAAGGGACACTCGTAAGTTGTATCGAAGGCTTCGGCAATGGTGCAGTCTATGGCCTGCGCTTTGCGGAACTCGATATGTCCTTTGGTGGTGTCGAAGTGGGCGTTTCCGGGCAGTATATCGCCGGCTTTGACCATGGATGAGAACAATACATTCTCCGCTGCACGTCCTTGATGGGTAGGGAGAAAGTATGGATAACCAATAGTTTCGCATATTACTTCCTGCAACCGGTAATAGGAGCGCGCGCCGGCATAGCTCTCGTCTCCCTCCATCATGGCCGACCATTGTTTATCGCTCATGGAGCCTGTGCCGGAGTCGGTCAAGAGGTCAATAAAGACCTGTTCGCTTCTAAGGCTAAATAAGTTGTAGCAAGCTTCTTTAATCCATTGTTCCCGCTCAACGCGGCTGCTCTTGCGGATGGTTTCTACCATCTTGATTTTGTAGGGTTCTGCAAAGGGAAGGTTCATATTTGTTAAATTATAAGTTTACCAGCCAAACGGATGGGGCGGACAGGCCAAACGCGCCAACGGATGATAATCGCCCACACATCCAAGGGGCTTTGCGTGCCGGATGGTATGCGCCATTTCAATGGCATTCTTGGCCTCCTCCAAACCAAAACCCTTGCCTTCGAGAATCATCCGGTAGCTTAGGGTATGCAGTTCCGTAAATCCATCGCTAAATTCAAGCTCTTGATTGTCCATGAGGAGCGACCTGAATGTGCGCTTTCCCTGTGCCTTTACCTCTTGGGGAATCGCGTCGTAGTTAATGCTTAGAAAATACCTCACCCGCGCCCGCTCCAATTCCAAAAATCCGGCAATCCGGTCGTGGGCGCTCACATGAACCGTATTTTGTTTGACGGCCCCAAAAATCCAAGCGAGCATATCGTAGAAATGCACCCCTATGTTGGCGGCCAAGCCGCCGCTTTTTCGGGTATCTCCCTTCCAGCTGGCATAATACCAGTTTCCTCTGGAGGTAATATAGGTTAAATCAAGCTCATATACTTTGTCCGCAGGGCTTTCCGTAACCTGCTTTTTGAGGGCCATGATAACCGGATGCAAGCGGAGCTGTAAGATGTTATATACCCTAAGGCCGGTTTCCTGTTCAACCTGTTGGAGCGCGTCTATATTCCAAGGGTTGAGTACCAATGGCTTTTCGCAAATCACATGGGCGCCCGACCTCAGCCCGTATCGAATATGGGCGTCGTGCAAATAATTGGGGGTACAAACCGACATAAAATCAACAGGTTCTCCCCTACTTTTTAGTTTGGACAGATGCCTGTCGAATAATTCGTCCTCGGTAAAAAACGAGGCGTTGGGGAAAAAGCTGTCCAAAATGCCCACACAGTCAAAGCGGTCGCAGGCAGCCACCAAGTCGCCGCCCGTATCTTTTATGGCGCGAAAGTGGCGGGGGGCAATAAAGCCCGCCGCGCCCATCAAGGCAAATCGTTTGTTATTTTCTTCCATGTTTGGCCTAAAAATCCGAAACAAAGGTACTCACAATTTCTTGATACAAATCGCGCATGGCTCCATCGGCGTTTGCGAGGATAACTATGGTATAGCCCTTGTCTACCAGCATACGAAACAGTCCGTTGACTCCCGGCGCACCACCCGAATGTCCCACAGTCCGATAACCGTTATCTTCTAAAATCTCAAAACCGTAGCCATACATGCCCATACGGCTCTCGACCCGGCCTCTTGTGAGCATATCTGTGTATTCTTTGGAAATCAGCGTATTTCTGTTTAGAGCAAGTGAAAATTTCAACATATCTCTTACCGTGGAATAGGCTCCGCCGGAAGGATTGCCCACGAGCGGGAGTGTAGAAAAATTATCCCTTAGCATCGCATTTCTTTCTTCTGCGGTGGACGGGACGAGCATTCTTTGTTGAGGCTGAGTTTGGGGCTGGGGCTGGGGCTGCATACTTGCGCTCCTGTATGTATACCCGCGTGCAAGATTAGGCGTTTGTTCGCTCTTTTTATAAAAATCGGTATCATTCATGCCCAGCGGCCCTGTAATGTGCTTACGAATATAGTCGTAATAATTTTCACCCGACACCTTCTCAATAATGTATCCCAACACAATAAAACCTGCGTTGCTGTACTGATGCTGCGCCCCCGGCTCAAAGCGTAAGGGCTGGTTTATGACATAGGACATGAACGCCTCAACCGTTTCTACTTCGTCTTTGCGCTCCATATAGGCGGGGGTAAAAATATCGCCCAATCCGGATGTGTGCGTCAATAGCTGATGGATGGTAACTTTACTTGCAATTTCGTCCGGAAATACGTCTATATACTTTTGTATCACATCGTCAAACGACAATTTTCCCTGTTCGACCAACTGCGCAATGGCTACGGCTGTGAATGTTTTTGCAATAGAGCCGAGGTTGAATTTTGTGTCTATGTTGTTGGGTATGTTTTGGTCTTTATCCGACATACCGCAGGCTTTTTCAAATAGAAGCGTGTCGCCCTTGGCAACAAGCGCTGCGCCGGAAAACAGTGCGTCTGCCGCAAGTTTATCAAAATAATCAGAAAGCCCTTTTTGGCTGTTGCTTTGGAATAAGCTGCAAAGCGAAAAAACGATTAAGGTTAGATAATTCATCATATTGTTATTAAGTTTGTTTTCATTTTCGATTTACCACACATTCATGCTCTCCCTCCATATACTTTCTCGTAATAATCCCTGTACGCCCCCGAACTAACCTGCTCCAACCACTCTTGATTGTCTAAATACCAACGCACCGTCCGCTCCAATCCTTCTTCAAAGCCCAGCGATGGGGCCCAGCCTAACGCTCCGGTCAGTTTAGAGGCATCAATGGCGTAGCGCAAATCGTGGCCGGCGCGGTCGGTTACAAATGTAATCAAACCATCGGAACTGCCCGACGCTCGTTCCAGCAGCCGGTCGGTGATGCGCACTAATAATCGGACTAAATCAATGTTTTTCCACTCGTTGCATCCGCCAATATTATAGGTCTCCCCCCTCCTGCCCCGATGAAAAATCAGGTCTATGGCTTGAACGTGGTCTTCTACATAGAGCCAATCGCGGACGTTTTGGCCGGTTCCGTATACGGGCAGAGGCTTGTTTTGGCAGATGTTGCGGATGAACAGGGGGATTAGTTTTTCGGGAAACTGACAGGGGCCATAGTTGTTGGAACAGTTAGAAATCACCACCGGTAAGCCATAGGTGTCTCGATAAGCCCGTACAAAATGGTCGGACGAGGCTTTGGAGGCCGAATAGGGCGAATGGGGGTCGTAAGGCGTGGTCTCGGTAAAAAATCCATCGCCCTCCAAACTTCCGTATACTTCGTCGGTAGATACGTGATAAAACAAATGGTTGCCTGCGCCACTTCCGGCCCAAAACTCCTTGGCGGCCTGTAACAGCGTTAGGGTGCCCATTACATTGGTACGGGCAAAGGCAAAGGGGTCCAAAATGGAACGGTCTACATGGCTTTCCGCGGCCAAATGAATCACCGCGTCTATGGCGTAGTCGGCAAAGAGTTTTTGAACCAGCGCCACATCACATACGTCCCCTTTCACAAAAAGGTATTGGGGAGTCGCCTCTATATCCTTTAGATTGGCCAAATTACCGGCATACGTCAAGGCATCTAAATTGATGATTTGGTAATCGGGATAGCGTTTTATAAACCTCCTTACCACGTGCGAACCAATGAAACCCGCTCCGCCGGTGATTAAAATCGTATATTTGCCCTTCATTAGATGTTCCGTTAAATAGTTATGCAAAGATATGAATAAGTCGCCAAAAAAATATTTTCTTTTTTTTGCAACATTTGGGGATGTCGTGCATCTATACAATAGAAACAATGGAAGAAAGGCAGCTGATTGAAGGGTGTAGGCGGGGAGATTCCCGTGCCCGAAGAGCGCTATATGAATTGCATGCGTCGGCCATGATGAGTGTCTGTCTGCGCTATGTAGGCAATTCCGATACGGCTCGGGACCTGCTGCACGATGGGTTTGTCAAGTTGTTCACAAAGATTCACTCCTACTCCGGTCGTGGGTCTTTTAACGGTTGGATGAGGAGAATCTTTGTAACAACGGCTCTTGAACATCTTAGGCGCGGCCGTGCTTGGCAACGCGCCCTTGGTGCAGAAGAGCTTGAATTTCAAGCGTTAGAGTCAGACGTTTCGCCCTTTGAACAGCTTACTGCCGACGATTTATTCGCCAGCATTGCCCGCCTTCCGACTAAATACCGCATTGTCTTTAACATGTACGCCATAGAAGAATATCCGCATATCGAGATTGCAAGGGAGCTTGGAATCAGCGAAAACACGGTGCGTTCGCAGTACGCCAGAGCCCGGCAGATGTTACAGAAAATGTTGAAAGAGAGTATGAACCAATGAATATGAAAGAGTATAACCAACAGGATGCCTTGGGCGAATTGTTCCGCCAAAAGCTAAGGAACCACCGGACGCCGGTGGAGCAGCATTGGGACCAAATTGAGCGGAGCTTAAACCGGCTAAGGCATAAGACGATGATGCGGTGGATGGGCGGAGGCATGGCAGCGGCCGCAATGATTGCCGGTCTGCTTCTGTTTCCCCGTCCAAGCACAGACGAAACGCATCAAGTAATCGAAATGGCCCAACAGGTCAATGTCATAGAGATGGACGACAAGTCCCTGCAAAATGACTTGCTTGCAGTGGTTCAAAATCCCGTATGGGATAGGCCTGCCGGAGCGCCAAAGCCCCCTGTGCAGAAGGAGGCGGAACAAAGTGAAAATCAAGAAACAGCCTCCATACAACAAGAGGAGGTATTGGTTGCTGCAACCGATACGCCTCCGGCGGCTCAAGAACGGAGAGAACCTCAAGAACGGAGAGAACCACCTGCGGTAAGCCTTTGGACGGAAGAAGACTTTCCCACGGGAAAAACCACCTTGAAGAAAGATAAAAAATGGACGCTGGCAGCGGCTTTCGGGGCTGGCGGCGGCTCCTCTACAAGCATAGCTCCCAATGCCTTAAAAACACGTTATAATTTTGTATATGCTCCTAAGGCTGAGAGCAACCTCGCCTCCTCGGTTATGTATTTGTCTTCCGGCGCTCATTTCACTAACACCCGGCACCTGCCGCCCTTGTCTTTTGGGCTTATGATTTGGAAAAACACAGGAACATGGGGCGGTATACAAAGCGGGGTGGTGTATACCTATTTAGCATCGCAATTTCAAGGACTCGGTTATGAAATACACCAAAAATTGCACTATATCGGCATACCCGTCCATCTGTCTGTAAATCTGTGGAACGTCCACCCAAGATGGAGCATCTACAGTACTGCGGGCTTTATGGTCGAAAAAGGGGTGCAGGGCACATACCGGCAAATCCATACAAGTTTTATTACAGATTTTATGCAAACTACGGTCGTAAAAAGCAATTTCTCTATAGACGGCTTGCAGTGGTCGCTGCATGGAGCCTTGGGCATCAACTACCGGCTTGGCAAGAGTTTTGGAATCTATGCAGAGCCTCGATTCGGCTACCATTTCGACTGCAATCAGCCAACAAGTATGCGTACCGAATGGCCTGTTTCCATAGGCTTTGGTATGGGAATAAACTATGTGTTACGGTAAAACAACCGCCTCTACCCTGCTGCATCCGGAATCGTCTTGCAGCAATCTATAAAAATCTTTACCCTCCGGGCATTGAGCCTGTCCCGATGCGTCAAAATGCAACCGGTGTCCCATCTTACTCATCCAACCTGTCTGTCGGGCCGGATTTCCAACCACCAAGGCATAGTCTGGGACATATTGGGTTACTACGGCGCCGGCCCCCACAAAGGCGTAAGTTCCAATATTAAGTCCGCAAAGAATGGTGGCGTTGGCGCCAATGGTGGCCCCCCGTCCTACGCGGGTGGGTGCATATTGGTTTTTACGCTGTACCGCGCTGCGGGGATTGACTACGTTGGTAAACACACAGGATGGCCCCAAAAAGACATCGTCTTCGCAAGTAACCCCGGAATAAATGGATACGTTATTTTGTACTTTTACGTTTTTCCCCAGCGCCACTCCGGTGGCCACCATCACATTTTGTCCAATCGTGCAGGATGGCCCTACGACCGCCCCGCTCATGATGTGTGAAAAATGCCAAATTTTGGCGCCGTTTCCTATGACGCATCCATCGTCAATCACAGCGCTGGGATGGGCAAAAAAAGAACCTGTATCCATTGTTTAATTGTTTTGAAAGAAACGCTTGATTTGTTCACAAATCAATTGCTGTTCCTCAAGTTTTAATTCTGTATGTATGGGAAGCGACAAGACTTCTTTACTCAGTTGTTCCGATGCCTCAAGCGTACCGGTTAAACGGATAATGGATGCAAACGCTTGCTGCTGATTCAGCGGCATGGGATAATAAATCATGGCCGGAATACCGGAAGCAGCCAAATGGCGCTTTAAGTCATCCCGCCGGCCATGGAGTACCCTTAGGGTATATTGGTGATACACATGAGAGGAATAGCTTTCCTCTACGGGGCAAACCACCCCTTCTATTTCCCGCAAAGCCGCCGTATATCTTTGGGCCGCCGCATAACGCGCCGCCGCATAAGCATCCAAATACTTCAATTTTACATCCAAGACGGCGGCCTGTAAGCTGTCTAATCGAGAGTTGCAGCCCAATAATTCATGTATGTATTTTTTTCGTTGCCCATGGTTGGCAATCATCTTGATGCGCTCTGCCAATTTGAAGTCTTTGGTCATTAGGGCGCCTCCATCTCCATAGCAGCCTAAGTTTTTAGAAGGGAAAAACGACGTACAGCCAATGTGGCCCATACAGCCCGCCCGTTGTTCCTTATGGGTCGCTCCCAAGGCCTGTGCCGCATCTTCTACCACGAACACGCCGTGTTTTTGGGCCCACTCCAAAATCGGGTCCATAGGCGCGCTCTGTCCAAACAAATGTACCGGTATGACCGCCCGCGTCTTGGACGAGTACGCCTGCTCCAATGCTTGGGGCAGCATATTGAAATTCCTCCAATCCACATCTACCGGAACCGGAACCAGTCCAAGCAAGCCGATTACCTCCGCAGGAGCCACGTAGGTAAACGCCGGCACGATTACCTCGTCTCCGGGTTTCAAGTCTAACGCCATAAGGGCAATTTGGAGGGCGTCTGTTCCGTTGGCGCAGGGAATGAGGTGTGGAATGTCTAAATAACCGGCTAAATGCGCCGCAAACCGTGTTACCTGCGGGCCGTTAATAAAAGCGGATGATTCGATTACCTCTGCCATGGCTGCATCTATCTCATCTTTAATCTTGAGGTATTGGCCTTTTAGGTCAACCATCTGTATGGGAGGATTCGGATTCAAAATGCAGTGTTCAGAAGCAGTTTCTTAGATTTTGCGCAGAGCCTCGCCCAAAGAGATGTGTTCGAGTATCCGGCTGCGGATGGCAGAGACGGGAATCCGTTCTTGAGTCATGGAGTCCCGCTCCCTTAGGGTTATCATATTGTCTTCGAGGGTTTGGTGGTCAATGGTGATGCAGTAGGGCGTCCCAATGGCGTCTTGACGACGGTAGCGTTTTCCAATGCTGTCTTTTTCGTCGTATTGGGTATTCATGTCGTATGTTAACAGTTGCCATACTTCACGGGCCTTTTGGGGCAAGCCATCTTTTTTGACCAAAGGCAAAACAGCGGCTTTTACGGGGGCCAATACCGCCGGAAGCCTCAATACCACACGGGATTCTCCCTCCGCTATATGTTCCTCTGTATAGGCCGCAGAAAGCACCGCAAGGAAAGTCCTGTCCAAGCCGATGGAGGTTTCCACAACATAAGGCACATAACTTTCGTTGGTTTCGGGGTCAAAATACTGCTGCTTGCGGCCGGAAAACTTCTGATGTTGAGACAAATCAAAATCGGTGCGGGAGTGAATCCCCTCTAATTCCTTGAATCCAAAGGGAAATGCAAACTCAATGTCGCAGGCGGCATTGGCGTAATGGGCCAATTTGTCGTGGTCGTGAAAACGGTAACGCTCCGGCCCAAGACCCAAGGAGGTGTGCCAACGTAAACGCGCTTCTTTCCAATAGTTATACCAGTTCATTTCTTCTCCCGGACGAACAAAAAACTGCATCTCCATTTGTTCAAATTCCCTCATTCTAAAGATAAACTGACGGGCTACAATTTCGTTCCTAAAGGCCTTGCCTATTTGGGCGATTCCAAAGGGGATTTTCATGCGGCCGGTCTTTTGCACATTCAAAAAGTTCACAAAAATACCCTGCGCGGTTTCGGGCCTTAGGTAAATCTGATTGGCCTCCTCGTTCAGACTGCCCATTTGGGTGCTGAACATTAAATTAAACTGGCGCACATCCGTCCAGTTACGGGAGCCGGATACGGGGCAAGCAATCTCGCAGTCAAGGATGAGCTGGCGCAATCCCTCTAAATCGTTCTTATGGAGCGCCTCACTCATTCTTTGCGAAATCGTGTCTATTTTCTCTTTGACTCGCAATACATTGGGATTGGTGGATAGAAATTGTACGCGGTCAAAGGCGTCTCCAAATCGTTTTTGCCCTTTTTCTACCTCCTTATCTATTTTTTCCTGTTGCTTGGCCAAGTAATCCTCCAACAGCACATCGGCGCGATAGCGTTTCTTAGAATCTTTATTGTCAATCAGCGGGTCGTTAAACGCCCCCACATGGCCGGAGGCTTCCCAAATCTTTGGATGCATAAAAATAGCCGCATCCAATCCCACAATGTTTTGATGCAGACGCACCATGGCCTCCCACCAGTAACTTTTAATGTTGTTCTTGAGCTCCACCCCCATCTGTCCGTAATCGTATACGGCGCTTAATCCGTCGTAGATTTCACTGGAAGGAAATACAAATCCATACTCTTTGGCATGGGCAATAATGTTTTTAAACAAGTCGTCTTGAGTCATGTGTTAAATTTATTCTCCGACAAAGGTAGTAATTGTTATCTTTGCGTCCAATCTTTTAATTCTTGTGTTATGTCTCGCTACGTCCGCCTCTCTATATTGTTATCCTTCTCGTTGTGGCTTGCAGCATGCTCTGTGGACCCGTTTTTATCCATTCAGTCCTCCTCCGCGACCATATCGGCAGAGGGCGGTCAGCTAACGCTAAACATAAGAACCAACACCGATTGGAAAATTGGGAATCTTCCTCCCTATGTGCAGGCTTCTCCGTTGTCCGGACAGGGAAATACCACGGTTACGTTTACCGTAGGAAAGCATATTACCCGCAGCTCCCGTCAAGCCAATATTATGATTGCGATGGGCGATTCGGGACAGGGGCAAGTCTTTTCTATTCAACAACAAGCATATACGGGAAACACGCCCCCCAGCCCTCCCGTCTTAATCTCGCCGGCAAATTTGGCGGCCGACCTGCCCTCGGGGGGGATTAGCTTTAGCTGGGAGCCTTCTGTGGATGTCAATGAGGACCATATAACCTACACACTGTATTATTATCGGGAAGAAACACCTCATGAAGCCGTGGCATGTGGGGCCAATACCCAAGTCAGTCTTTTTTCGGCCCTTCACGGAGAATCTGTGTACTATTGGTATGTAACCGCTTGCGATGGATACGAATCCGTTAAAAGCGAAATCCGACAATTTAGCACCGCCGCTTCTCTTTACCGTTACGAGGGAGAGGTGCGTACCCTGTTGCAAAACCGTCCTCAAAACGGAGTCAACCTTGTTTTTCTCTGTGACGGGTTTGTTTTGGACGACTTAATCGTAGGCGGCGTTTGCGACCAAGCGGTAGAGTGTACGTCGTCAAATAAAAGTTTACCGATAGGTGTGTAGTTTTTTGGTTTGATTTTGGGCAAAGTTAGTTAAAAATTGATTCATAAAAATACGTTTGCGGAACTTTAGGGACATGGCCTTG
>Ga0131853_10024822_pt1 | contig 10806 bp, 8 predicted proteins | sample TergutLab28metaG_FD_92764 | JGI IMG/M metagenome (GOLD analysis project Ga0131853, IMG submission 92764) | Labiotermes labralis P1 segment gut microbial communities from Petit-Saut dam, French Guiana - Lab288 P1 (version 2) (version 2) | ecosystem: Host-associated > Arthropoda: Insects >... | reverse complement strand
CGTGCACGAGACGGCCACCTATAGGTGTGATAATACCAGAGGCTGTGTATACAATTTTGACCTCCTGATGGTGAGCATATGTGCTCGAAACATGTAGAGGCATAAAATAAAAACTTATTTAAAACAAATTTTGTGCATCAAGTTGGTTAAATACTGAGATAAACAACCTCTACGTGTTTCTTGCATATTTGTAGCCCATGATCAGGAGGTATACTGTGTATATACAACAACTGGTACGTGTTGTGCTTTCTAGTTGACTGTCTGTTGGCCGGGTTGAGATGGAACTCAGTCCCATCCCAACTCGGACAAAAGACAGGAAACTTAAAAAGCACAACGCGTACCAACTGTTGTATATATACAGTATACCTCCTGATGATGGGCTACAAATATGCCCGAAATATGTAGAGGTTGGTTGGCGAAATAAACTGAGGATAAATAGTGCATCAAGTTGGTGCTCATTACACGGATTTATCGAGGTGCACGGACAACAAAACATAAAAAAACACACACACACAAAAGTACACAGGTATAATTCTACGTGCGTCTTTGCTAATGGGTACTTTGTTTTCCTTGGGAGGGTTACCAACCCGTCCGCAAACAAAACTGGATCAACCATCTTGAAAGAATGGACAACACCAGACTCCCGAAACATGTCCTCAACTACAAACCTCGAGGAAGAAGAGACCGTGGACGCCCCAGGAAACGATGGCAATGCGTCGATGCCGGAACAGGTCAAACGACCTAATCCATGGAGGATGATGATGATGCTAATTCTACGTATAAGTATACATGCTCCTACTCATTCTCACTGTGTGCTACATGCTACGTTGCCGGCATCCAGACCACATTTTGCCGCAATTCCACGCACCGCATAACAGATTGAGCGGGCCCAGTTTTCACTGTATGTTCTTAGAACCCGATCCTTTCCGGGCGACTTTTGCGAAATTGCGTGCAACGTCGCAAGGCTTCATGATACATTTGAACTATTTAATTAATTTTTAAGTCTAGGAGACAGCACGAAATGTTAAAGGAAATTGAAAGCTGAGATTATAATGGAACGAGTAGACTGTTAGTAAGATATAAAGCGGACGGAGGGTGGACGTGTTACATTATGCCTTCGCAACGGGAATTGAATTTGAAATAAGTTGTTGATAAAATTCAAATATGACCAACGCTTATAGAAAGTCTCGTTCTTTTAACATGGAACATTATACATGACATGATAAATGTGGCATTGCATAGGCCTATCCAACCACTTCCCCCAACCATCCCTCAAGAACAAGGGTAGGAAGAAAGGTCACCACTTCCTATCTTGAAGAAAAAGAAGAGGAATATACATAATAATTTAGAGGCTCTGATTTATGACGGACGCAGATAAGTAGAGTGCTGCAGGGGTGTAAAAATTTCGAGAAATAAAATCAACTCCCTCAAGATAAAGAATTTATAGAGTGTTCTGGAGCTGTAGACAGAGCGTGGTGAGACGCAAGTGACCACGGCAATGTTATGTTGCGCAATGCGGAACGCGCGGACTGCTTGATTGCGTGAAATTACGCGAAGCCTCATACGACTTGAAATTTATTAGCTGAAAGAAGTCGAAGCCCAATTAATTCTGTGTTCCTTCCCGAAACGTCTGTCGACATATTGAGAGTATAGTCTAGATCAGAACTGTCGGATTTTTCCTTTGAGGTACCCTGTCGCCAGGTCATGAAAGAAAGTCGTAAATGTGACGTGCAGAATCCGAAGCTTGACGCCTGTAATAATAATGTTACTTCCATGCATCTTAATGTTACCTTCCATCTCTTTATTTTGCATGTGCCAGCACTGTAGGACGTTTTGTTGCCAAAATAATTAATGCATCCTAGTCGTCTCCACTCTGGCCATAACGCCCAGCTCGTGCTCACTGTCCTAAGAGCACTCATGCCGAAGTTGCTTATTATATCGTAGGGCCATCGGTGGGGTTTACAAGTATTCCAAAAATCTAGGAGCGACCTCCAAATCATAGGAGACAGATAGGTGACTTGAAGAAAGTTCCATGCTGAGGGCCTACAGTCCTGGAATGATCTGCGAATCTCATCGTTATCTGGTACTTTCCGTCCGGTGCAAAGACACGGTACACAGTCTTGTCTGTTCGGGGTACACCACAGTATTTATGCTAAAAATATTAGGCGACACCCGGAATGTGGAATTTTGCACCCAGGCCTATCCTAATTCGCTCGTGTACTTCATCCCTCTGTGATATAGATACTTAGTTTTCAAACTCTTGTAATATACTGTCTTATTTCGAAGAACATGGTCACATTCCACACCCGTACACAGGAACTAGCTAGACTGTTATTCTGTATATTGTGATCCATTGTGTTTCGAAATAGAAAGGAATTCTCATAGTCTCCGAACTACAGATTTGAAAGGAATCTCCATGGTTTTTTCCTCTCTTTGTTTTAGCATGACTTTATATCTTTGTAGGCATATTTATTTATTTTGTTTGTATTTTTAGTATTTTGCTTTTATATCGGAATCATGCGTTTAGTTTTGAGAAATAGCGTGTTACTATTGTTATGTACTGTTTCAGACGTCAGAGAAATCTTTTGAAGGGCCTAAGGAATGAATAATTCACGATATTTTGAATTTGGTTCGTCAGGATTCGGTTGGTGAAATATTTAGGAACTTATGAAAGTATTAGTTTCATTGGGAGTACAGAAGGTTATGAGGGTCATAGAATGTCTCTGAACCGACAGCTGATAACACAACTTCCCGTGCAAATGGGAATGTTAATTGGCCCGTAGGGACTGTCTTTTCCGTTCATAAGGGAAACTTATCTAATGAGCAGACAAGAGGGTAAAGTTCATCAGGGACAGGATGTCAAATGTAACACCAACAGGTCACCGGTGTGTTGTTATTTCGTGCTGAGCGTGACGATAGTTAAAGAACTACCCGTATATCGTGTAATTCCGTTAGTACCACATGAAGAGCGGCCGAAAAATTACGACTTAACAGGTAGTGTGATACAACAGCAGCAATTATTGTTATGTATTACTGTTATCAACTATATATATATATATATATATATATATATAACAAATTTTATTAAATTGAACCGTCTTTACACAACATACAAATAACAGTTGCAATTTACAACTGGTTAATTATACCGTTCGCTATACCGATGGGATTTCATCGGTATAGCGAACGAATGTACCTTAATTAACACCATCTTTCTGTAAGCCTGATGATGGCCGAACAAGGCCGAAACATGTCGCTTAATTAACCAGTTGTAAATTGCAACTGTTATTTGTATGTTGTGTAAAGACGGTTCAATTTAATAAACTTGTTACATGTACACAACGGGATGGAAACAATCCAATATATATATATGTGTGTGTGTGTGTGTGTGTGTGTGTGTGTGTGTGTGTAAAATTAATCCGCAGTACTTCTCTCAGGACCACCTTTAGAAGTAGAGGAAAATATCATTGTGCATTTAGACGTCATAATTAACAGACAATACGAGAATGTCTATCATTCAAACAGGACAGAACTCCAATTGCGGAATATCCCCATTAATTGTACACCTTTACGTGTATGTGCATTTGATGGTTTAGTGGTAGTGCACAGATGCCGAGCCATGTTGCCATTGTGACTTAGACCTACTTATTTTATATATATATATATATATATATATATATATATATACACACACACGTTGAATTTGGGTGCGAAATGTGTAAGTACTATTGTCTTTTATTATACGAAAATGCACTGAACGAACAACATTGTAAGTATTATTGTGTGTTCAGGAGGGATGGAAATGGTTTAAAATATTCTTATTTTAGTTATAACTGTGAAATTATTTGCACTCATTGAAATTAATTAAAAAGAAACGTAGCCTGTATTAAAGCGTGTGTATGTAAACATTTGTCAGGCGCATTTGCTCTTCAGAATGGTCTGAAACAGGGAGATGCTTCTTCGTCAAAGCTTTTGAAGTTTGGTTTAGAATATGCCTGTAGTACATTTCAGGTTCTGGTCTACGAAAATGATGTTAATTTACTGGGCAGAGACATAGTACCCTAAAAGTCACAAGAGCTACGTTACCTTCTGGTGAGGAAGTTGATTTGGAGGTAGGAGAGGCGAGGATAGACTAAGGAAGCTTATTACAAGTTTATTCCCTTCGTACTACAAACACGGATAATAAATCGTTTAAAAGTGTGCAAGTCGAATGTTTTGGAAAGACAGAAACAAATTGGAATTTTCTTCATAAATGAAGTGAGGGAACTTTAAGGTCCCCTGAATGTCTGCTACAATTCAATTCAGGTTCTCTGTCTTTCCCATCTGTCATTTAACAATGTTAAGAATCACGTACACAAAAGTAAGCCAGAGCGCTGCAAGTGGTTTCCTGTGGATGTTTGAGTTGACCTACGTACGAAATTGCTCAAGTACTCCCTGCCCTGTTTCTGGTCCAGTTTCAAGGTCCATGGCGGGAAGAGCATACGACTGTTTCGTCTTAACAGTTCAACGATTTGTGGGAGGCCCTAAAATGGTCTTGCTGTTTGTTTATGCATTGGGAAAACGAGGGCTGAGGCAGTCGGGAGTGGGAGACTGCAGAAAGGGCAGTTACGTTGTTAAATAACAAATCAGTGGCAAAGGAAGGCCAAGTGACCGACTGCTGTGTAACAAGAGTCACTACTCGTACACGTTAGTGTCCGCAGATGAAAGTCTATTTGCGTTTCGACGCTGAAGAAACAATTGCTATATGAACATGAAGTGAGACACCTGTAGATGGGCTGTGTACCACAACATCGTAAGTTATGGATAATGGTGTGTTTGGCTAGTTACATTAATTTTGTACTAAATAGTTTGTACTGTGTTTTTGAATCCTTATTGTCGTATTGGTTGATCGCTGTGAACCGACAGCAATGTGAAGTGTCCAGTGCTTATCCTACACAAGTTCCGTTACAACATAGTTAGGGAAAATTAAGTAGACTCAAGTTGTAATGATTGCATTTGTGTTCTGGGGGAACCCGGTTCTAATATTTAGCGGGGCACAGGCTATTCTGTCTGAGGTTTTCATGGCTTTTCCTTAGCCTCGTTCGGCAAATTCCGGTGAGGAAACCCTCAAATTCGACCACCATCGCTTCCTTTATCATTCTTCCCTATTCTTCATTCGTACATCATTCTACCAGTCGACGCTCTGTAGTCTTAAGTCACTGACAGCTTTTAAATAAACCACGAATACACAGTTAGTAAATAAATACTACAGTTAGGACTACTAAACTAGGGAAATATTGTGTAATAATAATAATAATAATGATGATGCCATCGGTTATCATCATGTCATCAGCACATACTCTGTCTTGCGGCAGGTCTATTCGCTTCTTCAAGATTTCTCCAGAGTGCGATCTAATGCTTCTTCCTTCAACTTCCAGTATCTTCTCGTTTCCTTAAGGTTATCCAATAGGTGCTTACGTCTTAGTCGTCGTCTTCCCATTCCTTTATCTTTCTGTCAATAACGAGTTTTCGAAAGCAGTTCCTACCCAAGATGTGACCAGTTGAGTTGCCTTCCGTTTTTTGTGTATGTAGGACGTTCCTTTCATTCTTGACTCTGTATAATACTTCTCCATTTTTCACACGTCATTCGAGCTGAAATTCTCCATCGTTCTGCTGCACCACATTTCACAAATTTCAAGGTATTTCTGGTCTTTTATTTCTAAGTGTCCAAGTTTCAGCACCATACAAGGCTCTGCTCTAAATTTAGCATTGCACTAGTTTCTTCCATAAATTGAAGTGCTATTTTACTACCCCCGAATTCTGTGAGTTATGCTGAATCACAGAACTTCGCATCTGCTGCACTTCAGTCAGAATGATGACGTATGAAAGCGTTCGTCTGGAGATACGATTTGAGGAAAGGTGAGCAATCCTTTGTGATGCTGTAACATGTTGGAATGTAGTCTGGCTGGGGGCCGCGGGGAGAAAGTGGGAGGATGGTCAGCCATTGGTCAGAGAGTCACTCAGGCGGGTTGCCCCATGTTACAGGGTTGTAAATCACACAGCTAACTCCCCTTTACTTCATCCACCCCCATCCACAAACCAGAGTGCACGCCAGGGGTAATCAAAATCTATTGGCTTTTACTAACGTGTAAAATGAGGGCATTCTGTATATGGCATGAATACTTCTGAATACGTACGGGGGACATGCACAGTGATCAACTCTCATTCCAAATTGCTACTGTGTTAGGTGCGTCGATATCGTAGGCAAATTTATTTCTGCAAGTGTGTAAACCACAGAACTGCAAATTTGTACGGAAGCATCACAATTAAAGGGCAAAATTACTTGCCAGTTACAGAGAAGTTAAACGAAAATATTTTTGAAACCCAAATAAGTTTTCGATTGCGAATACAGCTTATCGATTAATAATAGCAAAAGATGATGATGATGATGATATATGAGCAGTGCAAAGGTAACATAACTTGAAACTTAAAGGAAGATAGTGTCAAATCACCCGTAAGAAACGAACCTGAGTTATGCGCATCCGCATTCAAACTCACTTCTTCCAAAAATCCTTCTAAATGTTAGCCTCTCGTCTGTGTTCTTGTAATCAAACTGGTTGTTGTACATTCTCCATTTTACAGGTTTTTTAATTTTTAATAATAATGGTAATAATAGTAATAATAATAATAATAATAATGATACAGGGTTTAACAAAGTAACAAAAACTTGATCGCAATTATTTTCGTATATAAACATTTCGATATTGATGGAATAATCCAAGCGCTGCTGCCCCGTGCATTGTTGGAGATGCCTTCTTTCAGGTTTAGAAGTTGGACTCTGGTGCAGCATCGTTGACGCCATATCAGCTGCTGATGCTACTACTGGTACAGCTGCTGCTTGTTGTTTCTTACAATATAACATAATAGGCGTGTGTAATAGGTTTTATATACAGTTTAGTTGTTATAGGTGTTAGGAACAGCTACCTCAATTATGTGTGTAATTTTTTTTTATGTAATACTAAGTTTGTCAGTTTTCAGTGTTTCGTCACTAAAAATTTGTACTTGTCATTTTGTGTAATGGCTTCTGGTGTGTATTTACAGACAGGAAATACGTCTTTAGTAAAACTTTGTTCAACAAGGTTAAAGAATGCCCGATTTCAGGCTTCCGCCGCGAAGTAGATGAGAACTGCGCTCTTCTGGGTTATCACGCAGCGAATAGTGGTAATTGAAACCCAGAAGATCGCAGTTCTCAAGATGAAAAAGCGTTGTGTATATGAAGTCCAGTAGCCTCGGACAGTTCTGACATTCATATTTCGCCGCTAGATCGAGATCGAAACACCTGTGTTAGTGGCTAGGTTTGTGTTTTGTGTGTGTGTGTGGTGTGGGGTGTGTGTGTGTGTGTGTGTGGGGGGTGTATTGTGTGTGTGTGTATGGTGTGTGGTGTGGGGTGTGTGGGCGTGCGTGTCGGTCGGTGTGTGTGGGTGGGTGTGTTGGTGTGTGTGTGTTTGTGTGCGTGTGTGTGCGTGTGGGTGTGTGTGTGTGTGTGTGTGTGTGTGCGCGCGCGCGTGTGGGTGTGGGTGGGCGGTCAAGCAGGTGGGAAATTGTGCAAGAGTTACGTTGCTCAGTATCCATTTGTGAGGCCAGTGTTGCTAAGCTTTCAGTTGTTTGAATGATACCTGCCTAATATTTCGGGCATATCTGAGTTTGAAATATTATGCACCTTGAACCCCTTCTTATTTTCCGAGCGGGATACGTTAAGGAAGTGTGTATGTAATCTTTCTGGACGCCTTTCAGATGTGTCTTTTGTAGAACGTACAGAGTTTCATACGGCTTACGAGTCTCGTACCCTAGGACAGTCATAAGGCTGGTACCCACGGTCAGTGTACACAGTTCCTTATTTTTAAATGTACCCGTACATCTTCATCAAGTGTAATAGTGCCGGAAGAGACGTGGGGCTAGAAGGACATGAAACAACGTTACAGAGATTAGTGGGTCAGGAATTGCCCATGCACGAATCCGTTCAGTTTTTTCGTGTTTCGATTAGCTTCACGTAGAACAGGTTGAGGGGAAAAAGGAAGGGAAATGAAGACCAACTTTTCATCTTGCCTTTTGTTGTCGTTACCTGCCTCTCCGCTGGTCATCTTAAATCTAATTGTCGGTATGTTCCCCTCTATTCATTTTGACTTTGTGCTGCTCTTGGAATATTTACCATTCCCTTTCCTGTCAGTGCTGATATGTGGCTCCCCACTGTTCTTGCCTCTTGCCTGTCAGTGTTGCCTTCCGCCTACTAACTTTGCTTCTTATCCTCCGGTGCTCATTACATTACTTTCAAAACACTACGTGTCACGTCGCAACTGCTTCACACATGTAAAGCTTCAAAATATATCAGGGAATGTAGAGAATTGTCCGCTTCCTTTCACATTTTTATCACAAGTAGATCCCTGCATAGCAGCAGCAGCAGCGTACAGAAGCACGTTAAGTTCCACGATCCACCGAGAATGCTGACCAAACAGTAACGCCAGTTCAGCGGAGCGTGAAAACAGGAAAACAAAGTCGACATAACCCTACTTTCTTACTGCAGTTGTGGCGGGCATACTACAGACGCACCAGTCATTCGTCGTAGGCCTGTTGTAGTTGACACTGATTGAAAGTGAAATAGTCTTCTATCACACCGTATCCGACACATTTATTTGCCATACTGCAGGTGAATTGGTCATTTAATATGCTGAAAATGCAGCTACCATCTGTAATACTGCAGGTTTGGAGGTAGTTTATCATATTCCATGTGAATAAGTCTATTAACATGCTGAAGTGGAAGCAGTCATCAAATATTACGGCGCAGATGGAATACCTATTTCTTATACTGCATGTATGTGAATCATGCTTTTAAGATTTTGCCGGTGTCGCATGTACCGTACTGCAGATGAAGGTTCAGTTTTGATCATTTATCATACTGCATGGTAGTCATGCTTTTAACATACTGCAGGGGCTGCTATCATATAACATACTGCAGGTGAAATGGCATTTTTCCGTGCCCCATGTGAGAAATGCCTTTAATATACTGCACGTGCAACAACCATTTAACATTACTCAACTATTACACCAACCAAAGCACATATATAAAATTTATAAAATTTATATATGTGCATTGGTTGGTGTAATAATTGAGTAACTCGACAACATGCACGGTGTAACAATAAAAATAAACCATTTAACATACTTCGCATAACGCAATAATTTATTATAGTGAATATAGAGTGGTAATTGGCCAGAAACATATTCTGTACTTGGCCTCGTTAATTCCGGTGTTAAGGCATTTAATTAACGTACTTCGTCTTTACCATTTTGTGCTCCAATTAAATGTTAGGGGTTAATTTGAATTTCTGTTCGTTAGACGTCTCCAGATTCTCATGCCTTTCTATAAGTTGATCGTCTAGACCAGTTAAAAAAATGTGTAAAGAGAGCTCAGAAATCTATAACGTCGTGAAGTTCCAAGGAAAATGCATAATAAAGGCGCGCCCCTTTGCTAACATCCACGTTGTAGTTAATTAAGTGATTTTTAAAATACGATTACCGGAAGTTTTCAGTGTTATTCTTGCAGGCAGATGAGTCAGTTGGGGAGGGGTGAAAGTGTAAGAGACCAAAGTAGGTACAAGCCTGCTGCCACCAAGTAGAATATTCTTGCGATTTGCATACACTTGAAACAGTAGCAGCAGCCGCCACGTCCAACTTTGACACCAAGTGTTTGAGTACTTGTACGTGCTAAAGTGCTACAAGGTTGTTGCAATGGCCGGCCGGCAGACTTGACGTTATTCTTGCTCAGACAAGACCAAGCCGACACTTCTTATTGATTGTTCCGCTACCGCGACAGATTCGTGCGTAAGATGCCTAGGTACTTCAATGAATGAGCTGAAAAATTATGTGAAATTTTACTCGCTAAACTGATTATTCGTTCTCCAGCCATGAGCCTGTAAAGCAGTTACTGCATTGCCATGTAATTGAATGGATGGAGCAGAGTACTTTTGCTTATTATTGACGGTAATCTTACGCATCTTAATGCATTCGGGAGCCTATCGGAGGGCTGGATATGTCGTAAATCTTCTAACGGTTAAGCTTTTATCATGACAGGAGGAGGTTCAGTAACACTGCCTTAGCCGGAACACCGATCACATCCTTCTTTACGTGCGAGAGTCGGTCAGAATACAAGTTTACAACATGTGTGTGTGGGTTCCTTATTTCTAACGCCAATAAAAACAGTTTAGATTTAATTTTACTGCTATCCCAACTACTCTTCCAAACTGCTTTTGCCGTAAATTAGGCATTTATCGTATCGCGCGACAAACTTTTGTGTTCCCTGTTGATATCGGTCCATTTCCATTGATTTACCGGTCATCATGACACAACTGTTTACACATCAGCATCGTCTTTACGTTTCTTGCCGGAAAGACGTGCTTCAACGTTGGGAATATACGATAATCGCAAAATCATAGGACATGTAAACTTATTTCCTGATCACAGTACTAGGAGTGCTCGGGTTCTGGACATAGTCCATCACGTCGCCTATTATACTAGTACTTATGCCATAATAGACCTGGGTCTTTTCACCTATTCAGGAGGAAAGGGGAGAGGAGCGTCCTAATCTGATAAACCCCTTTCAAAGAGCTAACTGTTTTTTTTATGTTCATTGGACCGTGCATCATTGTGATAGTTGAAGAATAAAAGACCAACTTGATGTCACTTGCTATTTTATTTCACTTCTTATGTGCTCAACATGTTTCGGACATTAATATATCCATCATCAGGAGTTTGCGACTGTGCTGTTGAATT
>Ga0131853_10024821_pt1 | contig 10806 bp, 5 predicted proteins | sample TergutLab28metaG_FD_92764 | JGI IMG/M metagenome (GOLD analysis project Ga0131853, IMG submission 92764) | Labiotermes labralis P1 segment gut microbial communities from Petit-Saut dam, French Guiana - Lab288 P1 (version 2) (version 2) | ecosystem: Host-associated > Arthropoda: Insects >... | reverse complement strand
GCGCTGACCACGTGACACCCCTCTATCCGCAAAAGTTGGCACTAACTTCGCCGACCGGCGGCGGCCGCTCTGTCGGTATAGTTCGCGTGCGGACTAAGGCCACGGAGTTCAGTTTAGTTTTAGTGCTCCTCGTTGCTTTTATTATAATAGCACATTTATATTTAATGCATATTTTCATTTTTATCACATCTCTCCTACATGTTTCGGTGTGTTATATACACCATCTTCAGGGATAATCTCGTATTACCTGCACCAATCCATCTACGTTGTACGTGCTGTGTTGTACGTTACGTTGGTATTATATCGCTCATTTGCGACGAGAGTGTCACAACTCAAAATTTGTGACTTTTTTTAGAAGAAGCCTTCAAAGGTCTTGAAGTGCTATAATTTTCTATGAGTGCAACGACGACACAACTGCTCTCCAGCGGCGAGTTTTGTAAACTGCGTTATGATACTACACCTGTTAAAAGCGCATCTGCAAACGTTTCTTTCTATACCAATAACTAAAAAATGCCAAATTTTGAGTTGTGGCACTTTTGTCGCAAATGAGCGATATGATATCGCAACTAAACATATGCATACAAATGATCTGTACCGTCAAGGCAATAACATCAGCTGAAAGAACTTAAAAATTTAGGTTAGGAAGTTTGGATCGCCTCTAATGGCACCATGTTCAAACGTGGTGCCATGAAAATTTATCACTCATTATTACGAGGGCGACAGAAGCATGGAGGGAACCGCAAACATGACGTAGATCAAGAGCCTATCTTTCCTTGTAAAGTAGGTAAAGAAGACGAAAGGTACAAAGTACAGGTGAAGGAATTTAGTTGTATATAAAGGAAGACAATAAACGACATCAGGTTACACGCAGGAGCCAAAGGTTGTGAAAATACGAGTCAAGTCTTCTGGGATATGATGCCGTATGGACTGGTAAATAATCACCTGTTTCGGAGTACCTTGCTGTCTCCATATTCAGGATAGTTCATTTTTCAGACTCCACTGCATATGTAGACAGAAGGCACTTCCGAAACGTCCAAAGTCATTCATTAAACTACAAAGAACTATATCCCAAAACTTGAATCTTCATCAATACCACAGTGGGGAAAGTCTCATATTATAGTATACAACCCGCAAAAAGTACAAAAAGTGTAGAGAAAGCAAAGATACCAGGAAGAGAATTTTACGACGCATAAAGATATAAACCCGCTCGACCTGTGAACAGAAGAACAGTGCCCACATTGTATAACTCTCCATCAAGATGCGACTGTGTTCAGTTTATTACACATCTGTAGACAGCTCTACATGTTTCGGGTGTCAGCACCTGAAACATGTAGAGCTGTCTACAGATGTGTAATAAACTGAATACAGTCGCATCTTGTTGGAGAGTTATACAATTTGATTCACGATGCACGGACCCATGAATATAAAGAACAATGTCCACATTACGGATATCAAGGTACAAAACTATCATAGTGATCGACAAACTGTCAATTGCATACTGCATGTGGTTTGCTCGGTATCTGCACAGCAAAACTACTGTCAGGGAACTCGCAGGACTTAATTACATGCATTGCAACAGAACACTAAGTATTCGCGACTTATTAAAGGAACGTTAAGTGTCCCGGTGCTTAATTTAGCATTAAGCCATACAGAAGTATGTACGAATACGGCATAGCTCCATGCCAGTTTAACCTTTAAAGCAATGTGGTAACTATATTTACCACCGACAGAGATGTTAAAAATTATTCTCAGAACAAAAAGCATTTTGTCATTCAACACCGGTAGACGAATGATCATGGTATCAGAAAGTCAATGTGTTTTCTTATGCAGAAACTAAATTCTTAAAGAAAATAAGAGGGTATTGCAATAATCACAAATTTTTTATTAAAAAACACGGTGGCCACATAACCGATTTTGTACTAAAGCCATCATCGGGCAGAATATGACAATACCAAATGTACAAAACAGGTCAGTTATAGCAAAATCTCCTGATATATGATAAATGTTGTGATCCCATTGTTTCTTTACATTGTGTATACAAAGGTAAAGTTCACTCTACAACCTGCCATACAGGCACAGATTAGGAGTGGAGGTACAGATCCACTGTTTCTTTAACCTATGAGCTAAATGGGGGTGGGTGACATAGTGTGTATTCGTACACAATGTTAAAAACGTTGTGTTGGCCGAAATATCGCCTAATATAAAACTCTGTATTGCACACTAGATGACCCCAATACAGTCTGAAATGGGATATGTCATTCAGATTAACTTAATAATAATTATTACTTATCTCTATTTTGAAATGTTGTTTAATATAATAAGTTTTGGTGAATTTGAAAGGGTTAGCCCCGGAAGTAGGTAGGGGTGAGTGCCACTTAAGCCCCGGCCGTTTAACACCCAGGGAAAATCCACCGCAGCCCAAAGGATGAAAGGACTGGTGGAACACGCAGCCGAAGACAGTTGTCACTCAGATAAAAAAAAAAAACACACTGTCCTTGCTGGGAATCCAACATCCATTCGTCGGTCGTCCAGCACGTAGCCCAGTCACTATAATGACTGAGCTGTCCAGGTTCCTGAGGTTATTAAAATAACAAGAAACAATTATTTATCTTTTTCACATTCTGGTAAGTATACTGAGTTCTGGAAAGAATGTATGAGGACTATGTTTGTGCAAATCCTTCAGTCTGGATTTTTTGACCAGCAACAAAGGTACCCGACTGTGGGCCTTTGTAGTGTGACTCAAGGGCAGCCATGCCCCTAACGTTATTACATGTCCCTACAAACATACCCGCACGTTTGCTCAAGGATCTCTCACACAAACAGGCGGCGAATTAGAGACACGAAGGCATAAAGGTCTTCTTTTTTCAAAATATTTAAATACAGTTAAACCCCCTACACAGGGCAATTGTGTGCCGAAATGTGTGGCGCTATATCAAGGATCGCAGTAAATCAAAATGGTGTACAGTAAGAAATTTCTGTTCACAGACTTTCATGGGCGCTAAGTGAGAGTGACGTTAAGTCGGGAGGGCTATATCGAGTTTCAACTGTATTTCTAAAATTCTAACTCCAAAAACAGCTACATACAGCGAGTAAAATTTACGCTTTCCGTGGCCGGTTAGAAAGTGTATCCGAGAACACAGCCTTAAAGACTTCCCAAGTCCTTCAATTTCCTGAAACGCATTTTATAACAAACTGCCATTATTCCAACACAATTCTTCCCACCTCTGAATTAATAATCATCTTCATAAACTTTCTGATAATACGAAGGTTTGTAGGTGACAAGTCGTACGTAACATACAGTAAACCATTTTCATTCTTTAAGTTTATTACGGTTCTAGCATTTTCTACGGTGCCATCATTTGTGAACAAGAAATTCCCTTCTGGCTGCCAAATTTGTTACTTTTGGGCCGTTTGCGCGGGGTTTTCTGTTTTAAGATTTATACTAATGTGTAACACCCTCAGCGCAGGCAGTCGCCCAACATGACGTCCTCTTAGAAGTTCATGAGAGAGGGAAGGCACAGCATAAAACGTCTCAGCATAATGCCAGATGTGTTCTTTGCTCGTCCACGAGGCAAAATCTTTTCTTGTCCCTGCACTTTTCACTCCTGTTTACCACTGGAATAAAACTGATGGACAACCTTAACTGCAGAAGCAGTCATTCCTTTATTACAAGGATTCGTATCCCAGAAAGGTCCAGGACAACCGAGTAACTCAAAACAAGGGTTTCGGACTTCATTAGATCCGGGAGAACAACAGGAAATAATGGCCCAAACACAGTGTGAAGGATCCTGTACTGTCGGATGCGGCTTGCTGGTAGTGCAATCTGGCACATCGTTTGCTGTCTTCCTTGCTGGAAAACTGCTTCCTCCTGCGACAAGTTTGATGTAAGGATCGCTCTTCTGAACATATGTGTCTTCAACAAATGTAACTGAGTCGCCTCCTCGAACTGAAACCTCTTTCCTTCGTCGACACGGATTCAGCGCATATTTTACCTGCATCTGTGCGCATGGATCTTCAATGTCCTGGCTTTGATTCAAGACAAGAGGCTCGCCCTGATACATGGCGTCTGGCTGCCTGCCGACGACAGGCTCGTCCCGAGTCGTAATGTCACCCTGATTATCAAGAATATGACTGTCTCGAGTCATTAAGTGCTTTTGATTGTCGACAATGGGCCTTTCTTGAACGACGACTGTGTTGTGTCCTGACAGAACAAATGCCGATGACGTTCTTTGCGGATCTAAACTGAGTCGAATGTACTGAGTATGCTGAAGGAATGGGTTCATATAATAGCCGGCACTAGCGTTCAGCGTTGTGGTCACATGGCACAGCCACACTATCAGCAAAAGGATGAACGTACACGTAGAAGTGACGGTCATCATGAAGTTTACTGCAACATAAGAACAAATACAGGGTTTTCTTTATATGACGGTGTGGGAACAAGCGGTACCGCTGGACTGGCCTAACCTGCTCGCTCTTACAAGCTGGTATCACAACGTCATCATGTGGAAACCCAGTACAGTACAAATGTAATAATACGACTGCATTCAAATGGCTCAGGATTGGGTCTGATGGTCTGTAGTCAAGACCGTGTTAAATTTTAGAGGTCCGCTTGAGAATCACACTAGGCGGGGAAAATTGACAGGTGGCAGACTACTAGTATCTTCAAGGAACTAAGCGACAGGAAGTAGCTGATGGTCGAGAGGAAACTGCATAATAAGCAGCACAGTTTGTTTTATTTACCAAATACAGTATAATTAGGACGAAAGAATCACTGAAGATGAAATTGGCGTGACACACAGTAGCAACTATGGGGAGGGGGGGGGGGGCATAAAACACATCTGTATAAACAAATTTAGCTGGAGGAAACTTCGTAATGAAAATGAAATTATAATATTAAAATTAATCTCATAAATAGGGTGTAAAGATATGGACAGACTAAACTCACTACCATAAAGTCAAAGTGTGGATTCCTGAATACGGTAAAAACTTTCCCATTCCGTAAAAGTATGGTATCATAAAACTAGATACGCCGCTATCATATACTCCACGCAGTAAGTCAGCTATTATATTTATATATTTTTTTTTCGTTTCAATGTTATCCTTTTAAAACCGCACTATAAAATCTTTCTACATTTTCACATAATAAACACAGTGCTCAGAGATCCTCTAGAATATCAAGAAAAGAAAGAATTAGAAATGTAACTGTAAGACAACAAATTGGATTAGAGGAACCAATTATAAAAGAAATTGAACAGAACCAACGTACATGGTACGGCCATGTCCAAAGAATGGCAGAAGGAAGATTACCCAAAATAGCATTGAAGTGGATGCCGAAACTAAAGAGAGCACGAGGAAGACCGAAGAAAAACTGGATGGAAGGTATAAGGAAGGCCATGATCGAAAGAAATCTAAATGAAGGTCAGTGGGAAGATAGGAAGCAGTGGAGTCTAGGTGTCGGACAACGTAGAACAACGTTTTGAAACCGACATACATACATACATACATACATACATACATACATACATACATACAAATACAGTGCTCAACATCGTACTCTATACCTTCCCGTTTTTGCTGTTTCATCGTGTGACATGGGATTTAGGAACTGTAGGCTCTTCAGAGACCGAAATGCAGAACCGTATTAAAAACAAAACAAAAAGAGTTCTTGAAAGGCGTGTATATCCAACAATTTAAATTTTTTCGTTTACTTTCTTGCAGTTTATACCGTGAATATGAAATGTGAGTGACTGGCGAGTCTCTTCCATGTCACTACAACTGAGAAAGAAAATAAAAACTATTCTGAAGTGTGTTGCAGCTGGTATTTCCTGAATTTATGCAGCTATGAATTGCGTTACGTACAACTTTACAGAATTTTCTACCCCACTGAATGCTACGTTAATAATAGCATTTATTTAAAAACCAACAAAGAAAGAGTTGAATCAAAACAAAGTTTGTAATGCAGAGCAGTATGAATGCTAGGTACAATTCTAGACTAAAGAAGCAGTAATTTATAACTATACGGTCAGAGAGTCATTAATTTCATCTTGATTTTTTTGGTAACAACTTGTTCCTAAGCTGTTCGCGTCACAGACAAGTGCCTATTGAATTTTTTTCGAAAGTTCTTCGTGACTAAAAACGTTTTCGCAACTTACTCGTGTACAAATTATTTCTCATTTCCACTTCTTCAATACAACAAAAAAGCGACGAAAATATTTCCCCCAAATGATGTTTTCATGTGCTTCCCGCACCTAATAGCCCAGACTGTAAGAGTGGATTCTAAAAACTGTACTTGCAAAGCAAGGCGTTCCATTACTTGCTTAAAAAATTAAAGTATGCAAGTGTGGTAATTATTACAGTAAAACCGACAAAGTATAAAATGTAACATACGACAAAACAGTATTACTGTACATCTTTCGGCCAATCCTGACTTTTCTCAGGTTAAAAATATTTATATTCTGAGAGGTACAGAAGCACTGACACTGCTGGTTATAGTTAGGTGTAACTTTCTTCACAGTGATTAAGACATTTACGTGAAATAACAGATTTTCTTGAAGTTTTCTCCTGTGGCACAACAGCCCAAATTGGGCCTAAGCCGCCTCATTGTTGAGGTTTCTTGATTACACACAATTAGAGACACACACCCACAAAACTGCTCTGAACGAGTTTCCAGCTCGTCGCAGAGGCCGCTAGCTACACAACAAACGCAAGGGACGAACATCAATGTCCTCGGCGGGATTCGAACCCGCGATCCCAGCAAAAAAGCGACAGCAGCTCTACGCCTTTCTTTAGGTTAATATCGTAAAACAATTAAACCCTAAATCATCTTGTTCATTTACATATACCTAGACTCCTTACTCTAAGTACCACAAAATGTACATGTGACTTCAAACGTCCAATCGTAACGTTGTGGTTTCAGTGGCAATCAAACAAACCGAAGCCACTGCGGCACACACGCACACACACACACACACACACACACACACACACACACAGAGAGGGTTTTCGTAAGTATAACAAATGCTCCATACATAAATTACTATTTACGGCGCGGCAAAGCCACTGTGGGTTTGTCAAGTAGCCACCTCTACACACGCAGACGCACAGACTGCTAGCCGGAACCCATGCAGCCTTTGCAGAACTCGGATATTTGAAACAGGACACGACTGACTGGCAAACATTGCAAGTTTGTTTGCACCGAGACGCAGGCAAGCCTGATGCATGACATATTACTGCTTGATTGAACGGCAATATTTCGTTTTCGAAATGTTTAAAAAGCTAAGAGGATGAATGATGAACACGGCGAATTCGGCTACAATTTCCCAATCGGCTGATCAGTGCTGTGTGTGTGTGTGTGTATATATATATATATATACATGCATTATACACACACACAGAGGTGGACCGCCATATCCACGGTTTCAGTTATCCTTTTTTTTCGGGCCGCGGCCCGAAAAAAAAAAAAGGAAAATTAAAGAAATAAACGGTTCATAAGTTTCAAAACGCTCGCCAAGCCAGAACGGGCCGTAACACGGTGAAATTCCAGCAGCCCAAACGCGCCCATTACGTGACTCATATTCCTTTGTCCCGTACACACGCTTCCCCGCAAACTTGCCACCATTCTGCTTCTAGCGTTCTCGCTGTTCCAATTAGTTGCCGCGTTATCACAGTGGTTGTGTTCAGAAAGCAACAAGAAGAATGGAGAAGTCGGTGAATACCCACATTAGGCTAAGATATTTTCTAACAAATAAAATTTTCTTATTACAGGTTATGTACAGGTACGTACGTATGATTTTCATTGTAAAATGTGTAACACCAACACGTTTTTTTTATTGCTTATGCAGCGCTTTGATGGAAAAGCATGATTTTTATTGTTCTGTCATCCCTTGAAACTCTATATAATACTGTACTGTACAGCTACTGTATTTTTTCATTGCTCTATCGTCTTTTGAGGATTAGACTAAAACGTCAGAATCCCTTACTTTCATACGTACGAGAGAGAGAGAGAGAGAGAGAGAAAGTACACTGCAAATGTACAATGTAGTGTACCTACAGTACACTTTACTATTACTTTATTTAATGTCGATAATGTCTTACTGTGCGTAATTTATCAATTAAACTTTTACCGTATTCATGCATGTTACACGAATATCACGTTATGTGACGTTACGTATAGCGTTCGGTATTATCCGCGGTTTTCCGTACCCACGGTACGTCTTGGAACGCGTTACCCGCGGATACAGCGGTCCACCTATATATACATATATGACTTTCGGATAAGGCAGGGTAACAACACTTTTTTACACCCTCACACGAACCCGAAATTAGGGAAGTGAACAAGACTTCGTTAATCCAACAACGTACCCAAAATGAAGAAAAATGGACAGAAAATGTAGCGGAGAGAGAGATAGAGAGCTAGTGAAATGAGTTTTTGAGTATGGAGTGTTAGTTCATGAACCACCCTCGTAAACGAATACAGTGTCAAAGCCATCTGAATATTTATGTACGTACAGAAACAGGGTTATATAAGACGAATACATAAAACTGTAGGAAGAAACAAGATGAATGTTGTAAAACATAACAATACATTGCTACAGCAACCTAGGCACCAATATTAATATTGTTCTTCCTAGCACGCTCTTCCCATTTTCCTATTTTCCTTGTAAAGGGTCATAAGGGAAAGCGTCTATATATACATATACATATATATATCTCATTTTCGTCCTTTATCCTGCACCCAGATTCACCCTCTTCCCCAGTCGTGCGTTTATACACTACAGGGACACCTAGAAAAATGATTCCTGTAGACCTGGCAGCAGACGGACATTTCAGCGCCGTGGGCACGGAAAAGGAAAATCCGTAACAGCTGAAGCAGGAAAAGGAAAATTTAGACGGTGAACGTTCAAAGTAATGACGTAACAATGAAATTAAAACGCTACAGCAAGAGACATATATATATTTTTTAATATGTTTCATACCTGTGCATTAAATTATAATATGTAGTGAACCGACGAATGGACTTTGGTAAAATGTATTTTATTACATAATGATAATCACCAACATGTTGCGGTCGCACTCGCGACCATCATCAGTGTGTTGGCGATTATCAATATGTAATAAAGTACATTTTACCAAAGTGCATTCGCTGGTTCACTATATATTAGACATATACTGGTCCTGTATTAGTGGAGGAGCCACTCGACACGATGACCACCATTTTCAACGAGGCATTTCATGTTTATCCTCAACTGATGCAAGTAATATGAGATGAAGTGCCCGAAAACAGGTCATAGCAAGTAGCCGCAGTAACTGAGTTACCCCAAATGCACAAATTACCAAAAAGAAAAAAGAAAAAGAAGCAATTCGACAGTTCGTTTTGCTTCTTGAAAAAAAAACCGGAAATAAACGATGCTTCATGTATGCTATTGCACATTTTCTCCAACAAGGAGGTATGCGCATTTAATCATCTCTACTATACTTTCAAATTTCCCTCTATTCTGTATACATTCTGACCTCACGATTTTTTTGGGTCCCAAATTCACTTGATGTAATAAAAACACTATGAATTACGGCCTTTTGTACAGCGCTAGCAGATCTCTAAATGCCAGGAAACGTGTTACAGGCCAAACAGAATGCGATGAATCGTGCTTGATCTAATAGGCCTACTCTTAATTTTGGGTCAACCCTAAAAGTACAAGAGATCCAACCCCTTGACACCATTTGGAAATCAGCGGTGCCAACACGTAGACAGATGGCTGGCTATACTAAATATGGCCAATTTGTGGGCTTCCTTAGGCCTTACAGGGCAGTGAATAAGAACATAAATAATTCTTTTCTACAAATTTCCGATACTAACCTATCAACATTATCGGGTATACCGTCAAGTTACAGGCTCGATGTTCGGGGATTCTAAGCCCGGTGGGAGTAAGATTTTCCGCACTCGTTCAGACCGACCCTGCGGCACACCCATTCTCCTGTACAATGCGTACCGGGTCTCTCGCCCGGGGACAAAGCGGCCGGGGCGTGACGTTGACCACCCACCCCATCTAGCGCCGAGGTTAAAGAAAGAGTAGAGCTATACCTCTACTCCCCCTCTGGGCCTTTGTGGCATGTTATAGGGTGAACTTTACATTTTTTTTTTTTTACTTTTAACCTGTTACCACTACACTAACAGAACTGGAAGGTTCAACACCGCCGCTGGACTTAAACATCGTACCCTCATAACCTACGTATGTCCATACTATGAGTTATCGCCCATATCATTCTCGGTGTTCCAAGGGGACGTCTTCCAAAAGGTTTCCCGACAAAATTTCTGAACACATTTTCTATCCATCCTAATCGCACGCAAGGTCCATCGTACTGTCCTCAGTTTTCTGTTCTAATAAGAGCAGGCGAGCTGCAAAACTCAACGTTGTTAATCGTAATGCAAGCAGTTTTTGTAACGCGAAAAGTCACCACTGCAGAGCAGACGGCGTTATCGGCCGCTCTGCAGCAGTTGATATCCCACGTTACAGCGCGACTCGCGGGACTAACAAGCCTACTGCAGAGCGGGCGACGTCATCGGTCGCCATGCAGCAATGCAGGTGCAACCGGTTTTGTAGGTTCTGTGAGCTGGTTTCACTTTACACCCTACACAACAGGCTTATCCAACACTGTTAGTGTACTGTCTTTCCATTCTAGCAACAATCCAAACCTATCGCATCCCACTATATTCCACCTCCAGAACCATTTTACGTGACCTGTTACCAGTGGCTTACCCAGGAATTTTGTTCGGGGGGGGGGGGGTTCAACAAATTCAGTTGAGGAGAG
>Ga0131853_10024819_pt1 | contig 10806 bp, 9 predicted proteins | sample TergutLab28metaG_FD_92764 | JGI IMG/M metagenome (GOLD analysis project Ga0131853, IMG submission 92764) | Labiotermes labralis P1 segment gut microbial communities from Petit-Saut dam, French Guiana - Lab288 P1 (version 2) (version 2) | ecosystem: Host-associated > Arthropoda: Insects >... | reverse complement strand
TCGTCGAGATTATGGGACGCAATGCCGGTTGGCTGACAGCCTCTGCTGCTCTATCCAGAATGGAAGACTGCGCGGGTCCTGATTTAATTTACTTACCTGAAGTTGCCTTTGACCCTAAAGAGTTTTTGTCAAAAATTGCCGACATCAAAAAGAAAAGAAAATCTATTGTTGTGGCGGTAAGTGAAGGACTGAAAACTAAAGACGACAAATATGTGTGCGAATTGGGCTCTACCGGTGTAGAATACCGCGACGCGTTTGGTCATAAGCAATTGTCAGGTACAGCTGCCTATCTAGCTAACCTTTGTGCAAATGAGTTTAAATGTAAATCACGCATGATAGAATTATCTACTATGCAGCGCTGTGCTTCGCATATTTCTTCATTTACTGATACTACTGAGGCTTTTCAATCAGGTGGTTATGCGTTAAAACTTGCAGCAGCAGGTCAAACAGGTCAAATGGTTATCATAGAAAGACTTTCTGACGAACCTTATGCCGTAGCATTTAGAAGTCGTGACATTGATAAAATCGCAAACATAGAAAAGAAGTTTCCGCTAGAATGGCTAACTAACGATGGTTCATTAGTTAAAAAAGAATTCTTAACATATTGCAGACCCCTTATCCAAGCAGAACTAACCCCTATCATGGTGGGCGGTTTACCCAGACATTGCTCTTTAGTTAAATATTAAAATAAAACGAAAGCCGCTGCTAAGCAGCGGCTTTTTGTTTATACTAAATCCCTAACCATCGACATATACTGTATCTCTTGATAGCCGTAATGCTTATAAATTTCAATCGCATGGCGGTTATGCCTTGTGACCTCTAAACGATAGCGCGACACTTTGCCGTCATACTCTTTAGACAAAAAGTCAAATACCTTGCCGGCAATTCCCTTTCCTCGATATTCAGGACAAATTAAAACTTCCTCAATTAAAACAACCAAACCACCAACTTCGTTAGAATGAGTAAAGGACAATAGCAAATACCCCGCGCTTTTACCCTCGTATTCAATCATAAGTCCCCTAGCATAGGGGCTTTTTTTTATGCAAGCCTCAAAAGTGTGCCTAAAAAACTTTTCCGGCACAGCATGGTCTACGGCATCGGAAGAATAAAAATCGCGTGAAAGCTGCAAATATCTATCCAAGTCTTGCTCTTTAAAATCTCTTAATGTAACCGACATTTTACTTAAATTAAAACCTATTCATACAACGGAAACTTCTTGCACAATGAGTCAACCAATTTCGCAACCCGTTCTAACGCTTTTTCTTTGTTTAAAATTACATCGGCAATTAATCCGCCAATGACTTTCATTTCGTCCTCTTTCATTCCGCGAGTGGTTACAGACGGTGTGCCCAGCCTTAAACCGCTTGTAACAAACGGTGATAGAGGGTCATTGGGAATTGTATTTTTGTTGGCAGTAATGCGGCACTCGTCTAATAAATTTTCTATTATTTTTCCTGTGGTATCGTGCTTAACTAACTTGACTAACATCAAATGATTATCAGTACCGTTTGATACTAAGTCGATTCCTTTCTCTAATAAAGTCTTAGCCAAAACAGCGGCATTTTTTACCACCTGTTTTTGATATGACTTAAATTCTGGCTGCAATGCCTCTTTAAACGCAACTGCTTTAGCGGCGATAATGTGCATCAATGGTCCGCCTTGCAAGCCGGGAAAAACAGCTTTATTGATTTTTAAGGCGATTTCTTCACTGTTAGATAAAATCAAGCCGCCTCTTGGTCCTCTTAGCGTTTTGTGCGTTGTTGTCGTCACTACATCTGCATAAGGGAACGGTGAAGGGTGCTGACCTGCGATAATAAGCCCTGCAATGTGCGCTACATCGACAACAAGATACGCGCCCACTGCTTTTGCAATCTCGCCAAAGCGTTTAAAGTCAATTGTTCGCGAATATGCGCTTGCACCAGCCATTATAAGCTTTGGCTTTTCTTTTTTAGCCAAAACCTCTAGCGCGTCATAATCAATTGTTTCTGTCTTATCATTTACACCATACGGAACAATGCGGTAGTTTATCCCTGAAATATTAACCGAACTTCCATGCGTTAAATGACCGCCATGCATAAGGTTCATGCCTAAAACAGTATCGCCTGTTTTAATAAGCGCCAAGTATGCTGCTAAATTAGCATTTGCACCGCTATGAGTCTGCACATTAGCATAGTTGCAATTAAACAGCTTTTTAGCGCGCTCTATTGCGATTGCTTCTATCTCGTCAACAAACTGACAACCGCCGTAATAGCGCTTAGCCGGATAGCCTTCTGCATACTTGTTGGTCAAAATTGTTCCTGCAGCCGCCATAACAGCGGGACTAACAAAGTTTTCGGACGCAATCAACTCAAGATTGTCCCTTTGCCTGTTAAGTTCTCTTTTTAAACTCGCCCCTATCTCAGGGTCAAATTTTTCAATTACTGTGTAGTCTATCATATGTACCTCTTTTAGTATTTTTTATAGAATTCTTTCAATTTTCATGTTAACACCCATCAATCAAAATGTCAAGAAATTTTTTCTTCAACTATTCCCCCGTATTAGGAATCGCGTCCATTTCGGCTAAAGACTCCATCTGTGTAACAAGTGTTTCTTTTTCTACACCCTCAACATTCTCTTTCACCGCATCATTAGATACATCGTCGTCTGATAAGAAGTAATTTTTTTTCAAGCGCCCCGATTTAATATCTCTAAATAGTTTTATGTAATAGACGATGTTAGATGTAATTGCACATGCAGCTATAATAAGACCTATTAAGTTTCCTACATAAATATGATTTATAATTGTAAAAACACGATTTATGATAAAACTGACGCGCATGACATTTGTGCCTTTTAGTATGTTGCCGACAATTAACCCGACTAGCGTTGTACAGATAACAATCTCTAACCAAAGCATTGTGCCAAAATTAAAGTAATATAAAACAATTGTGGAAGTTATCGTCGCTACGATAAAAAACCCGCAGAAAAAATAATACAGCCATTTATCCATGCGCTTGCCTTTAGCAATGCGCCAATCAAAATATGCAAACAAAAAGTTCCTAACTGCCGCTAAGAAAAACAATGCCATGATTGTAAGATTGTTTATTCCGCCTACACCGCTGAAACTAATAAACAACGCGCTTAAAGAAAATGCAAGGCAGCCAATGCCTGTTATCACCATCATTTTGATTTTGTTTCTTATTTGAAAACACCAAATGAAACACACCAAACAAATCAACGCAAAAAATTGACTCACCCACCAAATAGGGTCAGTAAAAGCAAAGTTTTCAGGGTTAAATAAACTTGTCGATAATAAAAAGCTCAATTAGCGTTTTCCTTTGTGTGTGTATGAATTATATTGTACGCAATATAAAGACGCTTGTCAACTGCAAAAAATGCAGGTGCTAAATACTTGCCATTCATATTTATATTCGTTATACTGTTTTTATGAAAAAATTCGCATTAACATTTTCGATACTTTTTATTGTTATCTTTTTGGCTGCATGCGGCGCTGCCGCCCCTGTTTCACCCTTTAGGGACGAAATGCCTTGGGGTACGGCATATGATGCGTTTGAAGAAAGCGAATTTGCAGTACGGGTTTATGCGTTCCCTGAAAATTCCGACGATGACGAGATATTAGTAGGTACGGGCGAAATGTCACATACTTTAAGCGCGACGGGTGACGGACAAAATAATGTAATTACAATAAGTTCTTCCCGTAAGATAAATTGGTTAGATGTGCCTGAAGCACGCGAGAATCGTAATTTAACTAATCTTTCTACAAGTGAAGTATCTTTCCGCCGTGCAGGACTTGTCCCATTATCTTCAACGCGCACAGAAACAATGGAAAACCGCTACCACGATGACGGTACATTTTGGTACAATCAAAGTTTTGTTTCCCGCGCCTACTACGCAGACTACCCCACCGCCGCCCTTCGCCGCACTTCTACCATCTCTTTTGGCAAAAACGCACAAGGCGCGTGGCTTTCTGAAAATTATGCCATTCCAATTCGTACAGGTCCCGTATTTGATAACGAACAACTATCATTTTTACTGCGCGCTTTAGGCAACTTTTCGCTAAATGCGGCTGTTAATCTAAACTTTAACAATGTCTTTCGCAACTATGTTGTAGGTAGCAACGCATTTATGCCTCTTCGTCTTACCGTCGGCAATTCTTTTATGTTACCTTCTTTTGAAGGCGATGATTGGGACTTTTTACAAACCTATATTGAATTACCTTCCGAAGAAGAAAATGACGAAGAAGAAGGTGCACCCCTTATCCCTGCCGTTGCCGTTGGCGTCATGCTTGACCAAACTCCATCGGGTCCCATGCACATCTTTTATTTTAGTCACCCCAATACAGAATTTAATGCCGAAGGAAGCGCGCAAACAACAAGCCGCGTCAAATTAGGGTATGAATATATTTTAACCGACGCTCAAGCAGCACCGGTTTTTAGATTTAGGCATAGATTGGTTGGGTATACCAATCGCAGAGCATAAAGTAGTTCGTAATTATAATCTATCTGACACAATTTTCAATCTCTTTTCACATTCTTCTTTCGATAGCAGCTTTGCCATCTCGCCAGCGCCGCCGGGGGTCATTAGGCTTCCTGTAATTGCGATTCTAAAAACCCATAACACTTGACCCTTTTTGTAACCGCTTGCCGCAGCATATTCTTCTATCGCGGTGTTTAAATCGTCGAAATTAAATTCGATGATTTTTTTAAGGTCTGGCAGCATTTTTTTTGCTAGTGCTTTATCTGTTTTCCATTTTGAATTTTCAAATAAAGCCAAATCAAAATTTTCAAACTCGGTTATAAAACTTGTCAATTTAGCTACATCGCTTAATACCTCGCATCTTCCCTGCAATAAGCTTGCCAAATATTTTAAATCTAATTCTTTTAGATAATCCAATTTTTCTAAAAAGGGTTTTGCCAACTCATAAAATTTTTCACTGTCTAGCTCTCTTATATAAAGCGAATTTAACCAACGCATTTTTTCTTCGTCAAAAATTGAGGGCGATTTACTTAGATTTTCAATAGCAAACATTTTTTCCATCTCGCTCAATGTCAATTTTTCTTTATTGTCACCCGGCGTCCAGCCTAAAAGCGCAATATAATTTACGATCGCCGCTGGCAAAAAACCTTTATCCACAAAGTCAGAAAATGACGCATCACCGTGCCTTTTAGACAGCTTTTGTTTGTTGTCTTTCATAATGGGCTGCATATGTACATATAACGGCAAATTCCACCCTAGCCCCTTATAGATATGATTGTACTTGGCGGTTTGGTCAAGATACTCGACACCGCGCATGACTACATTGATGCCCATTGTGTAGTCATCTATCACATTAGCAAAATTGTAAGTAGGCATACCGTCAGACTTTATCAAAATACCGTCTTCCAAATCCTTATTGTCTACCTTAATTTCGCCAAAAACTAAATCTGTGTAACTGCTGCTTCCATTCTCAGGAATATTTTGGCGAATGACGAAAGGTGTATTTGCTTTTAGTTTTTTAGCTACTTCTGCTTTTTTTAACTTAGCACAGCATTTATCATATTTTGTAGCGCCTGTTTTGCGCATTCCTTCTAATCTTTCAGTACCGCAAAAACAATAATACGCGCCACCGTTTTCTACTAGCTTTTGCGCAAAAGGCAGATATGTACTTTTTCGCTGTGATTGTACATACGGTGCGTATTTTCCGCCTACATCAGGTCCTTCGTCATAAATAACACCCGCCTCTTTTAGCGTTTCATAAATTACTTCTGCCGCACCAATGACTTCTCTTTCGGTGTCGGTGTCCTCTAGCCGCAAAATAAATTTGCCGCCATTCTTTTTAGCATACAAATACGAATACAGCGCAGTGCGTAAACCGCCAATGTGCAGATACCCTGTGGGCGAGGGCGCAAATCTTGTTCTTATCATATCGTTTTTACCTCTTGACATTTTATCATGTGATTTAGTATACTAAGATAAATTTTGAAACGCAAGGAAAAACTATGCTGAATGATTTAAACGAATTACTACGATTTGAAAGCGTTAAAGGCGAAAAAACCAAAGACGCTCCTTTTGGCGTTGCGTTAAAAGATTCGTTGGATTGGTTTTTGAATAAAGCAAAATCATACGGAATGAAAACTGAAAACCTTGACGGCTATTGCGGCTATGCAGAGATTGGCGAGGGTAAAAAAATGCTGGGGATTTTGTGCCACTTAGATGTTGTACCGGCAGGTAACGGTTGGAACTGTAAGCCTTATAATTTAACGATTGATGATAAGGTTTTATACGGCAGAGGTGTTGTTGACAATAAAGGTCCTCTGGTAGTTGCTTTACATGTTTTAAAAAAATTACAAGAAAAAAACGAAAAGACGCCTTGCCGCATAAGGTTAATAGTCGGTTGCGATGAGGAGAGCGGCAGCAAGTGTATGGCGCACTATGCAAAAAAAGCTGAAATCCCTTCATTTAGCATTGTACCCGATGCAGACTTTCCGATAGTTTCCAGCGAAAAAGGTATTTTGCATTTAGAGATAAATATCCCTAATAACAACATTATTAAATCCCTGCAATTCGGCGATAGGGCCAATGTGATTCCCAGCAAGGCAACAGCGATTATAAAGGGTAAGCAGTTCTTAAACAAATCATTAGAAGAATTTCTTTTTGGTGAAGGAATAGAAAAAGATACTGTGACACTTACTGACTTAGGTGACGGCACAACTAAAATTGAAACAAAAGGTATTGCAGGTCATGCGATGAATCCTGAAAAAGCCGATTCTGCCGCGGCAAAACTTTTTGCCGTTCTTAAATGGCTGAATAGTCAAACAGGCGCTTTTGATGGACTTGAAACACTGTATGACCGCTTCTTTTCGCCTCTATCAAACGAAAGACTAGGGATTGATTATAAGGACAGTAAAAGCGGCGCGCTTACTATGGCTGTCACCAAAGGAAAATTTGAAAAAAATAATCTATGCTTTACTGCCGATTTGCGCTTGCCGTTATGTGCAAAAAAGAATGAAGTGATTATAAAAATAAAAAAGGCATTGCCCGAAAAAACTGTAATTAAAACCCTTTATTGGTCACCTAATTTATATCACAATGTAAGCGATAAACGAATCCAAACGCTTTTGGATATTTACGCAAAGCACACCGATGAATCCCCTGCCCCCGTCAAAACAGGCGGCGGTACTTATGCAAAAGCCTTGCCAAATGCTATCGCGTTTGGACCCTCTTTTACAAACACACAAACAAATATTCACAATATAGACGAATGTATATCATTAGCGCATTTTGAAAAATGGTTTGAAATTTATTATGACGCGATAAGAGAGTTAGCAAAAATCTTGTAATATTTTATCGTCGCATATTTTACTCATTAAATAACACATACTAAGAACCAAAGAGGTATTTACCATGACAATCATAACCGAAAACAACTTTACTACCGAAGTTGCCAGCCACACCGATACACCTGTCCTTGTAGACTTTTGGGCGGCATGGTGCGGTCCTTGCCGAACACAACTGCCTATCTTAGAGGATTTTGACGCACAGTGCGGCGATAAGGTAAAAGTAACAAAATGCAACACTGATGACAACCAAACCTTAGCAGAAAAGTTTGGTATAATGACGATACCTACACTGCTAGTTTTTCAAAACGGTACACAAATAGCTAAAGGCGTAGGTGTGCATAATATTGCACAGTTAAAAAAACTTGTTGGAATTTAAAATGAAAAACCCCGTACTGATGTACGGGGTTTTATTATTTAAAAGTTACTTCACTTTTCTAGGGTTTTTGATATTAGCTTGTGCGGCTGCTAGTCTTGCAATCGGCACACGGAAGGGTGAGCAAGATACATACTCTAAACCAATATCGTGGCAGAACTCAACTGATGCAGGGTCGCCGCCATGCTCGCCGCAGATGCCAAGTTTGATTTTTTTGTTAGCTTTTTTGCCTTTAGCAACAGCCATTTTCATCAATTCACCAACACCTATAAAGTCGATAGTTACAAATGGGTCGTTTTCGTAGATTTTTGTATCGTAATAATGCTCTAAAAACTTTGCAGCATCGTCGCGGCTAAAACCAAAGGTCATTTGTGTTAAATCGTTAGTACCAAAAGAGAAGAACTCTGCTTCTTTGGCAATTTCGTCTGCGGTTAGACACGCACGGGGAATTTCTATCATTGTACCAACCAAATATTTTAGCTTAGCTTTAGCAGCTTTGATACATTCGTCAGCGGTTTTTACCACGATGTCTTTTAAGTATTTGTACTCTTTGTACTCACCTACTAAAGGAATCATGATTTCTGGCACAACTGCTGTTGTCGCAAATTTATTAACCTCGATAGCTGCTTCTATAACTGCTTTAGTTTGCATGATAGCAATCTCAGGATAAGTGATAGATAAGCGGCAGCCACGATGACCCATCATAGGGTTAAATTCGTGAAGTCCGTCAATTGTAGCTTGAACATCCTTAGCATTTAAGCCTAGCTCGCTTGCTAATTCTGCAACACCCTCTTTTGTATGAGGGACAAACTCATGAAGGGGTGGGTCTAAGAAACGGATTGTAGCGGGTCTACCCTCTAATGCTTTGTAGATACCGATAAAGTCGTTGCGTTGCATAGGAAGAAGCTTAGCTAATGCTTTTTCACGGTCTTCCTTAGTTTTTGCAACAATCATCTCACGCACAACGATTGTGCGTCTTTCGCCCTCAAAGTCAAAGAACATATGCTCGGTACGGCATAGACCAATACCTTCGGCACCAAACTCCACTGCTTTTTGAGTATCTCTAGGGCTGTCTGCATTTGTACGAATTTTTAACGCACGGTATTTATCTGCCCATGACATAATTGTATCAAAATCACCCGTCAATTCTGCGTCTACTCTGGGCAATAAACCATCATAGATTTTACCTGTAGAACCGTCAAGACTCATTAAATCGCCTTCGTGATAGACTTTTACAACATTGCCTTGCTTGTCTTTAATTGTAGCTATGTTGGCTTTTTCATCAATGACTAATTCACCGCAGCCTGCTACACAGCAAGTACCCATTCCACGGGCTACAACCGCCGCGTGAGAAGTCATGCCGCCGCGCGCTGTCAAAATTCCTTGCGCAACATCCATTCCTGCAATATCTTCTGGCGAAGTTTCAAGCCTTACCAAAATCAAATCTGTCTCGCCTTTTTCTTTCCACTCAACTGCTTTATCGGCAGTAAAAACAACTTTACCCGCCGCAGCACCGGGTGAAGCCGCTAATCCTTCACCGACAGGCTCAGCATCTTCAAGAGCTTTTTTCTCAAATTGAGGATGCAATAAACCGTCTAACAATTTAGGGTCAATCATGCAAAGTGCATCTTCTTCGGTACGCAATCCTTCTGCAACTAAATCAATAGCAATTTTTAATGCCGCCGCCGCAGTGCGCTTACCGTTACGGGTTTGAAGCATATACAACTTACCTTCTTCGATGGTAAATTCCATATCCTGCATATCTTTGTAATGCTTTTCTAGTTTAGCAACAATGTCAGTAAACTCTTGGTATATTTCGGGGTTTTGCTCTTTTAGTTGGCTAATTTTGTTTGGTGTACGGATACCTGCTACGACATCCTCGCCTTGTGCGTTCATTAAATATTCGCCATAAAGCATTTTTTCGCCTGTTGCAGGGTTACGAGAGAAAGCAACGCCTGTACCGGAAGACTCACCTTTATTACCAAATACCATAGCTTGAATATTAACCGCTGTACCCCATGAATAAGGGATAGAGTGCATACGACGGTAAATTTCGGCGCGCTCGTTGTTCCAACTTCTAAATACAGCCATTGTTGCACCCAAAAGCTGCTCTTTGGGGTCTTGAGGAAAATCTTTGCCCAATTTCTTTTTATACTCTGATTTAAATTGTGCGCAAAGCTCTTTAAGGTCATCTGTGTCAAGCTCTAAATCTTCTATGACACCTTTTTTCTCTTTCATCTCGTCAATAAGTTCTTCAAAATATTTTTTGCCGACTTCCATAACAACATCACTGTACATTTGAATAAAGCGACGATAGCTATCATAAGCAAATCTAGGATTGCCTGATTTTGCAGCCAAACCTTCTACCGCTGCGTCATTAAGACCTAGGTTTAGAATGGTGTCCATCATGCCGGGCATTGACGCGCGAGAACCCGATCTAACAGAAACCAAAAGTGGGTCTGAAACATCGCCAAATTTTTTGCCCATTTTGTCTTCTAGTTTAGCTAGGCAATCAAACATTTGCGTTTTGATGTCAGACTCTATTACTTTGCCGTCATCATAAAAGCGTGTGCAGGATTCTGTCGAAACCGTAAAGCCGGGAGGAATGGGCAAGCCTAGGTTGACCATTTCTGCAAGGTTTGCACCTTTTCCGCCTAGAAGTTCTTTCTGAGAGCCATTACCCTCTTCGAACATAAATACATACTTTTTGTTTTTTGCTGCGGTTTTTGATGCCGCCTTAGGTGCTGCTTTTGGCATTTTGTTTTTTTACCCTCCAAAGGTATTTTTTATTTTTTTACCCCATCATTGTACCAATAAAAAACGCATAAAGCAAACAATTTTCTATAGAATTTTTATTAGCGGCGAGAGTCCTCAACCGCTATAGCAAAACAAAGTTTAAACCTGCCTATACACACTAAAGCCTATCGTAACCCCTGTTCCTAGTGATAAATGCAAATTCCAAGACCCGTAATGTACCAAAACTGTAACATGAAGCCAACCGCCTATATCAAAAGTAAAATACTCACTCGTTTCAAACGGTATAATAATTTCGGCATAAGCCTCCGAAGATGTACAGCAGCACATATAAAAAACCACTCGAATAGTCCCGTCATT
>Ga0131853_10024818_pt1 | contig 10806 bp, 4 predicted proteins | sample TergutLab28metaG_FD_92764 | JGI IMG/M metagenome (GOLD analysis project Ga0131853, IMG submission 92764) | Labiotermes labralis P1 segment gut microbial communities from Petit-Saut dam, French Guiana - Lab288 P1 (version 2) (version 2) | ecosystem: Host-associated > Arthropoda: Insects >... | reverse complement strand
TATTGTCACCCAGCACATTAAACGATAATTTAACCCTTTAAACGCCGAGTTAAATCCCATCTGCTGGCATTAATAGGAGCTCACCATATTTTACACGTTAGAGGGTTAAGGTTTAAAGTGTTTTTCTTACATATTTTCGTTCAACGCCATGTTTCGGCTTCAGTTATGAGTAATCTTCAGGTTGATTGCTTTTACTAGTAAGGTAAAATATACAATTAGAAATGTTACTGTTATTTTTACCTACGAGATCTCGTATAACATATACCGTGGTGCTGATAAGTCCTTAGTCCGACCAGGAAGGAAACAAGCTCGGAAGCATGTCAGGGACGCGCGCGATTTCAGCAACACCGAGACGCGAGCTATCATCAAGTTTTTTTTTCCTCGCAAGGCAAGGCGCCGAAGGAAATTCACGCCATTCTGACAGAAACATTAGCTTGTTTCCTTCCTGGTCGGGCTAAGGACTTATCAGCACCCTGAATTTTAACATAGATTCCACTGTATAGCAGCATTAAAATTAATTTAGTGGAAGTTAATTATATGTTGTTTGTTTGTTTGTTTTTATGTTTTTGGCGCCAAATCTCCCAGTGGGCCATGGCCTCCTCATTCACGAGGTTTCTAGATCACACACAACGACTCACCACAGTTGGTAGGACTCCTCTGGATGAGTGATCAGCTCGTCGCAGAGACCTCTACCTGACAACACACAACACTCTCAACAGACAGACATCCATGCCCCCGGTGGAATTCGAACCCACAATCTCAGCAGGCGAGCGTCCGCCGACCTAATCCTTAGACCGCGCGGCCACTGGGATCGGCATGTTAATTACGTAGAATAATACCCTTTAGACGCCTAACGTCAACTATAGTTGATGTACCGCACAGCTAACCTACAAAGTTGCATTTTATGTATTTATTCAACAAATATAGGTACTGAATATTTTAAACATGGTGTATACTCTCCGTTTTTTTTTCTTCAAAATGCAGTTTGTTTCATAATTCTAATGTATTTGGTTTCTGTATTATTCACATTTTATATAGAGGTGTGCTAAAATTAAAAAATAATTCCGGCGCTAAAAGGTTAATATTACAGGGTTTTATAATCATGGAATTTGGTGTGGGTGCTAAAAATTATTCTATTTAACTGGATTCTTAATTGATACAGGTATACGAGATCTTGTAGATAACTATCCAGGAAGTGTGTCATCCCCGTTGTGTGTGTGAAACTTGGAAAATGGTAAGTAGTCAAACACAGCTGTGTCACATAAGGTGTATTTAATGACTATATAATGGACAACTACATGTTTCGGCCTGTACTAGCCATCTTCAGGTTGTCTTAGGGGAACTTAAGATCTTACTATAAGCATGCTTATAGTAAGATCTTAAGTTAAGTTCCCCTTACTAAGATCTTACTATAAGCATGCTTATAGTAAGATCTTAAGTTCTCCTAAGACAACCTGAAGATGGCCAGTACAGGCCTAAACGTGTAGTTGTCCATTATATAGTCATTAAATACACCTCATTTGACACAGTTGTGTTTGACTAGGTACCATTGTAGATAACAATGCCAACAGCATTGCTAATTGCATATTTTACCTTACTAAGGAAAGTAATCAAACCTGAAGAAGGCTCATAACTACAGCCGAAACATGTCGTTGAATAAACAATGTAAGAAATAGACCATAATAAAGTCATCAAATGAGTTGTGTTTGACTACATATGGTTTATGTGTATAAGGAACTGTGTCCTTCTTCCATGTTTGTAAGGGTTGACGTACTCTGCCTTGTATATATTCTATTTAAATTTACGGTCACGCCTATATTTTTCTCCGCTCACCTCCGTCGGGTTAGTGGCCCATATTTGGCTCAGGGCAAACATTATGAACATCTACTCATAGTACCTCAAAAGCCACACAGTTTATGAACGCACCTTTATTGTTTTATGGCAGCGTCGAGAGCACAGCCTACAGATGATGAAGATGGGCTATGGAGCAGGCAGAAGAGGTGGTGGCGGTTAAAACTAGGATTTAAAGGTAAAAGGCTAGAAGAGAATATAACCTGCATAAGACTTTGAATTCTTTATGAACACTCTCCATACATGTGGCGGTCTCTGTTGGTTGCTCTTCTAAAGGAAGAGAAGAGGTAAGACCCAGTTCATTTCAAGTAACTCTCAGAGCTATAGAATTTCTTGGCTTTCAGGCCGCTCTGTGTGTGAAATGAGTTCATAATTCTCTGAGACAAAATGTTCATACGTAAAGAATGACAATTTTCAAATTGTTTATAACACGTTTCAAATATTACCGCCCTTACTTCTTACATTAATACAATACTAGTTAGTTTGTACCCATTTTTTACGGGCCACGAAGGCCCTTAGGGTAAGTAGAGGTATAGCTCTGCTCTTTCTAGGACCTAGGCACTAGATAGGGGTGGGGGGTCAGCCCCACTCCCCGGACGCAATATACCCCAGGAAAGACACGGTACCCATTTTACAGGAAGGTAGGTGAACCCCAGGGCCGGTCTGGACAGACGGAAAATCTCGTCCCCACCGGGATTCGATCCCTGACCGTCCAGTCCGGTAGCTCAGTCGCTATACCGACTGAGCTACCGGGCCCACATAATACAATATTAAAATGTAAAAAAAAAAAAAAGGTTCAGAATTTTTAACTCGTTAAATCCGAAAGGTAAGTAGAAATACCAACTGTTTTTAGGTAACAAAACTCGACATTCTGTAGATAGACTGTACTGAAGTGTTTCACATACATTAAATATCGGACTTTTCTTCAAACATCATTAACAAACTCCTCCTTATAAGTGACATGAAATTAGTTTTGCTCTGAATTTCAACCGTATTTTTATATACAGCCCGGACGATGAATGGTCTTAAAATGTCTAAACACAGTATTTAACATTTGGGTTTAAGCTAAAATTATAGGCCCTTCAGTCTTAAACTTCAACATGGTAATAGGAAAATCTTAAGAAAAAATTTTAACTACATTGTGGGCTGATTAAAGTATAACGCTACTCTTGCAAGCTTTCTTAGTTCGTGTTGAATGAAAATCCACTTTAAGAAGCGAGCGACAGTGGCGCTAAGTGAACGTAGTGGTAAGTGCAGCCATCAGCAGAAGGAATCTTCCTGATTGGACGCCTCTTTCATTAGGAGCTTGTAGACGGTGGCTGAATTAATCTCGACACACTTTTACGCTACAGCGAAGTGCAGTAACCTACTTTATAAAAAAACAAGAAGAGAAGAAAGCGATGTAGCAACAGCTTGCCTCTCTCTGCTTCTCTTTCTCACCTCTTTTGTATACCCAAGTTAAATGTTTGGCTCGATTCAAAACAAATAGGCGTTCGAATTTTCACTCAAAGCCAACAAACTCGGTACATATTATGGGCTAATTACAAGCTGTGGTTCCTTACTTGGACCATTATTAGGATTAGGAATAAAACGTTTAAAACAAATATAATTATATATGCAAAATGTACGCTACTTTAATTTAAAACACAGAGATATTAATTTAAACTAATTTATTGTAATCTTACAATATGTCTTCCGTCAACACAACATTAGAATTAATATATTATTGCAACGTGTTTCGACTCAGGAGAGACATCGTCAGGCTGATTACTCAACCTTTTGGCGCCCGAATTATTTTTTTAATTTTAGCACACCCTGTATATAAAATGTGAAAAATACAGGAACCAAATATGTTAGAATTATGAAACAAACTGCATTTTGAAGAGAGAAAAACGGAGAATATACAACATGTTTATAATATTCAGTACCTATATTTGTTGAATAAATATATAAAATGCAACTTTGGAGGTTAGCGGTGCGGTACGTCAACTATAGTTGACGTTAGGCGTCTAGAGGTTAAGAACCGTTAATACATTATACCCATTACAGTATTATACACGTAACTTTTTGCATTAGGGATTCCATATACATTGTAATGTGTGAGTAGAAACCTGGTTTTTTTACTAAGTAATAAAACCAGGTTTCTACTCACACAATGTAATGCATATGGGATCCCTGATGCAAAAAGTTACATGTATAATGCTGTAAATGGTATAAAGTACTAACGGTTCTTAAGTAATCAGCCTGACGATGACTCTCCTAAGTCGAAACATGTTGCAATAATACATTAATTCTAGTGTTGTTGTGTTGTCGGAACACATACTGTAAGATTACAATAAATTAGATTAAATTCTTAATAACACAGCGGGATGACTTCTTTTAGACAGAAATATTATTTTCGCTACACTCTCGCTATCTTTTATGCAAATTGCAAGAATATTTGCAGTAACTTCGAAGTGGTTTCACGTAATTTTCGTAGCTAACAAGACCATTATCCGTTCATCGACAGTCATATGTTTTGTTTGGTTTTGTTTCCTTGTCAGAAGGAGACAGAAACGATTATTTTGAAATAAAGAAGATAACATGGCGTGGAAAGTGGATGACTTGAATATGATTAGGGATGGTTGGTAGAAAAATATTAGCGCGAAAATACCTAAATATACAGGGAAAAGCCTTTCCCTGTGTTACTTTTGTACCACAAGCCTGTACCTATGTTACTATGCTTACCAAAATTCTGTCCCTCTGTTACTTTGTTTACCTCAAGCCTGTCCTCTTGTTACTTTGTTTACCACAAGCCTCTCCCCGTGTTACTTTGTTTACCAAAATCCTGTCCCTGTGTTACTTTGTTTACCAAGATCCTGTCCCTGTGTTACATAGTCTACCAAAATTCTGTCCCCTTGTTACCTTGTTTACCACAAGCCTCTCCCCGTGTTACTTTGTTTACCAAAATCCTGTCCCTGTGTTACTTTGTTTACCAAAATTCTGTCCCCTGGTTACTTTGTTTACCACAAGCCTCTCCCCGTGTTACTTTGTATACAAAAATCCTGCCCCTGTGTTACTTTATTTACCAAACTCCTGTCCCTGTGTTATTTTGTTTACCAGACGTCTCACGTGGAGTGGCCTGGAATCGAAATCGACCCTCCTCGGAAAAGGTCGGCGAATAGCGGAGTGTCACTGTCACAGCAGACAGTGTTGTAACTAAAACTTTGCCCTTTAATTGGATAGAATTCAAGGCTTTGTGCTACGGAACACTAAGTCAAAAGTCTTTAAATAAGTCCGTCCAACTCAACTGTTTTACTCAAAAAGTGGCCACATGTTTCGGCCATAATTGTCTGTCTTTGCGTTATCATACGCTATTTATGAAAAGGCAAAATGTAATATATATATATTGGTAGTTCCGATTTTAACCACAAATTCACAATTGTTGAGCTATAACACTTCAGCTTTCCTTTAACTACCGATTGACAAAATAATTTTACAATGTTATCAATCATTGACACATTGCCTCTTTTGGACATTGTCCATTGTATAAAGTTTTTAAACAAGACATTTCGGAAGCCAGCTTTGCTTCTGTCTGCAAGTAAAGAAACACCCAGCCTGGTGGACCCCTTAGATCGAGCTATTCTCGGGTACTGAGTACCACAGAAACACTCACACTGTTAAGATATACACCTGAGAACAGATCAAATCAGCGGATAGTAGACTGCGTTTGAAATGTGATGGCACACGCGCAGAAACTAGATTTCGTCTTTCGGCCAAACGGACGAGTCCATTAAATCGGCAGGAGGCGTCAGTTCAGTCAACTATTGGCCAGCCGAGGTGTGCGCATCAGCGGTAGTAATGCTGGATACACCATGTTCCGAGGTAGTGTGAAGGGTACTGGCTACCCACTGTATTCGCCAGTTTCCCTTTACTTCTCCTCCTGTGTGTCACCGTGTGCCATCACATTTCAACTGGAGTCTAACAAGAAGGAAATAAGAATAACAATAAAACTCCAAAAAAATAAATACTGAAACACTTTACAAATTAAAAATATGAAATGATACTGAAGCGACCACAGACAATAACAAAGGAGCGTTCTTATAATAAAACCAACTAGATGCACTAATTTATCAAATTTATTTTTGGAATAAAACTCTACATGTTTCGGACAGTTTCTCTGTCCATCATCAGTAGTTTTCACTGTACACACAGCAATATTTACAGACTTGCTGTCAGCAAACCTGTATGATATATACCATTGCTGTGTGTACAGTGAAAAACACCTGATGATGGACAGAGGAACTGTCCGAAACATGTAGAGTTTTATTCCAAAAATAAATTTGTGAAATTAGTGCATCTAGTTGGTTTTATTATAAGAATTTATCATAATGCACGGTCACCTGAACGTCAAACAAAGGAGAGGTTTATCGCTACGCTAACTGATCTTGTACAATCGTGCAGAGTAAAATCAGAATTACCAAATTATACGTATTAAAATTCAATTTTACAATATTGTATATTTAGCCTGATGATGGTCAGTTGTAACTGAAACATATAGCTACTTTCCTGAATAAACACAGCTCTGTTGGACAGAATATTTAAAGATGTGTTATTGATTTAACAATTTGAAGCACGGTGGTTGTTATACATAACAATATCCGGGACCGACGTTAGAAAATGCGAGATTGTCTTCAGCATACTCTGCCAAAATTGTCGCTGGGAAAGTAGTAAATTATATTCTGGAGAGGTTTAATTTGTCAAACCAAGAGCAAACACAATATTAACCCGTCGGGCTTCTCGATTGGTATAAAATTACCTTTGTCTATGACGTTCAGAAATTTTCTACGGTCGGAGGCCAGAAGCTCCGTCTGTCCGTCACAGCGTGCCATATTACCGTCGACCACGTATGCGCTACGGTTGTACAAGGAACGTATCTTTATATTGGTATGATAAAGGTAAAGGTAGACTTCGCCTTAGAAGAGGCCACGAAGTCCCAGACGGGGAGAAGATATATATAGCTCTACTCTTTCTTTAACCCCAGCACTAGAGGGGGGTAGGTGGTCAACGCCACGCCCAGGGAGCTTTACCACCGGGGAAAGACCCGGTACCCATTGTATAATAGGCTGGGTGGGCCACATGAGCGATCTGGATGGGTGAGGAAAATCGCTCCCCATCGGGATTCGATCCCCGAATCGTCCAACCCGTAGCGAGTCGCTATACCGACTGAGCTATCCCGGCCCGCTGTGTATTGGTATGACTCACAATAATCCGGGATGACTTCTTTAAACAGCATTACCAGTTGGGTCGCTGTTACAATCTCTTAATTTTCACTGTCATGTGTGAACAGAATTTTTAAATACTTTTCACATAAGATATTTAAGCTTAAAATTCCCTTTAACGGAAGGATAAACGAGTTTACCTGCCTTTTTGCGGAAATCGAGGAGCATCAAGAAGTGTGAGTACATTCAACGTCTCGACCTTCTGAATTTGGAACGCGGTGGCCACTTGTTTAATTTCGTGTTTCCACATTTCCCGACTTCGCCCTTCTTCTTGGTCTGCTGAAAGAAAAAATTATTTTACTTCATCCGGTTAAAAGGACATGATTTTAAACACTGGCTGTGACTACCCCCTCTTAAATTATCGGAAGGTTGACGCTATGACAAAGAATAACTTCCTGTTCCGACAATCCAAGGAATTCCAGAAATTAGCGTTCGGATAAAATACACTTTGTAACGTCACGAGACGTTAAACAATGACAACACTACACTACAAATATACAATAATAACTTCTTCCAAAATTGATTCTTGCTTGGGCCTTTCACCCAGACATAGCACGGCGCACGACGGTTATAGACGCCGGCAACCGTGGCGTCATCGACGCGGTATAAAGATTCTCGCTGTCCGCTGAAAATGCAGACGTATGGCGCTAGGCGCAGTGAAGGCAGAAGGTGACTACAGACACGACACAACTTCCAATCTTCTACGTCTGTAGTGGGGCCAAATCTGTCTCACTTTTCTAACTCGGAACAGGAAGGAAGTGAAGATTGTGCCACGAGCCAGCGTCTTTGCCAAATAGGCTACCAAATATTCATTAAGTTAAGGATTTCTGAGCATAATTACTGCACATTCAACTGAAAACTGCGGTTATCTTTCCTTCATAAAACAGAAAAATGTAAACAAGATTCACATTTCAAAACATTGAACAATTTTCGTTAAGTTTAATTAAATTTTAGATTAATATTAGTCCGGTTTAGGACACTCCGAAGCCATGGATTCTAAATCCCTTTAATCGGCCTAAAAAACGCGAGACGGTCGAATTTATGAGGGAGAAACAACATTAAGCAATAATTACCAAACAAGATGCAACAATACACAGTTTTCTTTCATGTGTGCACCGTGCATCAATGATAATTAAACACTTTATTATCCAACTAATACACAATATATAATATGTAGATACAATTAAAATTATAAAATATTTAAAATTGCTCCGACATGTTTCGGATCACAGAGGATCCATCATCAGGGAGCCTTGTACAGTGCTTGGCTAAAAATTACAAGAATGATTCTATCGTGTCCGTTGACATGGACATGGTCGGTGTTATGGCAGCATATTGTGACTGTAATTAGATAATTAGATTGTTTTGGCCGTTAATTTGTCTCTAAAACAGACCGCCCTTCTTTTATCTAATTACAGTCACAATATGCTGCCATAACACCGACCATGTCCATGTCAACGGACACGATAGAATCATTCTTGTAATTTTTAGCCAAGCACTGTATAAGGCTCCCTGATGATGGATCCTCTGTGATCCGAAACATGTCGGAGCACTTTTAAATATTTTATAATTTTAATTGTATCTACATATTATATATTGTGTATTAGTTGGATAATAAAGTGTTTAATTATACAGTTTATTTATATCTGTCAATAGCTCTACATGTTTCGGGCGGTATCTCCGCCCATCATCAGGAACTCATATCACTGTATCTACAGTATCTAGTATCAAAGAGACCGTTACAGCTACCTGCCGTGAACATAATCGTTGAGTTCACTTCCAGTCACGGTCACGACAGGTAGCAGCAACGGTCTCTGTAATACCAGATACTGTAGATACGGTGCTATGAGCTCCTGATGATGGGTGGAGATACCGCCCGAAACATGTAGAGCAGTCTACAGATATAAATAAACTTCTGCACGATCACCCTTCGTAACTTTGTTTCCCGACGCGCTCAATATGGTAGGTGATCCTCTTTCGGGAAACGGGTGTGGTTCACCGAATGACATATAGTGTTAAATACTTATTTTTTACTTCTTGTTTTATTTACTCAATTTATTGTTGATATAAAATAATGGAGCGCTTTATCCATTAAAACAACTAGATCATTTCTAGGAAACTGACACAGTCACTTCTCTGCACTCCCACCTACATCACACTCGTACGTGACTGAATTCGCACTGGATTCCTAGCGTCCGTTGTCCGCTGCTAACGTTTTCTCATTTAAATCTCTCCCCTCCTATCACCAAAGGTCCTGAATATACGTTGACAGATTAACTTACAACGCACGGCCATAAACCGTCCATAACTGACGCCAGCAATCCTAAGAAACATCTATACTAAAAATGATTGGTTGCAAACTGTATATTGTTGCATCTTGTTGGACAATTATTGCCTCATATTACACGATGCACGGAGCTTTGAACGTAAAAGAGGCACAACAATAACACCACATAGTTCAGAATACGAAAAGGAATAGATAATAAATCTTAGAAAGAATATGAAACGTATTTTTAGAATGTGACGTAATGAAATGGCGGCCGTGCGAAAACTTTCATCTTTCGGTTTGATGGTGGTAATTAATGAGCCAATGGAGACAGGCTTGTAACATTTAGTGCAGAAGTGGACCATAAACACACATAAGCATTTCGTGTCCATTAACGATTACAAACATGGCGGAAATACGAAGTTTCTCTTTTAAAATAGACGAATGCAACATAAGCAGAAATGGAAGAAGTGGGACTCTTTCACCCACTGAAGCCATTTCATTGGTGTTCGGACATTGGAAATATTCTTCGCATTCCATTTACGGATGGAAAAGAATGGAGAAACACATATAATTCATAAACAGTATTAAAATTGTATACATTTCCCTTCTCATTGGTCGCACGAAAAGAAGCCTGTATTGTCCTAGATTGTAACACCGGTTTAGTGTTAAAACAGCCTAACACAGCGCGTTCACTCACAGCGTACAGTGTCATCAACCTCGGAAACTCTCCATGTGAACTGAAGATTACGTCACAGCTAAACACGGTTGGTTACAGCACATTGCCAAATTGTAATTTGCTATTTAAATTACAATTCCTATACATTTTTAATGTGTATCCAATTTCAGATTCACGGTACAATTTTAACGTTCTATACACTTACAGATAAACCAAACTATTTACTTGTTATAATCTTACATATGATTACTTGCGATAGGCCTGTACGCGGTATACATCTACGAAGCTTGTAGTTCCCTGAAGATGGCCGTGTCTTGTCGCCGAAACATACAACAGCATTCTATAAAGATTGTGCAACGAGATGGAAGTTGGAATTTGTATATAAAGAACAAAGGAATTTTGGTTGAAATCCTAACAAGAATATGGATCCTACGCGTGTTTCTATTGTGCTTATATGTTAACCCTTTACAGACGAAGCGCAGACTGCTTTACTTAAAGACCCAGTCCGTACCGCGCTGTAAACACTTTTAATCTCGATTATAAAAACCAATCAGTTTATGCTGTAGGTGGCATAAGTCGCTGTTTGTTCTCAGATAAATACAAAACACATAAATACAGTGTGGGCGGAGCGTACAGTTGTTGAATGTTAAACTGTTGGTGCATCACGTGACCGGTAGGCTTTAAAGACGAAGCGCAGACTGCTTTATTTAAAGACCCAGTCCGTACCGCGCTGTAAACACTTTTCATCT
>Ga0131853_10024816_pt1 | contig 10807 bp, 10 predicted proteins | sample TergutLab28metaG_FD_92764 | JGI IMG/M metagenome (GOLD analysis project Ga0131853, IMG submission 92764) | Labiotermes labralis P1 segment gut microbial communities from Petit-Saut dam, French Guiana - Lab288 P1 (version 2) (version 2) | ecosystem: Host-associated > Arthropoda: Insects >... | reverse complement strand
TAGCGCGTTGAAGGCAAGTGCATATGACTAGTATGACGTCACGGACAGAGTACAGTACCCAGACACAAAAGACATCCACACTTTTCTCTGGCCAATATCTCCGTAACCATTGAACTTTGGATATAGGTGTTTTTGGTTATATCGGTATAGTTTGACCTAAGGAACACTCTCCCGAAATTAGGTCCTTTCCTCCTGGGACACCCTGTATAATAGTTTCAGGCTTGTCCTTGTCCGTAATAAGAGCTGCTCTTAAATCTGAACCTGTTTAGGTTTTGTAAATAAATTTGGACTTGATCGCGTTCGACGGAAATTACATTCCTTACTAACGTAAATTTTATGAATACATTTAAATCGTAAGAAACTGACGTATTAATGTAGAGTGTTCGTTGCTTCTCACACGAATACATTATTTAGCATAGTTTTCAAAGTGCAAAGGGGAAATGACCAAGGCGACGACTGCAATTTTCACGTGGCTAGCCGGCAAGCATCGTCCCTCAAAAGGGCCGTGTGCGAATTGAATCGAAATTTGCCGAAAAATTTTACCGCTTCCAAAATAGACCTAATATTGTTAAATCTCGGCTTTCTAGTGATCTGTAATTGCTTGAATCCATACATTTAATTAATAAACGGAAGTGGCACGGTCACGCCAAAATAGTATGTACTGGGTTTCGAGATGTTATATTTTAAGACGATATGCGGCGGTACGTAAGAGGTTGCATTATTTCTTTAATATAGTTCGTGAGTGCGACGCTAGATGTAGTTGTGTGTAGTGGGAGAATTCAAGGAACTACACCTTGAACTTTGGCGTGAAGTCCGAGTAGTAATTGTTTAGTCAATGGTATTTCGTGACTTGTATAGTGGAGCGGTTGCTGATCAGGTCAAGATGGTTAGGTGTAGTTTTGATGTAGTGTTATAGATCATTGATTGCCCTTATTTGAAGTAAATATTAGAAAGACACCTAAATGTAAACTGACTGTCTTAATTACTTTGGTAGAAATACGCTGTTCTGTTAGACTTTAAAAAGGTACGTAACGCGTTCAAGTGCTTTCCTACCTGAAGTAACTTGCTGTTATATTAGTTCAGAGTGCATCTGTACCTTATTTCATTTAAATTTACATTGGTTATACTTATTCGTAGGCACGTATTCCTGTTATGTGTAAAGCAGATACATAATGTGTGTAGTTAACCTCCATATTGAATTGTGTTACTTAACGTTTTTAAGTGCAGTATTGTTGCATTGTAGTTTTGTCTCTCCATAAATTAATTTACAACAGAATATTTATAGATTTCTCAATGATTAATTGGTATTTGTATGATTGTGCATATGTTAGATATTGCTGTAAGATTATTTCATATTGACAGAAGCGTTTTCGACATGTTTGTCATCAGTTCATTTGTTCATGCCATTTTTGATAATCAGGACCATTCCAGTAGAATATTCGTAGAATACCATTGAACACGTTAACACAGTTATAATGTTCATACCATTTTACAGCCCCATAAAACAATCACTGCTCTAGAAAAGTGTGAAACATGCATGTAAGCTACCAAGGAAGCATGCATTGTGTATATATGCAGGATACTCTTTTAAAGTTCTTTGGAGAATCCTTTATAGTCTTACCTTAAAACTAAAAGTTAAAATGTATAGAATTATAATTTTGTGTGTTGGTTGGTATGGATGTGTTGTGTGTGACATACAATTATGGAGGTTAAGCTATGTGTTCCATGTCAGCAGTTTAGGCTGTTATGTTTCATTTCACTGATACCCATCTTCACAAATGGTTAACTCATTTGCACTTTTTTTTTACATTTTTCACTTTGTGCATTGTGATATAATTGTTACAAAATTAGACCAACAGAATGCACACACTTTAAAACAGATGTACATATCTAGATCGTATAGAGCTACCTAATGATGGATCCCTTGTGATCCAAAACATGTAGGAGCAATTTTAAGTATTTTATAATAATTCTAATTGTATCTATGAATTACATATTTGTACATCTGTTGGATAATGAAGTGTTTTAATCGTCATTGACAAACATGAAAATTACCTAGGTTGTGTTTTGGCTGATGTAATATGAATGCCAAATATCAGCTGATACATAGGGTTACATTCTGTGTTTTTGTTCTGGAACAAGTTTGTTATGATGATAATGCGATTAGCTGTACAACTGTTCAAAGTAATGGGCCTTTGTTAACTTGCTTGAGGAAGGACGCAATAATATTGATATTTCCATATTCATATTTGTTATTTAAAATATGTAGGGCATATACTGATTGCAGATTTTTCTGTTGTTTATATATATCTCATGTTCTTGGTACCTTTGTTTTAAACTATGCCTTCTTTGTCCAACATAAGAAAGTTTACTTCTAACATGTTACTTCGTAAATCTCACTGTTCATATAGTAGTCTACATTATTGTTTATTTTTTATTTTGTAAAATCATATTGCGTATTGGTACTTCGGAAGGCAATTCATACTGTTGTCTGTTTAAATACATTGTTAATCTTGTGCACTAATGGACTTTAGTATGTAAATGTTGTCAAAGTTTCTGAGTTTTGGGTTGTGTTATTATCTTGGTCAGGGTTGTTTGACCTTTGTTGTAATAGTGAGTTTGGGTTTTGGATTAGTTTGTGTGGAAAATTATTGGCTTTTGCCATGTGTTTTATTGTGGTCCATTCTTTTGTTAATGTTCTGGTGACAGTGGGAGCAAGTGCTTGCATGTGATATAATATCTATGTGCAGCCATTTTATGTTATGTGGGATGGTTTGAGAAGAAATTGATAGTTGTATTGGTGCTGGTGGGTTTATATTATATGTCAGTATCAGTTGGATTCCTTTCATATGAGTAGTAAATCTAAGAAGTTCATTTGTCCATTATCTTCATATTTTGGACTAAATTTAATGTTTTTGTTTATTTTGTTCATGTTGGAGGTGATGAGTTCAGCATCCATCTTTGTGGAGTCACATATAATCAGGATGCCATCTACATAACGTGTATAGAGTGTTATGTTTTTGGTCTCAAAAAGATTACTAGAATTATATGAATTAAAAATGTGTTTTAGTTTTTTATTGCCATGATCTGATATGCATTATGCATTCCAGTATCTATTAGTTTTATAGCATTTTTAGTTTCTATTACAAGATTTGTAAAGTATGATGATATTGGCTTTTCAGTACTCTATTGGAAACGAAGTCCTTGAAGATTCATTTCTTCTTTTGTAAAATTAACTTCAGTTCAGGTTTTCACTCTAGTATAAAATTGTAGTTTATCGTACTATTGGTTCGTCTTGTGGCTTGAAGTATTCCTTTGTTGCTTACATTGAAGATTTTCAAGTTTTTATTGATATTATTGTGCGGTGCTCCCAGTTGTTGTAACTTTCCTTTGGTAGATGGCTGAATTAGTTGCCAATTATTATGCCATATTGCAGCACGTACAAGGTGAAGTGTATAAAATTGTTCATTTAATTTTTGTTTTTTAACATAGATTTATGCGGAGACAAGTAGCTGCTATTTCTGTGTTAATACATTGACGACTAGTACTGTTTACCTATATTGAGATGTAATTTTGGAGTTAACTGCAGTTGTCTACTTTACAACATTGAAACATTAAAGTGTGTGCATTTTGTTGGTCTAATTTGTGACAGTCCTTGTCATTTATCTCCATTTTCTAGTGTTCATGCTGCAGTTCATGTTTGAACAAATTATGGCTTTTCTAACAAATATTTCGGTGTTTTGAGGCATTGGTGCTTATATACCATCATTATTTTACCTGAAAACTACCAGTTGTCCTTTCCTCTCAGCTGGTTTATTGTAGTAATGTGACCCACTCAAACACCTGCCAACATGCATGGCACAGTAGAACCAGGAAGTGACAAATGATAGGTAAAGTAAGGACCTAGTACAAAAGTACATAATTCCATGTAACAAGGAAGTGTCTCTCATGAACTAGATTTGCTTTCCTCCATTTGGAGCCCATAAGTGCATCTTCTGTGTAGTGCTATATTTGTGGTTTTTGGACAGTCTTCAGTTTTTTACCTTTGGCTTTAATTTGACAAGAAACATTTTGCCAGATTTATTTATTCTTCCCCTGATTTTTTTTTTCTGACAAACAGAAGTCTGTAGGCTGCTTGATGGGTAAAGTATCGAGAGAGACTTTTTAAGAAAATAAATGGAATAGTAAACAAACACTTCTGATGAGCCATAGTAACTGATAGTTTTCAATATGAATATGGTGGGAGAATAACATGCCAGTAAAGAAGAGTATAAAGTCAGAATTCCTCCAAAATCATGGCTGGTTAGGAAGATCCAAGGGAAGGCTAGGAAAGGAATTTTGTCAAACCCCAACATAAAGTAAGGTGAATGCCTGTCTCCTGCAGCAGCTAAGTGGTAAACTTTTGTTTCTGATTAAGTTGCCAGGATCTTGCTATATAGGAGAGTGAAGAGAATGTGTACTGGGACTAAGAACCTAGTAAAATATATTGAGCAGAAATTTTAAGAATACAGAGGGAATTTTTGTCACTGGGTAGAACACTGCAGATTAGGCAGCAGCATCAGTTGCTCTGGAGCAACAATATTCACTTTTTAGTGAGTAATACAGCAACAGAGATACTCTCCATGATGCGGACATCATTTAATTCCGGGACTGATTTTTTTGTGAGTGAATGAGTAGACTTAACGGCTAGTTGGTCTTGTCTCCTTCGAAATAGTGTCCTTGTGCTTGTATGCACGTATTCCAGCGCTCCTGCCACTGACGAAAGCACCTCTGGTAGTCACCTTTTGTAATAGCCCTTAGTTGTCTCGTCGCGTTGGCTTGAATATCTTCAACGTAATTGAATCGGCGACCTTTCATTGTTTTCTTCAGTTGTGGGAACAAGAAGAAGTCACACGGAGCAGGGTCAGGGGAGTATGGAAGTTGTGGGAGGGACAGAATGTTGTGTTTTGCCAGAAATTCATTTGTGGTGACAGCCCTGTGGGCAGGGGCATTGGCATGGTGCAGGATCCAGTTGCCGGAGCGCCACTTCTCAGGGCGATGTCTGCGCACAGCGTCGCGGAGGCATTGCAGGACTGTTTTGTAGAATTCCTTATTCACCGTCTGTCCTGTAGGGATGAACTCATGATGAACCAGCCCATCAGTGTCGAAGAACGCAATCAACATGGCCTTGATATTGGACTTCACCTGCTGCGCTTTCTTCGGTCGAGGATATGATTATGTGCTCCACTGGGAGGACATTTGCTTTGTTTCCGGGTCATATCCGTAAACCCAGCATTCGTCACCAGTGATTACCGAGGACATGAAGTTGGGATCGTTTTGGGCTCGATCACGGAGGTCAGTGCAAATTGACACGCGATCGTCCTTCTGTTCCGCCGTTAGGAGACGGGGCACAAATTTCGTTGTCACACGTCTCATTCACAAATCTTCAGTTAGAATTTTCTGGCACGTACCGAATGCTATTCTAACTTCCTCTGCAACCTCTCTGATAGTCAGACATTGGTCAGCACGAATGATTTCTCGCACACGTGCCACAGTCTCCTCGGTGTGGGAGATGGAAGGCCTGCTTGGGCGGGGGTCATCTTCAAAGGATCGGCGTCCACTTTTGAAACGGGAATACCACTCAAATGTCTTCGATCAACTTAGGCAGGACTCTCCGAAAGCTGCTTGCAGCATTTCGTACATTTCAGCACCAGTTTTCCCCAGACGGAAACAGAAATCAATGCACACACGCTGCTGCACTTTCTCCTCCATCATGAAATGCGATGCACACTGTTGTAGACGTTCACCCAAGGGCCTCTACAGAGCGAATGCGGGGAGATACCGACCTCTGGTTTTGCACATACACTTGTACAGAGTTGCCACATGTCCCATTCTGTTGCCATTTCGCTACGTATTATAGTTTCCTGGAAAAAAATATCAGTCCCAGAATTAAGTGATCAGCCCACGTATTACTACAATTTCCATACCCAAAAGAATAATTTTTGCCACCATTTTGGTATCCTCTGAAGAAAGCAGTATGTAGCTGTGTACTGATATGTAGTATCTTTTCCACCCTTGTATTTCATGCAATTTACAGTTGCAGTTGGCCTCTCCACCACGTTTTTTTCCTTTTTAGTCTCCTCTTAACAGGCTCTGACATGGGTATCTTCCATGTGCTGAACTTGATTACCATGGCAGCAGTAGAGTGTTTTCATTGTTTCTGTAAGCTGAATTTTCACCTATTCATGGGTGATTTTTTTTTTTTATGTAAGCTGGAACATCTTCCCAAGTTCCTGTGAGGTGGAACCCGACCTTACTTATTTCACTGGCAAGTGTAGGGCTGTAATAAAATTGGTCAGTAAAAATGTAACCACTGATGTCCGTCAGTGTCTCTGATATTACTGAAAAGCTTGGAAAAATCTGAAATGTACAAGGAAGGTCTGGTTTGTCAGGGCTGTCTGTATGATGCTGTCATAGCTGGAGGCAGAGTGTGTCTAAACATGTACAGGGATTCCCCATGGTACTGTGAGTGAAGGTCACAGACACAAAGTTTTTTCCTTGCTATATTTTGTGACAAAGGAAAAATACTCCTTAAACTCCAAGCAATTCAAAGAACAGACACTAGGTGGCAGGACCTTATCAAAAACTGAAGTCAAACATCAATGTAACCTGTCAAACTGAACTGGAAGTTTGACCCAATGCATTGGAATGCTCCATCGAGCATAACTTGATGTTGGACCACTGAAGGTTAAATGGAATTGAATTGAGCTATCATTGTCATATTTTTCTTCTCCTAGTAAGTCTTTTGGGTGGCCTTCATCTCCAAACATTTTAGGCATTCAGGCTTCAAAAATATTTGCATGACTAGAACCAGGATCTGCAAGAGGCCACATATTTGTCCTCAGTGAGGACTAAGTATATTATGTTACTGAGAAACTAGAATCCAGGTGTTTCATATTTGAATGTTATGCTTACGGTTAATATTTCATGTACATGCTAAGTATAATTTTTTAAGTACAGAGGTGTAAAGTTTCTCTTTGTCTTGTAGGTGTATATTCTGCTACATTTATTGATCATACGGTAGTTATTAGGCCTCTCCTCAAAATGTCCAGTTATACATATGTAAAATATACTTACAAAGACATGTTTTTTCTCCCAACATGATATTTTATTGGAGGGAATTTAAATGATTTGTATAAATACTGTCATAAATATGGTTCCACATGTTTGATAAACTAATATCAAAGGTCAATGTCATAAGGTTCCACAAGCAGCATGTGTAAGGAAGCCCCTGTTGAAGAATCTTAAATTGATACTTCACAATTTTCCTAGCTTGATTCAGGCCTGAAGTGTATGTGTGTGCAATCAGAAATGAAAGGTAATATGGAATTTAAAAATACTGCATCTGTTGGAACTATATGAGGCAGGAAGCTAATGTTTCATATTGGTCATTTATTTGTAGGACCCATCAAGCTTGCTAGATGAAATTAGAATGGGTATCGGACTGGATGTTGAAACTAGAGATAATTATAATATATTTGCCCTTAAACAGTATTTCAAAATAATTATGGCAGGGGTGCACAAATCCTAGGCACCAAGTTTCCTGGTCACAGTGGCATCTAAGATTTGTGGTACTTGGTGTGGAACTTCATGTTACCCATCTGATGTGCGGAATTTTGAGGTGGCTTTTAGATTTTTGGAAAATATTTGCAACCCTTACTTATGGTACATTATTTTCAATGGTGTTTTCTTCTGTTGTATGAATCTCTCCTTCTTTACCTGTTTTAATGTAACTTCAGTCTCTCAGAAACTTTACTAAGTGTGTATATGTTTGTAGTTAATAGGGTGACATGAGGGAATGCTAATGTGGTTTATCAATTGATCTTTCTTTTAAAGGTATTAGAACAGCTGTGAAACAGTATGTTCAACCAAGATTATGAAAAGCGATTACTTCGACAGCATAATGGTAACATAATGTCCGGTGGCCCTTCATTAGAAATAAGATCATTTCCAACCGAGTTACCAGTTTCTGGTAGTTTCCTAGTCACCAGCGATGGGTCGCCTCCTGTTATGGTAACACCAACAAAAGCGGTAAATATAACTTCGTCAATTCCTTATCTGTGTAGATGACATGTAAATGGTTAGTTATGACTTGATCAAAAAAAGTGACTGGCTGTGAGCTGTGGACCTCAGAATTTTCTGTTTATCACTATGTCTAGAAAAATTCTTGGAACCCATACAGCTTTTAATCCAGTATAAACAAAGGAGCAAACAAAGCAAGGGTGTAAAAGTGACTACATGCCTGCTCCTAGTGCTAAGTTGAAGATCTTGTAATGTTAATCTGCATGCTGTAGGTGCAGGTTTAACTTGCAATTTAGACTTAATTACAGTTATTCCTCAGAGTACTGGTTCCAAGGCTGGTGGTGTTACCCGAGACAGCGTGAATTTAGACAAATATTCCCATAAACACAATATGATAATGGGAAGTGTGGTTCCAGGAAGTCTTTTTTGACCGCGATATGTGATGTATTTATACTTACAAAAAAATGGGTTTGCAAAAGTATGAAACATGACAAACAAATGACAATTTAAAGCGGGTCCTCTGGAACTTCAGGCAGGGCATCTGTATCATCATCTCCAAAAACAGGTGGCAAATCACGAGTCCCTGACAGTGACTCAAAGAACTTGAGTACTGTGATATAGCAGGAAAAATACTTCTTCTTTTCCTTCAGAATCTCATAGCAAACACATATCATAATAATTCCCTGTCTAGTTGTTGCTGCTTGCTATTCAAATCAGTGTCATAGAACACCTTGATGCTAGCTTCACTGAGTCCAAGCCCCTTGGTCAACTTCAGGACTGTCATGGTACTCTCTTTAGGTTCAGGTTAAAGGATTCTTTGCTTCCAAATTTTGACAAGATGATTGTGCATGAGCTCCTCCTGATCAAGGAGTTCAGCAACTCAAAGACGTCTTTAGCATCATACAAATGAATTCATGTGCTTGGCTTAATAAATGGGTTCTTGGGGCAGGCAACTTGAGTGCATAGTGATGTAAGTCAAGTTGACATGTAGAGGGATTACTGTATCTTGAATTTTCCTCCTGATCAAGAAACTTATTTGTTCATGTGTTTGGTTTTATTTTGTGTATGGCAGATTCTGTGTGTGATATAAATTCATCCAAGGATTTTCAATGCCTTTACCTGATATTCCCTTTTGGCAAAGGCTCATCTGTGCTGATTTTCAGTTTCATTGGCTGTGGTCTCTGAAGATTCTTCTTGAATTCTAAATTTTTCTTTTGTACAATTAATGTTATTTCATCATCCCATACTTTTAATTTTTTCTTTTCTGTACATGCTTTGTATTTTCCCAAACTTTCATCTGCTGCCTGTGAGATTATGGTTTTGATGTACCTTCATTCCAACACAGTATTGTTACTGTCCAGAATTTCTTGTAGTTTCTGTTGAATTCTTTGTTTGTATAGCCATTTTAAACTTTCATCATTGAGTAATCTGATTTTATAGTGGAGTATATTTTCTTTGTGTGCAGGGTTTATGGGTAAATGTAAACATTTTGGTGGAAATCTTAATTTAGCCAAAGTCAAAAAGTGATCTGAACCAATATCACTTCCACTGTAAACTCACTTCTAGGAATAGTTCTGATAGCTTCCTGTTTGCAGTGAAATAGTCTGTAACTGTTTTGGAATTGTGAGGTAACCATGTGTATGTATGTATGTATATATATTTTTGTGTATAGAATGAGTTCATTATTTGCATGTTGTTATGCATGTCAAAATCTCTTAGTTTCAGTCCATTGGCATTTGTTACTGGTTCTCCAAAACCTCCTACAATGGTAATGATTTCAGCATTTCTTATTCTAGCGTTCAGGTCTGTGAAGGGTAAGATGAAATCTTTTTTGTTAGTTTCATTTAATATTTCCTGTAATGGGTCATAAAAGTTTTTGTCTTCTTCAACTGTTCCTTCTTCTGGGGCATAGAGTCCAAAAAATAATAATTTCCCTCTTAATAATTGTGTTTTTGTTTCATTTGTAAATCCAAAACATTACACGCACTTGTGCTCGTGTACCTCTATTTACACCTCTGTATTTTACTATGTATTTATGTGTTTCCATTGCACCCTTAAGTTTCTTTTTTGATTCTGTAATTGCTGCTATTTTAATTTGTTTCTCATTTAAGACACTGTCCATTTCTACTCTGTGGGCTATTCCCCTTACATTATTTTGCTCTCTTCATTTTTGCTTAACCATTTTCTTGCCATAGTTCATAGTCGAGTTGGTCATCCTGTTGTCTTTATATTGAGGCTTGAAAGTAATACTTAATTCCCTAGGGTAGGTTACTAGCCTACCGCTGGGTAGTCCAGCGGTGGGATAGCCACCTTTTAGCCTCTGGACAGTAGAACCAATTTACAAGAAACTGAGAAGATACAAATCAAATTTGTGATGACATGTGAGAAGAATGAACATCAACAGGATGCCAAAACTAATGCTGAATTATAGATCAAATGGATGAAGACAAGTTGGAAGACCTTTGAAGAGACTATTAGATGATGCCGAAAGTGGTCTGTCAAAGTCTAACTTGTGACATTATTATTATTGTTGTTGTTGTTGTTGTTGTTGCTGCTGTTGTTGTTGTTGTTGTTATAGTTATACAATATGTATGTCTCCTGTCACAGGCATTTCTTCCTGGTACTTGAACCAGTGGTGATCCCCACCGCTCAGGCTTCAAGCTTCACATTGCAGTACTTTCCGTATTATGTGTGATGTTCCAAGTATAGCTGTCTTTTGTAGTGAATCTATCGAGTGTTTTCCTGG
>Ga0131853_10024814_pt1 | contig 10808 bp, 8 predicted proteins | sample TergutLab28metaG_FD_92764 | JGI IMG/M metagenome (GOLD analysis project Ga0131853, IMG submission 92764) | Labiotermes labralis P1 segment gut microbial communities from Petit-Saut dam, French Guiana - Lab288 P1 (version 2) (version 2) | ecosystem: Host-associated > Arthropoda: Insects >... | reverse complement strand
GGATGTCCTCGATTAAAATAATTTCCTGTAATATCCACGCTGCCTTTAGCGTTTTGCAGATGTGTGTGTCTTTTGTTATTGTGTGCGTGTGTATAAGTCAGAAGTCAACAAGGGGCATGTGATAATATTGTACTGTCCCTGTAATTATTAGGCACCTACATAAACAATAACAGCTACGAGCTGGTGCGAAGTAGTTAAACACTTGTGATGGGATATTAACTGTATATTGGTCTATAAACGGCAGAAATTCTTTGTCGCCCTAACAGTTCTGCTCGGCAATAAACTCCTCTGTTAGACGCTAAATAGAAAAATTTGCATGTTTATAGCTGCACACAAATATGGCATCCCAAAATATCACAGAACTCGAAAAACGAAGAGCACACCGACATAAAGCTCTGTTGAAATCTCATTGCTGCAAATAGGACTTTCGTAGAAGAATTTACGACGCGGACTTCAACCCTTGAGTGACTACGTGCTGAGGCTAGATGAATTTTTAAAATGTCACAATCAAAAAAGTTATTGACCTGTTTACTCAGACCACAGCAGAGCCTTTACTCTGACCGAGATACGTTGACTTTGTGGGCTGTAAAATTAAAAATACATGTTGCAAATTCGCCATGTCTGCCCACTGAAGTTCATGAAACTAAGAACGCTTCTTATTTTCTGTTTTAAAGATAACTTGGGAAAATTTTATTTAGAGTAATAATTCTGGCTCTTTGGCTCTCTCCTTCTTAATAATTAATTGCAACACGTTTTACATTTTTCTCCAGCACTGAGGTTTATTTAACGTTAAAGCGAATATTCACAGATGGGTGTTTAGATGTTTAAAGAATTTAATTACAAAATAAGAAAAGCATAAATCTAATGTGGTTCACAAAATATGCAATTTTTGAGAACCTGTGCGTAGATTGAGACACGTACCGCGAGCTCGCGGCATGTTGCATCAGCACTTGGGGTAATTTAAAAACGACACCCCCACTTCTCAGGGACATCCGTTTCGCAAATCATACACACAGATAGGGAAACGCTGTCTGCATATTCCGTGTGCGCCCACACGGCACATTCTGCACAATGGACCAATTCCTTATTTGTAGAGTACTTCATGTCACACCAGACACATCGTGTTGCCGTCCTCAACTGATGATCAGCCATTAAATTTAAAGTTCCTCTGACAAGTTTTTGGACCGCCATCCTTGTCCTTTGCGACTGTTATCCATACCGTTGCCTTTCTTGGAATTCGGTTTTACTGGTGTTTACTGTATCGTGTGCAGTTATCCATAAAACTGTAAGGCGATCGGAAAAATTGGTTTGGATGTAACGGGCGTGTTAGTTTCGTTTACAGCTTTGCTTGACATGCTGTTCATAAATGAAGCGATTTAGACGAGGGCCACACAGAAAACAATGCACAGTGTCCGTTGTGTTAGTTAAACGTTAATATAAATTGAAACATGAAGACGAGATTGATTAAATCTCCCCAATTTAATATTAAGAGAAAAACCTTCAGCGATTCTAGATATTAAAGAGTAAAAATGAGAGAAACGTTGGAGCGACTGTAAAAACCCTCCGCAAGGAAGCCTTTACCCCAAACAATGTGACTGTGTACAATCAAAGAAAACTTAGAAATTAAAAGAAAAATGCTGACCAAAATCGTGCAATCAAAATTTATTTTGATATTTCAAAGTATAAAGAGCTATAAAGAAAGTGGTGATTTGTGATTTATATGATACCTTCTTAGTAGCATCACGACGTCCCATCTAAAATAAACTTAACGTAATTCATTCCATACATTGTGATGAATACTGACTGTTAAATTCCTAAAACATATGTACATCATTTTGTTGACATATTCATAGTTAAATAATCTTTAATATGTCTTTGTTTACAAAACTCGTGGAACAGCTTGTATGGGCTGTATCAATGACTTTTAATGCCTTAAGTATTTTGTATGTGTTTGTTGGCATATACACCCAATCATAAGTCTAAAATAAAGTTCACTAAAATCATTTCGTAGGCCTCGTTGCATCATATTACTTTCAAACGTTCATTTGGGTGTTATTCTGGACATCGCTATCCAGTAACGACAGTACTGTTTGTATTGTAAACAGCCATATTAAGACAATGGAAATAATAATTAATTAGCGGGCCTCATGTTGTGCGGTAATGTCACTCTTTCGTTGATCACAGACTTGAACATGTTGAATATCATGGACGTGTACAGTCCTTCTGTTTGAACAACAATGAGAAGCGCGTAGTAGGTATATATTTTACATTTGCGGGCCCATGGGGGACGGAGACGTCGCTCGTTTGTGACTGAGGACCGATTCATCAAAGGGAGCCGCGCATCGTTTTCCGCGCAACCGGTATCAAAGGAGGCCCTTTCATTGGCTCGCTGTAATCTATTTTAGTGATTGGCGGAGTACTGTAACACCGTTCATGTCTGGAAAGATAACAGATAGTAAGTAAATATCATCTTTATACAGGAGGTCGGCAAAATTAAAAGCTGTCCGTTCGTGCCTCGAATTGTAGAAGCTTCAACGTACTCCACCTTGATTCGTACTGCGACATTAAAGAAATCGTTAAAAGACGGACACCGTCAGTAGCTCTCTCTGCTTAGGGAGCATTTGAACGAGTGTGTATGATCCTGCTGTACGAAATATGAGGTTATCACAGCAGTATTGATGAACATTCAGTTACATACACAGGCTACACAATTGTGGAGGCAACTATTTCCTCTTTCTTCACAGTAATAGAAGATGGGGTTTGGCAATTGATGTTGGTGTTGAGGAAGGGACTGGGAACTGTCCCCATTTCGTACTAAAATGATTAAGCAAACGTAATAACAGACTTCTTGATCTAACCTTGAGGAGGGGGGGGGGAATGCTCCTCCGATATGGGGGCCCCAATTTGCCGTTGTCGTATTCCAAAGGACTGAATATTAAATGTGTTGCAAATCAGCTGATAATATTCCAGACGTCAAAATAGAACAAGTACAAAATTTTAACCTTTCTGATTGTAGAATTTATGGGGGTTTTAAGTAGTTCAAAATGGAGTTTCAAGAATTTTAAAATTCTAAAATATGATCATTGCAGTGGTATTAAAATGGACGGCGAAGGAAACTTGCCGTGCGGTATTTTAGAATCTTGCGAAATCACTACAGTACCGTTCAGGATGAAAATGTCATCGATTTAGAATATTTCCAGATCGACTGTCTGGAACTAAAAAAATCTGGTCAAGAAATTTCGAACCAACTCTTTAAGTGTTTCTACTTTTCAAAATTTTGCGTGTCATTTCCGCCACAATAATGCAAACGACAAGCCTCCAAAAGGCACAATCAAAGAAGTACGAGCCCCTACAAAACGAGCATCTGGACTATCGTAACCTCCACTGTCACCCCCAAACAGTGATAAACAGAAATGCTGGCTCTACGTTTCTTGCAGCTCTAGGAAGACAGAAAGTAACTGAGTGCCGGTAATTTAGTGGTTGCATTTGATTACGTCACATCACATACCTCAAGGATGTTTCTACATTTGATTATACGAATTTCTGTCCTTTGATCGCGTAATCCTATCCTCGTCAGCGCTCGGACATGGACACTTGGATTAGCGGCGAAAAGAGAAACAGTATATTCGTCAGATAAAACAACGGCATTGTAAAGTCGGATATAGAAAGAAGGTAAAAGGCATAAAATATAAAACATTTTGATATGGTCACTTACTTACTCCATGCAGCAGAGTCCTTGTGAAGCTAACCGATTCTCAGTTAGTCAAGAAATTCCCCGCGTTTTATAGAACCCGCAGCCACAAGTGCCCGCCACCTGTCCCAATCCTGAGCCAGATCAATCCAGTCCATGCCCCCATCCCACTGTCTGAAGATCCATCTTAATATTATCCTCCAATCTACACTTGGGTCTTCTAAGTGGTCTCTTTCAATCAGATTTCCTCACCAAAATTCTGTGTGCGCCTCTCCTCTTCTCCATATGATCTACATGCCCCGCCCATCTCATTCTTCTCGATTTAAAACCGAAAAATTTTGGGAGAGGAGTACAGATCATTAAGCTCATAATATAGTTTTCTCCACTCCCCTGTTACCTCCCTCTAAGGCCCAAATATTCTCCTCAACACCCTATTCTCAAACACCCTCAGCCTACGTTCACTCCCTCAAGGTGAAAGACGTGTTTCATACTCCTACACAACAATAGGCAAAATTATAAGTTTTGTGTATCTTCATCTCTATATTTTTGGATAATAAAATGGAAGACAGAAAAATCTGCTGCGAATGATAGCAAGCATCCCTGACTTCAAACTGCTCTTAATTTCTTCCTGACTACAACTGTGATCCGATAATTTGTTCCCAAATAACTGAAATGTTCCACACATTCAAATGCACTATCATCAATCTTTATTTTGTAACTTCGTCCTGTATCTCCAGACGTGACAATGTGCTTAGTTTTATCAGCATGCACCTCCAGTCCACCCTCCTTACCAGCAGCCATATGCATAAACCAAAAACTCAAGTGTACCATTTAATTTCAAGGTATTCCGGTTGACCTGAACCCTCCAAATGGCCTACTCTAAAGCAAGGTAGAAAAGCAATGGCGATAAAGCATTTCCTTCTTTCAAATAATTCCTAACAGGAAACATGTCAGACAAATTTTGCCTACCCAGACTGATTTCATTCACACATTTTTATTCGACTTACCAGTTTCATAGCGATACCAAATTCAGTGAGAATATCAAACAAGACCCCCATCCTAACTGAATCAAAGGTTTTCTTGAAGTCTATAAATAGCAGAAGCACTGCTTCATTGTATTCCCTTTTTTATTCTTGAGTACTTAACGAATGCATAATTTATGATCAGCAGTTGACTTGTTGCGTCGAAATCCACACTGATGATCCCCGATAGATACGATTATAGATAGTAAATATAACTACTTCATTGTGTGTAACACTTGTGGTAACCATCTTACGATACTGACGTTATCCTCAACGATTGCTACTAAGCCGAAACATGTAAAATTGCATACAAGCATTTCATTAAACTTGTACGTTGTTCGTAGGCTAGGTTTAAGCGTGCTGATATGGAATACTGCAGGTTTCTCTGAAGTGTCGGTACACATCTACAACATTACACTACGTCACAGCTCGGAATACAGTAATCCTCCCCCTTAGTATTTGCGGTTCCATCACTGTTAGTCCAACAGATCTAATGAATCCTAGCAAAGCTCTTGTTCCCTGTTTTGATTATTGGTGTGGGTAGATGAAGGATAAATGTCTTCAGCTCGCTGGGATCGTGTGAACTAGGCTTTGTATCGATGTTCAACTCGGGCGTACTCATTTTTCGTGAGTTTTGTACATAACACGGCACACCACCAGCAGATAACATCACAAAGCTACAATGTGTACGTTGTTTCTTGTTTTCATTCCATTTTATAGATGTCCCTGCGTTACTGTTTATTGATTTCAGTTGTAAACCAAGTGCCAACATGTAAAAGACATCATGCCATTGAATTGATGTGTAATATACAAACATAAAAAGAGGAAACAAAACGATGAAAGAAAAACGTTTCCCTGACTTTTTGTACGTTAGGGTGCCGTTCTTTGTTTTCCGACGCAACGTGTAGTAATATTGGACAACAGATATTACAATAGACAGTTCAGTACTAACTGTTTTTCCCCGTGTAGGAGTGGTGTCGATGATTGATAGGCACACAGTACTCACTTTCATTAATGGTTTACGCATACTGAACACCCTGTTTTCTGGTGTTGTGAAGGAGATAAGACACGAACCTAATCCTAGTGCGACCTAAGCCGTTAGGCCACAATATGTATATGGAGATAGAAATGCGTGTACAGTGTACTCAACATTCAGGCTACTTTACAAAAATTTAGGCTTATATATATGCATGTTACGGCAGTAGCAAAGGCAATGAAGTTACGTGATTTCTCGGGACCGATGGAATAAGGTCAGGGTTCACTTGGAATAATTTGTGGCCCTCTGGTTTCAGCGGCCCACTTGTTAGGAACAACTAGTCTGAGACTCTTATGATGGCCGTCCATAAACATTTACTAGGTCGTACATAGCGTAGTACTTAGAAAGTAATATTGCCAAAACTTACTTGCTTACTCGAAGGAAGTACTCTGCTCAGTGGAGTGAGTACTGAATTTAGTCACGAATAGTATTCCGACTATAATAAAACACCGACTCTTATTGAATTGTGACCTATCCCACATAAAAACCAGCTATGGATTTGGCGCACTGCGCTGCTGTGCAGGTGAGGATCAAAACTAATTCGGACCCACTCACCCGTAAGCGGCTAGCGTAGGGTCGTACGCGTAATAGCCGGTTGTGGGTTGCAGACCTGCACTTGTCCACGCCGACATGTCTGCCGAGGAACTGCCGTCTTTCAGCGCATATGGGTTACTCTGCAAGCAGAAAAAAACAAATCAGATCACCCTGTATATGTATCCAAAATAAACTCAGAAGCAGTTTGCAATGTCTCAAATCAATAAGACATCACTTGCTTGTATAGAACTCACAAAAAAGGGGTTTCACCGGACTTAGTTGATGTATATTAATCCTGTTTGCTTCTTCCCAATCAATTTGTTTAAACATTCCCATCTACATATTGAACGGTCGGGTAGCGTAGTCGGTATAGTACTCGCTACGGGCTGAACGGTCCGGGGATCGAATCCCGGTGGGGGGAGAGATTTTCTGCGCCCGTCCAGACCGGGCCTTGGGTCCACCCAGCCTCCTTTATAATGGGTACCGACTCTCTTTCCAAGGGGTAAAGCGGCCGGGGCGTGGTGTTGGCCTCCCACTTCATCTAGGCCGAAGTTAAAAAAAGAACAGAGATATATCTCTACTCCCCCTCCGGGTCTTCCTGGTCTGTTCTAGGGTGAACTTTACCCTTACCTACATACTAAGTTTACTATGTGAGTTCCTTGCCTAAGAATGTTGCTTCATCACAATTCTACCTGCCTTACACGTCTCAGAGGGGCGTACGCACTCCGTTTAACTATTCTCAAAATGCTCGGTTTCTTTCATTCTTCTTTTCCTTCTTCTGTAGTCACCAAAGGAAGATGGGGGTTGGAGTTATGGTACAGAGCACTTATGTGAAATTAACGATTTCCAAATCGGCTGGAAGTCTTTTTTTTCTCAATTGCGAAGGTATTCCTGTCCTAAAGCTTGGTATGGACATCACCGCAATGACGTTATCCGTCTTGCGTACGCTATTTTTCTTACCAAAAATCATAATTACGTAAATGTCTGATGTGGAAGCTGCATCAGGACATTTTAAGAAGAGGGTAAACATGTGTGCCAAAGAATAAGCAAATTTTTAAAATCTATTTTTGGTAAAATATTCTGAATAAGGGCAGCTCTTGTGATGACGCTTTATTAACTTATGGGTTTGTGTATAAATTAATGAACTGTTTCAGCCAGGACGTCGCATTTGTAATTGATAATTTACCGAAATTCTGCAGGGTAAATAATAAACATACATTTTGTAGAACTGAGAAAATGTGTTAAATTATTCCTGACGTTTTTCAGGCTGTTGAAATCAGTAACAGTGTACAACCGGGAAACGTGTCAAAAACGTGTATAATAAACACTGGTAAATTCTACATTTTAGTTGGGAGGGTCATTGAGAATACTAAAATTAATGCTGGTTTACGTTTTGCCTATCTCGCCGCGGACAGGCTATATCTTCGTTACAATGACCAATCACAGAAGGTTGTTTCGGGAAGTATAACGCTGCATATCCTCCAAAATAGTGCGAAAAATACATTCTCTGTGAGAAAATTCTGAATTTCTGTTAGACATGGTGGTGTATATTGAACACTCCGGCAGCAAGGGTGAAAGGGAAGCAGGGACATCTCATGAAATGTGAAGTATTCGTCCCTTTTTCTGGTTCTAATAACCGCCAAATTACGGAATGAGGAGACACAAGACAAAGGACAGACGCACATATTTTACGAGTAACTGACCATAAATCTAATGCGAATGGCTGAAAAACGGGTACAGCTGTGGGAGATGAAGCCACAAGTTGCAGACGACGCAGGCGACCATTACGACCACGGTACTTGTTTCGTTATGTCCACATTCTTACGATACTAGCGTCCAAATGTAGTAATGTAACACCTACAGTGATGGCAACAACAACTGTACCTTAGACTGAACCTTCATTGTTGCTACATATACACCACTAACAATACCTTCTACAAACTAAGACAGCATGAACCAACAACCCAAAGATGGAAGATCTATAGGATAAATATATATTTATATTCATGTTTTACTAAGCAATATTAAGCAGCAGATTAATTTACCATCCGGCTCTGAAGTGTTTAACAAGAAACAGAAAAACAACAGCAGCAGCTTTGTTTGACGTGCATTCAAAATCGTGTCGTGCGGATTTGCAGGCCTCTTCTCACAGGTTATGCACTTTTAATCTACTTTAAACTGGATTTTGTGTTATCACTCCGACGATGCAACTGATGAATGAGTAGTTTTCACGCTCTGGCTGCTTTATTAAACTGATAACAAAGCACTTAAGGCACACATTTTCGGTAAAATATGTATCTTTGTCTTCTAACATTACTGTCTATGTTAATCCGATTTTTTTCTCCCATGTGTATGTGACATAAGATGAAGAATATCAATGGGAGAACCTCAAAATCCAATGCCACAAGATTGGATTCTCAGTACAGCAAGAAGGGAAACTGTAAAAGAAGGTAACTCTAGCCAATATCCAGCCATCTAGAAACCCACTCCATTAGCATTCTTGTCAGCCATTTCCCTATCCTTAAAAGAGAGGAAAACATCGAAACTTCAGTGAAACTTGAGAAAGATAGTTTTTAAGGGAAACACACTAGGAAAGATGTGATGTAGTCAGTAGGGAGTGAATTTCATCCCTTCGTTTCTGAAATAAGTTGTGACACCGTTTCCACCCCCTTGTGTTACAACCACTCCAATGCCTCTTTTTATAGCTTCTTATTCTTCCATTCTGCTCACAACACGCTATTTCAGGGATCCACAAAATTCTCCCAACCACTTCTGGTGACGTAAGTACCACAACAAGTAGCAGCAGGTGGCAGTACTTAAATCTGGACTCTCTTTTAAGCTCCTTCACTCTGAATGTGTATAGTGCTGAAGAATCAATACTACCATGTCGTTCGGTAAGTATTTTTTGACGTTTCGAAGGAGCTATCTTGCCTCTGTGCATAGAAGTGCTGTGCCCTGAAGATGGAAGCATAAAGCTACTCCGAAACTTTGAAAACTACTTACCAATCGACATGGTATCATATCTCAGAAAACTCGCCTTCAAGGGAACACCTACGAGATTCTCAAAATTCGCGTTTATAGTATCAAAGCCTACTTATGGTTATCATCAGATAGGACAATCAATACAGTAGACCAGCTGAAGCATTCAGATCTACTGGTGCGCTTCAGGCAGACTGTTTAGGACGTGAACAAACTAAATAGCTTGGATTTCACAAACATTATCCCTTTTTTTTTTTTTTACGTATGTAACACAAAGTTTGTCGTTTCGGTCAGCACAATAGCAGTAAATGTATGTCACTCATGACACATCACCATTAGTCATTTGTTCTCCTGAGACGCTAGGATTTCACCTAGTGTCCCCAATTTCAATAATGATTGAAACAAATTATCACATAGCGCTCAGTGATGCCATTGAAATATATTCTGAGTCTTTTCCTTCACTAAGTAAAATTAAAACACAATGGCGAGGTAGTGTTTGTCCGTCCGCAAGTATCACCACAGATACCACAAGCACACTTCACGTTAGGGCCCACAGTAAATACTGTTGACGAATCTTATTTTTATTGGACCGTGCCTCATCTTGATAGTTGAATAAAGAGAGACCAACTTGATGTCACTTGCTTTATTATTTCACTATTTACTGCTCAACATGTTTCGGATGTTAATACAGCCATCCTCAGGAGCTTGCGACTTATTTGTTGAGTTATTTCATGGTGCTAGTGCTTCAGCCTGCATACGGATACCACACCACCCCAGCCAAATCACAATGTAACACCAACACACATCGTACCAGAGCAATACAACCCGTGAAATAACTCAACAAATAAGTCGAAAGCTCCTGAGGATGGATGTATTAACACCCGAAACATGTTGAGCATTAAATAACGAAATAATAAAGCAAGTGACATCAAGTTGGCCTCTCTTTTTTCAATTACTGTTGACGAACTTTACCTTTCTTTCGTATTAGCAGACCTGCAATACGTGTCCTAGCCCCGCGTGATGCTCAACCAAAGTGTCGTAATTTACGGCATGACAGAAGACTGTGCACACTGCGAAAATAAAAAGTCCATACCGTATAATGTACCCCTGTATTATTACTGATAGCACTACATTATTAACATCTGCCAACATCATGTAAACTACTCTCCGCGTCAAATCCCGTAGTCTGTCTTACGTCAGGTCCTCAGCCTAATCTCAAAACCAGTTCTCAACGGTGTGCGAACTGGGGCTTCCTCTTTCATTTTCCAGGATCATCTCGTTTCCTTACGGTCATCCAGTAGCTGCTTACGTCTTCTCCCTTGCCTTTCTGTCACTTCTATCCTTCCATATATCTTGCATTCAATAACGTGTTTTATAAGGAAGTTGCAAAGCCAAATATGACCAATTAGTTAACCTTCCTTCCTTTTTACTTACTTACTCCATGGTGCAGAGTCCTTCTTGAGAAGCTAACTGGTTTGCAGCTAGTCAAGAAATTCCCCGCATTTCACGGAACCCGAAGGTTCATTACCGCACTCACAAGCGTCCG
>Ga0131853_10024813_pt1 | contig 10808 bp, 11 predicted proteins | sample TergutLab28metaG_FD_92764 | JGI IMG/M metagenome (GOLD analysis project Ga0131853, IMG submission 92764) | Labiotermes labralis P1 segment gut microbial communities from Petit-Saut dam, French Guiana - Lab288 P1 (version 2) (version 2) | ecosystem: Host-associated > Arthropoda: Insects >... | reverse complement strand
CATTTTTAACTAAATATTGCCGCGGGGTGGAGCAGTCCGGAAGCTCGTCGGGCTCATAACCCGAAGGTCGCAGGTTCAAATCCTGCCCCCGCAATAGCGTAAAAGCCCGAAGTTACAATGTTTCGGGCTTTTACTATTTCTCATATAATTGTGCATTACAGTCGCCTTGTGCATTATCAGGGCATAAAATAATAAGCTATAGTGTGATTTCATAGCATATTATCGAACAATATTTGGTCATTATGGGTCGGGTGATATTATGTCACCAAACTTATTTTGTGCATTAATTCTTGCTGTTTGTGCATTATTATTATCGCATATCTATCACTTGTCCAGTTTCACAGGATTCAACATATCGGACAACACCTCTGCCGCCTTTGCATCGGCAGATTGTAGCTGATGGCTATAAATGTTCATTGTCGTGCTTACTTGTGCATGACCAAGACGGCTGGCAACTGTCCTTGGCGACATTCCTCCGGCAATCAGAAGTGTAGCTGATGTGTGACGAAGAGAATGAAACGAAATCCCTTTTGGTAAACTTAGCTTCTTGGCGAGTTTTGAAAAGAAGTCAGTCAAAGTATCTGGGTGCATGGGCTTTCCGTCTTGCTGGGTTAATATGTAGTCATTATCCTCCCAAGCTGTACCGTGAGCTGTGCGTTGCTCGTCTTGCCACGCTCTATGTTCTTTCAATAGATGGAATATCTCGCTCGGCAATTTCATTGAACGCAAAGAGGATTTAGTTTTTGGCTCCTTTTCGTATAGACCTATGCTTGCCAAATATTGCAGAGTGCGCTTGACGGAGATAATCCTGCCCTCGAAATCAATATCCTGCCATTTAAGGCCGCACAATTCCCCACGCCTCAAACCGCTATATATAGCTAAGATTAGGGCTGTTTTGTACTTTTGTTCTTCTTGTTCCAAGGCTGTGATAACCATTTTCGCCTGCTCTTCATCAAGATACAATATCTCAGCTTGTTTCACCTTTGGTGGTGTGGCTCTCGTAGCAGGATTTTCATAGATAATCTGCCATTGAACAGCAGTATTTAACACTTTTGATATGAAGCGATGATGCTCTTGGATAGTTTTGGGCGAGAGAAAGCCGCCGGTGCGTTTGTTCATACCGGGCTCGGCAAGATTGGAATAAAAATCGTTAAGATGGTGTGGTCTGATGTCTTCTAGCTTTATATTGCCGATAGCTTGATTACATCTAGCAGCAAATTCTTTATAGCGTTGCAAAGTTTTCAGCTGCAAATTCTTCTCACCATAGTCCTTAAACCATTTCTCACAAAACTCCACAAATCGAATATTGCCGTCCAGCACCCTGCCCAATTTCGCTTGCCGTTCAAAGTCAAGAACAAATTCATCTAATGCCTTCTTTTCTTGCTTTGCAGTCAGCCCCTCTGGTGGTCTAAAAGTTTTGTTCTTAAAAATCTGTTTGCCGTTAATGTCATAGCCACATGAAACACGGACTGTGTATGACTTTCCTCTTTTTACAATATGAGCCATCTAATCCCTCCTCTTTTGATTACCCATCTTCTGCCTTCTAGTTCTGCCTTCTTCTACAACTCGTATGGTATTTTTCCATAAAATATCATCATACAATTTTTGCGCTCTCTTTAATTCAATAATAAAGTCTGCTTGAAGCACTCTTTCTGCGACTTCATGTAAGCTATCAGCCCCCTGTGCACCTTCCAAATTGTTCACTTGTTCTTCCAATCCTGAATCAATATTGACAAGATTGCTTACTATGCTGTAGAATAATTTCTTTTTATCAGCCGCTGATTTGTCAATTAATGCATCATATTTGTATCTTAACATGGAATATAAATTGTCCAGTATTCTGAAATTCTCTCTATTTCCATCCAGAGATTCATCCTCTGCATATGGCTCTTCGTTAGAAAGAAGATAGTCCAATTCCTCATTGCCATAGTGTACATTCTGGTGAATGAGGAAATTAACAGCCTTTTCAGAAAGCCCTATTGTATCACATACTGCTTTTATATCGTAGTCATATGAAGGCGTACTAGATAGCCCAAGCATATAGTCACTTGAAACACCAAAGTATTGGCATATCCTATATAGCTTATCAGAGTTGGGTAAGCTCGTACCATCCATATATTGTGATATAGCCTGCCTAGAAGTTTCTGTTTTCTCGGCTAGTTCATGCTGCCTTACTCGTCCTTCGTCCATAAGTTTTCGCAGTCTTGTTGAGAAGAATCCGTCATATCCGTTTAGTTCCTGCTTTTCTTTCATGATATCATACCTCCCTGCATTAATCTGCCATGCCAATTAACCGTGCAAGCCTACTGTGTTAATGTGCCAACCTCTGCATTAATCAACCATGTTAATCCACGGCGTAAGCCTACCGCATCAATCGAATGCGTTAATCAAATTTGCACATTTGCACTTAGCAACTGTAATCCGTTAAATAAATTTGCACATTCACTTTTTAGCAATTTTCTATTGACAGCAAATATTATATACTGTAAAATGACAATGCAAGTTAATTTACAATATGCACTTTGACAATATCATAGCAAACATTCGGCAATATGTCAAGGGGCAGTCTGTAGAATTTCGGATAATGGAAATTAAACGAGAAAACAGGCGGTAAAAAGAGTGGTTAGAAAAAACAAAAAAGAGGGAATCACGAAAGGAGATGTTAAATGAACAGAACAGATTTACCCATGATGTTAAACATCAAGGACACAGCAGAAATGGCAGGGTTAGCGGTACATCATGTAAGGCAACTTGTGAAGCAGGGCAAGGTTGCTTATATTACATCCGGCAGGAAAGTGTTGGTTAATTTCGATAGTATGGTGGATTATCTTCATGCAGGGGATAGTGTCAGCATCCAATCCCGGCAAGAACCTCAACGGCACTTGCAGGAAAATGTGGTCGGGAAGGTTAGGAGGCTGGGATAATAGTAGCATGACCAGAAAATAAAACAGCCACAAACTTGACAAAGTCTGTGGCATAACTGTTACAAAAGAGAAATTGCTTCACACCCCCTACCTAACAATTTGTTAGGTAGGGGGTGTGCTTCATGCCCATGGTTTTGTTGGGCTTGAAACTTCAAGAACATCCCAAGTATTGTTATAAAACACTTTTAGCAAGCCAAAGTAGCTCACTTTCTGTTTTGGGGCTTGGCATTTTAGCAAAATAGCACCTACGAACTTGCATAAATACGTTGTCAATTTTCACGAATTAGGGGGGCGTTACGTTTCGTGCCGTAGGGGGGTTGCTTCATGCTCAGAATTTTGAGCTATGGCTTCAAGATTACCTAAGATATTGCCACAAAACAGCTTAAACAAGCCTATCCTAGCCCACTCCCCGTTTCGGGGAGTGGGCTAGGATAGCATAAAATAATGTTGCTACTTGTTAGAGATGCTGCATAAGTCGCAATTATCATAACCCCACCAATTCATAGAAGCTCTGATAAACAAAACGCATCTTATCAACGACCTTTTCTATGTGAAAATGACCACAAAACCATTTGGAATATGTCAGTTTATCCTCGATAGAATCCAGCCACTCTTCTGTACTTTTATCCACCATGCGCTGGTCTATGCCTCCCAAAAAGGCTTCATATGGCATATATTTCATGGGGCAAGTGTGAGAAAATACAATGTCAACATTCCAATTCTCGACTTCGAGGCGATTTTCTACCAGCCTTTTTGTTTGGGCGGATGGCTGCTCATCTGACCACCATGGCCAGTTATTTTGGATACGCACAAATTTATCAACGCTATAAGCACCACCAATTACTAAGCATCGCTTTCCATTGAAGTCATAAACCTCCCCATCTTTTGTAAAAATCAGATTTGGAAAATCTGATTCCATATAAGCTAAACCGCTGAATTGCTCCACCTCTTCGTATGTGCCAATGTTTTCAGGGCGATTCTCATGATTACCATGTATGCAAAACAATGTAATTGGCAGCTTGGATAACTTTTCTTTTAGTCGCAAGTCTTGTGGATTTCCGAAATAATTAATACCAGCATCTCCAAGGATTATAAGAATATCAGATGTTGTTGTGTCATTTTTAGCACAGAATTTCTCTATATAAGTGAATTTTCTGTGGTTGTCAGATGTAATGAAAACCATATCTTATACATCTTTTGCAGATTTGCTTTACTATTATTATAGCATATTTTGGCGGAAAACACCAACTTTCCAAGAGCGAAAATCGCTGTAAAATCAGCTTTAAATGATTGTAATTGTACAGGCAAGCAGTGCATGTGGACACCCACGGTGTCACATGCTGCTTGTTGGGGGCACCCCAAACCCCGGAAATTTTGGACGAGCCAAAATTTCAAAGCAAGCATTGCTTGCTGCTGCGCCCTTCGGGCTTGGAGGAACGGATTTCAAAATAAAACACAAAGCACTTGAAAAATTTTCTGGAACAAGATACAATAAATGTAGAGAAGAATAAATCCATGATGGAAGATGATATTCTAATCCAGTTAGTCAAGTTCAGTAGAAGCGGAGGTAAAATGGCACATAAAGATTCGCTAGAGAAATTAGATAGGCTGACAAAAGCAGCGTCTACTAATGAGCGTTTACATAGGATTGTTGAGCGAGCTACGCTACTTGCCGTTCACGGCGATATAAGCAATTCATCTTATATTCAAAAGGCATTAGCTCATACTTGGAAGGCAGATGTTTTAGATGTTAATCAGATATTAGCAATTGATGCCTATGCTCTATCACACGCTCAACAGATTGTAAAATTAGATGTACAAAGGATTTATGCAATCTCACAACCATTGATTTCTTCGCAGCAGATTGCGAGTTTTCTTGAGAATCTGAACAGGGTGGCAACTTTGTTTGCGCAAGCAGCAATCCCTGTGTTGCAGGACATAAATAGATTGGTAATACTTGTCGCCCCTGTTATTCAAAATTTTGCTATTGCTTGGAGTGGTTTTAAGGCGTCTATATTGGAGCAGATGTTGGCATCCATTGAGAGCTCAATATCTAAGGATGCAATTGATAGCCTTGACGTAGAAGTGTCCGAGTTGTCAACAGAAGACAAGTCAGAAATTGTGGAAATGACGGAACTGATTGTTACACAGCCCAAGAATTGGCAGAACGTTATGATGGAGCGTATCAAAAAATGGAGTGTCGATAACCCTTTCTTGGTGTGGGTATTTCATAAGTTAATCATCTTAATTCCGATTGTGATGTCAACGTTAGCACTTTATGTTACCAATCGCGATACTCCAATTCGCGAGAACCCTGATAGTAATGCACAAATAGTCACAACTGTCATCGAAAAACAAGTTGTGAACATTGTTAACGAAGTGCCTTATTGGTTTGAAGTAGAATTTCGCAACCCAAATACTGGAAGTATATATAATGGATGGATGTCAAAGCGTTCAATTGAGCAGTACGAGCCATCCATACAAATACGTGAAGAGTCGGAAGAGGAAACTGAAAATGAAGCGGGTTCAATAGAACGACACGAAGAATAGCTCAAGGCTAAGATTCTCTGAAATTTTGAATGAGGTGACTCCATGCTACTATCATGGCAAGAAATCCAACAAAACGCCACAAAGTTCTCCAAACGCTGGGAGACTGCCCGGCGCGAGAAGGCAGATGAGCAGCCTTTTATTATTGAACTTCTTGGTGTGTTTGGCGTTGAAGACCCTGTAAAAGTAGGCGAACGCCAGAAAGATGTCAAAGTTAAGGGCGAGAGCACCAAATGGATTGATTATTTCTGGAAAAACAAAATCGCCGTTGAGATGAAATCCAAGGGCGAAGACCTTGAAAAAGCATATTGGCAACTAAAAGAGCGGTATATGGATAAAATAGACCCTGAAGAAGTGCCAAATCTCTGGCTGGTATGCGATTTTGAGAACTTCCACCTCTTTCGCATGTCCACAAAGGAAGTAACGCGCTTTAAGCTAAAAGACTTGCGCAAACACATCAAGAAATTTGCCGATATCGCAGGCTATGAAACCGAGCGCATACAAGAAGATAAAATTGAAGTAAACGTAAAAGCTGCCGAAAAGATGGCGAAGCTCCATGACGGCCTAAAAGCCTTTGGTTTTGATGGTCACAATCTGGAGCTATATTTGGTGCGCCTGCTGTTTTGCATGTTTGCAGACGACACAGGCATATTTAAGGGCAGCTTTTTCCGATATATAGATGAATCCAAAGAAGACGGCAGCGACCTATCATTCCGTATTTTCAATCTTTTCGACATGTTAAACACGGACGAAGACACAAGAAGGAAACGCCGGCACCTCACAGACCTATACAACCAATTCCGCTATATAAACGGCGACCTATTCAAAGAACCCTTGCCGCCCGCCGACTTTAACGCCAAGATGCGTGGCATACTTTTGGACTGCATTAACTTCAACTGGGAGAAAATCAGCCCTGCTATCTTTGGCGCGATGTTTCAAGGCGTAATGGATGCAAAGCAGCGCAGGGAGTTTGGCGTACATTACACCAGCGAAGAAAACATATTAAAGCTGATAAATCCTCTGTTTATGGACGAGCTATGGGCAGAGTTTGATAAAGTAAAGACCAATGAGAAAGCCCTTGATGCCTTCCACAACAAAATTGCTAGGCTTAAATTCCTTGACCCTGCCTGTGGTTGCGGCAATTTCCTGATAATTACATATCGTGAGCTTCGCACGCTGGAGCTTGAAGTTTTGAAGATGAAATTTGGCGTTACTGACCAGCGAAGCATGATACAGGTGCAGCTTGCTAATGAGATGCGCGTAAGCGTTGAGCAATTTTATGGCATAGAAGTTGAAAACTTCCCTTGCCAGATAGCTCAAGTGGGCATGTGGCTTATCGACCACCAGATGAATATGCGTGTTAGTGATGAGTTTGGGGAGTATTATGCTAGATTGCCGCTTTCGCAGTCTGCTACTATTGTTAATGCTAATGCGCTTCGGATTGATTGGGAGAGTGTGGTATCTAAATATGAATTGAGCTACATCTTAGGAAATCCTCCGTTTGTGGGCTACAAGTATCAGACTGATGAGCAAAGAGTTGATATGCAAGCAGTTTACCTAGATTCAAATGGCAAACCCCTCAAAACTGCTGGCAAAATAGATTATGTAGCCGCATGGTACTATAAGGCGGCAAAATATTTACAGAACACACATATTCGTGCTGCTCTCGTATCCACCAACTCTATCACTCAAGGCGAGCAAGTGACCTCGGCATGGAAACCCCTTTTTGACATGTTTGGAATACACATTGATTTTGCCTATCGTACATTCAAATGGCAAAATGAAGCCAAAGGCAAAGCGGCTGTGCATTGCATTATTGTGGGATTTAGCGTAAAAAGCGGTGTGGAAAAAGTGATTTATGACGGCGAAGAGAAAATCGTTGCCAGCAATATAAGCCCTTACCTTATTGATGCTCCAAATGTTTTTATTGAGAATCGAAAGAAGCCCTTGCATGACGTGCCAGAGCTAACGGATGGAAATAGACCGACAGATGGTGGTAATTTGATAATTGAGGGCAAAGATTATGATGACTTCATTGCAAGTGAGCCTAGTGCCATCCCATACATCAAAAGATACATGATGGCAAGGGAATTTCTTCACAATGAAGATAGATACTGCTTATGGCTTGTTGGCTGCCCACCAAATGAGCTAAAGAAGATGCCGAATGTGATGAAGCGCATTGATATGGTGCGACAATTTAGGCAGGCAAGCACTAAAAAGGCTACCCAAAATTTTGCGGAAACTCCCACCGTGTTTCAAGAGATTCGTCATCCGAGTTCAGATTATGCAGTTATTCCCTTTACGTCCTCAGAACGGAGAAAGTACATACCTATTGGCTTTTTGACGAGCGATACAGTTGCTGGGGCAGGAGGTTTGTTTATAGTGCATGATGCCACATTGTATCATTTTGGCATTTTGACCTCGAATGTTCATATGGCATGGACAAGAGCAGTCTGTGGACGGCTGAAAAGTGATTATCGCTACTCAAGTACACTTGTTTATAACAACTTCCCATGGCCTCAAGCAGACGAAAAGCAACAAGCAGAAATAGAAAAACTAGCCCAAGCCGTGCTGTATGCAAGAGCAAACTATCCAGACAGCTCCCTAGCCGACCTATACGACCCCCTAACCATGCCGCCAGACCTACTAAAAGCCCACCAAAACCTAGACCGCGCTGTGATGAAGCTATACGGCTTCCCCATCAAGAATTTTACCGAAGCGGATTGTGTGGCGGCGTTGATGGAGTTATATCAGAAATTGACAGAAATCAACAGTAAGGGAGAGATGGAATGAAAAAAGAGTACGTGAAACGTAGGGCAATAGTCGTCATTGAGGTGCTATTAGCTATTGGCTTGTTGGCGTTTTTGTCTCAATACTTACGACCAATAGAAGATAGCTGGGGTTTAATCGAGCGTCTTGTATTCTGTTATATCGGATATCAAGTTGTTGTGTTTCTCGTAAATAAAATTCGCACAGAAGTCAGGAAGGATTCACTACTTGCTTATATAAATTTGCTGAAACTAGCTGAACTCTACTTTGAGCAAGATTTAAGAATGATGAAGCCGCTTCTTGAATTACAAATATCATCATTAGCGAAAGAGCCTGCAATGCTGAAGCGTTATAAAAATACATTGAGAGTAGTGGGCACTTTACTGGACGTAGACGGCTTTCCTGATGAGGCTAAAGTCTTACTAAAAACTGGGATTATATATGCAGAGCATGAGTTGAGTGAAATGGGTCTGATTTGGAATTATACTCTTTTGTTGAACTGGATGATGCACAGAGCAGTAGAGAAGAATAGTGTAGACTCAGCCAAAGCGTACGAAATAAGCAGAGATATGTTCAAAAAAGGTTCATAAAGTAATCCCCGCAAAGTGCAGGGAGTTGATGTTTTTACAGAAAAATGCTATAATACATAACACAGCCACAATAGAGATGTCAAAGGTCGGTGAAGCAGGTGCGAATAAACTATACAAAGCAAGCCCTAAAATACCTATCCAAGCTGGATAGGCCCACAATACAAAGAATCAAGAATGCCATTGTGCAATTATCGCACGAGCCGCCGGAGGGTGACATAAAACCCTTGAAAGGTCAAGAAAACATTTATAGGGCAAGGATGGGTGATTACAGGATACTTTTTGAGATTGATGCTGATACTGGCATGATAATGATTAGGAAAATAGCCCCTCGTGGGGAAGCATACAAATAGGAGGTAGAGTTTATGTCCGTTATAAGAGCAGAACTTATAGACTATATCAACAAGTTGCCAGATTATAAATTGTTTGCCTTAAAGCCAATGCTTGAAATGATTTCTACAGATGAAGTAACGATAATTGAGAAAATTAGCTTTGATGAACTGGATGAAGATGAGAAGCAGGCCATATTACAAGGCAGAGTGGATTTTGAGAGCGGCAAAGTGTTTGCGCATGATGAAATAGATTGGGATAATTTGGATAAGATAGTTTTTGAGTGATAGGTGGGTTATTTTGCTAAGATTTGTGCGTGAATAAGCCGCCTTAAAATAGGCGGCGTTGGCTCTACATTTTCATAACACCTTTGATGCTCTTTTGCATTTGCTTAGTTAGGTGTTTTTCAAGGTGAGGGTCGTGGTTAAGGTCAAGGTTTGCCACTTCAGTACCTATATTGTCTGTCGCAGGAATATCAAGTGGTGTGATGGTGTCACGGCTGGAATTACTCTTTTTAGACATAATAAAACCTCCTTCGACATTTATCTTAGCCAAAATTGCGTTTTCTATGTAGCTTTCAAATAGAGACTTTTTACAAAGTGGGTTAATAGTTATGGAGGTTATGGCGATGAATAATCAGGGGATTGATTTCGATAATGAAGATTTAGTCACAAGCATAAGCATCGATGAGGGGGATTACGCAGAGGAAAGAGAAGAGTTATTGAAAGGTTACACTATGGAGAAGGTTCTTGAGAAATTAAAGGAAATGAAGATTCGTAGAAAAAATGGTGTTGACGTGAAGAAGTAGAGTGAGAATTTTTGTGCATTATTTGTGCATTACTGAGACAAAAAATCGCTGAAAATTATAGAATAGCATGAAATACTATCAGATGAAAACTGGATAAAATCAATCTTGGTGGAGTATGGCTGAAAAATACAAAACTAATTAAAACGCACTCATAACCCGAAGGTCGCAGGTTCAAATCCTGCCCCCGCAAGTTCTGAATCCCTTGAATCATCACGGTTTGAGGGATTCTATTTTTTATCGACCAGTCAAATTTGCTTTGTATCTAACACAACATCTAACAAAAAATCACTACATGGCTACAGCACTACATTAAGCCTTCCTCATTTAACGCACCTGACAGTCCTTGAATCATATTCTTTTTATTACGAGGATCAATGTGGCTATATAGATTTGCTGTAGTCTGGTAGTTAGAATGTCCTAGCCATTCTTGAATTTCCTTCATGGAATATCCAAGGGCAAGCAGAAGAGAGGCGCAGCTATGTCTCAAATCGTGACACCGAATATGCTTCAATTCATGCTTCCTCAATAACTTTGTGAAGGCATCGCTCACATGGTCTGGATTGAGTAAAATACCCATGTTATTCACACATACATAATCCTCGTGTTCTAAGCTATAGCTATCACCACAGACAGCTCTATTGGCTTCCTGTTGCTTTCTAACTGCTATCAGAAATTCAAGCAGTTGTTCATCAAGCGGCAGAATTCTATAACTTGATTCTGTTTTTAAGTCGTCTGTAGCGATATTTACCAGCTTACCATCTTTGATGGCTCTCACAACTTTGTGTCGTACTGTTAGAAATTTGTTAGAAAAATCAATTGCGCTCCAGCGTAAACCTAAAACTT
>Ga0131853_10024812_pt1 | contig 10808 bp, 3 predicted proteins | sample TergutLab28metaG_FD_92764 | JGI IMG/M metagenome (GOLD analysis project Ga0131853, IMG submission 92764) | Labiotermes labralis P1 segment gut microbial communities from Petit-Saut dam, French Guiana - Lab288 P1 (version 2) (version 2) | ecosystem: Host-associated > Arthropoda: Insects >... | reverse complement strand
TACAGCAAGCCAAGAACGATACGACAAATGTGGTAATCAACATTATAGTCGCGAGCTCCTGATGATGGGCATAGTAGTGCCCGAAACATGTTGAGCCTATAAGAAGTACAATAAAATAGCAAGCGACATCTAGTTGCTTTTTTATTCCTCAGTTATCACAATGATGCACGGTCCAATAAACATAAGATTTATTCAAATATTGAATAAAGTTTCTTACTTTTATACAACCACAAAGATAATCGCCATTTTTACGATAACATTACACAAGACCGTTTTGTGAACCTTAAGAATGCAGTCCATGTCCCCACACCTAATTTATTAAAGCATACTTTAATATTATTCTGCCACTTCCATCTGGGTCTCCCAGGCAATTCTCTTCACGTCCTTAGGCTAAAATATTTCATGAACTTAAAAAAGTTTTTGAAGCCCGTGAACTTTCTGTCTGATTACTTCTGTTTGACAGGAAACATGTAAGTCCACTGAAGCTCTCTTCTAATATTCATCTTATCCCCCTGAGCTTTAGGCAACAGAACTTTTATCACAACTTCATTCCTCAGTTTTGGCTTACTTCTGATCCCGCCAGGGAATGATTAAGTTCTAAGAAATAATAAAATCTTCGACAATTTCTAATTGTTTGCCAGTAAACTATGAATTTAGTTGTGAAGAAACGCGGGATGAAGTAACAAATGTGTTCTTCTAGAATGCGGTTAAACAGCTAACTACTAACCATGTTAAATGCGAAATGTCGGGTACCTAGAAGATTAAAGCACTATGTTCTTTAGAAATTTCTGTAACATTCTAACAGCATGCACGGCGTCAAATCTATAATACCCGTGGACTTAATATCCGTTGCACAAGGTCTCATATTTTACAAAATGTAGTCCTGCGCACAAATACACACCGATATGTACAAACATAAATAAACAAACACGTACTTTAAAGAGTCTATATACTCAGTAGCTTCAAAAAGTTCCCACAATTTGCTGGTATAATTTGCAGGAAACGTTACTGTGATTAAAGAAACGTACAATGATATCCTTCGTCGCCTGAGGGATGTGGTCAGAAGGAAACGTCCCGAAAATCGGAGAACCAACATTTGGTTTCTCCTTCACGGCAATGCTCCAGCACACCGGTAGGTTTTGGTCAAGAATTTCGTAGCAAAGAACAATACGACAGCACTGGAACATCCCCCATGCTCTTCTGATCTGGCTTCAGCTGTTCTTTACCTGTTCTCTCGGCTGAGATCAACACTGAAGTGATGGCACTTTAGTGATATTCCTCACATCATCAAGAATGCGACGGGAGTACTGAAAAGACTTTCATAAAATGACTATCAGGAACGTTCCCAGCACCTTTATAGTAGCTGACAGAACTGCGTATTTGCACAAGGGCACTATTTCTGAGGAAATATAGCTTAAATGATTATAGAGTTTCGTATTTCTCAGAGCTACCACTTATGAAGGTGTGCCATAAAATAAAGTGTACAAGGCACATAATTTCGTACCTCGAGGACCGAGAATGACTGTGATTATGCCGGGGGAATTCGTCGCCTAGCAATTAACTCTAGTTTCCAGTTCTGAACAAGATCTTAACCAGCTACAAACTTGTCCAAGTTGATAACGAGTTGGAAAATGTTGTGACATAATGGCTGATAACAGCGTACGTAGCATAGAAAGACTCGTCCCACGTCGCGATATGTTCCTCCATTGTGGCGAGAACTGTGTAGGAAATTAGTGAGCTGGTGACAAAATTAAACCTGAAATGTTGTTATTAGATCTGCAGTAGTGAGTAAATGATATGTGTAAAGTTATCCTATTTTCTGGCCATATTCTCACACGCATTACGCTCACTTACTTCAGGGTTGCATAAATCCTGGGCGCCAGTTCTGCCACTTGAATAATTTTATATGATTTCACCTAATGCATAGAGATCCTCAGTAGGGAAACAGATTCGTGTCATAATTATGGAATCTAGAAATTTTAGGTAGTTCGAAGTTTGTGGAAAATTTGTGCATTCCTGACTTACTGATCAATTTATCTCAGTATTTAACCAACTTGATGCACACAATTTTTTTCCACAATAAGTTTTATTTCATGCCTCTACATGTTTCGAGCACATGTGCTCGAAACATGTTGAGGCATGAAATAAAACTTATTGTGAAACAAATTTGTGCATCATGTTGGTTAAATACTGAGATGCACGGTCAGCAAAACGTCAAAAAAAATTACTGATCAAAGTTTTATTGTCAATTGATGCACAATAGAATTGTGTTTAAATGAGTATTAAAATTTACATTAAAATTACAATACAATAATACAATGGAGCTATTGTAATTTTAATGTAAATTTTATTACTTCTTTAAAAACAATTCTCTTGTGCATTAGGTGGTAATAAAACTTTGATAATAGCAGGATGGTAGGTTTTAGCCCTTTTCATAGGCCACGAAGGCCCTTAGGGTGGGTAGTGGTATAACTCTACTCTTTCTAGGACCTCGACACTAGATGGGGTTGGAGGTCAGCCCCACGCCCCGGCCGCCTCTATCCCCGGGAAAGAACCCGTACCCATTGTACAGGAGGCTGGGTCGGCCCCAGGACCGATCTGGACGGTTGGAAACGCTCGTCCTCGCCGGAATTCGATCACGAACCTTCCAGGCCTTAGTCAGTCGCTATACCGACTGAGCTACCCGACTAATAGCAGGATGCACGACACAAATGTGAAAAAAATCCTGACTTACTTGCAAGCTAATCTCATTCTAATATCCTTGAAGACAATGAAGTCGAACTTCAAGGATGTATCGAAACTTCGTTCTTCTTTATAAGTTATTTGAATTATAATTTAAGTGCACTAGAGCTGCTAGCAAAGCTTGTCTTGTAAATTGCAAAAGAAAGAACCTGCGAAAGGAAAAATGTTTAACCCAGCTTCAACACCTTTTGTCCTATATACATTTTTAAGGTCATATCTGAAAACATTTTGTAATAAAGAACTAATTTGTTTTGTATATTTTAAAATTCAATCATAAAAATATTTTCCCAAACTTCTCAACGAGCTAAGGTGACAGACAAAAAATGAAACTGACTTTCCAAGCAAGCAACAAAACTTTTGCAAAACCAAGGGATGGTCTTACGTCTACTGCTAGCAGTTTGTCGATAGAAGTTTTGAAAAATAGGTTATATTTCTCCGTCAACTTACAACTTTCTCGTTGCGCTCTGGGCATTATAGAGGTAGAAGACACGATGATTACAAGTTTGGAGGGTAATGAAGTAGACTTATTCGAAATATGGGAGTTTCGGCAAGAATGCCTATCATTACAACCATAACTACGTAAAGAACTCGGAAGCAAAAGAAAGAAGCCATGAATTCATATGTCTGACTTCATAACCGGCTAACACCGAGCAATAGAAAACTTGTCGAGAGTCTGATAGTTAGCCCGCCAGTCAAGAATTTCTGCGTCCTTTATTGATTCCAAAGGTTCATTGCTGTACTGTGAACCCGAGAAACTAGAGGGCTGTTTGACCGTGCACGGCACTATCCGCAGAAAACCATATGCTGCAACTCAACATCTAATGCTCTTGATGATGGGCGTATGTACCCGAAACATGTCGAGCTAAGAATACATCAATAAAATTACCTAGTTGCATCAAGTTGGCATTTCACTTTATTTCATGTGAACCTGAGCTTTATCCTGAGTAAGTTGAATCTCTTTTACCTTCTAAAGTCCAAACTTTTAAATTTTTTTAACATAAGACTTCATACGTATAGATATGTATAAATGTAGATATACTCCCGCCTTTCTTTTTTCATTAAGGTCTGATACATGCATAAAGCAGTCCAAAACTCGTAAACATTGTAGTCAAATTTAGGGTGTATATTCCGTACTTGACTGATAAGCGCCGACCCGACACTCTAGGGAGTTTTCATTAGACCTTATAAAAGTTATTACCACTGCAGTCTTTCGTCTAACTTCCGTCATCGGCTGTTAAACTTCACCGACACAGTGCTACGAGGCAACGTTGGCAGAGCGTCGGGGGAACAATGGGACGACACTTAGCGGACAAGCAGGCGAAAAACACACCTGCACATTTGTATAGGGTGTTTTATGTTTTATATATGTATATATATATATATATATATAAACAATATTCGGACAGTCAGTCAACAGAATTTCTATAAATATTTATAGAAATCCTCTTGACTGGCTGTCCGAACATTGTTTTGTTATTGCCTCCAAAACCGTAGCCCGTAAGAACCATCAAACAATATCGTGCCATTTACGCCTAGGTCTCTCAAGTAAATCTTTTATTCCGAGTTCCAATTACAATTAATAGGTATTTCTTATCGTCTTATTTATTCCAACTTCTTTTTTTTAAATTCACTACGATTATATTCTCTGGTGCATAGTTGTTTACTAGGGAGATTTTTCAGGTTTGCAAGGTATCAGATATGGTACGTAGACATATATCTACGTTTCAGACAAACCTGTTGCCCCCATCGTTAGTGGTTCTAACCTAATAACAGAGGCAGGACATACGACGTAATATTACACCTACTCTTATTTAATACTGGGTCAACCGCTTGAAGAAAGAGAAACGAAATGAAAGTGTCTTTCTCCTTCGTGTTCCCCGATAAAAGAAAAAGCACTTTTGCTAGAAGGTTCTCAGTATTCGCCGCCTTGTCTTTCTGAAAATAGCGGTATGACGGTCAATATATTGGTGTAACATTACTGACAGGAGAGATCCTCAGATATCAGAGGAAACCTCTCCCAGTGCCGCATAATTCATCTCATATATTACACGGAATTTCGGGGATCGAACCAGGTTCTTCTATGTGAGAGACAGCTATTAAAAGCGTGAGCGAAAGCAAGGCCCTCCTGAAGTTAACTTCAAATTTTTCACCCAAAAGCAGCCTTGCCAGTTTTATCAAGAAATTGTCCTAGCGCCTCCTTCCAAACGCATAATTGAAAGTTAAATTAATAATATTCAAAATTTAATGAAAATGCTCTATTGTTTTCCTCTGCTGCATATTCAGACAGTCCAATTCCAGTTTACTTCGTCAATTTCCAACGCTGCATTTCGTCTCATTTCTATTTTGAATGGAAGGAGGAGAGAGAGAGAGAGAGAGAGAGAGAGAGAGAGAGAGAGAGCGGCCAGGGACAATGAAGAGATTCGTCTTCCTTCTCCTTCTTTTTGTTTTTCTTCTTCTCCTTCTTCTCTTTCTTCTCCTCGTACGCTTTTTCTGCAATCTTCAAAGGAGTGATCCGTTATTAAACGTGTTTCTCGGGGCCATTTTTACTCCTATATATGCTACGTGCGGCTACATCTTTATGTTCTGTGGACCTTCCATACTTCTACACTGAAGAGAACACAAACACCAACAGAACCTGTTTTAATACAAATATATGGAGCAAGTGGAGGACGATTCTCTTCCGTGAATGAGAGTACATACAGCCTTAGCATATAGCTTGTATCTGACTTGTCTGTTTCTGGCGCGAGACGTTGCCTCAGCTTCCCTGCACATGACTTTAGATGGCCCCTGGAGAAATACTAGAGCACACGGGAAATCCTGCTAAGAGAGACGCGAAACAAGATGCTGGTGACAGAGGTAGACTCCTGGGGGCTTTCCGTGATGAGGGAATAACCCGCAAATAACATTACTTCTTTGTTACAAGCAAAAATATATTATGACAGGAAAAGCCTTTTCTGCTATCCTTGATCAAGAAGACGTAATTTGTGGAAGCAACAGCCGTGAATGAATGCAGAAGGAATGACTTTGTGATTTAACTTCACATAATACGAAAATGGACTTAACGTGTATATATATATATATATATATTACTACTGAATAGAAGAGACTAGTCTAATAGAGAAAGGAATAAGGTATTTCTAGAATCACATGTTTCTGCTAAAGATAAATATTTGCAAAAAATGACATGTTTTAGTGCAATTGTTGTGTTATAATACAAGAGTGTTTATACATCTTGTTACCAAAGGAAAAAAATGAATATGTCAGCCCACACATGATGTAAACAATTTCAAATAAAAATTAAGTTATAATAAAATTGTAGAACCCTTGATTAAAGAGCTAGTCTAGCACAAGTGTTAAGATGGACGTCTTCATGCGTGTGACATCACATAGGTTGATAGATGTAGTGATATCAGGGGAAAATTCAATTCCCTCCAGATTCAGAATAGAATATCTTAATTTAAAATACACAGGCAACAAACAATTTTAAACTCACGTTGCTAGCAATGGCAGTGTTTATGAAATTTCCTGTGTTGGCTTTCAAATAATATAAATCAAATTTTGGAATAGCGGATACTAAGGGACTAGAAAAACCCCTAGTGCTCCAGGATGTTGGGGTTCCCAGAATCCCGAAACAATGCGCACATGAGGGTGGCAAGTTTGTCAGCCCTTGCACCGGCCACTTGTTACTCATTTCTGTTAGAGGCTGAGTCGACCCCAGGGCCATAGTGCTGCCGGAAGAATTAAATCAATGAAAAATCTCAATTACTTAACTGGAAATCGAAACCGCGATCTTTCGGCGTGTCGCTCAGTGCCTCAATCAAATGCGTCGCCACACACCCCTAACGGATATCGGGAATATTTGAAATGTCAGAATTAATTAAAAAATCGTAGAAATTTAAGTGGCAGTACCATTTTTACTGTGAATTTGTTTCAGTCATGATAAATTCCATAGTCACTAATCCTCTGTTTGTAATCATTTCTAATTTTTCATTATTAAACTCTCGCGCTGAAAATTGTTTAAATAATTCAGACAATCCGGGTCTCTGGCTGGTAGACCAGATAATTATTTATTCATCGGGACACAAAAACGTTAAAGCGAATTTCCTGAATTTAATAACATGATTTCAGTTTCTTACAACAAAGAATATCAATGTTATATTACTCTGGAATATGATGTCGTGCAATTTGGTGAATAACCACACGCTTCTCCAAAGAACCTCTTGCCTCTATCATCAAAGCAGGATATAGTATACATTAATTTATAACATACTTCTTATAAAATGCTGGTGCCTGTCCGCCAGGATAATATCCGTCGTGATTTGTAACAACGCAATATATATATATATATATATATATATATATATATATATATATATATATACCGTTCCATACTCCAGAGAATTCAGTTTACCTGCACAGCGTGGTTAAAATCCCTCAATCCTCAAGATGACAGTAGGGTGAACAGAGAGTCCGTCAAAAACATGAGTCCCTATCACTGATCGACTTTCTTTCTACTCGTAGCCATTTGTCAGATGTTTCGTTTATAAGAAGCCTGAAGCCAAATGTATGCACAGAACACTACAGATAACAACTGTGCTACAATGCACGCACAAACACGACTGTACTGCAGGTCACTCTACGTTACACTGAAACACGTTGGTCACTGGCCACAAGCAAAGAATATTCTACATCCCCCTGCATAAACCACTGCCAAGTTCATCTGCACACTCCACAGTAAACTATCTGTACATAGTATTCGATATACCACCTTTACATGTAGAGAAAACTACTCGTAATAGACACTGAAAGAAGGCGAAGAAACAAAATGCGTAAGAAATATACAATTACCTTTGAGCGAGGTAACTAGCACAATTGTAATAGACCATAACCTGGAAATGTAAAGTTCAACCTATAACCTCCCATTTAGGCACAGAGGGGAGTAGAGGTATAGATCTACTCTTTCTTTAACTTCGGCTCTAGAACTATTAATCAAGTAACTTATGGCATTTGAAAGGTTAATTCCAGCTAGGAATCTCTGATACTTTTTCGAAGTTTTGTTTCCTTTTGGATTTCTTTTAAATTTATTAATAAAGGCGACGGAGGGGGGAGGGGTAAGATTGAACAACAAAAGGAAAGCTGTTCTATTAACAGGAATTTGTTTTGACTAGAAACAAACTCGTTTGTGACAGAATGTTTAAGCATGGCTGACTGAAATATAATTCTGAGTCCGGCACACTGTTGTGTTGGTCAATCGGATAAATCACAGGAAGCACCATTATTTACTGTTGACTAGTGCCGCATTACGAGTTTAGTCTCACCGCTAATGCAAACTGTGAGAGTGAACAAAACTTCTTTACTAGCGGCTTCTCGAATTGAGGTTAGATATCGATTCGGTATGAAATATCTATGCAACTTTTTGCTGTTGTTTTGTTTCGACATTTATGTCACGAATCTTGGGGATTCTACGACATACGTCGAGCACGAGTCAATCTTCTTCTCTATCAATGACAATTCCTTGTAGTGCACAAAGTGGCGAATGTTTTTACATCACTTGTACAGTAAATTATTACCTTTATTTTGAAGCATTTAATAACATCACGTATAGCCGATCTCTTAGCCGGAGGACGTGATCTCCAATCACGGAAATACTAGTTACAATAATCACAGGAGACACAAGTGCAGGTCTACAGACAAGGTGATATAAGACACCAGTGGCAATCACAGTACGTTTAATAACACCGGTTCTTAACTTTCTTGTACGAGTATATAGGAGACAATTTTGTATGACACTGCAAAATTCCATCACCACGAATCTTTTTTGGGGGGGGGGGGTTTAAGTCTGTTACGTCACTCAACTGGCATATGGACTAAAAATTCCGGGAATTAAGAGTCAAATATGCCGAAGTTGGGGTAGCATCAAGGCTCCAGGCTTTCTAACTTGGAAAACAGATGTGCCCTTAATTCTGTGCAATATTATGCAGTAGTTCTCCGTTTGCACGCGATTTGGAGGGACATTGAGATTGCTAACCGTTAGCTAAAGGTAGTTTAAAGTCATCTTCTTCACAATATTGCCATAAAACCTGCAACAATACCTGCAATAAATGAAGTGTCAATAGACCTGAGGTCCGAAGTCCCGCTGTGAGCGCTACCCAAGACGGTAATAATCGGGGCTAACTAATTCAAAAACCTCGATACAATGTGGAAATTTATATTATCCGCACAAAAATACAATTTTGCTCGCAATTCTAACAAATTTTAAGGTCATTCATACATTAATCCAAGTACCACCTTTCTAGAATAACTCTGACCTGGTCTCGAAAAATGGGTCATCGCTAACTCACACCAAGTTCAATTGGATAAATTACGCAACGTACATTTTCTTACCTCATCACAAGTCCCATATTTACTTTACTCAACAATATTTCTCTTGGTTTTTTCTAATATTTTAAGAGTATTGGTCTGGTTCTTTTAAATATATTTAGAGTCTTAAGTAACGAGAATTATTGAGTCAAGACTAACAAATTTCTTCATAGGTGAGATTCTTCCAGTCTTTTATTCTTGTGAATTACGTTTCATTCTTAGACTTCCTATTGTGTCGTACATGTAGGAGGTTACAAATATCTCTACTACATAAATATTTCTATAATAATGCTAATGGGAGACATAATACCACATTAAAGTATACTTTGAAGATATAAGTTGATTCAAGTAATTAAACAAATGATACTGAAATCATTGAAATCACTTAGACCACCTCCACAAAGTGAAAACTGCTATCTTAATTGTGTTCCAAAGGATCATGGGGTTCTTCAGGTACACTTCAGGTACACTTCAGGTACACTTCCTTTACTACGAAATTGGTAAATATACTTTGGTAATTATTGTATGCAGATTTATGTTCACCTTCGTCTTTGTGCAAAATTGGAACTCGAGTTACAGCGTAAATCACATATTACAAAAAATTTTCAGAAATATTTCTAATGATTTAAAATACAAAGATATTCATTAATGTTTTTCGATCTTGAAAAAAAAAAAAAAGGAAATTTTTACAGAGATCCTACGAAAGTTCAGGTTTGGTCAAAAGGTTTCCATAGGCGTTAATAATTTGAAGATTATTTTTTTAAAATTATGCCTGCGTATTATAATTTGTTTTAATACACCGTGAAGTTTTGTGGTGTATTTTTTCTTAAACACTCAATTAATTTAAAAAATTAAAAAAAAACAATTATAGTTAAGTACTAAACATTGTACCTAATCCTGTGCTTGTCGTAATTAAACATATTCTATAATGGTTGTCATTGTTTTCAGTTGGTTGTTATGGCTCGTTCCACAAGCACTTGGTTATATCCACACACATATTTGTATGCGCGCGTGGGTATGTATGTATGTATGTATGTATGTATGTATGTATGTATGTATGTATGTATGTATGTATGTATGTGTGTATGTCTGTGTGTATGTATGTACGTACGTACGTACGTATGTATATATGTATGTATGTGTATATGTATGTATGTATGTATTATGTATGTATGTGTGTGTGTGTGTGTGTGAATGATTTACCGGATAGTAGTTACATTTACCGGACAGTAGTTACATTTACCGGACAGTAGTTACATTTACCGGACAGTAGTTACATTCGAGAATTGGTGAGTTTCTTATTTTTTTCTTGAATCAAGACACGCATATTGTAGAAACCTCAAGCAGTTTCTGATGTTGATGATGATGATGATGGTGATGATGATGATAATAATAATAATTGATCCAAAATCGGCTTGGAATATGAAATACTGAAGTTGCCTTTACCAGGGCCAGGACGGCCTATACAGCGAACAGAATTGTACCTCTATTCATTCGTAACCTTTGCACTAGACAGAGGCCAGTGGTCAACATGACACCCCGACCGCTGTACAGCTGTTACCCTAAGATCCACAGTATCCACTGGAGAGAAAAAATTGCAGCGTGGAGGGGGCGGGGGGGGGGCGGTGGCGGGGGCGGGGGCGGGGGCGGGGGCGGGGGGGTTCAGACCCAGCCTGAAATATTTGGGGAAGAGTAAAATCTCGTTA
>Ga0131853_10024811_pt1 | contig 10808 bp, 4 predicted proteins | sample TergutLab28metaG_FD_92764 | JGI IMG/M metagenome (GOLD analysis project Ga0131853, IMG submission 92764) | Labiotermes labralis P1 segment gut microbial communities from Petit-Saut dam, French Guiana - Lab288 P1 (version 2) (version 2) | ecosystem: Host-associated > Arthropoda: Insects >... | reverse complement strand
TGTCTCCCATTCTTGTGGCATTTGATTTTTGTCTATTATTTTATTAAACAGCTCTAGTAGGTGTATTTTTAATTCATTTCCTCCAAATTTCCACAATTCCATTGGTAAGTTATCTAATCCACATGCATAGTTTCTGAGCTATCAAGTTGTGAGTGGTTTCTCTTTATTGCTTAAGAACTGGGCTTTCAGAATATAATAGTTAAAATAGTCTGTTTAGAATGTAACATTATGTATTCATGAGTTAATTTTCCTATTTAAAAAAGTCCACCTTCGACTGTCAAAAATGTGCAATCTCAGAATTCTCTCTGTTTTACTCAAACTGAAAGAAATAAAGCTATTCTGAACAATGTATCTTTGTAGCCTGAGATGTTAGGTTTCTTCTGCCATTGGATAATGATTATTCCTAAATGCTACACTGCGTTCCATAGTTTGAAATATTTTCCTCATCGTCTACTCGGGAGCTGCATAGACTTCATTTCCGCTGCTGGCTTGGAGTCAACACTGATATTATGTGTCATTTCCTTCTGTAGATAGGCAGAGAATAATTCAGCCTTTCATTTGGTGTAGCTATCAACATACGTTCTGTAATTGCTGGTATTCGCCCTGCATGTTTCCAGTCAGTGCATTTCGTTCAGTTGTTGACTCAGGAGTGATACTGGGGGCATAGCAATGGCAGAAAGAGTTGTAACAGACAGCGCAGTGCTGGAAATTGTGTACAATTCAGACGAAAGTTTCAGTCATAGTAGCACTGACAGTGTTAGCAGTAGTGATAATGAAATTGACGACATCGCTGTAGCAAACGCAAAATAGCAGCTGTAGTACTGGAACTTTTAGAACCCTTGTTTGGTCGTGGACATATGCTGTGGATTGATAAATTCTTCAACAGTCCACAATTAGCAAGGAAGCTAAAGATCGAACACTCCACTGATTGAGTTGGCACACTGAAACTGAACAGAAATAACGTCCCCAAGGAAGTGACAGATAAGAAACTGGAAAAGGTGAAAACATAGCCAGACATTCGGGTCCAATCATAGTACTAAAATGACGTGACAAAAGAAATGTAACTATGGTGTCAACATACCACAGTGCAGACAAACAGAGGGTTTCTAACAACAATGACAAGGAAAAAGAGAAGCCTTTGTGCGTGATTAATTATAATCATAACACGGGGGGAGTCGATTTGAAGGACCAGTTGCAGCACACGTACATGCTGGAGAGGGAAAAAAATGACCAAATGGTACCTCAAACTTTTCAAAAGACTACTGAACTCTACAGTTCTCAAATCGCTTGTTGTTTATCGGCAAGTGACGGGAAGAATTATACAGCAGCTCTCGTATAGAATTTAGTTAGTGGAAGGTCTGTTTACGAAATATGCGCGTGCTGCGGAGATGCGGTGTGTACCGGGGTGACAGGCATCCGACAACACAGTTCCACGGCTGACTGAAAGACATTTTCTGGGAAAGGTGGCACAAAAAACTAAAAAATCAAAACCTCAGAGGAGGTGTGTTGTGCGCTCAAAGCACGGAAAAAAGAAAACTTCAGTGTACTGCTGCCAAATATGTAATGTGGGCCTTTGCTTGGAAGAGTGATTTGAAGTGTATCACACGAAGCTCAATTACTGAGGTAATGACAATTATTTTACTGCATCTATATAGTTTTAAGATTTCTCTACCAAAATTTTAGAAAAATCGGATCATTAGTTTGTGAATAATGGTTTTTTTTTAATAGACGGTTGCAATTTCGTCATAGGGAATTTGAAACTTCTCCGTCCTGGAGAAGGTAGGAATTTAAATGTGCTCCGTTGCTGCCGGCCAATTATACAACGTATAGAGGCCAGTAGCCTGCGAAGAAACAGAGGTCTTTATTACGTACAGAGGGCGACGCTGAAGGGTTAAACTGCAGTCAGCACTGCAAGAACACAGCATTATAATTCATGGCGTATTGTTTTGTTTATGCCATTGTAAGCAGCTAAATTACAGAACATAACCATAAAACCGGCTCAAACAGTAATATCCGACATACAAATTGGAGAAGCCCAGTTGGAATTTCAACCTGGACACTGACTATCCTGGCTATGGTTTTTCGCGGTTTTCTTTGGTCTCTCTAGGCAAAAACTAGAACAGTACCTCACGTTCAGCCACAACTTCTCCTTCTACATCCTTCTTGACTCAGTATTCACTAATCAAGGGACCCACAAGAATTTCAAATATACAGCAGTCACCCTTCACCACAAGAGAGACACAAAGAAAGGTCCATTCTGAGGATACATAAATATTAGGCACTGCTGTAAAGAATTTACTCTGGCAACCATGTGGGAGTAGTGCACCGCTGTACTTATGACCCCATCATTTAAAACTAGTCTGTGATACTGACAGTGTCACTCACTCAACCATAAACAACCAATAGCAAGAACTTCTTCTGGCACTTATAATCAGTAATTTCTATGACAATGCAGTACACTCCTCTCGAGTAAGATGGTATGTGGAGCAAAGTAGTGTGGCAAGGCAGGTACTGTTGATTCTTCTGTGCAAGTGGAGTGGTGTGGTATGGTGTGTAAAACAATTCAACAGCACAAAAGCATCCTTAAATTGGTAAAAATGTTCTTTCACACGTCATTTTTAAATATTCCTATTGTTCATGCAGCACAGTGCAATGCAACTTCTTACTAACACATCAGGGAACAGAGGTAAAGCTTCACTCTTCCTACTCTGGCAATAGACATGAGTGAGTGACCAGATTCAAGCTCCAGCTGCATTATCCAAAGGAAGCTCCAGCAGCATTATCCAAAGGGATTGGGCTTCTATTCACTGTAAAAGAGACTGGGCTGAACACCGTATCCAAAACGAGGAAAATCCCCATCCCTGTTAAAAATGTATTTATTTTACACACTTCCTGTTCTAACCCATTTAACATTATCTGGTCAAAGTGACGGGAAAATTTCCGAAGTTCATGTGGGTCGCTTGTTGTGTGAGATATGTGCATTGCTCTTTTAACTAGATCTGAACATGTGTGTATTCACATATCCTTCTCTTCATACGTTCTCCGGACAACCTTCGAATGTAGGGGTCTTGTACCAGCCCCAGATGACAGCGTTGCAAATGCTGGTACCTTGTTCTCAGCACTGTAGTTCTGTCAGCAATTAAGCAACATACTGAGGTGACCAAAAAATACCTACTCCTCTGCAAGAATTGAGGATTTCCTCCGTCTTTCCGAGCAGTTTTTTCACAGTTCATATCACACGGCGAGCAACAAAGTAACCAATGTATTGACTTTGAGTTACGGGGGTGGTGAGTTGGATCATAGCCTGACTGAGGCTAAATTTCAACACTAGCTTACTTGTCAAGGAAACTGCAAGAAATCTACAGTTCGTTTAAAACCAATATCAAGATAAAGTTCCGCTCGAAAATAGTAGACGTAATTTCAGGTTCCAAGCACAAAATGAAAGTTTAACAATGTACGTATAAGGAAAATTTGAGGCACGTTCGCATACCCATTGTTGCTGTGGAAAAGCAATAAGTATTACGTACTCATTGAAAGAGATTGTAGTATGAGTTTGTAGCCTCAGTTATCCAGCTTGCAAAGTTCATGTACCGTATTATATTGTAATCTGTGTCCTGTTCGGCTGTACAGTATTTTTCTGCATTATCTCATAAATGGTACGATTTTCGGGAAGAAAATTTATCGAACACAAAATGTGTGTGCGTGTTTGTGTGTGTGTGTGCGCGCGCGTGCGCGGGTGTGTGTGTGATGTGTGTGTGTGTTTGTGTGTGTGTGTGTGTATTTACGAACAACATTTCTCATTCTAAGAAGAATAAAGCAAAATATTACCATAAATGTACATAAGTTGCCTGTAAATTATTTCTTGTCTGATTTTCATGATATTTTAATTTTCTCGATAGATTTTCGAAAAATACTCATATCAAATTTTAAGAAAATCCATGCAGTGGGTGCCGAGTTGTTGCATTAGTACGGACTAATAGTCGCTTTTCGTAAGTTTGCGACCGCGCCTTAAAAAAAACCAAATAACTTGCTGAAAAAGGAGGAGAAGAAGAAAAAGGCAAGAAATATATGCGCCATTTCGGTAAGTAAGCTTTAAAGTTTGCTGTTTACTGGGTTGCACCGTCATGTTTTTCGAAGGAACAAGCCATGCCCATCTTCAGAGTGTCGGTAAATTTCTAAAAGACTACACGGTATCATGACCCAGAAAACAATAAACGTCATAGTTATCGCCATGCGAATCTCCACCCATGCAAGAGTCAGCCTTAAAAATATGACAGGAAGAAGTCCTTGACCGCCTGCAAACTATGTCGTGCAAGTACCTGAAACATGAACAGTTTCTTTATTATCGCGTCAACACCATATCTGAATTTGAGGGTAAGGTCGCACATACAGACATTATTAAATATTTCACGAGTCACGTCACTCACTGCAGCCAGTAGAGTAGCCGCCTCTTATAACCTACGCATACATGTGTGGAAACGTGCACACGGATGTTAGTAGACTGGACGATTATGTGTATTTATGTACAGTGTTTCTTTTATCTCTCACCAGGGTAACGCAGGTTTATCCCACAGTAAGCCTCCATCAAAGGCGACATACCGCGGACAGCTGTCGTGCTCAGGTCAGCGACGAAAGATACGCTCTGTATGTAATTATATGTATGAATGTAAGCCTGCATGTATGTATGCATGTGTGTGTGTGTGTGTACACGTATATAAGCTTACGTATATATGCATGTATTGATGTAGGCCGTATGTATAGAAACAATCGGTCTTTCCCTCTTCAGTCTCGGTATGTTTTGTTAGCCTGTATTCAAGTTGAATTATTGCTCGAGCTTCCTCGAGGATGTGAAGCCCGTAGTCTGGTAAAAACTTATAGAAGTTTCAGAGAAAACTATTAAATCTCTTTTTTGGAGGTTCTAAAGGTGTAATCAATTGTCTGAAACCATTTGATATGATGAAAAGTTAAACGTTAAGATGGTATTCCCTGCAGGTAGCGCCGAAACGCGCCGGAATATTAGTCAAACAGCGTGACTTTTTGTGTGACATATGGAGCATTGAGTGTTGGTTTAATTAAGGCAAAATAAATGTGTAAGCAGGAGGTTCAAATTATGTAAAATCTTCATGCCCTATCTCACAGGGAACAGCCTGTGACCATTGTAAATATCAGTTATTTTTTGTATGGGTAAAGCTAATTATTGCCATAATTGTAGGACATAGACCTAAGTGCACTTAGGGTCAAAAGGCAAGTTTCTTGGTTGCTAGGCTCTCGCAACGGTACAGTTCTCCGTTCTTCCGAAATCTGATGTTGTGTCACTGCGGGGGGCACGTCCCAGAGGAACAGAGATTTATTCTTAGTTACTACTGAGAATTAAATGGGTAAGGAATGTGCTCAGAGGTACTGCAATCTGATGTGCATTGAGGAGTGTCATGTTCGAGTTTAAATCACCCCGACACATTTTGCACCAGTTTCCTTCTGTCTTTGCAGGGGAATTCTCGTGAACTATAAGTGTACTGCAGTTAGTATTACTTTGTCCTTCAAAGTTTCATGCAACGTCAGTCTAAGGTCTTGCATTCAGAGCTAAACATCTCTGTACTTTATTCAGTGATTTTAATCTAAGACAATAATTATATTATTTTTATTCCGATTTATGTAACGAAAATATTTCAGCTTTATAGTTCATAGAGAGCAGAAGCTTAAGACCATGTGGATCATACAGGTTGTGAATTTGTTAGCACATGAAAGGAAGCAAGCGTAGGGTATTTTAGATTAAGTCTAAAATCATACCCTTTAAAATTCATAATTCCACTGTAAGGCAAGCAGTACTGTTAATTGTTACGACGAGACTTGAACCTTCAACCTGACAAATCCAGGATCTCGACGAATTTAGTATGGGAATCGCTGGTCCAGAAAGTTATACCAAAGCGAACCGAGGTCGTTTGCTCTTCGACACAGCGACGAAGGTAATTTAGAAAGTGTGTGATTAATTCCTCCATGCCACTCATTAAAGAAACATTAGTGTGGAGATAGGGCTGTGTAACTTATCTTTCACCCGATAAACCGCGCGAAACTTTTGTGGCTATAAAATTTATGACATCATCTGACATTACGGACAAAATATTCAGTTAGCTGTCTGTCACACAGAACTGAAGTGGGTCACGTGTTCGAATAAACCGGTTAAACTTTGTAGGTCACCTGCAGTGAAGTATGGTACGAAGTACAAGAGTCTGGACGTAGAGACTTAATCGAAGAGACAAACGTTATCATGCCTGCACCCAAGGTGGGTGGTTGCAGGCATGCAGCCTCCTCTTCCAAACAGATATTTAATGAAATTAAAGATTTTACACGCCCGATTATATCAAACTTTTACCTTATTTACCCTTCATCGAAAAGCAGCCACTAAAATCAGCCGATGACTGGTAAGCTGGAATTTTGAAAAATGAAATAAAAACTTCAGACTACGTAGACAAAAAATTATATAACCCCACCCCCCCCCCCAATTAAAAAATTCTAGGTGCGCGGCTAAAAGTTACTAATGGCCTATAATAAAAACAGGATTCGATATCAAACTGAGACACTGCATGCTGTATGACTGCGCAGTTTATACGCTTATGTAAACCCCATTCTTTAAACTCTGCACTCCTCACCCATATATTATTCGGGTAATCAAATTAAGAATGAGATGGCGAGCCATGTGGCACATATGGGAGAAAGGGTTTTGGTGCGGAGACTTGAAGGTAAGAGACCACTTGGAAAACCTAGGCGTAGATGGGGATAATATTAAAATAGAACTTTAGGAAGTGGGATGGGGAGGCATGGATTGAACTGATCAGGCTAAGGATATGGACAGGTGGCAGGTGCTTGTGAATGCAGTAATGAAATTTCGGGTTCCATAAAATGCGCGTAATATATTGACTAGCTGAGGACCTGTTCGCTTCTTAAGAATGACTCTGCTCCGTTAAGTTAGTTCGTCGTGTTTTAAACAGCTTTCAGCACAAATAGGGACTTTAAAATAGGACGGACATCTGTTTGATCTTGGAAACCACAATTAAAATAGCGGTATATCCGAATTCATGGCAAGAGGCGCTGGCCCCATCCTGTACTTTACCTTAGTGCGAGAGGTGATCTCTTGTACGAAAGTGACCCACTCATCAAGGTCACTGCCTCTTTTATCTAAGCAATGTGTCGAATGCACCTGCTCAGACCCAGCAGAGCGAGTTATGTTTCCGACTTGTTCGTGTCGTGTGCGTCGTCTGTTTCATAGATGTAAAAATGTGCTGTGTTCCTACGCTCTACGGTCATTAATGTAGCGTATTATGACACCAACGACTGTATAAAAGCTGTAAAACTCGCTGTCGCACACGGCAGTTTTTCTCTTAACGTGACATTTCAAGTGTTATATTGTTTTGTTTTTATGCATATATTGTGGAGGACAGAGAAGTGAAAATGACCTACTACATGAAATTCACGTATTTCATAACTATAATTATATTAGCAATAGCAGATAGCGAGAATAAACAGGTGAGTTTATACATACTCTAAGAATATCGACGTGATATTAGCGGAAGAATTCGTTACATGGAAGCCAGAATAGCGTGGTTGACACACTGATCACTTCAGGTTCACTCTGGGAGGTTAAATTATATTAGGCGGTTCGTTTGACTACATATATTCTATTACATTTGTAGTTAAACACAACTTTTTGAACATGAGAACTGAACCCGACATGCGGGACCCTCAAGAGTCGATAAAAATTGAAGTTTTTATGTGTGCAAAATAATAACTATGGAGCATTGGTGGAATTATACTGACATGGGAAAACCGAAGTATACGGGAGTAAATGCTGTCCCAGTGCAAATTCTTCCACCACAAATTCCGCATAGAAAGGCCTGGGAATAAACCCGGGGCTCTGCGATGAGAGGCCGACGACTAACCTCCTGAGCCATGGCACGACCACCTTACAAATATGAAACAAAACTTTGTTTTGTTGTATAATATAAAATTTGAACAGGGAGTAACTAGAAAACATAATTGGTGTAAACAGAACCCAACACTTTCAAACTGTCTGTGTGATAAGTGGCCTTTTTCGTCTCTAGTAAAATTCAAGTTACCCTGGTACGATGTGAGTGTAATTCGGAGGCAGTTTTGCATTCTTTCCCTGCATATGGAGCTTCACCTTAAAACTAAAAGCTCTCCAACATATGGTATTTATTTTCTGTATACATTCATATTCTTGTATTATGGCTTGATCATGACCCCGAATTTTAGGTTCGGAACTAGCCGCCACGAAATAAAGTTTTTCACAAAGTGCGTGTTGCTTGATTGAAAATATTGATAGGTATTTTATTTGTATTATCTTTTGTATTTTTGTTATATAACACCCTGATGATGGTCAGGGAGTGACCGAGACATTTTGGTGAAGAATAATAATATGTGCATCTGTTGGTTTCTTATAGAAGAAAATATTATTTAATGTACGGACATGGGAAGAAACCAATAATTTATGATCGCAAATGACCGTAGTCAATTACAAGAAGAAGGTGTTTAAATATATCCGGAAAGCCGAACAAAACAGAAATTCGTATAGTAAAACAATATGCCACTAATCCTTGTTACGTTGTCTTACGGATCGCCAATTGAGTAACCCGGACTAGGCTATGGGATGGACGACCGAAAAATCGTTGTTCGATTACCGGTAAACGCAAGGAATTTTGATTGTCTTGAAAAGGTCCAGACTGGCTTTAGAACCCACTCAGCCTTCTGTTCAGTGGGTACCAGGGTCTCTTGCCTCTGGAGTAAGGCGAACGGGGCGCGAATTTGACCACTCACCTCCATCTGGAGCCGAGGTTAAGAATGAGTGGAGTTATATCTCAGCTCCCTCTCTACGCCTATGCGTAGGGACAAATTTACTTGCTCTATATTGATCATTATCTTCGACGACGATTACTATAAGAACAACAACAACACATAAGCACTATACTCTGTTATCACCGGTATTCTATAAATCCAACATATGGGGAGAATTTCGATCTCATTGGATAAGAATAGGCCAATTCAAGCGAAAAGTAGCACAGAAAGTTAGCACTGTTACAACAACAAGTCTCTGGTACTTTACATTTTGCAAAAAGAATGACAAATTTCATACAATCCCTTTGGATGAAGTCACGTTACAAACGGCCCAATGATGCCCATTTCAGTTAAAAAATACATGAGAAGGCAGGTGTTACATAAAAAAATTGTGAAAAAATAGTCTTTTCAAGCATAATTATAATGGGGTGTGGGAATGTATCAGAATATTTTTAAAGTTAATGTGCTTTCAAGGATAAGTGTGGAATGATATTTGTCACAAGTGACACCAAAAAAATCTTGAACAGATGATGATATGTTAATACTGGTGTTACAATCCACAGCATATTACTATCAACCCCAAAGCAAATAAAAACCCTTAATGACAGGTATTCAATCCTCACACTCCAATAACATTCAGGTACATTTTTCTTTGCACACCACACAATGACCTGAACACTGCAATTAAGACACTACTTCCATGCCGTGTATGTGAACTCAAGTAATATCAATCAGCACAAAATACACATAGTAGTCTGGAAAAGGATAATAGCTAATGATCAGACTATTCAGGCACATCTTTAAAATGCAAGACATAGATCTATTGGCCTACAGTTACTAATGTCAACACTAACAAATCACAGCCTTTCATTAAAAACCCTCATTATAAAAAAGTACTTATTAATAATCATTAACAACATTAACAAATTTTGTTATTCTCACCTTCAATCCAAATAAACAATATTTTCCTGATGGTTTAACAATAAGTCTTGTTAACTGCAGCCTCTGATATTTTGCAGAAAGTCCATGTCACTGTGTTCTATGAAACACTGTGTCCTGACAGCCAGCAATTTATCACATTCCAGCTTTACCCAGCTTGGAAGGATCTAAAGGACCATCTTATTCTAGAGTTTGTGCCATTTGGTAAATCTTCAGTGAGTACAATTCAATGGCCATTGTCTTTATTCTAGAGAGTTTACTATTTATTCTCAAGAAAGTGCCATTCAAAAGAATGGAACATTTTACTCCACATGATAAGAGACGTGTACATCTCTCAACATAATCCGATCTGCTTAAGGATGTCTTATTAGATAATTGCACACACTAAATATGTGTGCATTTATCTAGACTAGTTGGTAGATACATGTACCCATTGATGATGATGACGATGATGGTAGTGGCATATCTAGAATGTAAAATAGGTAATCCCAGTTATAATAGGGGCAACTGAAACCATCTCAGAATCATGCAGAAAATATCTGAACAACATACCTGGAAGGCACAAAATAAAGTAACTACAGAAAACAGCCATACTGGGCACTGCACACATACTTAGGGAAGTACTAATGTAAAAGTACAAAATATACATGGGATAATCCGATCTGCTTAAGGATGTCTTATTAGATATTTTTTTCATTTTGTTACCGTGCAATGTGATAAAAATATTTATTAAAACCAACTAATTGCACATATTTGTCAAACCATTAAAACCACGTTATTTGATTAAAATGGATTTAAAATATCTCCTACATGTTTCAATCCCTCTATGGGATCATCCTCAGGGAGCGTAAATTAGTGTACGAATGAAGTTACTAAGACAGACTGTACATGAGGTTATATGGTAGCATGCCTGTGAAATATACAAAAGTATGAGCTGATTTTTATTCCCCAAGAATTTTGGTGGACGTCAAGTAACCTGGAATGAGTGAGTCAGCATCGTATTATTGCAGTACTTACTGTTT
>Ga0131853_10024809_pt1 | contig 10808 bp, 3 predicted proteins | sample TergutLab28metaG_FD_92764 | JGI IMG/M metagenome (GOLD analysis project Ga0131853, IMG submission 92764) | Labiotermes labralis P1 segment gut microbial communities from Petit-Saut dam, French Guiana - Lab288 P1 (version 2) (version 2) | ecosystem: Host-associated > Arthropoda: Insects >... | reverse complement strand
TTTTTAAAAATAAAAACATATCAAAGAAACTAAAATTAAGACTAAAGAACACAACAATAGACAAAACGTTAACATATGCATCAGAAACTGGGACGCTAACAAACAGAGATAGAAAGCAATTGAACATTTTTTTAAATTAAAATGCAGAGAAGAATTTTGGGTCCAGTATGTGAAAACGAAAAAGAAAATTGGAGGATATTAACCAATAAAGAAATTTATGCAAGAGTTAAAAAACCTACTATAATAGAGACAATAAGTTTAAATAGATTACGTTGGTTTGGACATGTACAGAGAATGGAAGAAAATAGAATTCCAAAAAGAGTATTATGTATGAATTTGGAAACAACAAGACTGAGAGGCAGACAAAGAAACAGATGGCAAGATGACATGAAAGAGGATGGATAAATAGCTGGTGGAGAAGGGTGGCAGAAAAAAGTACATAACAGAGAGGAATTGATGAAGCTCCCAAGAACGGCAAGGAATCTTTGCATTCTGCACATGCCAAAGGAATAAATGAATGAATGAACATAATGACACTCAAACCATATAGCCATTAGTCACTTGGAAAATGAAATTATTTTCTTAGTACATTACAATTTAGGCCCTTGTATTGAGTATATAATTTATCATAAACTGGGCATTAGTAGAGAGTACAAGCATTGCATTAACCATATTAACACATTTTTTACAGGGCATTTTACTATTTGTTTACTTCCACTTTGTCAAATCTGAAAACACAATAATAAAAAATATAGTATGGCCTTAAAAATCACGACTACATTAGAAAATGCGGCATTCCAAAAGCCCTTAAACAAGAACTGACAACTAAAAAAAACTGTACATTTAATGATATAAATAATCCTGTCAGAATTTTCATCTATGATCTGTATCTATTGCACAGTGAACTACAACAAAACACTGCATCATACCCTCCACTCAAACCCCTTCCTACTTACCAAAGTACATGTTACTAAAACACATAAAATTACAGTCTTCTCACATGTGCATACAGAATAACCTTAAGGACAGAATCTCATGTTGCAATGAACAGTGTATTACTTTGAGTTTTACACAAGTGTCGTGATAAGGCTGAGTAGCTGGTTTGTCAACAAGGTGACCGACAGCATCAGTGGACTTCAAGCAACACCCATAATTTAGTCTTAGCAGTGCTGTTGATTAGAACTGCTCCATCCAGGAGAAATCTGAACCTGATTCTGTACCATCTTTGTTTGATCTAATACACTCAGTACAGTACATGTTTTTGGTAAAAAAATAACACTTTTCATACATTTGAAGTAGAGTTGTGCAAGTGCTGACTGCTGTATATATTCTTTTTCTCATTTCCATTCCAGTGTTGACACAGCCCATATGTGAGCCACATGCTTTCTCTTTTGTTTGTAGCCATTAAAACATGGATGTTATCCGGCTACCTAATGAAATATCCTCACTCAGAGCTTAGAAGACATAAACAGTAGCCCTCTTGTTTCTTCACCATATCCTTCAAGGTTCCTTTCTTGGTTCAGTTTTGTTTAAATTCCAAGCCACAAACATGGTGTGCTTGAACATAGAGTAAAGCAAGTGAAATAACTGTCAATAAAAAAAGCAGCTGTTTGTCAGAATAACAACACATGTTTTTCCCACAGTGAGGGCCAAAGAGTTCTTTCTCACTTATACCACCTCCTTATCCAGTAATGAAGAAAACACCTTTCTTCAGCGAAGGCAACGCACAATCTACACAAAAAATAACGGTTTCCATCTAATAAACTGCTTCACAGGGTCATGGCCTAACCAAGTTCTGTTTTCTAACCTTGAGAGCACCACCCTCGTCATTTTATGATGTCTGCAAATTTACTGTTCCCTTTACAGTAAGGGAGTTATAACTGATATGGAATGACCTATGAATGTGTTCATATCTGTCCTTGACACACAAATGCTAACAGGCAAATTGTGTGTCTCATTTGCTTCCAATGTAACCTGCCATATGGTACTTTCATATGGCCTGATACTAGTAAAATTTAAAAATAAAACTAGTTCATCAACAGACAGTTGGACATCAGTGCAGCCTTAGGATATAACATGCTTGACACATCCCTCACAAACATATCATAATCTAACATATATACCAAACATCATTTGGAACAAATCTACTGGTGTCTTTTGTTCTGGTGTCCATGCCACAACAGCATAAGGGTGAGGGGAAGTTTAGCTCCACTCTAGATGGAGCTAAGCAGTAATCTTCTCACTCCAGCTACTTTATTCCTGGGAAAAAAATGCCCACAAAAGACAATGAGTGGGAGGCTGGGAGGACCCCATAGCCAATGTGGAGAAGAGATCAATTTCTTGCGCCTGGCTGGGAATCAAGCCATGATGCATTCACATATTTCTGGATGAGTAATATGCATTTTCACAAATGGCAGACCTACCAAATTATTTTTCTTGAGCTTGGGTACAATCATCCTGTTGTGTTATCAAAAATAAACAGTCAACAGTTAGAAACAGTCAAACACAACTGTGTATTTACACTACAAATTTGTCTTCACATAATCATGCTACATATCAGCATACTCCTGTCAGTATACAAATTTAACTTCAAAATAAGAATAATTCTGGAATCAATGTAACGTTCCGATGCACTGCCACCAAACAATAATTTAGTACATGATATAAAATAAAGTTATGTTTAAAAAGTCATACATTGCATAACGATACATGTAAGGGTAAAGCCTCTTTCAGTGCTATTATACTTTCCTTCCCATGTTTTTTGTGAAGACACATCTGATGATGGCTGTACAGCCAAAATGGGTACCATGATTATGTGAAGACAAGTCCCTACAATACACAGTTGTGTTTAAGTTTTTAATTCTTTTGCAATCCTTTCAATTTTCCTAGATGACTTTCTACCTTTTACTTTCAGATTAATAATTTCTGCACATTTTTCACAATTACAACATATGGAGGTTATATTTAATACTGAGGGACAGTAAGGGTGTTGCAGTTTCCCAGACTGTGATAAAAACAACTTCACACTTCTTCACCACCCACTTCAGCTAGCCATGTTGGAATTTTCTCTGTATGATGACTACAAAGATTCACAACTGAACAGTAAAGCCCAGTGTATGATATTACATGCACCATTGTTATGATCATTCTTTTGGTATAATGAAGAAGTACAGCAAAAATAAGAATAAGCTGCATGACATCACAGTAATGCCAATGTACAAATGGAGTCAAATGTCATGAGAATATATGTCACCAATCTTTATGCATACAGGACAAACCAGAAATTTGCACCTTTCAACAATTATTATTTTGGCATGTAATGCTTCAAATAAAATAGTGCACATCCTGTTTTTATGACAAATACTCCAGAATTTGCTTCCATTCTTGGTAATGATTCAGTGAACTAGTTTTCCCATGTTTCAAACAGTTCTGCTGTCTCCACCTTTGTGGTGACGTGATGAAATGTCCTGGCATAAATATCTATAATTCCATTTCAGGGGGAAGTGGAGATTCATGCAATCAATTTGCTGGAAGTATGAAAAATTGAAATTTAGGCTGTTTTTTGTGTCACTTTCTCTCTGAAGGAAAACTATGAAACAATCAGAAATAAGATTTTCATGCTATTTTATCAAAACCTACTGCTGTGTGTCCTCAAAAACGGTTATCTTCCAACAAAGTTCAAAGAAACTCAACAGTTTCAGACCAAAAGTAAGATCTTCATTAATAGGCCTTGCCAAGACCATAACAACTGAGAGATTCACATTTCCCAGAAATAAGAAAGACATGATTAAAAGCTGGAGAATTACACAAAGACAGTTCGTAGGCCAGCTTCTTTCCTGATTCTCAGCTGACACAATGACCACATAAATCCAACCATTCATACGACAAAATATTTCTTGATATGTAATCTGTTACCATCCAGAGCAGACAGTCTGAACCAGGCATACATGTACCTCCAGAAGGCACACAAAGCATCATAAGGAGTTTGTAAGATATACTTCATACCCTGTCAAACACTGGTCAAAAGAACCTCATGAAAATCTTTAAAACTTTCTTGTGTAAAGGTTTCTTGAGCACAAAGAACTGGAGTGGAGAAGTCATTGTACCTTGACATATTCAAAACACATGATACCAAGTGCTTTGAGATAAAAATTAAGTCACCACTGAAAATGGATATGTGAAGTATCGCTCTGATACCAAGTGCAGAAAAGGTCCAGAAATGCTGTTCTATAGCATAGGATGTTCATACGTTCTATTAATAGACAAAAATACAGCATCTTGCCTCACATTCAGATATGACATTCACATTTTAACAGAATATATTTTTGTGATGTTCTGTAATATAATTCACTACAATGCACTGCCATCAGTATTTGTAGGTGTTTAATATATTATATTACCACTGTGCTCAGCATAGTGACAAATGCAAGAAATTGAGACAATCAAAGAAGTATTATTGTGTGGCTTTTCTCCTTCTCTTATTGTAATCTCTGAATGTTTCTCTACAGAACAGGCATGTAGTATCTTTTCCGACTCATAGGCAACTAAAAGAGCAGATGGAGTTCTGAGGATAAGTGTCCTTTCTTACATTGTAGAGTACAAACAATAAGCTAAACATCTAATTACACACAACATGTTTACTTGTAATGAAAAAATTAACTCCCATATGTTGCATTAACACCAAAGGAATGGAAGATCATCTGTACAGAATACTCAAAATTAAAAATTATAAAGAAAGGTATACGAAATAACGTAAGTTGCCCAGAAATCTCCCATTCTGTCAGGTTAGCATGTAACTTAGGAGTAATGTTTTGGCACAAACTATGTATTTGGCAAGTGGGGGGATAAAACAGTAATTCTTCAGCTGGAATAACACAGACCCATAGAAATACAATGACAAAGTAATTTAGAGACAGGCAAAACATAAATTAAGTAGGAGACTGGAAGTAATGCATGGACCACCAGCCATTAAAGACTGCTCTAGTACATAACAAAAACTGTATACATACTTCTCAAACTGGTTTATTCCTTGGCTTGTAGATGCTTCTGCTGCTCTAGAACCAAGAACAAGCACTGTGGTTTCACCTTCCTGCTGCCCATTATGTTCCGTTAGTGCCGACAAGCTTTCATGATGGTTGTCTTCTGCACCTGTATTGTCATTGCTGTCACTCTCTGATTCACTCTCCGAATCTGTCTCAGTGTCTGTGTCACTCTCCTCTGCTTCTGGCATACTGACAGTGTTAGTGACATCTTCCACTTTGATCAGGACTTCAGGTTCACACTTCACATTATCATTAGACTTTATCTGCTCCACTTCTACAGGTGGATACTCAGTTACTGTACAGTCTGCAGTGTCCTGTGAAAACAGATATTTGTAGTGACATAATAGAAAAACATTTCAAAATCCGCTAGGGGTTTAAGATCTCAAATACAGTAAGGTTAAAGAGGCATATGAACACACTTCTGCATTTCCTTTAACACACTTTGCAAAGACTATGTATAGCTGATGGTGCCTGACTCATAACTTGGATCATTAGTGTGGTGCTGTACTGAATTTGGCAATTTTATCATAAAATAACAGTGCCACAAATGAACTATACTGAGACCATGGCAAAAAGGCCTTTGATAGATCCTTTCCATGGCCTCAACATTACCACAGATATTAAATCACTAAATGTATCTGCGACAGCAGATTACACCTTTTTAAAGAAAGAAATTAACAATGAGCTCTGACAGAATTTAAAAAAGAATGTAAAATATAAAACAAAACAAAATTATATTCAGGAAGCTGTCTAAAAAATATTGAAAGATTTACCTTTGGAATGTGCTAACAAGATTTGATACTTGGAGTTACACAAGACAACAAGGTGACAGGCATACATAAGGGATGATGGACCATTTTGCTGCTTGGTACCAAATATATGTAAAAAGCTATTTCCAATAATAAATGACACCTGCCATCTACACTACTCCAACACCATCTGGTGGACTGAATGTGACATCTGCAGTAGCAAGTTTTCACATTTCTCAATTCTACCCTAGCATGTGGTTGTTTTGAGTGCAACATCCAGTCTGGGATGGACCTCAACATCCATTTTGTTTGTGATATGGTTTCTTAGCTGTAAATTGTTTTGTACACAAGAAAATCAGTAATAAATGGTCACAGAGAAACAACAGAAGGGTGCACATACTTTCTGTGGACAACTGTTCTTTTTTATATTGAAGATGGTAACATAGCAACTGCACAATATACCTTACAAAAAATAAGGCTTGATGAAGTACCAAACAATGAGGCAGCTTAAGATGTTAATAGAGATAACATCAAGAAACACCTGTGCCACACAAAATACATTAAGCACATGCTTTGTATGCAATTCTCATCTCTACCAAAAATGTTGTTTGATCATCTCTTCCTTGTTGATTTAATTATCCTGACAAATTTTTATGTCATATAACATGCTGCAGTATCAACTGAATAAGTTAATAAATGACTACACAGTGGATGGCTGACTGTTGACTGATACCCAAATAGTATTTAGTAAACAGTATATATTACAAAACCACTCATTCTGTAATTTCATTCACTTTCCTTTTCCTTCTTCCCTCTTTGAGTCCAAACATTCTTCTCTGCACCCCATCTTCTTCCTTTGCAATAAGCAACAAATGTTCATACCCATACCTAACAATGGGTGAAATCTGTTTAGTGCAACGTAATATTTTGGCTTTTGGGCTCAAAATGTGAACACAAAAGTTACCAAGCCATTGTGGACTGCAGCAGTAATTGTACATATACATGTGGTAGTACTCCAGCCATCAGATATGGTGAATACTCATATAAGGGATTATGGCATGACTGATAGTGGTTGCCAGGATATCACGTGCAAGCACTGCCCTGTTCTACTGTCTGATAAGACACACATTATACCTACAGTAATCATCAAACAGTACTGTGTTTAATGGGGCTGTGGATCAATGTTCCTAATATGTGGATACCTTCAAAATAATTAAGGCATTTTCTACAGCAGGAATGCAGAAGTTCAGGGCTCAAGAAAAATGGATACTGACAGCAGTACAAGATGAAGATTTTACCATGGCACAGGGCTTTCAATGTTTCTAATGTCAAATTCCATCCTGTTTCATGACCAATGATGTAATTAACCACATCAGGTGACTTAAAACTTCTGCACACAGACAATCCCATGACAAGCAGTGTTTCAATGCACAACAGAACAGCACAGCTCTAGATGCATACATGCTCTTATGTTCAATATATGCACAGTGTCAGGAGTGGCAATCAGACACCTAGAAGTTATTTCAGATATTTCCCAACTGCTGTGTTCCAAAGCTTCAGAAATATACATAAATCTGAATGTGTGAACCATAGTTTCTGAATACTATCACTCATTCACTTGATTGTTGTTATGGTAGAAAAGTTACAAGGCAATTCAGCTGGGCTAAACATAATTCAATTTCTTATACAGACCACACCACAGTGAATAGGCATATCAATTCTTCAACCTCATTGCCGAAGTGCTCGTCATCTGACACGCTAATACCTCATCAACATTTTCCATATATATCACCTCCATATAGCATATTGCGATTTGGTCTGAAGATGTGCACTTACCTGGACAAGAGATGAAGGCAGTGCAGGTGTGGGTGGCGGTGGTGGTGGAGGAGGAGGAGGTGGTGGTGGTGGTGATGGTGGTGGCGGTGGTGGTGGCGGTGGCGGCGGCGGTGGAGGCGGGGGCAGTTGTGGTTCAATTGCTTTCAACACGTTTTCTAGATATGTCTCTGTTTTGACACTCTTCTCCCTAAACTCAAACAGTAAATCCAATTTATATACACACTCTTCACACACCATTTTCGGAAGTTTGTCTGTCAGATCAACCTGTAAGGAAGAGAAGACTTACAGTCAAGAAAGTCAGTCACTGATAACAATGTTCTCAACAGTCATACAGAACATCCAGTGTCAATTACTGTGAACAGGATAAACTAAACTAATTTACTGTACTCTGACAATACACAAAGATTTGTGAAACTCAACATTGGTGTAGGGTATGAAAATGAAGTATTTAAAAACAGATGTTCTTAAACTCTGAGAAAGATATGAAATCTACATTAAAGGCATTTACTTAAAAAACATGTATTATATAAGACAACACTCAGTCCTGTTGTGCACAAGAGTTCTGAAAAGCTTAACAATGACCAGGATATAAAACCAGAGTTTATATGTTAATACAAAAGATATTAAAAACAATGCACCAGTTGGACAGCTGTTTTAAATCATACCTTGATGACAGAAAAGGAACAAATAAAATTCCCAAAACCAAACTGTAAGTCCTTAATAATTAAGCATGAATTCCTCAAAGTTGAATAATTCACCCAGTGAATTTTCTGACATACATCAAATATGCCTCAACCACAGTCACAGTCATAACTAAAAACTGACTACTCTCCAAATAACATAAATTATATCTTCACTAGCTTCATCGAAGAATCTAAAGCCAATTCTTATAAAACAAACTTAAACAAACTGTTATTAGCAAAATGCATTAATCTAAATATAAATGAAAGGACAGTAAATTCACTGGCCCATAAAACTGACAGTAACTGAATTCACACAAAAATAAACACACACACACACACACACACACACACACTGAATATATCATTTATAACACGTTTGGCATGCTTTGCTATGTGAAGAGTCGCATCACCTATTAAAACAAACATCCTAAGTAAATATTTGAACAAAATTTCTAAGAAAGTTCAAGGCAGCATACAGTATTCAATATCTCAAAGAAAGTCAATTAAATAATGGCAAATATTAAACACAGAACCTCTTTTAAAAAATTATTTAAGAAATGTAACATATGCCTTGGCAGTGTATTATTATTCTCACTACAGTCTTTTTCTGTCAAAAACATGAAAAATTTCAAACAAACGCTTATGTATGTTACAATATATTAATAAGAGACATAAATATGAACTGCACACTGCAAATGGCAACTTCACTAGGTATCAGACAGCAGTTTATTACAAGAGGAATCAAGACATTAAAATTTTCCATCTACAGCCCTTCCTTTTATCACTGCACCAAGCATGGCAGCCCGATCATAGAGTGAGCCTGCATCCACTGGGGAATCCTGTGACAGCTGTGGCATTCAGAACAGTAATAAAATAAATGCACTGTACCAATGAAAGTTTAAAAAAATATATAACAATATTTACACCAACATTAAAACCTTATCTATTATCTAACTCCACTCTGTATGAGAATTTACTTTAATTACAAAATCTTAAATACTGTAAATGTTTATGAAGATATTCACCCATTGATAGAGCTTAATTCCTTTTCTCAGTAAAAGGTGAAATTGTCCCTTCCTTGCCATTAAGGCACATGGGGATCATACAGTCATAGTTTTACTCATTCCTAACCTCTGCAATGGTGAGTGGTCAGCCTCATGCCCCTGCCCCTTTACCATCAGTGCCCATTCAACAAGAGGCTGGGTGGGCCCCAGAGCCAGTCTGGACGTTCTGGATAAGAGAAAAATCTCATACCCTCGCCAGGATTCGAACTCCTGATCATCCAGCCCATAGCCTAGTCATTGTACTGGCTATAGTTCCATGGCTCCTTATTTTTCTCTGTATAATGCAATATTCTCAAACAACAGGATGTCTGTAAATGGCTTATTGGCGGATTAAAGTAGTTATACTTCTGTTATGTGTATATGACATGGGCAATATCGTGTTTTAGAATATAAATATATCCTAACTTTACTGCCGTTACAACTTGATATTTCGTACCCATGCAGTTGAAAACGCGATCTGCTGTCATGAACTTTAGCAACATTAAGAATGAACGCGCTTTACTTAACATTCATGGTCGATTACAGCATGAATTGCGTTCCTTTACTGCGTTTCGTCATTTACCGTGTATTAACAACACAGAACTTTTATCTGCTACTGAAATGAGTGTTCTAAACTATAACCTGTACTCGTGTTGCACGACTCAATGTTTGTGAAACAGTTTATGCATTTACCTGAACAGGCAAACATGCTGTTATCTTCTTAAATATTTGCCTCGAATCACCTTCACGTTCAAATATATGAAGTCCCATTAAAACGCTCGTTTTTGCAGCACATAATCGGCACAAATATTCGAATTCGGGTACAGTTACGGTATCACTGGCCATAGTTTCTGTCATGATCTGCAGAAAAAGGCCTTTGGCGTGATAACTATAATATAATCGGCCGTGCTCAAAATTTCTGATAACATTGGTTATTTGCCCATACTACACAATTCAAAACTCCTGGCACTACAGTGAAGAACGTGACATTCGGCCTACATAAATAAACGCCATTCTCTGTTTTTCCATGGGCAGTTCAATCCCAAACTTCGCCTGTGCCCGCAAGACAGGAAACAAAATTATGATTGTCACTCTCTCGTTTGGGCAAAGTCGACCGAACAGACGCTATCCACGGAACTATGGCTCTCCGCTAACATAGGTTTGGAACACGCAGGTAAAACAGCTAGATTTTTTACTCTGGTTAGTGTTTCGCTTGATGCATGAATACTGCTTTCGGATGTGGTACTATAGTTCGGAATTTTAACGGTATGTGGCGCGCAGGGTACCACGAATGACGGTGCCATGTAATCCGTGGTGATATGTTGGGACGTGTTGTGGGTCGCGACTAGTCTGAGTGAGGAGCAGGGAGACGAAGAGTTACATAGCAACATGACTGTGGGGGAGGGGAAGTGTGGCACTCCAGGCCATGGTTGAAACGATGCCGAAGAACTTGTG
>Ga0131853_10024807_pt1 | contig 10809 bp, 6 predicted proteins | sample TergutLab28metaG_FD_92764 | JGI IMG/M metagenome (GOLD analysis project Ga0131853, IMG submission 92764) | Labiotermes labralis P1 segment gut microbial communities from Petit-Saut dam, French Guiana - Lab288 P1 (version 2) (version 2) | ecosystem: Host-associated > Arthropoda: Insects >... | reverse complement strand
TTTCATTCAAGTAGCTCCTCAATTGACCTCACGAGGCTCACGAGGCTGAGTGGACCCCGTTCCCGACCCACTACTACTCAGAAAATCTGGTAGCGCCGGGGATCGAACCCGGGACCTCTGTATTTGTAGCCAGAAACTCTGACCACTAGACCACAGAGGCGGTCAAATGTAAAGGTAAAGGTAAAGTAAACCCTGCGCAGGCCCTGAGGCTTTCAGGAGTTTGAGACTCTCAGATTTCATGATAATCGACACAGGAAGGTGGTAAAGATGTCAGCCCTAAGCACCGGCCGCCCTTAACCACCAGGAAATGTTCCTCGTACTCCAATGACACAATCGGGAATCGAACCAGCGACCCTCTGGCTTTTAGCGCAGTGTCTCAACCAACTGCGCCACCACGTGCCACCGAACTCACCCGGTAGAGCGTATTATAATGACTCTGGATAACCAACAGCCCTATCACCGCGACGAGCCATAATCTGTTGTCCGGCCCGATCATTTGTCCCATTAGCAACTCTGCAGTTTCAACAAATTACGGCAGTTTGTTGCCTGCGACCGTATGACAGGCACCGAGCTTCTGCAGATAGGCTGAAGAGTGACGGTACCTGATTTCAGGTCAGCTTTGGCTTCATATTATCACTATTATTGCCTGTAATTAAGCTTGAGCTCTGTAAACATGCCTGCTCTTTGAGTAACGCTTTTGTTGGTTAGTGTTAACGGTACAAGTGCTGGTGTGCGACGTAACTAACATTTGGAATAAGAAAACATTAAAATAAATGTACCTATTCTTATACATACACTTTGTAATTGACATCATCATATATATCCAATATGTTTCGGTTCACACTAAGCCATCACCAGGGAGTTAAATATGTGGGAATATACATAATATAAATATACATTTACATAAGAGAGCGGTACATATTCTTCTCTTTGTAGACAAGGCATATATATATATATATTTTCTCTTATAAGCATATTTCCCTGATGAAGGTTCAGTATAAACCGAAACACTTTGGAGACATGGCGGTGTAAATGATAAGGTGTATATATGCCAGAAGTGCATCGAAGAGGGGGATGACGGGGTGCAGACCCCTACTCTCTAATTTAAAAAAAAAAAAAATAGATTTTGTACACACGAATATATAGGACGTTTTAAGAGATTTACCCTTCAGCCGAACTCAACCACTGCAATCGGCTGACGACTAGTATATTAGAATTTTTAAAACTGAGATAATAACTTTGGCTGTGTTAGATGAAATTTAAACAAAAAAAAAAATTAAAAACGATTAGACTTTGTGATTTAAATTAGATGAGTGATTCATGGAACATGTGGTTATGTTTGTATGTAGATAAACATAATTGCCAGCAGTGTTATGTTACAGTCATACTTACAACATAATCTTTATAATGTAATATTTAAAATAAAACATAAATTATGCATAGCCTCATAGTCAGCCCTCTCCCCCCCCTCCCCCCCGCAATGAATACTTCTGGTCGCGCAATTGGCACATACTGCACTAATTGGTGTATTTAATTTGAATTTAACAAACAACAAAACAATAACCGGAAAAAGCAAAATATTAAAATGATGTCACGGCGCTTTATAAGTAGCTACCAACGTTTGGGAGACAAATTCACTGCCGACAGCTTCAGGGCGAAACAGATGGAAGGAACGGAGGAAAGGGACCGGGGAAATGATGCCATGGGGCTCGATGTTACATAGCTTTAATCGTTCGGTCCATTTATCTTACTCTGAAGATGGGGACAGAAGTTTGCTGCTAAATGTTGGTAGATATACTGTATATCGAACTATACAGGATGTCACACCCCAAAAGACTATTGTTTTATCGTACAGCGTCTGTAGAATCTAAAATGTAGAATTACTTAAAACACAGGACCAGCTTATGGCCACCAGAATTCCCAGCGAATTAAAAGTGTTATCAGCACTGCGATATTCAGACGTAACAACAATTTATTATTTCCACCATTCTTAAAAAAAACTGCAGGGAACTTTTCAGAATTTTGTTAATAATTCCGTATATTACAGGTGACGAACATGGCTACACCATTTCAAACTCTAAACAGAACAAGGCGCTGAAGCAGCATGAGGGACGGACTTTGCCAATACCACAGTAACGAGGAAGCAGAAGCGGCTCTTCGTGAACGTATGGGATTGCGGGTCACCGATTTCTTTCGCAACGAAGTTTTAAACTGACACCGAGATAGGATAGTGCATCAGTTTGCTCTGGGGTTAAGATGAACAAGGCAGCCAATGTACGTATGACGTAACACTGAGGCGCGTTCGTGCAACCAGTGCTGCAATAGAAAAGAAATAATTATTACATATTTTGAGCTTGTGTTTGTAGCCTTACTGTGGGGACCCGTTGCGCTGACCACGTGACACACCTCTATCCGCAAAAGTTGGCACTAACTTCGCCTACCGGCGGCGGCCGCTCTGTCGGTATAGTTCGCGTGCGTGCGGACTAAGGCCACGGAGTTTAGTTTAGTTTGTAGCCTTAGGTGTAACGAATGCAATGCGCATGCGCCATATTGTCATCTGTGGCCTGCCCGGCTCTGACATATTTTTCTACATTATCTCATAAACGGTACGATTTTAGAAAATAAGTTACAGAACACAAAATGTGTGTTTTAATTCTCTTTACAGGTTTTGTCTGAAATATTTCTAATTCTAAGAAGAGTGAGGGGAGATATGGTTATAAATGTACACAGGTCTTCATGTAAAGTACCCCTCATTCTTGTCAAATTTTAATGAAACTTGAATTGTCTCAACAGGTTCTCGATAGATACTCAAATATCAAATTTTATGAAAATCCGTCCAGTGGGAGCCGAGCGGGCGTAGGGACAGAGACAGACGTGTAAACATGACGAAACTAATAGTCGCTTTTCACATTTCCGCGAACGCGTTTGAAGACGGCGGTACTGCAGTGGAATAAGTGAGCTGCACTTAACTTTGTAATGACTTTTCATTTAATTTTTATGACATGGGGAGCTAAGGTACTGAACATAGCTCATATTGTTTGAAACTTCACTTACCTACTTTATGTTTTGGCCCATGTTTCTCACAGCAGTGCACCTTGGGACCAATAGCAATAAATAATGGCCCTTCGTGTCATTGCTGCCACCTTGAATCCTCTTGTATAATAGAGCAGTAGCTGCAGACGACTTCATAAAACTGCTGGCAGTACTTCGCCATCAACGAGGGCTCGCCTTCAAAATATTATGATGTATTGAAACACGAAGCAAAGAAGAATTTGGAGTGTTTTTAACACTTACGATAACGTTGCATTTCTTTCTTTCAAGATTTATGATGCCACGGTATAAAAGTCCGGCATTTCGTACGTTCGAATATAGGGTTATGAAGGTAGGGAAGTAAAACATGATATATAAAGAAACAGCTGTATAAATTTGCACCATTTCGTGTTTATATACTCGTTCTTCGTCTAACATAAAGTTTCAAGTTTGTGTGTCAGATATACATACATTAAATTCACTTGTTTTAGGTTGTAAGTTTAATTAGCTTTCCTGTTATAAACTCTCAAAACGCAGTTTTATCGACACAGTTGCCATGTTCTTTTACGTTTTACGATCATCTTGCCGATGACCACTCGATACATAATGTATAAAAAAATTTCTGCTGTCCGCTCCTGGATAGCATGTAGGGGAGTAGAGGGATGGCTCCATTCATTCTTCACCTTTGCACTAGATGGAGATGAGTGGTCAACAGCAAGACCAGGCCGCTTAATTCTCAGGTAAAAGACCCCTTTCCAGTGAATAGGAGGCAGGGTGTGGCGCAGAGACTGTCCGAACTTTTCGGAGGAGAGAAAAATGTCATGCCACTACCGGAATTCGAACCCCGGACTGTCCAGCCCGTAACCAAGTCATTACACTGTGAGATAAACCTCGGATAAATTATTAATCCTGTAGTTAAAACGGGGTCTTTAGGTAAAATATCGTAGCAAATTTGTTTTCGAAATTTTCCATATCCAGCACTGGGAATGCATTTATTTCAAAAATTGAAACAATCTGGTTCTGTGCGTTTCTGTTTAAGATGTCACGCGACAGGGCGCGGTTGGCCACAGACGTGGGAAAGGGGGGGGGGCAGGAAAACAGTGAAATACGAAGTGAAAGCTGGGCTGACGCCACATTGAGCAGCGCGCCAGCTTAATCCAGCGTAACAATGTTATGGGAAATTGCCGAGTACGTGAAGGGAGATTGTAATTGTGTCCCTGGGTCGGGCCGATCCCTCGTCCAGAGCAGTCCTACCGATGACGTGTGTTTGTGTGTGTGTGAGTGCGTGAGTGTGTCACTGAGTGTGATCATGCGCAACAATAACCTCTACACCTACAGTGAGTAGGTAGACAGAGGTAAAGACTAAGAAAGAAAGGAGGAAAGAAAGAAAGAACGTTTGTAATTGCATTTTATTACGTTAACATTACTTAACAAACAGCTTCATAATTTTTACCAATTACCACATAATATTTTCGCCTGTCGAAATCAGTAGCAATAAGTAAGCGGCAATTGCACGGCGTTGATCAGAAATGAGTAAGAAAATGTTAGTCGGGAAATCCAAGGGAGAAAACAGAGTTGGGAGATTAGAGTTTAGTTGGAGAATACTGTTAAATTTGTTGTTAGACAATTACAGTGTGATGTGCGTTGGATTCAACTGGCTCGGAATAGAATCAATCTGTAGGCTGTCGGTGTAGTTAATACATATAGAAATAGAGAATATGAATGTGGCAAATAAGATATACTCATTCGGTGTTTATTGGGCCGTGCATCATTGTAATAACTGAAGAATCAAAAAACCAACTAGATGCCACTTGATATTTTATTGTACTTCTTATAGGCTCAACATGTTTCAAGCATTACTATGCCCATCATCAGGAGCTTGCGACTATGTTGTTGTTTACCACATTGGTCGTGTCGTTCTTGGTTTGCTGTACGAGGTGGTAACCAAAATTTTCCGGACTGACCCTGTAAAAATCGTAGAACTCACAATAAGGCCTATCGGCCGCCGTCACCCTCGAAGTAGTTCCCTCCCGCATGTAGCCACCGGTCCTACCGTCTCCTCCATTTTTGAAACGCTTCCTGGAACTCCTTTTCTATCAGATTGTCAAGCACTCTCTGCGATTCGGCCTTTTATCTCCTCAATGGTATCGAACCGGCGTCCTTTCAGCTTCAATTTCATTTTTGGAAATAGGAAGAAGTCACGGGGTGCCAAATCAGGGGAGTATGGTGGATGGGGGATGACAGCCATTTTGTTTTTCGCCATAAACTGGTGGGTGAAAACGGAAGTGAGAGACGGGGCTTTGTCATGGTGAAGCAGCCAGGTCTGTTCTCGCCAAAGTTTGGGGCGACGTCTTCGCACGTTTTCGTGCAGTCGCCGCAAAACGTCGCAGTAGAACCCAGAAATCACATTTTGGCCTGTTGGGACAAATTCTTTGTGCGCAGTACCCTTAACGTCAAAGAAAGTGATGATCATGCTCTTGAGATTGCTTTTCACCTGTCTGGCCTTTTTTGGCCTTGATGACTTGGGGCTTTTCCACTGGGAGGATTATCGCTTTGTCTCAGGGTCGTAACCGTAAATCCAGCTCTCATCACCAGTGATGACCCTGAACAAGAACGTTTCATCATCGGAGACAAGCTGACGAATTACAGTGCAGACGTTGACGCGCTGCTGCTTCTGGTCAGCTGTCAGGATCCTGGGCACAAATTTGGCTGCGACACGGTGCGTTCCCAATTCTTCCGTCAGAACCCGTTGGCATTTGCGATAACCAATTCCCAACTCCTCAGCAATGTCGCGAATGGTCCGACGTTGATCCTGAAGGGGGAGCTCTTGAATACGTGCAACAATTTCAGGAGCTGTGAAACTTCTGATTCTCCCTGTGTGTTCGTCATCGTCAACTGATCTGCGACCGGTCATGAACCGGGTATGCCATTGAAACACCTGTGCACGACTCAAGGTTTGGTCCCCGAAGGCTTGTTGAATCATTGTGAGCGTCTCCGTAGCACTTTTCCCAAGATTGGCACAAACTTTGATGCGCACTCGCTGTTCCTTTCTCTGATCCATCGTGAAAATCGCCACAGGTAACGTACACGACTCCAAACAAACGCGTGTGAAAACTGCTCACGTCCGCCCAGCTATGTGCAACTTGGCACACTGACTCGTTAGACATAGTAGTCCTACCATCTACCGGTGCTTCGCGCTACCACAACTGCTCTATAGATGGCGACACCAGTCTTGAAAATTTTGGATACCACCTCGTATGTTGGAGGTGAGGTGTAGTTAGGTTGGAGTAGTGTCCGGGTTGCAGATTCAAGCGCAACTTGCTTAAGCCAGCAACCCTGACACTACTCCAGCCTAACCGCACCTAACCTCCAACATACAGCAAACCAAGAAGGACATGACCAATGTGGTAAACAACAATATAGTCGCGAGCTCCTGATGATGGGCATAGTAATGCTTGAAACATGTTGAGCCTATAAGAAGTACAATAAAATATCAAGTGGCATCTAGTTGGTTTTTAATTCTTCAATTGCGATACACTCATTTAAACTACGTTCAATTAAGGTAAACAAATACACTTTATACAGATAAAAAAACATCTTTATCCAAAATATTTATAAAATCTTCCCAAAATCCGTCCAGCTAGCGCGAGTTGTTCTTTTAGCACAGACAAACGGACGGACGGACGTTCCTCGCGAATTTGTGAACGCACTTAGTAACTACAACAATAATGATAATGATGGCGATGATAATAAGCCAAGACCGTTGATGGCAGTATTACGAACAATGCAGAACTGACACGCACGCACGCACAAACACGAACCGCAAGCTCTTGTCCCCACCGTTTGCAGCTAAGGCTGATTGATGAACAAGTCATTGCAGCTCAGTAGCTTACTGCCCCTTATTTGTTTGGATAGCTGCAACCTGCCGCTCCGAACACGTGTGACCACTAATGACCTAGGCGAATGGCCACATGCAAGATTCCTTTCACATCTCCCTTTCCCCAAATTTTACTACTCAGTTACCCAAACAAACAAGGACACACGAATACAGATAACACTATGTACATCGTGTAAATATGAGGTCAGAATTAACACAGTTGAGAGGTCATTAAGCTTTTGTTGTAGTTTGTAACGTGGAATGGCGCTGGCAGATACAGGTGACGTCATCACCCGACATTAGTGTTGGAAACAAGGGCGCGTTAAACAGAAAAGAACGCTGACTTTTTTCTTCTGTGGCGCCAAAGACCCCACTGGGCCAGAAGTTCCTCATTATCGAGGTTTCACGATCAAACTCAGACACACCACACTCGGTAGGACTCCCCTGGACGAGTGATCAGCTCGTCGCAGAGACCTCTACCTGACAACACACAACATTCACGACAGACACCCATGTCTACAGTGGGATTCGAACCCGCAATCCTAGCAAGCGAAAGGCCGCAGACCGACACCTTAGACCGCACGATCACGGGGACCGGCTGTCTGTGACAATTACTTGGTGACGTTAACCGTTGGCTTGAAGATTTCAGTCTTTTGGGATATGGCCTCATGTTACCTGTTAATGTGTCACACACGTTTCGGCTGACCTAACTGCCTCCATCTTCAGGGCCACACAATAATAATAATGCGTTGCTTGGGAAATTCGGGTTGGCCCAGGATAGGGACAGGTGGCGGACGCTTGTGAGTGCGGAAATGAACCCACGGGTTCCATGAAATGCAGGGAATTTCTTGACAAGCTGCAAACCAGTTAGCTTCTCAAGAAGGACTCTGCACCATGGAGTAAGTAAGTAAGTATATAGCAGACGAGCATTAGCCTATATCGCATCGACTAACTTGCTCTCCTATCATCATTACACTCTGCGGTATAAGACCACAATTAAATAAAATCTGCACAAAATGCATCTAACGTCACATTTCCAGTATGTAAAGAGTGGTGTAAAAGTCTAAAATCACAGAGCCTTACCTTTGCTACAAGTGTTGCAAGAGGCACTCAAATGCAAACACAAACACAGAATTTGAACACGCAATATTTACACGAGTTTTCATGTTCTAAAGTCGCTTGTTGTTCAAATGACGATCTTTTTAGGTTTTTACACTTTGAAGTTAATTTTTTTTACCGACGTTTCGGACTAACGTACTGCGTCCCAGTTATGGGTGACGGAATCTTTTCCAGGTGGATGCTGAAATAATTTGGAGGAACGAAAACGTCAGCTATTTCACGATAAAGATGGTGGCAGCACATTCCTCCGAAACGTCGAAACAAACTTTTACTGCAGTATGTAAACGCCCCCTCCAAATCATTTGAATGTATATCTTTCTTTATCAGGTACAGGCTCGGATATTTATTGATTACTTATCAAGACCTTATGGCGAGAAGAAATGTACGAGGGCGGGCTGTTAAGTTTTGCCTCTACTTAGAAAAAAAACAGGAAAATATATTTTAATGAAATAAAAAAGAAATATGCCTATATTAATTATTTTCAAAGTTGCATAATTATTTTTCTACAAAATCGCCACGCACTTCAATACACTTCCGCCAACGCTGCGCTAGTTTTTGAAATCCGTCCTTAAAAAAAATTGGTGTTTTGTTTTTGAAACAATTTCCTCACTGCAGACTTCACCTCTTCAACCGCCTTACCCAGCTGTACTCACACCAGCACACCGACCACCATAAACGGCTTGCATTCGTCTTTGAATTTCAATTGGAGGAAATTTTTCCACGGTTAAGCATTCAATAACAGCACGCTGTTTGAACCGATCATCTGAAAAATCTTCCATTTCGATGTGTACTGGGTGAGGACTGTAAGCATCTGTGTGTTCAAGGTGACGTATGATGGAAGAGAGATACCATGCGACTACACAGAACCGGTTTTATCCAGATATGTCTAGTGTAAATAAAAATATTACAGTGGAGGCAAAACTTATCAGCCCATCTACGTATTTAATTTGTCTATCAAACCGAGTGCGATATAATGTTGTGTAGGTTAATGTAATCCATGAACAAACACAGTCTTAAAATACGATTCATAACAAGTATTAAAATATCTAAATGTTTCGGCACCGATGTACCCTCAAGAGGGTAAACAGAAACATAAAAGTATATACCGCTTTAATTAGCTGATCGGAAGTCGAGGTTTTCTTTTTTTGCTCATAATTTTTCACTGTCGCTGTTTGCACCTGTATTTATGTACATATTATTCAGTTCCACTTGTACCGTACTCTGAATATTTATTCAAATTGGTTACAGGAACAGTTTTGTGATTTATCCTTGTACACACTGTATATACTCTCTCTAAAAATCTCTTTAAAAAAACTCAAGAGGTAGGTACAGAACGAAGGTATGTAAACCCAGCACATTAGGCTAGGCAAGATCTTGCCGTTTTGAAACGTCTAAAATGGTAACAAATTGTAAAATTTACAAAAATTGATCGGTATAAAATTTACCATAATTTGATATTAAAATTACGCAATGGTGATCATTTCCGAGAATAAGTCCGCAGTTGTTTATGATCGGTACGCAGTACGCATACAAACGCATGTCTCGATCTTACGCGATCCGAAGTGACCTCGTCCAGACGGAGTGTGTGATGTCTGTCCCATGAAACGCTGCAACAGGGCAATGTAACACTTAGACGAATGTAATTGGCATATATCTCTCAGTTCTGGGACACTCCCTGAAGATGGCACCCTGGTGCAGAAACATATAGGTGTCTCATAATTGTTATAAATTGCATTTTATTTATAATTTAATAATAATTTTTATTGATATGTTGGTTTTAAGAATGTGCACAAAATGAATGATATGAAACTTGTGTAGGTTAAATGACCCCAAGCATTCTCTTCTTCTAAGACAAGGTGGATAGAGACATCCTTTGGCAGACCAAAGAGTGACGTAGGCACCAGCACCCAAAGAACTACAGACATTAAGCCTAGACGAAATTTCAGGGTGTTAAAAGTCAGTTTGTAACCGTATTAATTCTCTAATGCTTACCAATTATCCCACGACTATCAATTAGGCATAAGGCGTGCCATTCCTGCCAACATTAGGGCAATATATTCTGCGTTCTGTTAAGACATAACTCTCAGTGGCCGGGACAAAGTACGTGCACGATCATTTGCCAGTAAACCGTCTTCAGCGGTCTGAGGTTTCCGGGCGTAACGACATACGTCACAGATTGCACAGGAATGCTTACGTCATCTGCGCAAAACTTTCCGTCTGCAGATTTATTGTGGAGTTGGGCAGGCAGCCGAAAGCTCCATCAGGTTATGTGCGAAGTGAAGTACCGCGCAAACAAATCTACAACTTTGTTCCTGTCGCTTTGGCACTATTTTAAAACACCAGACGCGAAGTTTATGGGCTCATTATGCTGTCCACATTAAATACAGTCATAAAACTAAAAAAAGCTTTTACATTACAACCTGTAGCCATATTTCAGATGTTGGCACTAATGATGTGAATTCCTGTAGGAACCGTGGAAGGGGTGGGGGTGGGGGGAGACCCAACGCTCGATTGTAGCGCCGTCGCTGAGATACGGGCAAAAACCAAACTATCTTCAACCGTTGGTAGGAAATGAGCATGTGTAGGACGGCTAATGACAGTGCTAGGAAGAAACAGAAAAAGGAGGGAAGGTGATAAAGGTACGAAAGGAACCAAAAAAAAAAAAAAAAAAAAAAAGGAAAAGGGAAAGAACTTCCAACGTAAAACTAGAAGGACCAACGGGGAGGGGTGGGGAGAAAAAATTTTTAATGGGGGGGGGGGGAAGAATGTTGAAGGGGACAAGA
>Ga0131853_10024806_pt1 | contig 10809 bp, 10 predicted proteins | sample TergutLab28metaG_FD_92764 | JGI IMG/M metagenome (GOLD analysis project Ga0131853, IMG submission 92764) | Labiotermes labralis P1 segment gut microbial communities from Petit-Saut dam, French Guiana - Lab288 P1 (version 2) (version 2) | ecosystem: Host-associated > Arthropoda: Insects >... | reverse complement strand
TGCTAAACCCATTATGGTAGATATTGAGGAAGATAGTTTTAACCTTAATACCGATTTAGTAGCTAAAGCCATTACGGCCCATACCAAAGCCATTATCCCGGTAGATGTAGCCGGACTGCCCTGTAATTACCGGCAATTGTTTAAAATAGCCCACGAACATAAAAATATTTTTAAAGCCGCCAATAACCGGCAGGAAGTTTTAGGTCGCATAGCTATCATTGCCGATGCCGCCCATAGTTTAGGGGCAACTTATCAGGGACAACCCAGCGGCAGTTATGCCGACTTAACGGCTTTTTCTTTTCATGCCGTTAAAAATTTAACCACCGCTGAAGGCGGAGCTTTACAAATAAGTAAAGTAGCTTTAAAATATTGGCCAAATTTTTACCGCGAGCTTCGGTTGTTAAGTATGCACGGGCAAACCAAAAGCGCCCTCGAAAAGCAAACCGGCTGGGAGTACGACATCGAGCTGGCCGGTTATAAATGTAACTTAACTGATATAGCGGCGGCACTTGGCTTAAGCCAGCTTAATCGTTACCCCGCTATTTTGGCTAAACGTAAAGCCGCCGCCTTACATTATAACGGCAGCTTTAATGAGAGCGTATTTATTTTACCTTTATTGAGTAATGACGGAAACGAAAGTTCTTATCATCTTTATCTTTTACGCCTGCAAAATTATACCGAAGAAAAACGCAACATTTTAATTAGCCGGCTGCGTGCGCAAGGCATTGCCGCTAATGTGCACTATCAACCATTACCAAGCTTAACTTTATACAAAAATTTAGGTTATAACCCCAATCATTATCCTGTGGCTTATCATAACTATAATAGGGTTATTAGCCTGCCGCTTTTTAATAATATTAGCCCTCAGCAGCTAGATTATGTCAGCAAAACCTTAAAGCAACTGGCTTAAAAGCAAGTAACCGCTAAACTTTGGGGTCTGTTAATAATTAAGCTATAATTCGCCGATAGTTACTTAAGAAAGGATAACTAATGAAACATTACGGCCTATTATTTTTTTTATTATTTATCTCAAGCTCGTTGTTATGGGCCGGTGATGTAGCGCGTTTTGTTAATTTGGGTTTTTCACCCAATGGCAGCCACTTTGCCTTTGCCCAGCACGGCTACTCTACCGACAATAACGAAACGTTTGCTAATGTTTTTTTTGTTGATGTAGTGCGTAATGTTTTTGTGCCGGGCGGCGTTCATAGCAACACCCGGCCTACCGCCTTACAACTAGGCGATAATGCCGACGGTACTTTGTTTGAACTTATCGAGCGTTTAGCTAACCTGCGGCGGCAGCATAATATTGATTTTAACCAAAAAGGGCGCGTTATCTATGTAAATTCCAGCTTAAGCGAAAGCTTAAGGAACGATCTTGCCCGCCCGGCCAACGTTTTACAGTTCCGCGACTTTGAAAGCGGTTATACTTTTCATATCAATTTGCAAGAAAACACTTTTGGCAACGGGGCCAATGTAAGCTCCAGCTTTTTTATCGATGTAACGGCAACTAACTCGGCCGGGATTAGCCGTAGCCATCGGGTTGGGTTGCCTAACTTTGTCAGGCAGCGCGTGATAGATTACGCCATTGAGCAAATAATTTTAGCGCCCGGCGGCAATAGTTTAGTTTTTGTGGTGGCTAGGCGCGAATTTAGCCCATCGGGCTCGCCTAATATCCGCTATATGGTAGAAACCGTCAACTTTCGTTAGCAGGTTACCACCCTTAGAAGCGGCTTGTATATCCGCCTATTTACCATCAATATGAGTTGGAGAAAGATGTACAAATATTTTTTATTAATCACTTTAATCTTATTTAGTACTAACCTGTTAGCCCAAGAAGCCTTGCCTAATGGGTACCGTAATATTGTTTTAGGCAGCTCGATGGAAGAGGTGCGCGAGGCTTTAGCTAACGACACTTTTTTTCTTTATCGCGGCCGGCCCGATGCCTCTATGCTCTTTGAGGACAGCACCGCCATCGAAGTGCGCGGCGCCGGGTTTATCCACCGGGCTTTCTTTTTGTTTTACAACGATAGGCTTTACAACATTACTCTAGAGCTTAACCCCAATATGCTCGATTTTTTTACCATTTACCAAACCTTTGTGGCTAATTACGGCGAGCCGACCGACCTTAGCCCCAGCCGTGCCTTATGGAGTAATGATGAAATAGAAATAACTATAGAGCGCGAACTGTTTGTTAAATACATCGATGTAGCTATTTTTAACGAACTACGCGAAAGCAGTAATATCCAAGATAATTTACAAAATATGATAAGAGATAATTTTTTAAGTTATTTTTAAAGTAATGAGAGATTATTAATAAAAAAAATGAGGTGTCAAAATGAAATTTTTTTTATTAACCTTACCCCTTGTTATGCTGGCTTGCCAAGCTCATGATAGTTTTGAGGGTGTTACTTTTAGGGTAGGCCATTGGGTACCTCTTTCCTCACTTCACCCCTTTGAGAGAAACGGCACTACTGAGAATATAGTCTTTATGGCCCTTTACGAGGGGCTCGTCCGTCTTGATAAGGCCGGTAATATTATTCCCGGCCTTGCCCAAAGCTGGCAAATTAATGCAGATAATACCAGCATAACTTTTACTTTACGGCCTAACCTACGCTTTAGCGATGGCTACCCTATTAACAGTTTAACGGTGGCGGCCAGTAAGTGGTACTTTACCGGCCGCTTTGATAACACCTTTGTAAGTACCGAAATAATTGATGAGCGCACTTTAAGGTTTAATTATAGCCAGCCAAGACTTTTTATAGCAGAAGAACTTATTCGTTTTTATATCTTACCCATACATATTATAGAGCAACATGGCTCGCGCTGGCATTTGCCCCAAAACCATGTAAGCAGCGGCCCCTTTAAATTACACAGCCTGAAAACCGATGGCAGCCTTACCTTATTGGCTAACCCTAATTACTGAGATAGGGCTAATGTGCACATAGACCGCCTTATAGTTTCTATGCATACAAATTTTATTCCCCAGCAAGATTATACTTTATTTAACCTTATTGCCAGTGGGCAGGTCGATTGGGTACCTCACGCTCCGGCTAGACCGCAAACAGAAAAAGCCCGCGCTAGCTATGAAAAGCTTTGGCAGCCCGAAGAAATTATGGCTAGCTATGCCATATATATTAACCACAATGGCCCTTTAAGTGATGTACGGGTGCGCAGGGCTTTAGCTTTAGCCTTGCCGCGTGATGAACTTTGGCAATTTAACTCTTATTTCACTCCTTTACAAGGAATCGTACCGCCAACCTTACCAAATTATCCCCATCGGGATATATGGCTTCCTCATAAATCTCCTACTCCACCGCCGCAATTTTTTAACCCAGAGCTGGCACGGCAATTATTGGCCGAAGCCGGCTTCCCCGCCGGTGAAGGGCTACCCACCTTTACTTTAGCCGGTTCTCAATCTGGCGCCGTACCTACTGTACTTAACATTATTACTCAAAGTTGGTTAAACGAGCTGGGCATACAGGTAGAAACCGCTCAGTTTGAATGGAATAATTTTTTTAACGAAATGCCTAGTTTTAATTTTTACTTAAGAGTTACTATAGCAAATATTCCTAATCCATTAATCTTTTTAACTCCCTTTGATGGTGGTCAGCTCTTGCGCGGTTATCATAACCATAACTTTAGCAGCCTCTTAAGGCAAGCCGAAGCCTCCGCCACCTTAGAAGAACTGTTCGCCTTAGCCAGCGAAGCCGAGAGGATACTGGTGCTGGAAGATCAAGCCGTAATCCCTTTATTTACTTATGTTTACGCCAATTTAATCAACCTAAACAAATGGGAAAGCTGGCAGCCGAACCACCGTGGCTTACACACTTGGGTAGGTATAAGGTTGCGAGATGATTACGTATTTTAATTTATTATTAAATAGCTACCAGTTCTATCCCTAAAGCTCTTTGGATTTTATCAATAGTTTTTATAGTAATATTATTTTTAGCTGGGTTCTCGAGCCTTTGGTAAGCTTGGTAAGTAATATTTAACCGCCCCGCCACATCACCCTGAGTTAAACCCAACGCTTCGCGCATAAAGCGCAGCTTTAAAGCCGTTGCTATGTGCGGGTAAACCTTAACAGCATAATAATCCTGCCGGCCCTCATAATTATTAGGAGCCTTGATAGCGGAAGCACAGCTAAGATACAAATTTAAAGCTTCTTCGGCCATAAATAAAGCTTCTTCTAAAGTATCTCCCTCTGTATAACAACCGGCTAAATCATCAAAAACAATCCAATAACCGCCTTCTTCGGCTTTATTTGCCTTTGCGTAGTAAATCATGCTGCCCCCTATCTTAGCCCAGCGTCTTTAAGTAAAGCTATTTCAAGACCTTTTCTTAAATCTTTTTTGCCATGAACAGGAACCACCAGCTCTTTTTCGCCCTCTTTATAAAGTATATGGTGAGAGCCGGTAATACGAATTAATTTATAGCCATTTTTAGTTAATAATTTAATCATCTCTTTACCGTTCATAACCGTATTATACAATGTATACCTTGCTTTGTCAATGGTTATTTTTTGGCGTGATAACCCTAAATTAAAGTACCCAAGGCCCCTTTATTGGTTCTGCAAGGCCAATAAAGCAATAAGCCTCAAATGTCAAGCCTTATATGCTCGTCCAATACAAATCATTATCGCCATAACGGCGATAACTGGCGGCCTCGAGGATATGTTCCGGTAAAATAGGCCGGCTGGCGGCAAGGTCGGCGATGGTACGGCTTACTTTAAGCACACTATGACTGGCTCGGCTGGAAAGCTCCAGCTTTTTAACTACCAGCAAAAAAACCTTTTCGGCCTCGTTATCCAGCCGGCAAAACTCTTTAATATGGGCCGGGCCAATGGCCGAGTTATAGTTAAAAGGTAATTTTAAATACCTTTCTTTTTGCAGGCGGCGGGCCGCCTCCACCCGGGCACGAACTGCGGCGCTGCTTTCGCCGGCTTCGCCTAGCAGCTCTTCGGCGCTAACCGGTTTAACGGGCAGGCGCATATCTACCCTATCCAGCACCGCACCGCCCAGCCGCTTCCAGTAGCGCGCTACCTCGTTGGGGCTGCATAGGCACACCTTATCGGCACGGCCCAAGCTGCCGCAAGGGCAAACGTTAGCGGTAAGCATTAACTGAAAATCGGCGGGGTACCACATCGTTTGCCCGGCCCGCGCTAAGGTAATACGTTTGGCCTCCAGCGGTTCGCGTAGGTTTTGCAACAGATGCTTACCAAACTCAAAACTTTCGTCTAAAAAAAGTACGCCGTTATGCGCAAGACTAATTTCACCGGGCATAACAAATTTACCGCCGCCAATAATACCTTCGCTACTGGCCGAATGGTGCGGGCTCCTAAAGGGCGGCCGCTGGATAAGGCCATCGGTTAGCTCGCCGCGTAAACTATAAATACGGTTAGTCTCTAATTTTTCGCTATGATTTAAATCTGGTAAGATAGAAGGCAAAGCCCGCATTGATAAAGTTTTACCGCTGCCCGGCGGGCCAAATAAAAATAAATTGTGTTTGCCTGCCGCCGCTACCTCGAGGGCACGCTTAAGATGAAGCTGGCCTTTAATATCGGCAAAATCGAAGCTATCTTCGGTCGGTTTAACCAAGTGCGTAACCCCGGCGGCCTGATTACTAGGAGCCGCCCCTGCGCTTAAGTGCTTGACGGCCTCACACGCTTCGGTAAGATTTTTAACGGCAAAGTAACGGCCGCTGACGATAGCTTCGGCTTCGGCCATATTTTCATGAGGAATAATAAAATACTCCACACCCTCTTCAAGGGCGGTGGCTAAGGCCGCCAAAATACCCGGCACGGCACGCACACGGCCCGATAATTCCAGCTCGCCCAGCGCTAGGACTTTGTCGTTAAAATCTTCACTTAGCTCTAAATCGCCGGAGCCTTGTAAAATGGCTAAGGCTATAGCTAAATCGAAATGAGCGCCTTCTTTTTTAATGTTAGCCGGGGTTAAATTGATGAGTAACCGCTCACGCGGAAAATTATAGTTACTATTTTTGATGGCGGCGCGCACGCGCTCTTTGGCCTCTTTAACGGCGCTATCGGGCAGGCCGATAATCTCGGTGCCCGGTATACCGCGCCGCAAATCTATTTCTATCTCTACCAGTAGGCCATCGTAACCCTTTAAAGCATAAGCGCACAGCTGCATAGCCGTATTGTAACTTAAAGCAGGTAAAAAAGCTAGGCTACAAGCTTATTTTAACCCAAAATAAATTATCTTAAGGCTCTGCTTTCTTCTAGATGGCGGCGGGCGGTAGCCACATCGGCAGCGTCAAGGCGGCCGCTGTTACGCTCTAAAAAATCGGGGATAGCTCTGGTCGCCGACGTAAGCGTCCATATGCGCGAGTTATCCCGTAATGTTCCTAAGGCACGGTACATATTATAAACTTGGATGTAAGCCTCGTTAATGGCATTAATTTCTTCGGCCGTAAAGCGGCCGTTAGGACCAAGCCGATTAAAAATATCTACCACTTCGCCGGGGAAAATCAGGTCGGGGTCGTCGCTGCGCCACACATTATTAATGTATAAATCGGGCCATAAATAAGCGTTCCCCCATCTGGCAAAAGCAATACCGCTAACGGTGTCGCCGCTAACCACATGATGGCGGGCGATAACACGGCGTTCGGAGTGAGGCGGCGGCTGCCGAACCACCGCTGCCGGCGGGGCGACATCGGTAACTCCCGTAGCCGGCGGCGGCGTAACAACTTCGCTGGGGGTTACCGCCGCCGGAGGCGATACCTCGGGCTGAGCGGGCGGATTAACTGGAGTAACCGGTACAACAACGGCATTGCCGCCGCTAATAAAGCTGGCGCCGCCTAACCCTGAATGGCTATTACCACCAAAAGCGAGCAAAACCAAACCAACCGATAACGCTGTAAAAAGAAATATTAAAAAGGTTAATAATACCTTTAATTTAGCCTGATATTCCATAACCACCCCTAATTTTTAAAGCTTAGCTTAATTAATATAACATATTATCGGCTAAACGGCTCCTTTACCTTTAACATAAAGGGGCAGGTAACAATTAATAAGTAATAACCAAAGAAAACCGCCTTGCGGCCTTTATTAATTAATATCTATTAGTTATTACCTATTCCCTGCTCTTGGCTTCTTGCCAAGCTTCTTCCATTTTATCAAGGTTAGCGCGCTCTAAAGCTAAGCCTTGCTCGGTTAATTTTTTAACTACAAAATTAAAGCGGCTAACGGCTTTATTGTTGGCATAATTAAGGGCTTCGCTGGGATTAACTTGTAAATGGTTAGCCAAACAAACGGTAATTAATAACAGGTCGCCCAGCTCGTGGTTAATGTTTTGCGCATTACCGGCCGCAATTTCGGCTTTAAGTTCGGCCAGTTCTTCTTCTACTTTAGCGATAGCCTCTAAAGGGCTGCCAAAATGATAACCGGCCTTCGTTAATTTTTTATCGATAGCCAAGGCCCGTTCCAGCGGCGGCAAGCCGCGCCCTACCCGGCTTAAATACCCATCGTCTGTACGGCCTTGCTCTTTTTGTTTTTGGCTTTGCCAAATAGCCAAACTTTCCTCCGGCGAAACCGCCGTAACATTGCCAAAAACATGCGGGTGGCGGCGGATAAGCTTAGCCGTTACTCCCTCTAAAGCCTCATCGAGGGTAAAAAGCTTTTGCTCCTCAAAAATGGTGGCCAGCATGGTAACTACCAAATAAAGGTCGCCCAGCTCTTCTTTAATATTGGCGGTGTCGTTATTATTAATAGCGTCTATTAGTTCGTAACTTTCTTCTATCAAATTTGGCTGCAAGCTCACGGCCGTTTGGGCTTTGTCCCAAGCGCAGCCATTTTCGCCCCTAAGCTGCTGTAAAGTATTGCAAAGTTTTTCAAAATACATTACTCTATTGTAAAATAAAATAAAAAAAATAGCTAGCTCTTGGTTTAAATTTAAGTAGATAACTTAAAGTATAAAAATAATGAAAAATAAACTATCTTTTAACCATTTATTATTAGCAACTTTTATGTTGGCAGCTTGGCCTAGTTTTGCCCAGCAAACAAACAATAACCCCCATCTTCCTACCCTTAGCGAAGAACTTAGTACTTATATTAATTTTTTACGGCGTTTTGCTTTTATCGATGTCTTTACCACCGCCAGAGCCAGCACCGCCAACTTTACAGATAACTCGTTAAACCGCTTTAATTATATCGATTTTATTAACCACAATAAATTTTACACCATTGGTTTTGATTTTAGCTACCGTAACTTCGATTTTTACTTTGCGCTCGATTTAATTCAAACCTTTATGATATATAATGATAATTTTGCTTGGTCTAGCCTGCCGCTAGGTAAAGGCGGCTTTGTTGATGGCCTAGACACCACTGTCCCTCTGGCCGGCTACATAGCTTATGACACCGATTTTATCACCCTGTCGGTCGGCCGTCGGCGGATGGCCTTAGGGCCCGGCGATTATAGCTTGGTGGTAGGGCGCGATAACCCTTTTTTAGACGGAGTTTTTTTTGGTATTAGGCCCCGTATCGGCCAAAATTCGCGTTTTTCTTATTACTTTATTGGGGCCAGCGATGACGGTCTTGCTTTAAACAACTTTGTTACTTGGAATAAAGAAGCCGCCGTCGCTAACCCTGCCGCAAGCCGTTGGTTTGAAAACGACAGTATGCTACAGCAAATATCGCGCTATTTTTTAGTGCATAAAATAGCTTTTAGCAGCCGTAACTTTAAAATTGGCCTTACCGAAAGTTTTGTCGTTAGCGGGCTACCGCTTACCTTTTGGCTGGCTAACCCCTTTATGATTTGGCACAATACCTACCTCGATTTAGGTGGGTTAAGCGGTAATGTGGCCATAACCCTAGATGTAGAGCGCCGCTTTAATAACCTGCGGGTGTACGGCGAGTTTAGCCTTGACGACTGGCAGCTGGGTTGGGAAGGGGTAGAGACGCACCCTAACTCCATCGGTCTTTATGTGGGGCTAGATTGGCAAGTTTTTGCCGGCGACGAGCTTTTTAGCGGGGTTAAGAGCGGCCCTTATGACCGTATAATGAGAGAAGACACCCTAGCTTTTGAGAGCGGCTTGGTGGTAAGCTTACAATTTGTTTATGTTTCGCGCTATTTTTACCGCCGCCACCACGATGACCCGTTAGGAAAATTTACTTTTTTTAATAGTTTACAACATACCGGCGACAACCGCGATTTTTATATAATGGAAAATTACTTAGGATTTGCCTACGGCCCCGATAGTTTTTTAACGGAGTTTACCGCCACGTGGCAAAACAGGCAAATTTTTAGCGAAAACCGGTTGGGGCTGCTATTTTTAGGCAGCGATAATCTGGCCTCTTCCGGCCACATCGACCGCAACCACTCGCAGCCACAAGGCACTTTTACACCCAACGAAAACAGCTCGCGCCATTGGGGGTTTTCCAGCTTAGCCCAAATGGCTCTTACCCTGCAAAGCCGCAACTTTTTGGCCTTAAACAGTTTTACCTCGTTTTACTTTGGCGCAAACGGCCGGATTATCCTTAATAAACCCAGCTTATCGCGTGTTATGTTAGAGACCGGCTTGTTTATCTCTTTTTAATCATCGGCGGGACTCTGGTGCGGAGCGATAATACCTGCCCTAAAACCTATAATCGTTTGCTCGCTCAGCGGGCTGCCTTCTATTTGCAGCTCGGTTAAAGCCGTAAGGGTTGTTATGTTAAGGCCGGTTAGCTGAGTATCGGCTACATCGAGTAGCGTTAAATGGATAAGATTACTTACATTAAGGCTGGTTAAAGGGTTATCGCACACCCAAAGCCCAACTAAATTAACATTATTGCTTACGTTTAAGCTGGTGAGCAAATTACTGCCCACACTAAAGTTGGCTAAATTAATATTATTATCAATATTAATAATTGTTAAAAGGTTAAAATTTACCCAAAGGCCGGTTAAATTAATATTATTGCTTAAATTTAAGCTAGATAACTTATTATTACTTAAACTAAGCCGGCTTAAGTTAAGGTTGCCGCTTAAATTTATAGTGGTTAATTGGTTATCTGTAGCCTGAAGCGCAACTAAGTTGGTCAAATTATTAACATTAAGGCTGGTTAGCCTATTATGGCTTGCCCAAAGCCAAGTTAAATTAATATTGTTACTTACATCTAAAGTGGTTAATAAGTTATCGCTTACGGCAAGTTCGATTAAAAGAGGGTTATTACTTACATTAAGATTTGTTAGCTGATTATTAGGCAAGGCAAGCACCGTTAAATTTATATTACGGCTTACATCTAAGTTAGTTAATAAATTGTCGTAAAGATAAAGCCCTTCTAAATTTATATTATTACTTACATTTATAGTAGTTAATTGGTTATTACCGGCCTCTAACATAGTTAAATTGGTAAGGTTATCCACATTTAAGGTTGTTAAGTGGTTATCGTTTACCGAAAATTCGATTAAATTATTATTGTTACTCACATCTATCGTACGTAAATTATTACCGTTAATGTAAAGCATGGTTAAATGGGTAAGATTTCTTACATCTAAGCCGGTTAATTGATTATCTCTTACATTAAGTGTCGTTAAGCCTATAAGCCTGCTTACATCTAGGGCCGTTAGCTCGTTATCGCCCGCCCAAATCCCCGTTAAATTACTATTATGACCCATATTAAGGTTAGTTAGTAGGTTTTCTTGGACAATAAGTTCGGTTAAATTACTATTATTGCTGACATCTAAACGGGTTAGCCGGTTATTGCGTACATCTAGCCTAACTAAATTACTAAGCCGGCGTATATCTAAACTCGTTAGTTCGTTAGTGCCCAGCCACAGCCTAGCTAAATTGGTAAGCCGGCTTACATCTAGG
>Ga0131853_10024805_pt1 | contig 10809 bp, 11 predicted proteins | sample TergutLab28metaG_FD_92764 | JGI IMG/M metagenome (GOLD analysis project Ga0131853, IMG submission 92764) | Labiotermes labralis P1 segment gut microbial communities from Petit-Saut dam, French Guiana - Lab288 P1 (version 2) (version 2) | ecosystem: Host-associated > Arthropoda: Insects >... | reverse complement strand
ATGGTTTTGCGTTGTTTTAACATCTCAAAAAGCCCTAAAGGTGCCGTTTCAGATGAGATTGATCATTTCAAAATTTGGCAAAGTGATGATTTCCCATTAGCCGGGCGCGCACAACATTTTTATCGTCTCTCCCTCATACAATACCGGATGCATTCATGGGACTACTTGACATATTGAAAGGCAAAAAGGCGGACGAGAGGGGCGAGGACGCCGATGAGAGGCCTGTTGAACCTGTAAAAAAACAGCCGGACGAGCGCATGGCCCGTCCAAAGCCGGAGCCGGCGATCACACACAGCGCACCGAAGAGGGATGAGACCGTGCCGGAGCGCCGGAGCGCGCCCGCGAAAACTCCCGAAAGGTTCGCGGACACTCCCAAAAGGGCGGAAACACCTAAGAAGGCAGAGCCAAAGAGAATGGCTGCCGAAGTGTCTGCGGAACCTAAGAGGATTGAAAGGGCTCCTGAACCGACCAAGAGGGTCGCAGAAGCCCCTCAAAGGACGGAGCGCGCCGAGATACCTGCGCCTGTTGAGAGGAGGAGTACGCCGAAGCAGCAGGACGCCGACGCCCTCAGACCGGCGGAGAAGAAGAGCGTACCGAAGCCCATACCCAAGTACACCGGACCTGTTACCAAACCACCGTCGGCCAACGCTGGTGACATCGACCAGAGGACGGAGGAGGTGGGCATCATCTATGGTAACGTCGGAACGTCGGTGTTCAGCTGCCGCGCCACCGCACATATGGAGAAATCCGAGTACATAATGGCTGAACATGAGGACTGCGGAAAGGTCCTGTGTCAAGTGGGCAGCCTCATCAGGAAGACCGATCTCTCTTTGGAGAAGACGCTTAACATGAACGGGAACACCGACATCCAGGAGATCATAAGTGCTCAGGTCGACGTCGTCGGATACCGTGATGACAGGGGACTTCTGCAGGTTCCGAGAACGACCTTCAGTGCCGGAAAACCTGTATACAGGGCTAACGACGCCCTCATACAGAGTGTACTGGGTCTTAAGATGAAGGAGAAGACCGGAGCTTACATCGGACTGTTGCACGGACACGGCGTTCCTGTTTATCTCGATATAAACGACCTTCTGCAGAGGCATGCATGCATCCTCGCTAAAACAGGCGGCGGGAAGAGTTACATGTCCGGCGATATCATCGAAGAACTGATGAAGCACCGTGTCACGTGCATGATCATTGACCCTCACGGCGAGTACTCGGCGATGAGGGACATCGGTAAGCAAGGAGACCCGAGATTCGGCGTCGCCCCGAGAGGATACGAGAACCATATTCATGAGTTCACGGTGTCGAAGAATGCCGAGGGGGCATCGAAGCCGCTGCGGTTCACTCTCAAGACGTTAGAGGCGAGGGAGATACTCGAACTGACGAGGACCAATGACATACGGTCTCATCTCCCGTCGCTGAGGAAGGCGATAGACGCCCTCAGGGAACGTCAGGACTCATATTCTGTGAGGGAGCTCATAGACATCCTGTCAAGGGATGAGGATAACAAGAACCCCATGCTGATAACCGAGCTTGAGTATCTCGATGAGATAGGTATCTTCGCGACGCGCGGCAACCGTATCGACGAGCTTGTGGAGGAAGGCAGAACGACAGTGATAAATCTGAAGGGCGTGCCCCCGGACATACAGGAACTGGTGGTGAGACGTCTCGGCACACTGATGTTCGAGATGCGCAAGGTCGGCTCTGTGCCGCCGATGATGCTCATAATCGAAGAAGCGCACAACTACTGTCCGCAGCAGGGAACGGCGATATCGTCGAGAGCGCTCGCAACGATCGCGTCCGAGGGCAGGAAGTTCGGTCTGGGTCTGATGGTCATCAGTCAAAGGCCTGCGAAGATCGACAAGAACGTCCTCAGCCAATGCGGCACGCAGATAATACTCAAGGTCACGAACCCCAACGACGTGAAGGCGATAGCCGCCTCCGTCGAAGGTCTGACCAACGGGATGACCGAAGATATACAGACAATGCCCATCGGCATCGCGATGGTCGTAGGCGCAGGTATAGAGGCGCCCCTCCTCGTCGATGTCAGACCGCGCGAGAGCAGGCACGGAGGCGCTGGTGTGAAAGTGTTATCGGAGGACGACTGAATGAGCGACGTCATAAGCAACGATAAGATCGCGAAATACCTTGACATAACCAAGGCCGCACTGGACAAGCTCAGAATATCGGCACCGGAGAGGTCCTTCGGGAGGAAAATGGCGGAGGATTTCCTCAACATGGCGACGTCCTACTATAACGACGCGATTCACTTCGCCGAGACCGGCGACAACGTCAATGCCTTTGCGGCCGTGAACTATGCGCACGGATGGATAGACTGCGGCGCGAGGATCGGATTGTTCGATGCGTTCGGTGATGACCGATTATTCACGCTCTATGAATGATCCTCGGCCCCTCGGCCGACGATGAACATGATATCGCCTCGACATCGCCTAGCAGCGACCGTACGCTGTCCTCGGAGGCATCCGTGAATATGCTGCCGCCTAGCATGCACACGGATGCGCGGTGGTCCTTTCTGAGAATTGTCAGTGCATCTCTGATGTTGTCGGTCTCGAGTCCCGCTGAACCTGAGAACCGGGATGACAGTTCGTACAGTGAACGTTCCGTCCTTTCATTCAGGTACTCAGATACGCACCTCGCTCCCTCCTCTGTTATTTTGTTCATTATGCACGTGTCCGAGAGCACAGTGCCCGTGTCTCTGCCCGGACCTGTCATTGCCACTGTGACATTCATACTGAGCATCGAATCGATCGTCCTTCCGAAAGGAGGGATACCTGCGCTCACCCTTATCGGCTGCCGTCCGCCCATGATCCCGGCGACATCCCCGAGTCCTCCGCCTAAGCTCACTTCGGCGATGTGCGCCGCTCTGTACGCATCATATTCGCTCATCCCTTCGACGAGTGACACGCAGAGACCGGCGGCGATCGCGCCCGCGGCGCTCATGCCCATGCCCTGGGACACCGGGAGTTGATTCTCGATCGTCACGTCAAAACCTCTGTCGGGGGACAGCGACCGTATCGTCCGCTCGGTTATCCTCGCATCGACCACGACGCCGTCCATTGTTATGACGAGTTTTCGGTCACTTCGTTCCTCGACCGTCACAAAAGTACCTTTATCCAATCGTATCCCTGCGCCTAGGGACCCCGTGGTCATCACATCGGCCGTCCGGACCGGGGAGAAGAAGCATGAGATATGCCCGGGGCAGAACGCCTTGATCATAGACCACCGGCACACACGTCCAGTATGGAATCGGCCATGTTCGCCTTCGTATCGGATACGTCCTCTGCATCCTCTTTTCCGACGATGATCGCCGACGACGATATCCTGCCGACGGAATCTATATCGTTAGCCACCACCGCTGTGAGATCGTATTCCTCGAGCCTCGCCCTCGCCTTTGCGATCAGTTCCTCACGACCGAGACCGGACTCCGCCTTGAATCCGATCACGTTACCGCACTTCCTGCGTATTGCCGGGAGCACCTTCGGAACCGGTCTCAACTCGATTTTCACGGACCTGTCGCTGGGTATCTTCCCATCAGCGCTCAGCGACGTGAAATCAGCAAGTGCCGCCGGTACTATGACCGCATCATGGTCTATCTCATCGACCATCTCCATCAATTCGCCAACAGTCCCGAAACGTCGGATCGGTACATACTCGGGCAGCGGCACGCTGCATCCTCCCATCCACAGTTCCACGTCCGCCCCTCTCTCGAAGGCGCGTTCTGCGATGTGTACTGCCATCAGACCGGTGGAACGGTTCGTTATTATCCTCATCCCGTCGATCGGTTCCTCACTTCTGCCGCCGATCACAAGTATCCTCTTTCCCTTGAGGTCGTTCTTGGACATGAGCTTGAACGTCCATGCGATCACCTCTTCCTTGGATACTACCTTCGCCCTCAGATCATCTATATGCGGACCTAAGAACATCACGCCGTCGCCCTTCAGCGATCGAATGTTACGCTGTACCGCGGGATTCCTGAACATGGAGTCGTGCATGGCCGGTGCTATCACGATCGGCACACCCGATCCGAGCGCCACCGTTGCCATCGTTGTCACCGGGGTGTCGTCGATACCCTGCGCTATCTTCGATATCGTGTTGGCCGTCGCCGGGTATATCAAGAACAGATCGGCAACGCTCCTGTCCCCCAGCAGCGACACGTGCTCCGCCTTTCCTGTGATCTCCGTCACCGGCTGGTTACCGGAGGCGAACTCCAGTGATTCCGGCGTTACGATCCTCTGCGCCTCCTTCGACATCACGGGTATCACCTTCGCGCCGTGCCTTATCATCTCGCGTATCGTCGCAAAACATTCTACCGCAGCGACACTGCCGGTGATGCCCATTATTATGGTCTTTCCTCTGAGTTTGTTGCTCTTCGTACAAAATATCTCTTCCGAAGGATGCATTATCTCTCCCCCATATCATAATCCTATACCCGTTATAATCCTTACCCTGTGATCTCGCGGACGCGACGAAGGACATCCTCCAGGACCTCTTCCTTCGGCCTGGACGCATCTATCACCTTGAAATTACGCAATTTAGCTATCCTCAGATAGTTGTTCCGTACCTCTCTCAAGTATTCGGGACGTTCGAATCTGCTCCTCCTGCCCCGGGATTCGACGCGCCCCATGCTCAGTTCCGGATCGATGTCGAAGAGTAACGTCATATCGGGCTCGATTATCACTTCGTCGTTGATCGCGGTCAACCAGTCCGCGTCCGCGGAACGTCCGTTGAGGGAGGCGGACTGATATGCTATCGTTGATGCGTAGTATCTGTCGCAGAGCACGGTCTTCCCGCTCTCGACCCATTTCACTATCTCGCATGTGTGGACGGCACGGTCAGCGGTGAACAGCAGCGCCTCCGCCTCCGGCGTCCTGTTACCGGATGTTCTTAGAATTGCGCCTATCTCGCCCTTGGTCGGTTCCGAGGTCTTGATGACCTTTATCCTTTCTCTGAGCAAAGCGGAGGCGACCTCGTCCATGCATGACGACTTCCCCGATCCGTCGATCCCCTCGAATACAATGAAGGCTCCCTTTCTCATCTCATTGCTCCCTGCTCTTAAGGTAACGCACGCTGAGTATCATATCTTTTGCGGCCTTCGTCTCGTCCACCCTCTTGACCGGACCGCAGTACGGGGCGTTGGTCACTATGTCCGCAGGCTCGTTCGCTATTGCGATCAGTACCTCGGCCATCCTGTTCAGGTCGTCCTCGGAACAGTCCTCCGTCGGCTCGAACATCATCGATTCGTCGACAAGCATCGGGAAGTACACGGTTGGCGGGTGGATGCCGAAGTCGATCATCCTTTTTGCGATGTCCATCGCCCTTACGCCCTTGTCCCTCTTCAGGACGGATGCGCTCAATACGAATTCATGCTTCTTCAGGTCGCCGTACGGTATCTCGTAGACGTCCTTCAGCATCTCCTTCAGGTAGTTCGAGTTGAGCACTGCCCTTACGGTCGCATCCCTGAGGCCTTCCGACCCCATCCTCAGGATGTACGCATATCCTCTCAGTATTACGTTCAAATTTCCGTAGAATGACCTTACCTTACCTATGCTCGCTGGACCGTTGTCCTCCAGTCTGTACATGTCGCCGTCCTTCCTTACCACCGGGGAAGGCAGGTATTTGATCAGTTCCTTCTTGACGCCCACCGGGCCGGAACCGGGGCCTCCGCCGCCGTGCGGCGCACCGAACGTCTTGTGGACGTTGAAATGAACGATATCGAAGTTCATGTCGCCGGGCGTGGTCACGCCCATTATTGCGTTCAGATTGGCACCGTCATAGTACATGAGCGCCCCCTCTTTGTGCAGGATCTCCGCCATCTCCCTGATCTTCGGGTCGAATATCCCTAGCGTATTGGGATTCGTTATCATGAACGCCGCCGTTCTCTTGGACACCGCAGCCCTGAGCGCATCGAGGTCCGCCGACCCGTCCGAGGCGGACGGTATCTCTATCACCTTGAAACCGGCCATCGCGGCGCTCGCGGGGTTGGTGCCGTGAGCACTGTCCGGTACTATGACCTCGTCCCTGGTCTCCCCGCGTTCCTCGTGGTACGCTTTCACGATCAGCATCGCCGCATGTTCACCGTTAGCACCGGCCGCCGGCTGCAGCGTCACGGCATCCATGCCCGCTATTGTCGCCAACTTCCGTTCCATGTCGTACATCATTGCCAGCGTGCCCTGTACGGTGCTGTCGTCCTGGTACGGGTGCACGTCCGCGAACGAACCCAGCGACGAGACGCGGTCCGCATACTTCGGATTGTATTTCATGGTGCACGAACCGAGCGGATACGGTCCCGTGTCCACGCCGAAGTTCATTGACGCCAGTTTTGTGTAGTATCGTATCACTTCGCTCTCCGGTATGTCCGGCAGACATATCGAATCCCTCTTGAGAACGTCCGGAACATCCGACGGACCTATCTTCCGAGGAACGGCGGCCATCATTGGTCCGCCCCGAAGCAGTATGCTCATGCGAGCACCTCCTTCAATGCGTCGGCGAGTTTCTTGTGATCGGCATCGGAGTGCATCTCTGTCGTCGCGATCAGCATGCAGTCGTCCATGCCCTTCGCGTGTCCGCCCAGCGGTACGCCGCCCATGACTCCCTTCTTCAGCAGTTCCGCGTTCACCGTGCGTGCGTCCTTCGCGAACCTCACGACGAACTCGTTGAAATGAATGTTATCGAATACCATCTCTATGCCCTTTATACCGGAGAGCAGCGACATCAGCGATCTCGCGCGCTCCATGTTCTTCTTTGCGACGGTGATCATGCCGTCCGCACCGAGGACCGATACGTACACGGCAGCGGCCACTGCAGTGAGCGCCTCGTTGGTGCATATGTTGGATGTCGCGGAACTGCGCCTTATGTGCTGTTCCCTCGTCTGCAGAGTGAGGCACAGCGCAGCGTTGCCGTCCATATCCTCGGACATCCCGACTATACGACCAGGCATCTTCCTTATGTGGTCCTGACGGCATGCGAACATGCCGAGCAACGGGGAACCGAAGCCCATCCTCGTGCCCATCGGCTGTCCCTCGCCTATCGCGAGGTCCGCGCCCATCTCGCCGGGCGGCCTCACGAGAGGCATGCACATCGGGTTCACGCCTATCACCAGCGGGACGTTCCCTATGATCTGTTTCACTGACGCCGTGTTGCCGTCAAGTATGCCGAACATGTTCGGCATCTCGGCGTACACACCGCACAGCCCGCCCTTCTTGACGGCGGCCGCTATGTCATCCAGTGAGAGCGCTCCCGTCCTCTTATCGAAACCGTATGTCGTTGTGCTTATCCCTGTGCCTACGAGGTAGTTGTTCAGCACCGAGACTTTCTCTTTGCTCAGTGCCTCCGGGATCAGGAACGTCTTGCCTTTGGATATGCGGGAGCACATTCTCGCCGCCTCTCCGAGAGCGGTAGCGCAGTCGTACATCGACGAGTTCGCCGCGTCCATGCCTGTGAGTTCGCACACCACGCTTTGATATTCAAAGAGCGCACGAAGCATGCCCTGGCTTATCTCCGGTTGGTACGGGGTGTATGATGTGTACATCTGTGACATTCCTGTCACGTGGTCCACTGCGGCGGGGACGTAGTGCCTGTAGACTCCCAATCCCATGAACGACGGAATATCGGCCGCGGTAACGTTCCTCTGAAGCGTTCCCGCTACCTTCTCGACCATTTCCATCTCTGACAACCCGGGGCCTATGTTCAGCTCCTTCCTGACGTCCTGCGGCACGTCGGCAAACAGCTCATCGGCCGATGACATACCCAATCGGCGCAACATGCGTTCCTTCATGGAATGGCTGTAATACGGGGGATTATTTAGTCTTGACCTCTTTTCCGCGTATATGCTCGTTCACGAGGCGTGCGTTGAACGAGGGAAGACTTTCTATGTCGCGTATCTCGTTCCCGCACACGGAGCGCAACCTGCGCCTTATCGTCAGGTCGTATTTGATACACAGTGACGACAAACAACGTTCGAGTTCCTTGGCTATCTTCTCGCCCTCGTGATCCCAATCCGTGAGGATGACCGCATTCATTTTTTCTTCGAAAAGTCTCTCTGCTACCTTCAGCGGTCCTCCTTCCGACTGGACGGCGGTCATCCTTCCGCTCACGCCCGCGAGCCACAGCGCCATCTTGTCCTTCTGACCCTCCACGATCAGAACGTGATCGTCCGGGATATCAAAAAGGTCGTCGAATATCTCTTTCAGCTTTTCAAGACGTTCCGCACCGTTCATTCCGCCGCCTCCGGTAATGATGTCATCTCCTCATGGTTACCGCATCACATCTGCGTCCGTACGTTCTTCGATGTGACGCGGAACACCGAGATATCCATACCTGTGATATGCCCGAACACGTTTATGATGGTTTTCCGAAGTTCGCCTATTGTGTGGGGGATCAGTGATAACTCTCAAATATTCACATAAGGTTAGCTGTGACGATGACCGCGCAGGAGCAGATGGCATTCGACGAACTGTCCGCCATATACAGGACGGAGATGAGGTCGCAGATGCTGTCCGATGTGAGGAGGGATCTGTACTCAGCTCTGAAGCAACTGCAGGAGAGCGTCCGCAAAGAGTATGAGGCGGAGCTCTCGAAGGATCCGGACTCAATAATGTGCGAAGGTCTGAGCGAACGCCGCAAGAAGGTGGCGTTCACAGCTCAGAAGGTGATCGGCCTGCGGATGGAGAAGATAGCGAAGATGGCCCTGCGTGCGTCCATGGGCGCCGATAATGCCGTCGATAAACTCACTCCGGAAGAGCGCGAATATTACGAAAGCGTCGCATCCGCGTCCGGTAAGCTTCGCGGGACTGCGAAGGACGCTAAGAAGGGCGCGAAGCAGGACCTCCTGCCTGACGACGGGATGCGCGCACGCATCGTTGCAGATGACGTCATCAGTTACGTACAAGAGGACGTGATGAACGACATCCCGGATGATGTGGTGGTCGCGGAGGAGGGGGAGGAAATCATCGAAAGACCGCGAAGGGACACGGAGCCGAAGGAGGAGATGGTCGTCATACGCATACTGGAGGACATTCCAAGATTCGCAGGTCCGGACCGTGACTATGTGCTGAAGAAAGAGGATATAACCAGAATGCCGACCGCGTTCGCCGGCGCTCTGATAAAACACGAAAAGGCGGTCGTGCTGGACATCAAACCCTGATTATCCTTGTATCGCCCTTGAACTCCAGGCAGTCTATCTTCGATCTCTTTATGCCCGTTATCTCGGAGACCGTCTCACGGGCGGTGTCCGGGGTGTTGTTGTTCCTGCTTATGTGCGCCAGGAATATCTTCCTTTTCTCGTTCATCGTCCTTCTGAGCGATTCGGCGCAGTCCACGTTCGACAGATGTCCGATATCACTTCCGACCAGTCTCTTCAGCATCGGCGGATAGGGTCCGGTGGCCAGCATCTGTTTGTCATAATTCGATTCAAGTATCGCCAGATCGGCACCTTGAAGTTCGTTCTCCACCTCACATGTCATCTTACCGGTGTCCGTTGCGATCAGTACTCTCTTACCGCCGGCTGATATAAGGAAGGCGTTCGGTTCGGACGCGTTGTGCGATGTCGGTAACGGAACGACGCTCATGGGGCCGGACGAGAACGTCTCCATTGTTGTTATCCTGGAATACGTCACCTTCCCGAAGTCGTGCGAGATGAACGTCTTTTCGTTGCATCTGATCGGAACGCCGAGCTTCCTCGCCATTATACCGGCACCGGAGACATGGTCGCTGTGCTCATGTGTTATCAGTATCTCCTTCACGAGCGACGGGTCGAGTCCGTTCAGGTTCATCAATTGCATTATCCTTTTGCCGCTGATGCCCGCGTCCACCATGACGGCATGGTCCTCAAAAACAACAACAGTACAGTTGCCGTCACTGCCGCTGGCGAGGACGTGCACCTCCATCACGATCGTTCCCATCCCATCATCGTTATCGGATCATCTCTTTTTCTTGTATATCGAGAATATTATGTCCCCTCTGGATATTATTCCGACGAGGACCCCTCTCTCAAGCACCGGTACGCGGTTGACCGTCTTCTTGATCATCTCTTGTGTAACGTCAGCGATCATGGCATCCGGTGCGGTCGTGAGGACCGTGCGCGTCATTATGTCCTTGACGAGCGTGTTGGATATGTCATCGCTTGCTTTCTTGACGTCCTCATCGCCGGACGTGTCGTCCATGGGGGATTCCAGCATATAGAGCGACGGATGGTCTATGTGCAGCTGGTCCTGATATTTCATCACAAGTTCCAGAATGTCCGTCTCGCTGAGTATCCCTATGAGATGTCTGTCGTCATCCACGACGGGGGCGCCGGATATGTTGTGCAGCGCGAAGAGGACCGTCGCCTGCTTTATGGTGTCCGTCTCCTTCAGCGTCACCACCTGCGTCGTCATTACGTCCCTTACATGAAGTTTGACCATGTTTTCAGCATGTGTTCCAAGGGTTATATTCGTTGTGATTGTGAGGCGGAACGACACTGATGTTTTTTAACGCAGAACATGCAAAAACCTGCGTGCGCGAAGCTTTATTAATGGGAAGATACTTGAGGCAAAAAGACGGGCTTGTAGCTCAGCTAGGTAGAGCGATCGGCTCTTAACCGATCGGCCAAGGGTTCGAATCCCTTCAAGCCCGCTATCTGTCTACCCAGACAAGCGAAAAAAATTCTATTGTTTTCAGACGTCTTCTTCCGATGCCTCCGGTTTTCGGTTCTTCGACCAGAATTCTTTCATTTCCCTCGATGCGACGCGGATGTCCTTGTCGCAGTAATAGCGCTGCGTAGTGACCAGTGAGGAGTGTCCCATCACT
>Ga0131853_10024803_pt1 | contig 10810 bp, 10 predicted proteins | sample TergutLab28metaG_FD_92764 | JGI IMG/M metagenome (GOLD analysis project Ga0131853, IMG submission 92764) | Labiotermes labralis P1 segment gut microbial communities from Petit-Saut dam, French Guiana - Lab288 P1 (version 2) (version 2) | ecosystem: Host-associated > Arthropoda: Insects >... | reverse complement strand
TGGAGCACGCCGCCGGCGGAGATGTTGACGTTCTTCAGCAGGTCGAGCGCCACGAAGCGGTCGTTGCCCGACGCCTCGGGGTCGTCGATGATCTTGCGCAGCTGCTTGAGGTGCGCCGGGCGCAGGTAGTGCTGGATGTCGTGGATCGCCTCGTACGTCAGGCGCCGGATCGCCTCCGGGTCCACCTTGAGGAAGCTCTGGCCGTCGACCTCGACGGTGCTGACCCCCTCGGTGGTGATCAGCCGGTACGGCGTGGTGTCCTCGCCGATCGGGAGCAGGTCGCTGTACAGGAAGGGAGCGTCGGCCACGGTTCCAGACGATAGCCCGCGCCGATGTCACACCGCGCAGCCGGGCGGTGTCTGGATGGTCGACACCGACCTGAAGGAGTGATGTGAGATGACCACGAGGGTTCCCCCGACCGAGATCACCGGCCTGTACGGAGCACTGGTGAAGCGGTTCGCCGGCCGGATGTTCGGCCGGGTGCCGGAGTCGCTGGGCGTGATGTGGCACCACCTGCCCGCGCTGAAGGCGAGCATGGCGTACGGGCAGAAGGTGCGGAAGTGGCACGAGTGCGACGAGAGCCTGAAGTCGTTCGCCCACATGGCGGTGGCGTCGTACATCGGCTGCTCGTGGTGCCTGGACTACAACTACTTCGAGGCCAACAACCTCGGCCTGGACATGGAGAAGGCCCGTGAGGTGCCGCGCTGGCGGGACTCGGAGGCCTTCACCTTCCTGGAGCGGCAGGTGATGGACTACGCCGAGCAGATGAGCCAGACCCCGCCCACGGTCGACGACCGGCTCTCGGCGGAGCTGCTCGACCAGCTCGGCCCGGCCGGCCTCCTGGAGCTGACCGCGGTGATCGGCTTCGCCAACCTCACCACCCGCTCCAACGTCGCGCTCGGCATCGAGTCGGACGGCTTCGCGGCCGCCTGTGGCCTCAAGCCGCTGGCGGAGCGCGCCGAGCCGGGCCCGCACGAGGTAGCGTCGCCGGCATGACGGATCCGTTCGTCACCCATCGCAGCCTGCTCTTCACCGTCGCGTACGAGATGCTCGGCTCGGCCGCCGATGCTGAGGACGTGGTGCAGGAGACCTGGCTGCGGTGGGATGCCGCCGCCCAGGAGGAGGTCCGCGACCCGCGGGCCTACCTCGTCCGTGCCGTCACCCGGCAGGCGCTCAACCGGCTGCGCGCGATGGCGCGCCGCAAGGAGGAGTACGTCGGCGAGTGGCTGCCCGAGCCGCTGCTGACCGCGCCCGACGTCGCCGAGGATGTCGAGCTGGCCGAGAGCGTGTCGCTGGCGATGCTGACCGTGCTGGAGACGCTGACCCCGACCGAGCGGGCGGTCTTCGTGCTGCGCGAGGTCTTCGACCTGCCGTACGAGGAGATCGCCGGCGCGGTGGAGAAGACGCCCGCGGCCGTACGCCAGGTCGCGCACCGGGCCCGCTCGCACGTCGCGGCGCGCCGGCCGCGGGTCGCCGTGGCCCACGACGAGCAGCGGGCGGTGATGGAGCGGTTCGTGGCCGCGATGCAGGGCGGGGACGTCCAGGCGCTGATGGACGTGCTCGCCCCCGACGTGGTGCTGATCGCCGACGGCGGCGGCTTCGCGCAGGCGGTGAAGGTCCCGATCCAGGGCGCGAAGAAGATCACCGCGTTCCTGCGCAACTTCCCCCGCTACGCCGAGGGCGTCGAGCTGCGGATCGTCTCGATCAACGGCGCTCCGGCGCTGCGGATGGACGGGCCCGACCCGGTCGGCACCTCGGCGATCAGCATGGTGGTCGAGGACGGTCGGATCACCCGGCTCTACGCGGTCCGCAACCCGTACAAGCTGGGCCGGATCGACGACGCGACGATCCTCACGCGCTGACCGGGCATGCCGGCGCCCGGTCCGGCGTTGACCCGGCGTGCATGCGTACGACGCGATCGTGATCGGGGCCGGTCAGGCCGGGCTGTCGGCGTCGTACCACCTGCGACGGCTGGGGATCGACCACGTCGTCCTCGATGGCGACCGGGAGGCCGGTGGCGCCTGGCGGCACCGCTGGGACTCGCTCACCATGGCCGACGTGCACGGCGTCGCCGACCTGCCCGACGCGCCCGCGCCGGGGCTGTCCCACGAGCGGGCCAACCAGGTCGTCCCGGCCTGGTTCGCGGCGTACGAGCGGGAGCACGCGCTGCCGGTGGAGCGGCCCGTACGGGTCGACCGGGTCACCTCGGAGTCGACCGAGATGGGGGAGCTGCTGGTCGCCCACGCCGGCGATCGCGCCTGGCGCGGCCGCACCCTGGTCAACGCCACCGGCACCTGGACGCGCCCGTTCGTGCCGTACTACCCGGGGGCCGACACGTTCCGCGGCGAGCAGCTGCACACCCACGACTACCCGGGCGCCGCGCACTTCGTGGGCAAGCGGGTGCTGGTCGTCGGGGGTGGCGCCTCCGCGGTGCAGTTCCTCGGCGAGCTCGCGCCGATCACCGACACGGTGTGGGTCACCCGCCGCGAGCCGGTCTGGATCGGTGGCGAGGGGCAGGAGGAGTTCGACGGGCGGCGTGCGGTGGCCAAGGTCCTCGAACGGGTCCGGGAGGGGCGGCCGCCGGCCAGCGTCGTCAGCGTCACCGGACTGACGCTGCGGCCGCAGGAGCGGCTCGCCGAGACCCTGGGCGCCTACCGGCGGCGGCCGATGTTCGCCCGGATCGAGCCGGACGGCGTGCGCTGGGTGGACGGCTCGTTCGAGCCGGTCGACGTGATCCTGTGGGCCACCGGCTTCCGGCCGGCGGTCGACCACCTCGCCCCGCTGCACCTGCGCAGCGGCTTCGGCGGGATCGCGCTGCTGCCCGGTGGCGCCGACGTCCAGACCACGGTCACCGCGGCGCGCGACGAGCGCGTCCAGCTGGTCGGGTACGGGCCTTCCGCGAGCACCATCGGCGCCAATCGGGCCGGTCGCGCGGCGGCGCTGGCCGTCCGGCGCTACCTCGCCGAGCTCGCCGGGTCCGATGAGGCGGTCGCCGCGTCGGCCTCCTGAGGCTCGCGGTCGGGGACCCGGCCGGCCCGGCTGAGGTCGACGGTGAGGTTCTCGGTGCTCGACGGGTCGAACAGATGCACCTTGGCCGCGTCCATCCAGATCCGCACCGTGTCCCCGGAGCGGACCTCGCTGGAGCCGTCGAGGGTGATCACCAGCTGGGTCCGGACGACCTCGCCGTCCAGCTCCCGCTCGAGCTGCGCCAGCTGGCTCTGCACCTCCGGCGGCGCCTCGAAGGGGATGTAGGCGTACGTCTCGTTGCCCAGCCACTCCACGACGTCGACGGTCGCCTCGAAGGTGTTGGCGTCCGAGACGTTGTGGGCGTGCGGCGCCGAGGCCTCGGCGAAGCTCTCCGGCCGGATGCCGGCGATCAGCAGCCCCTTGCCGGCCACCGGCGCCGCCTTCTCGGCGGGGATCTCCACCTCGCCGAACGGCAGCTTCAAGGTGGTGCCCTCGACGGTCGCCGGCATGAAGTTCATCGGCGGGGAGCCGATGAAGCCGGCGACGAAGAGGTTCGCCGGGTTGTCGTAGAGCTCGCGCGGGGTGGCGAGCTGCTGCAGGACGCCGCGCTTGAGCACCGCCACCCGGTCGCCGAGCGTCATCGCCTCGATCTGGTCGTGGGTGACGTAGACGGTGGTGATCCGCATCCGCTTCTGCAGCCGCGAGATCTCGGTGCGCATCTGGCCGCGCAGCTTCGCGTCCAGGTTCGACAGCGGCTCGTCGAACAGGAACGCGTCCGCGTTGCGTACGATCGCCCGGCCCATCGCGACCCGCTGACGCTGGCCGCCGGAGAGGTTGGCCGGCTTGCGCTCGAGGTGCTCGCCCAGCTCGAGGGTGTCGGCCGCGGCCCTGACCTTCTCCTCGACCTCCTGGTCGGAGGCGCCGGCGAGCCGGAGCGGGAAGGCGATGTTCTCGTAGACGGTCAGGTGCGGATAGAGCGCGTAGTTCTGGAAGACCATCGCCAGGTTGCGGTCGCGTGGGGCCAGGTCGTTGACCCGGCGCTCACCGATGACCATGTCGCCCGACGTGATGTCCTCGAGCCCCACGATCATCCGCAGCAGGGTCGACTTCCCGCAGCCGGACGGCCCGACCAGGATCATGAACTCCCCGTCGGCGACGTCGATGCTGACGTCGTTGACCGCCGGGAAGCCGTCGCCGTACCGCTTGACGATGTTGCTCATGGTGATGGACGCCATGGGGTCACCCCTTCACTGCGCCGGAGGTCAGGCCGGCGACGATCTTGCGCTGGAAGAGCAGGACGATGATCACGATCGGGATCGTGACGATCACCGACGCCGTGGCGAGCTGGCCGTACGGCGGGTTGAACGGGTCGCTGCCGACGAAGAACGACATCTGCGCCGGCACGGTGCGGGCCTGGGTGGTCGAGGTCAGCGAGATCGCGAGCGCGAACTCGTTCCAGGCGAAGAAGAAGGTCAGGATCGCGGCCGTGAAGACTCCCGGCGCGGCGAGCGGGACGATCACCTTGCGGAACGCCTGCCATGGCGTCGCCCCGTCGACCTGGGCGGCCTGCTCCATCTCCCACGGGATCTCGCGGAAGAACGCCGAGAGCGTCCAGATCGCCAGCGGCAGGGTGAACGTCATGTACGGGATGATCAGGCCGGGCCAGGTGTTGAACAGGTGGAACGTGCGCCACATGTCGAACAGCGGGCTGATCAGCGAGACCACTGGGAACATCGCGATCGCCAGCGCGAGCGAGAGCACCAGCCGCTTGCCCTTGAAGTCCAGCCGGGCGATCGCGTACGCGGCCAGCGTCGCGAAGATGACCGACAGGACGGTGGCGATGATCGCGATGCCGAAGGAGTTGCGCAGGGCGTAGAGGAAGTCGCTGTTGGTGAGGATGTCGCGGTAGTTCTGCAGCGTCCACGTCTTCGGCAGGAACTGCGGGCTGCCGGAGTTGGTCTCGGCCTGCGACTTGAACGACAGCGACAGGATCCAGACGACCGGCAGCAGGCACCAGACCAGGATCACCACGAAGCCGACGCCCGTGCCGAAGAGCGTCTTACGCGTCGTACGTGCCATCACCCCTCCCCTCGGGCCCGGGCGAGATCGACCCGGAAGAGCTTGACGATGACGAAGGCCAGCAGCAGCACGGTGAGGAACAGCAGCACCGAGAGCGCCGAGCCCATCCCGAGCTGGAACTGCTCGATCACCTGGCGATAGGTCAGGAACGAGGAGGACTCGGTGTTCTGGGCACCGCGCGTCATCACGTAGATGTTGTCGAAGATCCGGAACGCGTCCAGCGCCCGGAAGAGCACCGCCACCATGATCGCGGCGCGCATGTTCGGCAGGATCACCTTCCACAGCCGTTGCCACCATGTCGCGCCGTCGACCTGGGCGGCCTCGATCATGTCCTCGGAGACCTGCGAGAGCCCGGCGAGCAGCAGCAGCGACATGAACGGCGTCGTCTTCCAGATCTCCGAGACGATGATCGCGAACATCGCGGTCCAGTGATGCCCGAACCAGTTGGTCGCGTCGGCGCCGGTCTGGATGCCTGGCAGCCAGGAGAACCAGCTGTTGACGAAGCCGTTGTTGAGGCTGAAGGCGAACTGCCAGGCGAAGGCCGAGACCACCGTGATGATGCCGTACGGGATCAGGATCGAGGTCCGGATGATGCCCCGGGCGAAGATCACCCGGTGCATCACCATCGCGAAGACGAAGCCGATCACCAGCTCGACCGCGACGCTGACCAGCATGATCAGCACGGTGTTGAACGTGTCGCGCCAGAACAGCGGGTCGGTCAGGATGGTGGCGTAGTTGCGCAGCCCGACGAACGCCCGGTCATCCGGCGTGGTCAGCCGGTAGCGGTACAGCGAGAGGTAGAGCGCCTGGACCATCGGCCAGGCGGTCACCACGAGCATCACGATGACGGCCGGGGCGACCAGCCTCAGCCCGAGCCGGTTCTCGGCCACGGCCCGATCGGTCATGCCGCGCTGCTTGTGCGAGGTCGCAGCGGTGGCGACGGTGGTGGTCACAGCAGCCTCCTTCCGTGCAGCACGTCACTGATGAAGCTCGCCGACGCCGCCGGCGTGCCCTGGTTGACCGATGCCGGCGGGTGCCAGGTGGACTGGATCGCGCCGGAGATGTCGCTCCAGTACGGCGTGGCCGGCCGCGGGCCGGCCTGGTCGACGCTCTCCTGGAAGAGCTTCAGCAGATCGGCCGGATAGGCCTTCTGCAGCGCCGGGTAGGCGTAGCCGGCCGGGCTCGCGGGCATGTTCCCCTCGGCCACGGCGTACTGGCCCTGGCTGCTCGGGGAGGTCAGGCACCTGATCGCGTCCATGTCGAGATCGCGGTGCGTGGAGTACGTGCTGACCCCGATGCCGATGCCGCCGTACGGCGGACGCGAGACCGTGCCGGCCACGGTCTCGGGATAGCGGACGTAGCCGAGGTCGGAGCCCATCGTCTTGCTGTGCGCGCTGTAGATGTAGGTCCAGTTGGTCAGGAAGCCGCCGTTGGGGGAGGCGAAGGTGGACTCCGACTGGCCCTCCTGGGCGATCGAGAGGTCGGGCGGTGCCGCCGAGCTGTGCGCGAGCTTCTGGATCACCGCGGCGGCCGCGCGGCCGGCGGGGGAGTCGATGTCGATGCTGGCGTCGACGCCCTTGGTCAGGTTGCTGGCGATGTCGCCGCCGGCGCCCATGATCAGGGCGTTGATCCAGACGACGTAGCCCTCGTACTTGTTGGCCTGGACGGCGACCTTGGTGTTGGTCTTCACCGCGGCGTCGATGACCTGGTCCCAGGTGACCGGCCGGCTCATGTCGAGGCCGGCCTTCTGCGCGACCGACTTGCGGTACCAGAGCACCTGGGTGTTGGACCAGAACGGCGCCACCGCCAGCTGCCCGTTCCAGCTCGAGGCGGCGACCGCGCCCTTGAACGACTGCTGCGTCAGGCTGGCCTGGAGGGCCGCCGGGATGGGGGCGAGGTAGCCGGCGTTGGCGAGCTCGGCGGTGTAGGCCGGGTCGAGGCTCATCAGGTCGATCGAGCTGTCCCGTGCGTTGAGCCGACGCGCCAGCTGGACCCGTTGCTGGGTGGCGTCCTGGGGCAGCGTCTGGGTGGTGATCGTGTAGCGCGAGGTGCTGCACTGCTTGGCCAGCGCGGCCTGTCCGCCGTTGTCCGGGTTGGTGTACCAGACGATCTCGGGCTTGCCGCCCGAGGAGCCGCACGCGGCGAGCGTGGTGGAGGTCAGGGCGAGCGTCGCGGCGATCGCGGCTACTCGCCCTCGTCGCGGTCGCGTCATGGCGCCTGCCTTCCCCGATGCCGACGAAGTGAGCTATGTCACAGGTCTAGTCCGTCGAGCTGCCGACGTCCAGTGGCGGGCCGGTTCCCGTCCCCGGCGAAATCCATGCCTGCGGGGGTATGGCGTAGAGTGATCGGCGCCACGTCTGTGGCATCACTTCACTACGGATCGTCCGGCACGTGCCTGCCGGTGAAGGAGCAGTTCAACATGGCTTCGGTGACCTTCAAGAAGGCCCAGCGCTGGTACCCCGGTACCGACACCCCCGCCGTCCCCGGCATCGACCTGGAGATCAAGGACGGCGAGTTCATGGTTCTCGTCGGTCCGTCCGGCTGTGGCAAGTCCACGACCCTGCGCATGCTCGCGGGTCTGGAGGAGGTGACCAACGGCCAGATCCTGATCGGCGACCGTGACGTCACCTCGATGCCGCCGAAGGACCGCGACATCGCGATGGTCTTCCAGAACTACGCGCTCTACCCGCACATGACCGTGGCCGAGAACATGGCGTTCTCGCTCAAGATGGCCAAGGTCGACAAGGCGGAGCAGAAGCGCCGCGTCGACGAGGCGGCCCGCATCCTCGGCCTGACCGAGTACCTCGACCGCAAGCCGAAGGCCCTCTCCGGCGGCCAGCGCCAGCGGGTCGCGATGGGTCGCGCCATCGTCCGCCAGCCGCAGGTCTTCTGCATGGACGAGCCGCTGTCGAACCTCGACGCGAAGATGCGCGTGCAGACCCGTACGGACATCGCCAAGCTCCAGGCCGACCTCGGCGTCACCACCGTCTACGTCACCCACGACCAGGTCGAGGCCATGACCATGGGCGACCGGGTCGCGGTGATGAACAAGGGCGAGCTGCAGCAGGTCGACACCCCGCTGAACCTCTACAGCAAGCCGGTCAACCTGTTCGTCGCCGGCTTCATCGGCTCCCCGCAGATGAACCTCATCGAGGCCAAGGCCGACAACGGCACCGCCAAGATCGGCAGCTACAACGTGCCGGTCGACCCGGCCGCGGCGACCAAGATGCAGGGCAACATCACCGTCGGTGTCCGCCCGGAGGCCTGGCGCCTGGTCGGCGCCGGCGAGGGTCTGCCGGTCAAGGTCACCGTCGTGGAGGAGCTCGGCTCCGACTCGTTCGTCTACGGCTCCTGCGACGTCGAGGGCACGCCGTCCTCGATCATCGTCCGGGTCAGCGCCAAGGACAAGGTCGGCAAGGGCGAGACGATCTACGTCACCACCGACCCGGCCGACGTGCACGTCTTCGACACCGAGAGCGGCCTGCGCCTCTCCGAGTGAGCTGAGTCCACCGCCGAACGGCGCCGTCCCCGGGTGGGGCGGCGCCGTTCGTCGTCTCGTACCGGAAGGAACGGAGAGGCTGGTCGGTGGGTCGGGCCGGAGGTCAGGCGGTGGCGTGGGCCCGGTCGGCGGTCTCGCGGACGACCTCGACGAAGGTCGGCCACAGCGGCCGGGGCAGGTCGTGGCCCATGCCCTCGATCAGCCGCAGCCGGGCGCCGGGTACGGCCTTGGCGGTGGCCCGGCCACCCGAGACGTGCACCATCCGGTCGGCGAGGCCGTGCACGACCGCGGTCGGAGCGCTCACCGAGCGCAGCGCCTTGGTGCGGTCGCGCTGGGTCAGGATCGCCATCATCTGCCGGCCGATGCCGGCGCCGGAGACACCGTGATCCCAGGAGACCCCGGCCAGCGCCCGGGTCTCCTCGACCGGGGTGCGGTAGGCCGGCGACCCGATCAGCCGCCAGAACCCGACCATCCGCTCCAGGTAGGCGTCACGCCCCCGGGAGGTGCGGAGCATGGTGGGCAGCACGATCGGGTGCTGCCAGCCCACGTACCTGCTGCCGGTCGTGGACATCACCGAGACCAGCGAGGAGACCCGCTCGGGGTGCTCGACCGCGAGCGTCTGGGCGATCATGCCGCCCATCGAGACCCCGCAGACGTGCGCCCGCTCGATGCCGAGGACGTCGAGGAGGCCGACCGCGTCGTCGGCCATCTCCGAGAGCGAGTACGGCGCCCGGGTCGGCACGCCGGCGAACGCGCGGGTCAGCATCGGCAGCGTGACCCGGCCGCGCAGCCGGCTGGATCCGCCGATGTCACGGTTGTCGAAGCGGATCACGTGGAAGCCGGCCTCGGCCAGCTCCTCGCACAGCTCGTCGTGCCACCAGACCATCGAGCAGGCCAGCCCCATCACCAGCAGCAGCGGCTCGGCGGTGGGGTCGCCGAAGGTCTGGTAGCACAGCTCGATGCCGTTCGGCAGGGCCGCGAACTGCTCCTCGGAGGCGGTCACGATCAGTCGTCGAAGTTGATGGCCGAGTAGGCCTGCAGCTTGGAGAGCTGGTGCTCGGAGGTGATCTTGCGGATCGTGCCCGAGCGCGAGCGCATCACCAGCGAGTCGGTGATCACGCTGCCGCCGGCGAGATAGCGAACCCCGTGCATGAGGTCGCCGTCGGTGATGCCGGTGGCGACGAAGAAGCAGTCGTCCGCGGTGACCAGGTCGTTGGTGTGCAGGACGAAGTCGGGGTCGAGGTTGTGCCCGGCGTCCAGCGCCTTCTGCCGCTCGTCGTCGTCCTTGGGCCAGAGCCGGCCCTGGATGGTGCCGCCCATCGCCTTCATCGCACAGGCCGCCACGATGCCCTCGGGCGTACCGCCGATGCCGAGCAGGAGGTCGGCGCCCGAGCCGGCCCGAGCGGCCGAGATGGCGCCGGCGACGTCGCCGTCGGTGATGAACTTGATCCGGGCGCCGGTGCCGCGGATCTGGTCGACCAGGTCGGCATGGCGCGGCCGGTCGAGCACGATCACGGTGACGTCGGAGGGCTTGGTGCCCTTGGCCTTGGCGACCTGGTGGATGTTCTCCGCGACCGGGACGCGGATGTCGACCACGTGCGCGGCCTCGGGGCCGGTGACCAGCTTCTCCATGTAGAAGACGGCGGACGGGTCGTACATCGTGCCGCGCGGGGCGACCGCCAGCACCGAGACCGCGTTGCTCATGCCCTTGGCGGTCAGCGTGGTGCCGTCGATCGGGTCGACGGCGACGTCGACGTCGGGACCGGTGCCGTCGCCGACCCGCTCGCCGTTGTAGAGCATCGGGGCGTTGTCCTTCTCGCCCTCGCCGATCACCACGGTGCCGTTCATCGAGACGGTCGAGATCAGCACCCGCATCGCGTTGACCGCGACCCCGTCGGCGCCGTTCTTGTCGCCCCGGCCGACCCAGCGTGCGGCGGCCATGGCGGCTGCCTCGGTGACGCGCACCAGCTCGAGAGCGAGGTTGCGATCCGGTGCCTGCGGCGCGGCATCCAGGGAGTCAGGGCGCTGGGAGTCGGTCATGGGGCCGACTGTATCCCCAGGTGAAGGGGCCCTTCTCCGCTTGAACGTTCCAGACCGAGAACTTCACACGGTTTTTTCGTGAGACGTCTTTTCGGGGCTCAGTTGGTCACCGCGAGGGCCGCGACAGCGGCCAGCAGCGCGACCGGGGTGAGCGTCAGCGAGACCAGGTGGAAGCGGCCGTTGCCCGGGGTGATGCCGCCGCGGGCGAGAGTACGGCGCCACAGC
>Ga0131853_10024802_pt1 | contig 10810 bp, 10 predicted proteins | sample TergutLab28metaG_FD_92764 | JGI IMG/M metagenome (GOLD analysis project Ga0131853, IMG submission 92764) | Labiotermes labralis P1 segment gut microbial communities from Petit-Saut dam, French Guiana - Lab288 P1 (version 2) (version 2) | ecosystem: Host-associated > Arthropoda: Insects >... | reverse complement strand
TTTCCTTTTGTTTTTTTTTTTTTTTTTTTTTACAATTAAACCCTGTTTCACTCCCCTGGGTGTTTCCCCCCCCCCCCAAAATTTTTTTTTTTTTTTATTAAAAAAATTTTCCCCCCCCCCCCCCATTAATAGTTTTATGGATCTGCCATTGTTCACTAAATGCATAGGAGAAAGAAATGGACTGTTTTTGACATTGCCAGTTGCATTACTTTAAGACTTCCATCCCTTTTAATGGACAAAAAATTATTGTTTGCTGAGTTATTTTAATTATTTACCCCTTCATTTTCTAATGGAATGAGTCATAAATATAATTGTTTATTTTTTGTTTTTTCCCTGTATATTGCTTGTTTTGAATGTAACTCTATAATCTTTAAATTATTATTAGTTTTATTTCTTGATTTATTCTTATTTCTCCATCATATTTATTTCCCCTTTCATTTCTTTTCTTTGATCCTTCTATCTTTAACTGCATGGCTGTGACATTTGTGATTAAACTAATCAGTAAATATTTGTTGATATTGCCCCTTATCTTCAATAAACAAAGACTGCTTTATGCTTATTTTTTGTTCCAGTGTTGACATATACAGCAGCCATGAGGGTCAGCTTTATTGCAAGCCTCATTTCCGGGAGCTGTTCAAGCCGAAAGCTGTCGTGGATGAAGACGTGGAACTGCGTAAGTTAATTTTACGTTCTGTTGACCGTGCATCTGTGCATCTCAATATATCTGTATAATAAAAACCAACTTGATACACCGTTTATCCTCAGTTTATTTCATCAGTCAACCTCCGCACATTCGCGCACATTAGTACCCCATCATCAGGTGGTATACTGAATATATATTCAACAATTGGTGCGTGTTGTGCTTTGCATTTGATGTATCAGTTGTACTAATACAGTGTAGCCAAATATTTTTGATATATTTATTTCTTTCGTTTCCTGGTGTCAGTTGCGGTTGGCTCATAGCCTTACATTTTGGGTTTGATCTGTCAATCTGTCAACATATATTCAGAAACGTTGGTGATAGGTAGGAGGGGAGAGATTTAAACGGCAAAACGGTTGGGAGCAGTTAACGGACGCTAGCAGTCCAGTGCGAAGGCAGTTGCGTACGAGTGTGGTGTAAGTGGGAGTACAGAGAAGTGACTGTGTCAGTTTCCTAGAAATGATCTGGTTATTTAACTGGATATAACGCTGCATTATTTTATTGCAAGAATAAATTGAGTAAATAAAACATAAGTGCAAAGACAATAATTAAAACTGTATGTGATTTGGTGAACCACACCGGTCTGCCGGTAAGAGGATCACCTACCAGACTGAGCACGTCGGGGCGACAAAGTTACAAAGGGTGGTCGTGTAGAACAGTATACCTCCTGATGATGGGCTACAAATATGCCCGAAACATGCAGAGGTTGATTGACGAAATAAATTGAGGATAAACAGTGTATCAAGTTGGTTCTTATTTCACAGATGCGTAAGTTAATGTGTAATTCTGTAGCTGTAGTGTGATGTCGCAGGTGAGATGAAAGACAATGTAGGATGTAGCGTGTTAAGATGAACTGACGTGCTTCATACAGTTCAGTGTAATGTTCATGTAGGCAAGGAACAGCGGATGAATGCGTATAAGGTTTTGGTGGGGAAACATGACTAGGACAGATTTTTCTGGAAGAGAAATGTGGATATAAGAGGCTAATATTGAAACGGATCTTTAAATTATGCAGTTGGTGGGTGTGACTGGTTTCGTCTGGATCGGGACAGGGACGACTGGCATGCCATTATGAATGCTATAGTCAGAGTTTTGAGTTTCGTAAAATGCGGAGAGTTTCTTGACTGGGTGAGGAACTGGTACAGTCTCAAGAAGGACTCTGCTCTGTGGAGTTCGTTGCCTCTTAGTTACTTATTTAGTCCGTTTGTTATTAGTTATTTGCTCTCTGTTGCTCCACGAGTCACTGAGACAGCAAATGAATTTAGTGTGAGATTGAAGATGAAATGATGGTCGTATGACTTTTGGATCTCTGTGTGTAAGAGGATCATGATATCACTTTGACTGTGTCTTTAAACGAGGACCTCTCTTGAGATGGAGCCACAGTGGCTCAGTCAGTAAAGAGACTTTATAAGGACTGGGGCAGCCGGTGTTCATTTTCTGTGTACAGCTATGATGTGGCTGGACAATGAAAGCAAATACACACCTTTGTGTGTGCAAGAGTGAGAAATTTCTGTTCCTGCTAATGCACTTGTGGTGTGGTAATTAGCCACTAGTTTTACCTTTGATGTATCGCAGGGATAATGTTCATATTTCTTCTCTTAATTTGGCCTTAATTCAATTGTTTTTTGGTTGCCTTCCTTTGCTGGTTCATTTATTTCTTAAAAATTCTTTTTGAATGTGAAGAAAATAAGACATTTTATGTTAGCGCATGACATGGCGCAGTTGGTTGGGCAATGCGCTACAAGCCAGAAGGTCGCGGGTTCGATTCCCGATGGTGTGATTGGAATTTTTCATCGACATAATCGTTCCGGCCGCACTGTGGCCCTGGGGTCAACACAGCCTATGACAGAAATGAGTACCAGGAATATTTCCTGCGGGGTGAAGGCGGCCAGTGCGTAGGGCCGACAAACTTACCACCTTCATGTGTGCCGATTGTTTTGAAATCTGGGAGCCTCAACCTCCTGGAACCCTCAGGGCTTGTCAAGGCCTGTAATGGGATTGCTTTACCTGGCATATGTACTTTCGGATAAGTCATTTGCATATTCTTCATTAACTGAAGCAAGATGTACTGTTTCTGTTAAAATTGACATTCCGAGAACATTCGGTTCTTTGATGGAGTAACATTTCCTCTCTTACACCTTCTCAGAATTGACTGACAGTTGCTTTTGCACTTTGTTTTGTCATGTCATATCAGTTTCTGTCAGCTTGTCTGCTTTTTGAAGTAAGTTTCAATTCTCTACCTTAAGAATATCGAACATTTCGAACTTGTTATTCGGACATGCTGAACCCTTATTAATGAGTATCCATTTTATGCTGTCCCAAAGTACAGCAGCCTTTCTGCATACGTAGCCTGCATCTGCCAGGAATTCTAGAGTACTTTGAAACTCTTGTATGAAGTAATTTAGTTGAACTGCAGGGAAAGATTGAACTCTTAAATTGTATGCTTTCTTCTGGGTAATTCGCCAGCGTCTGAATTTTATATGCTGACGTTTCGAAACACTCTGTCTGTCCCATCTTCATAGGCGGGTAGGTATGAAGAATGACTAGCTTTGAGAAATTTCTAAAACCCAGTCATTCTTCATACCTACCCGCCTAGGAAGATCGGACAGACAGAGTGTTCCGAAACGTCGGCATACAAAATTCAGGCGCCGGGGAATTACCCAGAAGAAAGCATACAGCATTCTGAACAAAGCGAAAAGTTTGAAATCAAGAACTGAACTCTAAAATTTCCTACTGGATGCAGGCATGTGATGAAGTTCCCGTGACAGTCACTGTGTAGGAACACAATAAAGTGGGCACACTGTAGAACAGTCATTTAAATTGAACAAAATCTATATATAGTGGCTCCAGCAGTTTGCTACAATGTAGTAATGGAATATAATATCTTATGATCGTTTGAAATTGTTTAAACATAAGAATATATGTAAATTGATTTTTTTTATATAAATTGTTTGTGAAACAACGTTTAGTGTCTGAGGTTTTGAGGTTCAGTATATTTCTGTGCATTGTAGCTCGGCTACGTAAACCGGAAATGATCATCCGTGAAAATCAGCCGATCGAATTGCCTCCTGAAGTGGTACGAGGTACGGACCTGACATGTGTTCTGTGTGCTGTCTAAATTTTTGCGTTGCGTGTGCACACGTTCCACTAATAACTCCAGCTTGTTTTTTCACAGAGCATTCCCTTTGGTTCTGTGTTGCCTTTCCATTTCACACTAACACAATGTAAAGTAATTTAACGCAAATAATAACCGTTGCTTCTCTATCAGTTTCAGGGTTATTACCCTGTGTACTAATTTTTGCTTTCACTGTGTTTTTGTGTGTTGGTTAGCCTAAATGATTGAGTTGAATTTACTGCATGTGTCTAATACAGCTTATGTGATGTTTTACAACTAAACAACTAAACTGTCTCTTATGTTTATTGGACCGTGCATCATCTTGATATTTGAATAAGAGAGACCAACTTGATGTCACTTGCTTTATTATTTCATTATTTAATGCTCAACATGTTTCGGATGTTAATGCATCCATTCTCAGGAGCTTGTGACTTATTTGTTGAGTTATTTCATGGGTTGTTTTGCCCTGGTTTGATGTGTGTTGGTGTTACGTTGTGGTTTGGCTGGGGTGGTGTGGTATCCGTATGCAGGCTGAAGCACTGAAATAACTCAACAAGTAAGTCGCAAGCTCCTGAGGATGGATGTATTAACATCCGAAACATGTTGAGCATTAAATAATGAAATAATAAAGCAAGTGACATCAAGTTGGTCTCTCTTTATTCAACCAACTAAACTGTTTATTTCTCACACTTCTTGATGCTAAGCACTGTGAAGTTTGGCAAAAGAATTTTTCGTAGAAACTTACGCTGATATTATGTAATTATGCCTGCAAAGATGAGTTGATTATGTCTTGAGGTACTTCTTACATGTAAGAAGGACAAAGAATATTCAAAGATGCATAATCTTTTGCTATAGAATGTGTCAACCATGATCTCTTCCCCACATATTGTTCAATATGATTCTAACCTGCAATAACACAATTTATGCAGATACTGACTGTCCACTGTAACGTTATGTGGTGTGTAGACGTAAATATTTTTTTTTTTATTTTGGAGGGTCATAATAGAGCAAATGTACTGCAGATACAACAGCAGCACCTGGTTGCCTCGCATTGGCTCACCAAACGTACCATACTTTAACGTGCATGAACAGTGTGTTGGTTAGGCATGCCATGTGCATGTGTCTCACAGCTGATGGAAAATATTTCCAGCACCTTCTTGAATTGTTGTGACTAAAATCCTAACATTAGTTGCAAGACATTGACATGAAGCTCATTAATCCTTCTTTTTGGCAAATTGGAGTACCAGTGATTACTCTACTGCCTGCTGTCATTTAATTATTATTTGATGTACTTATTTATTGACACTAAGCTTGAAATCAGTTCAGGTTCATAAAATCTTAGGTTTGTTGTTCATTTGTACACTGCTGTTTGATTTCTTTGGAGTCTGATATAAGGTGATCTGAATGAATGTGTTAATTTTGCAACATGTAGGAGGTTGGTGCAATAGACTCGGAATTTGTGTCTGGAAACATACGTAGTTTGTGACATTTGAGGTTTTACGTTACAGGGGCAGCCAGGATAGCATAGTTGCCATAGCAGTGTGCTGCAGGCTGGACAGTATGGATTTCAAATCCTGGTGGTGGCTATATATTTCAAATCCATCCATACTGGCCCCAAACCCCACCCACCCTCTTATGCATTGGGCACCAGTTCGCTTGCGCGGGGGGGGTGGTACAGCTGTTGGGGTGTGTCACTGACCACCCACCTCCTTCTAGCACTGTGTTCATGTATTGGTACAGATATACCTCTTCTGGGAATGTGTGCCTGCTGCCCATGTAACAGGACATCCTTTCCTGTTACCTTTATGATACTGAATATTGACATTTCCTACTGAAAACAGAACCAGAAATCCTGCATTCAGAGAATACTGGCACGTCAGGGCTGCTGGTTTACTTGATTGTCAGAATTACTTTAATAAAAATGTCACTGTTACCTGGGTGGAAAAATACTTTTTAAAACAGTTTCTGAACTTTGCTGAAAAAAAAAACTTTGCAAGCTTGATACTGTTTTCCAGTTGATTTCCCAGTTCTAGTAGACCATTGTCATACTTACAGAACACCCTGTAATACTTACAGAACACCCTGTAATATTTACAGAAAACACTGTAATCCCTAGTTTTTACAAAACGTTCTTGCAAGAGGCATAATCATTTAAGGCCATTGAATTATTTGTGTAAAAAATAATTAATACAATTTTTCCATTCTTGTTTAACCTTTAGCATCAGACAAGCCTGATTTGGGATTGGAGGAATTGAGTTCTCTCAATGTGAAATCTCGTTATCAAGTGTTTGAGAAACCTGATACACCAGTTGGTGCTGAAGTGGAGCGGTCGGCGAGCAGTATTAGTGTCAAGCGGTCTCCCAGCATTCTTAGTAAACTGGCCAAGTAAGCAGATTACCCTTTATTTTGTCTTCATTCCTTCTAAGATATATACGTTGAGCCTTTCTTGTTCCTTTTCTCATTGTCCATGAACAGTAACTTTTATTCTATACAGTAGTTGTAACATTTCCTCAGATTGCAAGGTTTGAGTTCCTCACAGCAGTGGTTCAGAAGAATGAGGTGATGCTGTCTCTTTTCCTCAGCGGTTTGCAGCGTTTTGGAAGGCATTGTTTTGCTTCAAAATTTGGGGAATTCCTGATGGAAAGAGACAGCGTTACATTCGAGTTGTGTTACCTAAGACTGCTGTTTTTTTATCGGATATGATATAGCTAATGAAGGTTCGTTTTTCAACATACTGTCCAGTGTCAATAAATGTCCAAAAAGATGCAACTATACACATTCTATCTGGCAACTGCTGTACATATTTCGGGTGGTTTCTTCACGATAGCGACCGGTAGCAACAACGGTTCACTAGTACCAGATGCTGTAGATACGGTTGTTTGTGCTCCTGATGATGGGTGGAGAAACCACGTGAAAGATGTATGGCAGCTTACGGATAAAATAAACCACGTGTAGTTGCATCTTGTTGGATATTTATTGACACGGAATTGCAATGCACAGTCCCATGAACATAAAATACTGTCCAGTGTTTGTGTTATTGCTCCTGTTCATGTAGTAACATACTGTCCTTGAAGGCAGACAGAATTACAGGTTGAAAGTTTCACATGCTGCCGGTATTAGTTGTGCTGTCAGAATGTGTTTGTGCACTTCTGTATTGTGCGTAGGTTCCAAGCCAAGGGAATGGACATTGGAGTAACGGATGACTCTCTGAATGGAATCCCGTACGAAGAAAGTTCAACCTCTAGTGATGATGAAGAGGAGGCAGATGGAGAGGATGGAGAAGTAGACAGGGATCTCGTTCGCTCCAATAAGAAACAACGTGAACGACCTGTCAGCTTCAGCAAGATGGAAGATATCAAGTGCCGGTTTGTATCACAATATGAAATAAGTGGCCTTTGTGTGTGAGTTTTACAGACATCGTTGTGTTTGGATGTGCGTCCCTGCTGTCTGGATTGTAAAATGTTGCAGGTTTTTTGTGTGTTTGAGTGATTTCTGTTGTTGTATTGAAAGGAACTCTACTGCAGAGCATAATAAGGATCTGATGGCAAGATTTTTTTTTTCAGAAATCATCCCCCCACCCCACCCCCCCCCAAAAAAAATTTAAGGAAACAAGAAAAACAAAGAAACAAGTGTAAGGATTTCATATCTTCAGTTAATTCTTGGTTCAGACTGTAAATAATCATACATCAGTTAAATTATTTGATTTTACTGTATGGTAGATAATTAATTACAGTTTTGAACTAAAGTATCACTTCTGCTGTACATATGATGAAGAACTAAAGCATCACTTCTGCTGTACGTATGATGAACTAAAGCATCACTTCTGCTGTACATGTGATGAAGAACTAAAGCATCACTTCTGCTGTACATGTGATGAAGAGCTAAAACATCACTTCTGCTGTACATGTGATGAACTAAAGCATCACTTCTGCTGTACATGTGACGAAGAACTAAAGCATCACTTCTGCTGTACATGTGATGAAGAACTAAAACATCACTTCTGCTGTACATGTGATGAAGAACTAAAGCATCACTTCTGCTGTACATATGATGAAGAAATAAACTATCACTTCTGCTCTACATGTGATGAAGAACTAAAGCATCACTTCTGCTGTACATATGATGAAGAAATAAACTATCACTTCTGCTCTACATGTGATGAAGAACTAAAGCATCACTTCTGCTGTACATATGGTGAAGAACTAGAGTATCACTTCTGATGTATATATGATGAAGAACTAAAGCGTTACTTTTGCTGTACATATGATGAACAACTAAAGCATCACTTCTACTGTATACTTGATGAACTAAAGCATCAATTCTGCTGTACATGTGATGAAGACAATGACAAAAATAACAGGAGTATAAACAGGGGTAACAAACAGAACAGAAAGAATCCAAGAGTAATAAGAACACCTGCATCATCAGAAGCAACAAGAAACAAACAGCTAATTTTTGCAGCAGTCTGCTTTGTATGTTGACAGCCATGAATTCAAACCCCAGTCCGCAGTGTGGCCGTTTGCATGCATTTCCTCACGATGTGCACAGAAATGCAAGGACACTGACTCACTGCTTTTTTGGACATCCCTGTACAATTCGTTATTCAGCAGTTATCCTGTCATTTGATGTCATGGCCTGACCTACTGACACGTCTAATCCATAGACAGTAAACACTTCACATTATGGGATTAACCTTTTGACGCCTAATGTCAACTATAGTGGTCGTACCGCACCGCTAACCTCTAAAGTTGCATTTTATATATTTATTCAACAAATATAGGTACTGAATATTTTAAACACAGTCTATACTCTCCGTTTTTTTCTCTTCAAAATGCAGTTTGTTTCATAATTCTAAAGTATTTGGTTCCTGTATTATTCACATTTTATATACAGGGTGTGCTAAAATTTAGAAAATAATTCCGGTGCCAAAAGGTTAACCTGTATTGTGTTGAAAGATTTATTTAGTTAATACCTTGCAGGAAACATTGTGTCTGGGGGGTGCAGAAACCAATCAGTAATTGCCATTATTCTGACATCCACATACAATACATGGATGCATTCTGTGAGCAGAATGTGGAAACTGTTGCCATGTAATGTTGCATTCAGCAATACAACTCATTCTTGAAGACTTCCATTTCATGGTTTTCATTGTACTGTCTGGCAAGTTTTCTAACACTGTTGGGTGTCTTCATGCTAATGTATTAATGCAAAGGACAATGCCCACAGGTGGGAGAGTGGCCAGACTGCTTGGCGAGAGGAGCAGCGACAGGAGAGGAAACAGGAGATCCAGAATATCCGCTCACGACTCTTCTTGGTACGGATTTTATATTACTTCCTTGTGGCATCCATTTACTGTTAATATGGAAACTTGATGACAAGGGGTTTTACCATTCCTTTTTAAGGAGTTATAGCCAGAATATATGGGTTTGAATCTTGCTTGGACAGTTTTGTTCATTTTAACTGATTTTCATCTAAATAGTATGCAAAACTTCAGTTCCTACCTTACAGAGAACATGGTCTTTCTGTTTACAAAGACCAACCACTTAATTTTGTTTGGAGATGTGATCTATATGTGTTGCAAGAACCATCTGAAAAAGAACATCCCCCACATGTGCACACACGTGTAATGCACTTGTCCATGCACACATGCACCCACAGTGTGACAAAATGCCATTTCTTAATGTTACATCAGCTGGTTTACACCGGTGTAGTCACCAGTGGACTTTAAGTGGTTGTTGTAAGGTATGAAACTGACTGCATGCAGCTGGGCTGCTTCTGGAGAGGCCATTAGGACCACACCTCACTGTGCCTCACTGTACCTCAGATCATCTTCATGAAATCTGAAGGCTCATTATTGTGTTCACAGATCCAAATGTGGGTTTCTGTTGTGGGCAAGATGAATCTAGTTCATACTGCCATATCCTATACCACTGGAAATCTATTTTCATGTTACTGTATGACCCAGCATTTTTGAATAATCTGCCATTTTTTATTAGAATCACATTCAAGCAGGTTTGCTGATAGGTATGCGCATAAGTGATAGACACTTTCATTCAGTGAGATTTGATGTTCTCGTAGGAGTGCAGCTGAGGATTGGGTCTCTTGGGATGTGACACTGTGTCAGTGGGTCTGTCTTCTGTGGCATTTATCTTTAACGGTCAAGTGTTGTTCTTCTATCGTTTAACCCTAGAAGAGGAAGGTACTACGCCCTTCGCTGTGCTTGGGGGGGACCAGCGCTCACCGAGCAACACGACAACCTCTTGCCCACCTACATTCTTTAGATGATGCATTTGTAAAAAAATTCTGTTCTTGAGTTCAGGTGAATATGAGAAGGGTGTTATCTGAGGTGTTCGGGAGAGTGGAGGAGTTTAAATATTTGGGAACAACTTTAACAAATCAAAATTCTATTGTGGAAGAAATTAGGAGCAGATTGAGATCAGGAAATGATTGCTGTCATTCGGTGCAGAATCTTTTGTCTTCCAGGTTGCTATCAAAAATTTAAAGATCAAGATATATAGAAGTATAATTTTGCCTGCTGTTTTGTATGGGTGTGAAACTTGGTCATTGACGTTGCGGGAGGAAAGGAAGCTGAGGGTGTTTGAAAACATGATGTTGAGGAGAATATTTGGACCTAGGAGGGACGAGGTAACGGGGGAATGGAAGTGATTGCATAACGAGGAGCTAAATGATTTGTACTCCTCACCCAATATTGTGCAGGTGATAAAATCGAGAAGAATGAGATGGGCTGGGCATGTGGAGCGTATGGGTGAGGAGGGGGAGGGTGTATAGGGTCTTGGTGGGGAAACCGGAGGGAAAGAGACCACTGGGGAGACTTAGGCATGGATGGGTGGATAATATTAAGATGGATCTCCAGGAGGTGGGATGTGGGTATATAGACTGGATTGGGCTGGCCCAGGATAGAGACAGGTGGCGAACGCTTGTGAGTGCGGTAATGAACCTTCGGGTTCCGTGAAATGCGGGGAATTTCTTGACTA
>Ga0131853_10024801_pt1 | contig 10811 bp, 9 predicted proteins | sample TergutLab28metaG_FD_92764 | JGI IMG/M metagenome (GOLD analysis project Ga0131853, IMG submission 92764) | Labiotermes labralis P1 segment gut microbial communities from Petit-Saut dam, French Guiana - Lab288 P1 (version 2) (version 2) | ecosystem: Host-associated > Arthropoda: Insects >... | reverse complement strand
ATTATTAATATCACAATAATGTTACAACACACCGTTTCCTACATGTCTCAGAACTCACTGACCCATCACCAGGGAGGGTAGAGTTGTATAAAACAGTTGTTTAATATTTTCTATGCATAGCCGGACTGCTGGAAACTCCTCAATGTGTAGTCCGAGTAGTGCACTAAAAAATTTGATTGTAGCAGCTTCGTGTTCCGATTTTTTTCGACTGAAACCTGGGCCTAACTCAGAATCTAGAAGAACACAGAGTTGTTTATGCATGCGTATTAATGAGTTTCATATCAGTGATGTACAGGGTGCATATAAATTATCGGAGGATTTTGCAAAACCACATTTTCAGAAATACTGAACAGAAACACATGAAGTTACTACCATTTGAAAGAGGAATGTTTGCAGTTTCATAGTGACGTTAAATGCATTCGATGTGCTCCCCTCGTGTGACACGTCACACAAGACATGCTTGAGAGGGTTTGGCCGGAATGGGAGTATCGCCTGGACATCTGCCCTGTCACACGAGGGGCGCACATCGAATGCATTTAACGTCACTATGAAACTGCAAACATTCCTCTTTCAAATGGTAGTAACGTCATGTATTTCTGTTCAATATTTGTGAAAATATGGTTTTGCAAAATCCTCCATTAATTTGTACGCACTCTGTATTTTACGACGCTTCCTGAAACGCAAGTGACGTATCACAAAATGATCGGTTTGTTCTGAACAATGGGCCGTTCTTGAACTAAAGATTAGACATTTTTACTGTTCTTGATATTTGTTACACATATCTGAAGTGCCAGATAACGTTCGGATGCGATAATGCGCCCCTTTTTAAAGAATGAAAGAGAAATATCTGTGTAATTGAAGAAGTCATAAACCTTGTTTTTTAAATGTTCAATTTAACCTCCAGGGGCCCAGTGATTACGTTATGCACCGTCTGTTTTAATATTAAAAAATTATAAATTTTTCCCCAACATTGTATTTCTGTGATTCTTATGGATTTCGGAGCAAACATGATTTATTGCCGTATTCAGCATGAACTAACGGGCCTTTATTACTGAGTGGAAGTGTGTTTACTGAGCGGCATGAACTGACTCTTAAAACATAATTCAGGTTGTTTTTTAAAGGAACAAGGAAGGTGCAAGTTTGGTACATTCAGCAAAGTTTGTGACAGATGGTTATAGGCGATTGGTGGAATGGCACTTGCAGTGTTCAACCGAAGTACTCGGAGAGAAACTCTCTGCCACGTCATTTACAACAAATCCCATCAGTACGGGAATTATATTGAATCTTTGCATCGGCTTTGAAATGACAGCTAATATGAAGGGTTTTGAATGCAACGTGTAGGTAAAAAGGATAAATCGGGGCTTAAATAAAAAAGTTTAGCAATTCTTGTTGACCGTCAATGTGGCTTTAGAAAAGCAATTTCTTGGGTAGGATGCACGTTTATAGGTGATACATTATAATGAAAATAAGTGAATAAAATTTACCGAAATTTATGTTATTTTTTCAAGCTAAATCATTGTTTTATGTACCGCAGATTTAAGAAACAAATATTCTACTTCGTGCAAATGAAGTGAATCTACGAGTCCCGTTTTTATCTCAGAACAAACAGCGATTTTTTTCCCTATAGAGCATGATCGGAATGAATTTTATGAGAGACGACTTGGGTTTACAGGTCGGTACGAACTGAATAAAGTGTAAAACATATTAACAGTGCCTTGGAGCCTTCAGGGCATTTCACCTTCCAGTTTTCCCCCTTATTAATATAAATATAGTGTCTCTCACTGCAACCCTTCACACCTTCTTCTTTTATCTTCTCTCAGTATTGGTTTTTAAACGATTATTTATATTTTGCGAGAAAGCATTCGAGACAGTACACTGGGATAAATTTTTTCCAACATTGGTTATCCAAAAAATTTAAATAAAATATTGCCAAACATATACAATAACACAAATTTATTATTAAATACAGATGGCAAATAAGCAGTAAAAGGCTAAGTTGCATCAAGTGGTTGAAATTTTCTGAGTGCTTTCCTGTATTCATGCTGAGATCTTTGCTCCTCTGGGTTTTACGCAGCTTTTTGTTTTTGGTGTTTACCTAACTTTCGGGATGGCCTATAGTTTCCACCTTCAAGGGTCAAACAGTCCACCACGACTGCCCATAGTCCACCACGAATATCTTCGTGGACTGGTTGACCCTTGAGCATGGGACCGATGCTCTGTCCCGAAACCTTAAGAAACTGGAGGACCCAACGACGGAAGCCGGAAATCTCTTATATTGATACTGTTGTTAATGAATGGTTAAGAGAAGCAAAGCAGGGATATTGACTGATAAAAAAATTTCACAAATGATTGTATATGCACGAGTCTAGGAATTAATTTTATGACTCTGAAGACTGATTACATATATCGGTGAGCGTAACCAGTAATTGATACGAGCATATAAATTTAAAATCTGTAGAACAAAAGTGAAACCTACAATATTGGGTTGTCAAAATCACATTTGGGGTAGTTAGTAATCAATAATGAAGTCATTAAACAAAGTTTAAGATTTGTTTCTTTTACTTATGAAACGAATATGTCGATGTTAAGCTTAATATTTTTCAATTTCGCGTTTTATTTAAGTATTTATGTAAAAATGTAAATAAGATACTATTTAACAGGGGCCTGATTTTTCAACCGACATAGCAACTGAGAGAAGACAATATGTCCACCTGTGCAAACAATTGGGTTCTGATAGTTTAACACACATGAGAACTTGAATGTGGTTCCTTGACAAACAGGAGTGAATTCTGTGCTAAACGTGTTCTACACAAAGCAGATCTTAGTATTTGTAAGAGAAATCAGACCATCTGGCGGGTGACAGCCACGCCTTACCACTGACTGTCAAGTGGTGAGCGGTAAACCAATCTGCGTCAGTCAGACTTTGTGTCGGTGCTATATGTTTCCGTTCTTAAGAGCACTTTGTAGCCAAGTGTATTGTCGCGTCAGGTGGTGAAGGATTTCTGACAGTTTCACGTGTGGTTAGCAAGAAGAAACTGAAGTAGAGTAAATCCAAGAAAATGTATTGTTATACCTTTAAATCGTTTATCTTGTCGTGCATTTTTACATTAACAAAAAAATACAGTTGAGCACAGATTATATATTTAAAGCCGAAACAAGTAGGTGAGGTTTCTAAATATACAAGTAGTGCTCGGATGTTATTGTCGTTGTTGAATGCATTGTTAATTAATAATATGTTAGGAAGATACGAGTATAGTATGGATGAAACGGTTGAAAAATGCCTACGAAACATTTGTCGGGAAAAGTGAAATAAAGAGTTCTTATGGAAGACTGACCTAGATTCTCCTACTTCAAGTTAGAAAACACTTCGTGGTTGTTGTCAACACGAAAATGAACATACTTTTTTCCTCTGGCGATGTGGTCCAACACGGGCCTTGGTCTCCTCACTCTTGAGGTTTCTAGATCACATGGAAGGACGCACCACACTCAATAGGACTCCTCTGGGCCTGTGATCGGCTCATCGCAGAGGTAACGAATATATGCGTGGTATAGTGCTGTGTTTCAGACTTTGTTTGCTCTGTAGATACAAGAACCTCAATCTGTTAGGTTGTTAAGCAGCTCATGTTGGTAGTGTTCTTGAACCTGGATAGGTGTAGCGATATGTTGTCCCGAATCATCGGTAAATATGTTTACGAACATAATTTAGTAATAACAAAAAAAAAACGAAGACTTCAGCTATAGGATATCATAAAAGCAGAAATTTCTTTTCTAATTCTGCAACTATCAGCTACTCAAGAAAGTTGATCTATAGCGTTACAAGATTCTAAAAACTTATTTTCGGATTCAAATTACATTTTACGCATATCTGTGTACCAAGATGTATATAACAATATACTTTCCTCACAAGGCCACACACATTTAGCCTAAACATCATATATAAAGGGTAAACGACATACGTATAAAGAGTTATATCCTTAGGGAATAAAGGGGTTAGGTGGCTTTGCTTCGTATGTGGCTGAACTAAATATACGGTTACTGCGTGGATCACATGAAATAATTTAGAAGAGGAAGTTCGTGCTTCACACTGCATTGCCCTAAGTGTCTCGCAAAATTCCTTTATCGTCATAAAATGATACTTCGACAGTAGCGAGGTTACTGAGAAATAGACCGTAGCCATGGTCCCTCAGAGACTTTAGGCAGGACCATAGAATTTCAAGTAATCTTATGATATTCTGTCCGGGAGTTTTTCCCCCAGAAATCGAGTTCTTTTACGAATGCTACTGTGTAGCAAGAGAACACAGGCGAAATAGAAATTACCAGCAATAGTGGTACAGGCACGGTTGACACGAACAAGGACACAAATAAATTTCTTGGTGTGAGCCGATACAGCGTTAAAGAGGTAACGTGTCTTGGTTCGCAAATTGTTGGCAATGAGAGCTATAGAACTGGGACTTTGTGCGAGAAGGGAGACGAGAGGTGAAAGGGAATGTTATTATATAACTGGCAAATGACGTGATACAAATAGCACCTAACCCTGTTTCATATATTGTGGGTTTATTTTTATTACGTTTCCTTCATGTACCCGCCTCTAACGCGCGTTCAATTAGTGCTTTCAACGATCCTCTCTTTCTTGTAATCTCTAAAGCGGTTATGTGCCCTATACTTCTACGAATATCGTGCTGAGAGGAATAAATAGACATATTCCGTTCATGGTCGCTGAGAAAAATGAAAGACGAAATCAAATTTCCATCAGTGACACAAATTTGTGAAAGTCACGGAGCTGCAGCATAGTAATTTCTCGGTTCGTTAAGCGAATGCTGTTTAAAATTTCACGTCAGATGCTGCACATAAAATTTACCTACAATTTACCTACCAGTGTGGCAGTTAACAAGTTGCAAAATAGAAGTACTCTGACAGCGCAGTGCGAAAAAATAACACAGAATCCTCCGCTTTCTGAGGAAAGGTGGAAAGGTGGTATTTTCTGACGGAGTTACCAGAGCGACCTATTTCCCCAACCCACCCCACCACCACCCCATCCCGCCACCACCCCACCCCTACCACCACCACCCCACCACCACCATCACCACCCTCCATTTTTCATATCCAAGGCAGCTCTGCGGACACTCTTTGACTTACGCGATTGTCATAGTTCCGAAAGTTGAGGCGCAACTCCAATATTGCGCAAGTCGGGTTTGAGTATACATATGGTCAATATATATATATAATGAAGTCCAGTTGAAATCAAAGCTCCAGACACTGGAATGTGTTCAACTGCAGCTTGACTCTACCGCGACCTTTGTCATAGCCCCAAAATGTAATTCGCCTGCCTTCTTCTAAACGTGCTTTCATTATCGCAATGGAAATTTGGCATCTGTCGCGGATGTTACTTTCTTACTCTTCTTCCACCTTTTTAAAAAATATAAAATTGTTTGAGTTGAAACTGTTTGCACCCCTTCGCGGCCTTCTCGCACACTGTCAGCTCCTGCGCAATGATAATGCGCATGGTCGGCGCTCCATGTAGTCAAAGTTCTTGTCTTAGAAATTAGTTTTTGCGACTTTGCGCTTAACTTTAGCGTGTTTCGTACAACAAAGATGTGTATGTTTCGTGATGTTGCCCACAGAATTCCTCACATAATGTCTTATGTTAACACAAATTCGACATAACGTGATTGTATAATTGTACAATGACTGTCCAGAGTCGGCTACAGCCTTTAAGGAACTGAAAAGTAAAAATGATGTCTCTGAAGTGTTTACATAGGATAAATCGTGCTTCTTTGTTTCTTGGTCTGTCGCCGTACACTAAGATTAAATCAGCAGCCTTAAAAAAGACACTAAAACTGCAACTGCAAACATTTCAATCTGAAATACGTTGACAGAACCCCTCTAAGATAGATTGCTGTGGCTGAAGTGGCACTAATTTGTTGGCTAGGTTCATGTGACATTTTATCACTACAGCGTAACGAAGTTCCATCAGCCGTGTAACAGTGGCAAAGGCTTTGGTTGGCTCGACACATCGGAGTTCTGCTCAACAAGGCGATAGTCTTTCAAATGTCCATGAAATTCTCTGCCTCTTTGTGTGTGTGTATGTGTGTGTTTGAGGGGGTGGGGGGACGGAATGTTCATAATCGTACTCATAACAGCAGATGACTGGGCCATATCCCGAGCCACGTGTGTCCTGTCCACACTAGCCCTACCAGAATTACCGCAAATAAAACATATATTGCCGCAGCACCGTGTTGTGGTTCAGGATATCTATGCTGGGGCTTTGAGTATGGGCTGGTTGTTCATTCCTGTACCAACTGAGCTATCCAGGCTCCTTTTCATCTTCAAAATAATTATTTGTGTTCTAAATAGCAAAACCCTGTTAGAACAGTGTTTCTGGAAACAGGAGGAGATAAACCACTGTAAAATTTCTTTAGAATCCAGTGTAAACTGTAAATTGCTGCACAGTCTTGTGTTTCATAACACACACACACACACACACACACACACACACACACATATATATATATATATATATATATAATATTGTTGCGTGGTGTAAGAACTCCCTGCTTACAATCACATGTCGCACTGGTTGCATCATTTGTTGTTTTTTATTAAGGCTATTTTCTTTCAGGGGACCGCTGTAGCACAGTGGTTAAGGTGCTGTGCTACAAATCGGAAGGTTTGCAGAGGGTGTCACTGGAATTTTTCATTGACATACTCCTTCCGATCGCACTATGGTTCTGAGGTCGACTCAGCCTCTAACAGAAATGATTACCAGGAGTATTTCCTGGAGGTAAAAGCAGCCGATGCGTAAGGCTGACAACCTTACCACCATCCTGGGACATTGTCACGTAATCTGGTAACCTTAACTTCCTGGAACCCTCTGGGCACTTCGGACCTGTAATGGGACTGCTTTAACTTTACCTGTTTTCTTTCGTGGTGTATGAGGGAAAACAAACGGGTCCTTATTCGTTTCTTAACTCTAGCAATCCGCTGGCCGCAATAGCGTTGTCGGTATAAAGATTAGTTACGGGCTGGACGGTCCGGGGATCGAATCCCGGTGAAGGCGAGATTTTTCACACTCGTCCAGACCTGCGCCGGGGCCCACAAAACCCTCCTGTAAAATACGTACCGGATCTCTTTACCGGGGGTAAAGCTGTTGGGACGTGGCCTTGGCCATCAATCCCCACCTAATTCCATGTTTAAGAAAGAGTACAGCTATACCTCTACCCGCCTTCTGGGCCTTCTTGACCTGTTCTAAGGTAACCTTCACCTTTAACTTTAACGCTAACAATTCTCCTGACATATGCACAGTAGCCTACTGACCGCTAGGAAGTACGTACTTAGTGCCTGGAATTAGCGAAATGAAAACAGGTACCCACCCGACACTACTTGGCTAACTTACTCCCAAACCAGCTGTGGTGCGCACTCACAGTCGTGGAGTATGGCCTTTGCTGTCCAGTGGGTACTGAAATTGCACTGTATTCTGTAGGTCCTATGTTAACCCTTACCCTGCTAACGTGGAGAATATGGTGAGCTCCTAATAATGCCAGAAAATGGCAGATGGGATTTAATTCGGCGTTTAAATGGTTAAAGCCTAAGCTTGAATGATTGTTACTTAAACTTCGGACTGGTACCTCAAAATAGGAGACTACCGCTTCCGTCTGCGTCATAACCAGTTCACTTGTTGCTAATACGTGTAATTCTATTGTTTAGGCCATGCAGCCTGAGCTACTGGCATCTTTATTTAATTGCATATGAAATGGAAATAAATAAATAAAAGGATTAGAACAGAAATATAAAACAAGCGTAATTTATCGTCCCTGAATACCTCAGGGTGGGCATTTCTATGCCCTTCCATAACTCAGGCAGTTCGTTGATGGCCTTACACCGTGAAGAGGCGGGTTCAATCGCAGGCCTTCAAAATGGGATTTATGGTGGAGAAAGTGGCACCTCCGTCTTTGGCTGTCAGAATAACGCCACATCTTAGTGTATTCATACATCCATTTACCGGTACTGTATAATCTCAGTTATAGTGTCACAGTTTGGAGAAGGGAAATATCTTATAAAGTATAAAAGTGGTTTCGACATTGCCTGCCTAGCTTCTGATATTCATTTTTATACCCAGTCTAATGGACAGTACTACTAATTTTAACTTAACTTACCGGTCGTCTGCGTAGAAGTGAAGAAAATGTTTGCCTAATTGTGTGATCGTATCTATTCGTCTGTACAACCACAAATTTAATTCTCAATGCTGATCGCATTTAGCTGAAATTCATTTATTTTAGATTTGTATCAGGCTTTTGGCGGCGAGAGGGGTTCGGGGGGGGGGGTCCAAGTAGCCGAAATTAAGATTTGGACGGTAGCGTTTAATATATTGCATTAGAAGATCCGGATAGCCAACAAGAAACATCCGACGTGGTGGTGTTTGGATGTGAGATTGTCCTTTCCTTAAGAAAGGTTTGCTTTTAATTCAGGCTGCCTTTTTCATAGTTAAACCTGTACTATGTACTTAGATAACTACAGAAGTAGTAACCGTTTTCATTTGATTTGTTTGTAAGCACATATACAAATTGAAGTGTTTGACACGGCTACTCTATGCAAATGATTAACTTGGCACAGCATTTGCAAAAGTCAGGTAGCAGTTAAATGGTATTTTGAGCGGTGGCATTTAATTAGCATTTGGCGCTATGGTTCCCTGCAGAGACGAATGACTCAGATATTGTGAGTCTCCACGGGCAAATTGTACAAATTTATGGGTGTCAGCAGTAAACAGCAGATCGTGTTGAGAACATGCAGTTGTGAAAAAAGAGAGCGACGCTTTAATAAAAGTCACACAAAGGGCGGGAAGAAGGGGAAGCGAAAACGGGAAACAAAAGAAGGGACCCAAGAATGAATGACAGCTCCTAGAAAAGAAATAAGGAAACATTTTTTGTGTAGTCGAGGAGAAAAGACAAAGGAATGTTACTCACTGTTGTATCATCTCATTCTTGTCATTCTCAACGTCGTTTTGCGTCGTGTTGCTCTTATTCCTTACTTGAGGATCCGTTTCGTCTCGTCCATCCTTTCACATTCCCAGAACAAGAGGAGCAGATGAGATACTATACAAGAATTAGACGATCGAGCGCACAGGATGGTAATGTCGCAACCTTATAAAAACAGAGGCGGCTGTTTCGAACGAGAATTGGCTGAAAACTTTCTGTAACTGGAATTGTTACAGGATAATTTCATTTGACATACATCGTCTGGATAAATATATTGTAATGTTTCGGGTAATGACTCACATTCTTCTTCAGGCAGAAGAGTGGGAGAAAGATTTTTTTTGGGGGGCGTTTTGGCAAAATTGCGAAAAACGTGACCATTAGCTTCTTCATATTTGTCCGTCCGTCACTCTGTCCGTCAGTCCGCCAACCCGCATGGAACGTCTCGGCTCATATTCCATGGATTTTCATTAAATTTTATGTTAAGTATTTTACAGAAATTCGTCGAGAAAATTCAAGTTTCATTACGGGTACTTTTAAGAAGGCATCTGTACGTACCTTTGAATTCTCCTTATAATAAGAAAGGTTTCAGAAAACTTCGTTAAAATTTTTAAAAAAAATTCAATAACTTCTTTCCAAAAATTGTGCTGTTAATGAGAATATGGGAAAATACGGCAGAGCTCGACAGGCCACAGAAGGAAATATAATACGGATCATGCGTATTACATGCTGGATAACTAAAACTACAGACATACACTCAAAATATGTAACAAATAATGCTTGTCCACTGCTATATAGTACATAGTTACATTATAATTCATTGCCTCTCTTTTTAATTGATGTTAACGAAACACTAATCGGATTTTATGGAGCTAATAGATACACACTTTATCAAAGTCAACAAATTACGAACCTGATTTTACAAAAAGGGGAACCTGAAAGACGTATCAAATGACAAAACAGTTTTATAATTATTTTTTCCTGTAGGAATACAAATCATATATTTATTTTAATTCTAAGTTTTCCATTTGTGTTATTGTATACTATGCCGAATTAAATTTACAACACCCTAAACATATTGTTATATGTCAGTCAATGAAATGATAATCAACAGAAATTAATTGGGCAGAAAGTCGACGAAAGGTTTCGTGACGTAATTTTAGGTATTATTTAGCAATTTGTGTCGAGGAAATGACAAATACCACGAAGAAATCTCAGGGACGATCGTCGACGCCCAACTATGATTCGAACAGGTCATCTGTAAAATTCGAATGAGAAGGAATGCCTTCATGTGCTCAGTGTGTTTGTGTGTGGTCCCCATACCCCATTATTTATTGATCTACAGAATATTGTCGCCCTCACTGCCGGTCAATAATCAAATTTCAGAAGACTGAGGGCTACAGACACCGAAATCCAGCAAAGTGAAAATTACTTAAATGTCGTCTCAATAAGTAAAGCCGACATATGAAGTAGTGAGCCGATTTGATTGAGAAGTACAAATGCATGTTCCGAAATGCGACTCTAAATTTTACCATGGTCACCAGCAACATACGTGGTGACATGCTTTCTAACCATTATTTCAGACCACAACTATAATTTTGCCTCTTGTTTTGTATGGGTATGAAACTTGGTCGACAACATTGAGGGCTGAACGTAGGCTGAGGGTTTACAATGTCAATAGATATTTACTGACATTTAGCTTAATTTTCTTCAGATTCGTATTTCTAATTCCGGGATTACGTCGCTCATTGGGCCGCGATAACCATCTTTCGCAACTTTATTTCTCTGTATTATTAATTTAGGTCCATAATTTAATAATTCAACCCTATGCGACGTGGGCAT
>Ga0131853_10024800_pt1 | contig 10811 bp, 6 predicted proteins | sample TergutLab28metaG_FD_92764 | JGI IMG/M metagenome (GOLD analysis project Ga0131853, IMG submission 92764) | Labiotermes labralis P1 segment gut microbial communities from Petit-Saut dam, French Guiana - Lab288 P1 (version 2) (version 2) | ecosystem: Host-associated > Arthropoda: Insects >... | reverse complement strand
TCTTAAGCAAGGCTACATGTTTCGACTAAAAGTTAGTCATCTTCAGGCCCTTACAACATTTTTGTTACCAGATGCTTTGCCCACTTTGGGATCCCACAGTGTTTACAGTTGTGGAATACATCTGGTTAAAACTTTCTAAAAAGGTTTTGATTTTGTTTATAAAGTGTGTTATTTACAGAATTGTGTCTAAACATTAAACTATTTAAAAATCCTTCCTTAACAGTGCGTTGATGATCACTGGAGAGTCAACTGTGAGTTCCGTTGTCGTATTGTGGCTGATGTTGGGGTACGTCTATTTTTTTCTATTTCATAAGATAGTTGTGTTTTCAACCGGTATCGCTCTCTGGATTGTTGCACGGTATTGTCGGGTGAAGTTTTCCTGCAGATTTTGTTGTTGTAAGGGCCTGAAGATGACTAACTTTTAGTCGAACATGTAGCCTTGCTTAAGAACAACAAAGATTGTGCTGACATATATTGTGTAACGTTAACTGAACTTGAGCTAAATTCTTCTTTTGTGTGTGGACGTATAAAAACCAATTGAACACCAGGTACCTGACAGAAGGGCACAATGGTAGTAACATTACATATTGGACAGTATAATATATGTGAGTCAGAAGACTGGGTTGGGGCATCTTGTACTGAGAAATGTCCGACATGTAGGACTGTTGTCCCATCGATATAAAAAGTGTAAAGGCTAAAGCCATTCTTGGGCATGCCATTTAGGCCTACATATATGGGGGGAGATATAACTTGACACTTTAAGCCTCAGCACTAGCTGCAGACGAGTGGTCAACATCGTGCCTCCACTGCTTTACCCCCAGAAAAGAATGAACTGAATAGGAGGGAGGGTATGCCCCACAGCTAGTCTGTGTTTTGGTGAAGAGCAAAATCTCTAGCCACAGCCAATTTAACACGTGTTTATCTCTGTATATATATATATATTTTTGTAAATATAACAAATATTTGTAATGCTCATTTATTCAATGTAAAAACCATCAACCTCACAGTCACAGCTGTCATACGGTAGCAATAATGTATGTTTCTAACTAATAACAGTATAACAACCACAACCATAAGCAGACTTGACAAATATTGTACACTGTATGGTGTATCAGAAGCTCTTAAATCCTGACATAATTACATGAGGGCTCCATAGACTTTGAAATTAAAAATAGAAACCAAAATATTTCATTTAACAAACATAATCAACATGAAAATTAGATATATAATGAAGTTAGCTGTCTTCTAGCATATTATGCCATGTAGTTCGGTACGTATCTACCAAAGTACCATGAGGTTACGTCCTAGAACACAGCAAACTTCACAGGAAATACCACGAGAACCCCAAGTTTCACAGGGAAATTTCCTTTTGTAGTCACTGGTCCAGACTACAGAATTCACTGTCATCACTCGGAAACATTAATCATCTCCGAAGGTGACCAAGTGCTGTACAGTGTCACTGGCCATAGTAAATTACCGCAAGCCTCACTCTATACAGAGGGCACTGAATGCTGCTGTGTTGCACAGCTTGACAACGTGCTATATGGAACTAAGTTTCTGCATTCAACAATGCAAGGATGAATCGTTTTTTTAAAGGACACTTATTCACTTGTCCATTACCAATGGGTCGGACCACAACAGCTGACTGATAGAAATTTTTGATGGGGACACCTTTCGCTATAAGTCAAATAATGTATACTCATTTGACCCAAACAGAAACAAACCTCTGATAGCAATACTCCCCATATATGAATGTTTTTTTTTCAAGAAATTTCTAGCTCTTAACACTTTAACACATTCTGATATGGCTGCATTCTCCTGCACTGCTGAGATATGCAATAAAACTTTGATTACAAATCAGTTGCTTGTAACACTAGCCACTGTGTAGGTGTGGGTGGAACGTACGAAGGTAAGTGCACGTGTACTGTAGTATGTAATTAAGACTGATTAAGACTGACTTTTTTTTTAAATCCTGACCTATTCTATATTATTCACATGTAAATACACTTTTGTGTGTAATACAATAATGGGCTTTTAGCTTTAGGAAGAAGAAAACGAGGAAGACCTAAAGCTACCTGGGCGGAAGGGATTAGAGGGCTGTTGGGGGAAAAGGGATTAATAGAAGAAGACTGGAATGACAGAGACAAATGGAAGAAAAAGATAATTGTCAAATGGGCGCAGGAAGATGTAGAAACGTCGAACAGCCTGCCAAATAATAATGTAATACAATAAACAATTTTATGTGTATTATGCAGTATTTTTTTTTTTTAAGCACCTATCCTATTATCCGTTTATTCCTGCAACCATCAATGCTTCAGTCCTGACCCATTGGACAATTAAAGTTTTAGGTATTATCGCCATCAGTTCCGGAGTTTCATAGTTGAAAGTGTTCAGCTGACTGCCCATACGCATCGCAAGGAGTGACAAATAACAGTTCAGATATAATACAGATCCTCAGTATATATAACTTTTAAGAGGTTTCAAACATTTTGTTATTAAAAGCAGTTCCTGACATGGAAGTTCTCAAGTCTAAGCATCATACAAGAATTTGTGACTGGTACTTACATCAACAACAATTTGTGACTGGTACTTACATCAACAACAATTTTGATGCAGTTATCTTGTGCCTAATTTTGTCAAAACCTGTCCATTTAGAACCAAGTTCTTTGAAATAAAGAGACAGTTGACATCTTTCATGAGGTACCCTATTAGCATGTTTTAAACTGCTGCTTAAATCATTAAAGACAACAATTAACCCGAATTACATTTACTGATGCAATTCGTAACGCTTAATAAACACACTCCGTCTCAGTTATAAAACCAATCAGTCAATGCCACACTGGGAAATAATTGCCGCTTGTTCTGAAATCCATACAAAACACATAAATACAGTGTGTGGGCAGCACAAGGAATTGTTTAATGTTAAACCTGGTGGCATACTAAGACGCCAGTGGAATTTCAGGGGTTAAAAAACACATGTACATCGTACACTTCCTCACCAACATACTGAGGATTTAAGATTCTTTGTGGCTTTTCCCCACTGAAATGGTCAGCAGTGCAACTTGTGATATTCTGCTACAGGGCAACAAAGATTTTGGTTAATTTATCCATCCACTACTTTGGTTCCTACCTCAAAATCTACAAATCACAGCAGAACACACAGTTCTGGTAATCACATGACAGTCTCAGAATATCCGGCCGTTAATTCGACAATTCAGAATCCGGCATCACCAAAACTGCTTGAAATGGCATAGCAGAAGGTCACAAGGACAACGCAGTTTCAGATCTGACAGTGAATTCAGCAATGCCAGGGATGCTGTAACAATGCAAGTGCTGTCTCTCTGGAAGCTTCAGGTACTACCCATTGTATAAAAAGACAGTGAAACTCACACAGAAAGTCACTGCACAAAATGATTTGGACTTTCAGAAACTGAAGTTACCAGTACGTACCCACCAGACCGCATAGTGTCACATTCCACCACCGCAGGAACCGCAAATGGCTCTGTGTCAGACAATACAGGTTAGCAGTCAGTTCAGAGCTCTGGCACAGTGCCCTGGGCTCTTAGTGCAGGTGGGTGTGTGTGACCCATACCCTGATATAACAAAGCAGACAACAGGTACTGAAATCTGATCATCGAGCATGAAACATCTCAAGAATTATCACAGTTCACACATCAATATTAACCCTTTCCAAGCTCCAGATATATACATCTTTGACCTATCAGGTTAGGTTAGGTTACACACATATATGTATTCTGGCACAATGAGTTAAGGAACAGATATGTATACCTGTCTTTGAACTTAGTAGGTTAGGTCACACACATACAGGGACCTGAGAAATATGGGCATTGAAAGGTGGAGAATAAGAGCTTTGAGCAGAACAGAAAAGACATCTGTAGTGAGGGAACATGATTGTGCACAAAACTGAGCACATTCTGTAGAGGTATTTTCCTGAGAATTTAAAATATGAAGAAGGGGCTATCCCCTTTTTTTTCCAGTCAACATGATATGTCATTTTGAGGTACTAGGTAATGTATACACAACACATGGTTTTTTTTTAATTAAGCAGTTTTTAACTGTCACACAAACAACATACACAGTACACGACCGTGCATCCTGGTATGACTCTGGGTAAATGACCAACTTGATGCACAATTACGTTATAAAGGTAAAGCAGTCCCATTACAGGCCTGGAGTGGCCCAGAGGGTTCCAGGAAGTTAAGGTTCCCAGACGTCATGACAATGGCACAGGATGGTGGCGATCAGAAGGATTTTATGTCAAGGAAAAATCCACTGACACTAGCTAGGATCGAAGCAGCGACCTTCCGATTTGTAGCACAGCACCTTAACCACTGTGCTACCGCGGTCCCCAATTACGTTATGTAATACGTTTATTATTATAATCCTCTACATGTTTCAAGCAAACTCTGTGCTCATCATCAGGAGGTCAAATTGTGTTAACACAGCATCTGGTATAGTATTTTTTATAAGTGACCGTCTGGTGTGCAGAATACTACACCAGATGCTGTGTTAATACAATATGACCTCCTGATGATGAGCACAGAGTTGCTCGAAACATGTAGAGGATTATAATAATAAAAGTATTATATAATATAATTGTGCATCGAGTTGGTCATTTACCCAAAAATATACAGTATCAGTTTACCATACAATCACGCCTACTAGACACTGAACCAATTAGTAGTAATTCTATGCACTTGGTAACAAAGTAAAATTTGGTTAAACTAATTCGCATTAGACCAGATAGGTACAGAATCATCAAGTAAGTTCTCACATGTATTTTTTTGTTACTGCTTGTATACTAGGAAGTGCATGACTAATGAAAAGAGCATTCCATTTTGATATCTCCATCAGCTGCTGGTTCAGGGTCTTCTTCTCTGTTTTGTGGAGTCTTCAGAGCTGAAGTTGATGGAGTAGCAGATAAGAGGTCAGGAGATACTGCAACAGTTGATGTACAGACAGAAGGCCTTCCTGAACATGTCCCTGAGATCTACCTCTTTCACTGACAAAGCTTTTCTCTAGTAAACAGGAAATTTTCCAATCCTGGGATTACTCTCCTTGAGTGGCGGATTATCAGGATTTCCAAACTATCAGAATTCCCCATAATGGCCAAAGTCATATAATGACATCACTCAGCACATGCAGAGAACCAGCAGGTATTTACATTCCCGGTTTTTGCCAGGTACACCCTGCATTTAATTCCAGTCTGACGACATTAACCACCATAACGAAGGCATTAAACTCTGTATATTGAAATATGGCTCATGTAAACTGTAATGTATTTACCAAATGCAACACAACCCCTATAAAACATATCTAACTCCATGGAGTAAAATTCTTCTTCAGAAGCTGACAGTACCTCAGCTAGTCAAGAAATTCCCCATATTTTAGAGCACCTGAAGGCTCACTGTTCAGTTCACAGCAGCATGCCTCTTTCCTCCATCCTCAGCCAGCCTATGCCCTACCCTCCACAACCCATTTTAAAATCAAGCTATCCACCATTAGGTCTTTCAGGTGGTCTCTTTCTCACAGGTGTCCCAACAAAACCCTCTTGCACCTCTCCTCTCTCCTATACATGCCACATGATCTGCCCAACTTATTTTCCTTGACTTGATCATTAGCCTAAACATATTTAGTGAGGAGTACAGATCATGAAGGTCCTCATTATGCAGTTATCTCCAGTCTCCCATTACTTCCTCTATCTCAGTCCCAAACATCATCCGCAGCACCCCACTGTCAAAAATCCTCAACCTATGTTCCTCCCTTTGTGACAGAAAACACGTTTCACACCCACACTAAACAGGCAAAACTAACAAAACATGTCTGGCAAGGGAAAATATACAGGCAGAGTCTCTTACTAGAGGCCCCAAACTATTGTCTATAAAAAATTATATTATTGAGATAATGACTTGAAAATTTATATACACATACCGGGAATGATGCAAAACAGGACCTGCTCATAATCGATGCTCAAATTGGTCTCCATTCACAACCAAGCACACTTGAATGTGTTTCTCCAAATTCTGGAATACTTTTCCCAAAGTGTTGATGTTGACGGCCTGAATCTCTTGGCGTATAGCGTCTTTCAGTTGTTCAATTGTGCAGGGTGTATTTTTGTACACTTTGCCCTTCAATAGGCCCCAGAGAAAGAAGTCGGCAGGCGTCAGATCGGCTTCCCCTTGTCTCTAACTTTTTGACCAATTTCTGGATGGAACGCTTCGATGCCGCATGTCTTTCACCAAATTCCGTTCGAAATTCTGTCCGGCATGCTTTAAATAAACCTGTTTGCAAGTATTTATGAACGAGAAACCCGCGCTGTTCGAGTGTATACATAGACAATAGTTTGGGGCCTCTAGCGATAGACTCACTCTGTATTTACCAGAATCTGTGTTGCTGTGTGATAAGAACAAGCAATATGCTACTAACGTTACACAGTTAATAGTGCCCACTCAAAGCAGCTTTTCTTCCCTTCATAATCACAGCCAGCACCACTTTCAGTTCTCCCAACTTGATCCCCAGCACAGTCCCACTCACTCCCTCACATCAAACAGCTGCAGTTCAGTCTGGCATCGCCCAGTTTGGCACTTCAAACTTAAATTCAAGGCAACCCCACATATCTGAACATTGAATTCAAATACACATCTTGTCTTGTATTCATGTAAACACAGTATTCCAAAGCCTTTGTATTCCGAAAAACCTAAATAAATTTTTTTTATTATTCTTAATCAGAAATGTTTAGTAAGACTTATTCCATACTCCTTACTTACTCACTCACTCCATGGAGAAGAGTCCCTCTTGAGAAGCCGACCGGTTCTAAGCTAATCTAGAAATTCCCCACATTTTATGGAACCCGAAGGTTCAAAACCGCTCCACACGATCACCCTACGTAACTTTGTTGTCCCGATGCACTCAGTCCGGTAGGTGATCCTCTTTCGGGAAACGGGTGTGGTACACCAAATGACGTATAGCTTTAATTATTTCTTTTTCATTTGTTGTTTTATTTATTCAGTTTATTGTTGATATAAAATAATGGAGCGCTATATCCAGTAAAACAACTAGATCACTTCTAGGAAACTGACACAGTCACTTCTCTGTACTCCTACTTACACCACACTTGTACGCAACTGAATTCACACTGGACTGCTAGCATCCATTGTCCGCTGCTAACATGTTCTCATTTAAACTTCTCCCCTCCTACCTATCACCAACGGTCCTGAACATATGTTGACAGATTAACTTACAACGCATGCCATGAACCGTCCGTAACAGACACCAGCAATTCTAAGAAACATCTATACTAAAAATGATCGGCTCCACCACATTCCCAAGCTCCTGCCACCTGTCACTATTATGAGCCAGATCGATCCAGTCCATGCCCTCACATCCCACTTCCTTAAGATTATCTTAATATTATCCTCCTGTCTATGCCTGGGTCTCCCAATTGGTCCCTTTCCCTCAGGTTTCCCCACCAAAACCCTGTATACATCACTCCTCTCCCCCATACAAGCTACATGCCCCACCCACCTCATTCTTCTCGATTTTATCACCCGAACAATATTGGCTAAGCAGTACAGATCATTAAGCTTTTCATTATGCAGTAAGGGTTATTCCATTTAGTTTTTAACTAATTTGACCTGATTGCATGGGTTTAAATGATTCTGTATTCTGTACAAGGCAGGACCACCTTCAGCCAATAATATTTTATAACAATGTTATGCAGCTTGGCTGCATACTGTTGGACATAAACACAGCTGACAAAATGCTCCTGTGTGCTGTAACACACAGCGGTTACAATTACATTGTTTGTGTGTTAAAAAAGTTGATGCCCGATATTATTTACATTTACCATGTACAAATTTACAACAACGATCAATAAAACGCGTTCACCATACTCTAAAGGATTACATAAAGCCTTTCTTTATCTGTCCACAATGTCATTTCGCCTGTGTTGTGCACTGCACTTTGCCATCATCGTGGACACCATCCATATGTGGGATTTTCTATAAGTGCTTATGACTAAGACCTCAAGATTGACTCGGTACATTCCTAACATAAGGTGTTTCTGTACACTGAACCAACTGCACTTCTTCATTATCAGAATTTATACAATATCACAAAAGGTGCACAGGTAGCAAAAAATTCTCCACATTGTATACAGATGACTTCACTGATGATGGACAGGCACATACCAAAACATCACAGAAATACCACAGCAAACAAATAAAGGAAGGTTTAACATAATCCTGCAGTGGAGACAGTTTGTTTTAACAACCGCCATGTTAACGTCAGGTTACAGAAATACAAACTGTGCATGTCAGTTGGTATTTCTTTTTTACACTTTCAGCAAAAAATTAAAGCAAGGAAAGGATTAATATATATATATATATATACACATTCATTCTTCACTTCATAACAATAACAGATAGAGATCTGAGATGTGAAGACTCCTGCAAATTAAGTATTCCTTTTGGAACAACATTTAAATTAACAACATGACCTTGTAAAACAACTGAGGTCATTTTTTTCAGAAGTACAAAATGCTGACAGACATGTCAGACAAATTCAAAAGTAAATTTCACAATTATTAATGCATTAACCAGGCAGGTTTCTCCAGTCAGACGGCGCATACGGCAACTTGCCTCAACTTCCCATTCTATTAATCACCAACAAAAACAAGCAAAGAGCATCCCCCTCGTTAAGACAGTTATGCCTATCTGCCAAAGTTCTGGCAGTATTTGACAGCAGCACTTTAAATATGGCACAAGACGGAAGCATGGAGCAAATTATTTTAGAGGCTTCAGGACTTGAGGTAGTTTCAGTGAAATGAATTTAAGTTAAGAAAAGTTTAAAACTTATTTAGTCCCCTTAAGCCTTTCAAGACTGAATTTAACCTGCATTACACTTAAACTATTCAGTTCAGTTCATATCACACAGTGAACACACTTCGTTTCCATATCAAAAACCAAACTGTTAATTGTGAGAATGAAAACAATCTCACTGCACTGTAGGAATCATACATAGCACACAAACACACTCTGCAAGCAGAACGTATGGTTTGTGAATTGTACACCTTGTGGTGCATAGAGCGGCCAATGGGCTTCAAAAGATTAAAAATGGCAACGTTACCACCTGTTTGTCAGCTTCAAACAGTGTCACGCTGAACCGCTCCGCAAAGCATCTGTGCCAATCCCATACAAACTAAGGCTGCATTCTCGTAAGACATGCCATAGTTTTACAAAAGTACAAAATGAGGGGCAGTGAGACATTATGGTAAAGTCTCATGATGGGGGTGGAGGTGACTGGGCAGACTTGAAAATGGTCACAAGATCGTGTATCCGCTGAATCGACTTCCTAGTGGATTCTTCTGCCTGCAGCAGTTCCTTCTGGTTGGCAGCCTGTGCCTGAAAGAAGCAATTCAAATGGTTGAATGGTTAGGAGCGGCAAGCGCAGGGACAGTCAGGACATGAGCTGTGGACTCACACCATCACTGCCCTTGTTCATCGACTGTGAAAGGAGACACAGACGTTCATGACACTAAACCTCTGCAATGACAGAGGCACAGCCTGTCAGCCTTGTAGGTCATCCACATACTACAGAAAAATTAAATTTCTAGCACCCAGAAAACAGCCACTCTCACTTAAAAACACCAATTAATATGCTATTTAAGGATATAATGGCTGATAATTAGGATGACATGAAACAAATAAATACAGTACAGGCAATAAGCAAAGGTAAAGCAATCCCATTACAGGCCTGGACAGGCCCTGAGGGTTCCAGGAGGATGAAGTTCCCAGATTTCAAGACAATCGACATACGAAGGTGGTAAGGTTGTCAGACTTATGCACCGGCCACCTTTGCCCCCCAGGAAATATCCCTGGTACTCATTTCTGTTAGAGGCTGAGTCAACCCCAATGCAGCAAGAAGGATTACATCAATGAAAAATTCCGATGACACCACCTGGAATCGAGCCTGCGACCTTCCAACTTGTAGAGCAGGGCCTCAAGCAACTGCACCACCATGTACCTCTATGGGCAATATGTAGACATCTTTAACCTGTATCTGACTGGGTTAGTATTTAAATTTTAACATGTGGTTTACAAAAAGTATTATTTGAACAGGAAAACATAAAATAGTGGTACAAACAGCTATTTGAGGCAGTGGTGTACCCAGGAATTTTGTTTGGGGGGTTCAACAAATTCAGCTGAGGACAAAGGACAGAAAGAACGGGGATCTGGGGGTGGTAGCCCCCTAGTCAGGGGTTCTGGAGGCAGCCATAATTTGGTACAAGAAATTTCATTTCATACAGTAAAATTTTCTTCATTTTTATCTAGGAAGTGTGTCATCCTCGTTGTATGTGTACATACCTTTTCCTAGTTTCTTAATTTTTGTTACGTTAAGACCATTTATGATGTCAACCAATTTATTTGTCATTGCTAATGTAAAACAATTGCGAACCGGAGGTAGTTTTGGAATTTTACTGCCTTTTTTCCGAACATCTTGGGGTGTTGGCGTCCTAAATTCAGCAATTTTTAACAGTTTTCACAATCTAGTTTGGCATGATTTTGGAGTACCTTCGGAATTTCGGCGGGGGGGATTGAACACCCCCCCCCCCCCCCCCCCCCGCCCCCCCCCGCGGGAGGGAAAAAAAAAAAAAATAAATTTTTTTTTTTTTTTGTTATAAAAAAATAGTTTTTTTTTTTTTTTTTTGGGCGGTGTTTTGTTTTTTTTTTTTTTTTCTACACGGGCGGGGGGGGGGGGGGGGGGGGGGGGGGGGGGTGTTCAATCCCCCC
>Ga0131853_10024798_pt1 | contig 10812 bp, 8 predicted proteins | sample TergutLab28metaG_FD_92764 | JGI IMG/M metagenome (GOLD analysis project Ga0131853, IMG submission 92764) | Labiotermes labralis P1 segment gut microbial communities from Petit-Saut dam, French Guiana - Lab288 P1 (version 2) (version 2) | ecosystem: Host-associated > Arthropoda: Insects >... | reverse complement strand
GTGTATGTGTGTGTTTTGTAATGTGTGGATGTGTGTATGCATGGGTTTTGTAATGTGTGGGTGTGTGTATGTTAGGGTTTTGTAAAGTGTGGATGTGTGTATGTGTGGGTTTTGTAATGTGTGGGTGTGTGTATGTGTGGGTTTTGTAATGTGTGGGTGTGTGGGTTTTGTGGTAGTGTTTGTGTGTGGGTTTTGTTATGTGAGTGTGTGTGTATGTTTGGTTTTTGTAATGTGTGGATGTGTGTATGTGTGGGTATTTTAATGTGTGAGTGTTTGTATGCGTGGGTTTTCTAATGTGTGTGTTTATGTATGTGTGAGTTTTGTAATGTGTGGATGGGTGTATGTGTGGGTATTGTAATGTGTGGTGTTTGTATGTGTGAGTTTTGTAATGTCTGGATGTGTGTATGTGTGGGTTTTGTAATGTGTGGGTGTGTGTATGTGTTTGTATTTTAATGTGTGGTATTTGTATGTTTGAGTTTTGTAATGTGTGGATGTATGTATGTGTGGGTTTTGTAATGTGTGTGTGTGTGTATGTGTGGGTATTGTAATGTGTGGTGTTTGTATGTGTGAGTTTTGTATTGTGTGGTTGTGTGTATGTGTGGGTATTGTAATGTGTGGTGTTTGTATGCGTGAGTCTTGTAATGTGTGGATGTGTGTATGTGTGGGTTTTGTAATGTGTGGGTGTGTGTATGTGCGGGTATTGTAATGTGTGGTGTTTGTATGTGTGAGTTCTTTAATGTGTGGGTGTCTGTATGTGTGGGTATTGTAATGTGTGTTGTTTGTATGTGTGAGTTTTGTAATGTGTGGATGTGTGTATGTGTGGCTATTTTAATGTGTGGTGTTTGTATGTGTGAGTTTTGTAATGTGTGGTTGTGTGTATGTGTGGGTATTGTAATGTGTGGTGTTTGTATGTGTGAGTTTTTTAATGTGTGGATGTGTGTGTGTGTGGGTTTTTTAATGTGTGGGTGTGTGTATGTGTGGGTATTGTAATGTGTGGTGTTTGTATGTGTGAGTTTTGTAATGTGTGGATGTGTGTATGTGTGGGTATTTTAATGTGTGGTGTTTGTATGTGTGAGTTTTGTAATGTGTGGATGTTTGTATGTGTGAGTTTTGTAATGTGTGGTTGCGTGTATGTGTGGGTATTGTAATGTGTTGTGTTTGTATGTGTGGGTTTTGTAATGTGTGTATGTGTGTATGTGTGGGTTTTGTGATGTGTGGGTCTGTGTATGTGTAGGTATTGTAATGTGTGGGTGTTTGTATGTGTGAGTTTTGTAATGTGTGGGTGTGTGTATGTGTGGGTTTTGTAATGTGTGTGTGTTTTGGCAATATGTGTACTTGTGTGTACTGTGTTTTGTATCCTTTTTACTGTTATTTTTTGTATTGTTTCTTTCATGTATAATTATTCTTATTTGCTACTAGTGTAAGGACTACTGTCACCGAGTGACAACTCAATTGCAGTAATTAATAATAATAATAATAGTAATAATAATAAATTGCTTTAAACCGCATTGACACTTCTCCGTATTATTCGGTCTTGTTTGTCCTTGGGCCCACATTCCTAAAAACTCACACTCTAGAGCGAAACATGGAAAGAAAGAGAAACGATTATTTCCATACGAAGTAATGAAATAAGAAGGAACAATCTTAAACATACTTATGCAAAAAATACTTCGATCCGATTATAGACCAGTTTACCATCGGAATGCCTAAAACTTTTCAGCGTTAGATCGAAAGAATATTTTCGATTCAACTTCCTATCTGTTCGCACCGTAAGCACATCAGCTCGTTTCATTTAGGCTGAAGACTGTCACCATTTTCTTCATGCACCTTAAAGAGATGATCAGATCTTCACCAGGCCAATTTCTTTCCAAGGCCTCCACTGTTGGGCGTACCTCAGTTATATCTACATTAATTTTGTGGCAGAACATAAGAGGAATAAATTATTGTTCGGCTGTTTCTGGGCAGTATAACACAGTAACTTGGACAGACTGAAGAAACACTTAAAAGCACCGTGAAAACAAAGGTGTACTTCACCCTAAAACAGGCCACGAAGGCCCAGAGGCGGGGTAGAAGTATAGCTGTATTCTTTCTTTATCCTCCGCGCTACATGGGGTGTGTGAACAAGACGAGTTTCCGGCCGCTTAACCCCCTGGAAAGACCAGGCACCCATTGTATAGGTGGCTCCGTGGGTCCTAGAGCTGGTCTGGACGTGTGCGGTATATCTCGCCTCCACCAGAATTCGATCCCCGGACCGCCCAGCCCATAGCGAATCGATATCCCGGCTCACCGAACGTGATAACGAATGTTCCGAAAACAAAATTCCTACTGTCGTGCCAAAATAAGCGTCACGAAATTCGATTATCGACTCACCGAACGTGCTATGGGATCTGTATCACACAGATAAAGGAAAGAGTTTGATGTAGTTGTAGATACATACTACAGCAGACGTCTAATGCGACGGTAACTTGTCCGTTTATTGCAGGGATAAGGCTTTAGATCTCTTATAAGTCGAATATATCGGGACGCGAGAGATTCTCCTGGAGTTGATAACTAATTTAAATGTAATTTTATATTTGTCAATATGCCACACCGTACACATAATTGTACTAATACTCTTTATGATTATGCCATAATTAATTATTAATACTTATGTTAGTTTAATGTATGAACTTAAAAAAAATGGAAAGGTATTTACTAGTAAATTTGTTGGGACCGGGCCCTCGTCTTGTGAAAAAAGAATTTACCGGGCCGCGGTCTCACAAAGGCTCAGAAACTCTGGGCAAGGGATGAACTCTCTCTGACCCTCCGGATTGTTTGAACAACATTTACCTTAATCTCCTTAATCAGAACTAAGATCAAAATTTATAATCTGATAAACTCTACGAGAATTGTGGGCCGAGTAACTCAGTCGGTATAGCGACTGAACTACAGGCTGGACGGACTGGGGATCGAATCCCGGTGGTGACGAGATTTTCCTCACCTGTCCAGAACGGCCCTGGGGCCCACCCAGCCGCCTGTACAATGGGCACTGTGTCTTTACTGGGGTAAAGAGCGGCCGGGGCGTTACGCTGACCCCTCATCCGCTTCTAGTGCCGTGGTCAAGAAAGAGTAGAGCTATACCTCTCCACCTCCTATGGGCCGTACGACCTGTACAGAGCCTCAGTGCCTGTACAGTACAACTATACCTCCACTCCCACTATGGACCGTACGGCCTGTACATAGCCTCAGTGCCTGTACAGTACAGCTATACCTCTACTCCCCCCTATGGACCGTACGGCCTATACACAGCCTCAGTGCCTGTACAGAACTGCTATACCTCTACTCCCCCTATGGACCGTACGGTCTGTACAGTACCTCAGTGCCTGTACAGTACAGCTATACCTCTACACCCCCTATGGATCGTACAGACTGTACATAGCCTCAGTGCCTGTACAGTACAGCTATACCTCTACTCCTCTATAGGCCGTACAACCTGTACAGAGCGTCAGTGCCTGTATAAGGGTGAATTTTACCTTTTTTACTACGAGACTAATTAGAGTTCCTAATTATATTCAAGTTGTCAAAAGGTTCGTAGGTATTGCAAAGGAAAATATCATATTTTGGAGAAGTTTAGGTGGGAGATTTGAGATAAATACGAGGTGATAAACTCCACCATCCGCCCTGCTCATTCAGTTATATATATATGTTCTAATAAAAAGACAGTGTAATTGTTTTCCAATTATACATTTGTAGAAGGGAATTCTCTATATTTTTAGAAAGTATGTGACACAAGAAGAGATGGAAATTTTTGTTAACAATCTTCCATTCTTAAAAAAAAATTTAGACAGACAATATTTGTAGAAACGTAATGTCTTGGAGCGTTCGGGTACCCTTTCACCCTGTATATAGGCCACGCAAGCCCTTAGGGTCAGTAGAGGTATAGCTCTACTCTTTTCTAGGAACTTCGGCAGTAGATGGTGTGGGGGTCAGCCCCACGCCTCGGTCGCATCTATCCCTGGGAAAGGCTCGTTAACCCTTGTACAGGAGGCTGGGTGGGCCCCAGGGCCGGTCTGGACAGGTGCGGAAAATCTCGCCCCAAACGGGATTCGATCCCGGACCGTCCAGCTCGTAGTCAGTCGCTATACAGACTGTGCTATAGGGTTATCAATTATTAATTATCAATTAGGTAGCGACTTCCTCCTTCCAAAACCTTTAAACACTGTGTGGGTGAAACACTGTCGTAAGTATCCAGACAACCACAATCAATGCACCTCAAAGGGGTTCTAATTTATTTCCACAAACTGCGCTACTTTTACAGCAGGAATTCGAACCCGGACCTCCAAAAAAAATTTCAGACGCCTTGTCTCTGGATTCGACGACACTACCTCGACCTCTTAATTTATACAGGGGTCGGAGAGTGGGAGGTTGTACTCATCACGAAGTGACATACCACCTGCTAAGAGAGAGAGGTATTTGGTATGGATTGTGTCGCCTGTTACCAAATGGGCCTGGCGCTGATTACTTTCTGGTCTCTCCCGTTATTTATCAGGGGGAGGCATTCACCTTTTCGTCACTCCTTGCAACAGAAAATGCCTCACACTTAAATGCTTTTACAAAAAAAATCGATTAATCACACGAGGAAGCGGCCTTCAGAACGTGACCCTGAGACACTCTGACTTACCGGTTTCCACAGCAACGCCTTCTTCACAGGACACTTCAAGGCATAAGAGATATTTGGTGATCGCAGGAACGATTCGCCCTTTAAAGGCTCTTATAAATTTAAGTATCGCCCCCAGGAAATGCGCCCTCTCGGTTTACGGTGAAGGACCAGTCGTTTGGCGCGTCAGCGCTAGTCGCTAAAAGAGCCTGTTAGCTGTATAATGTTTATACTTTGGTGTGGCAGCATCAGCACGACTCCCACTAGAATGTGGCGTTTGAGAAGATGAAGTCAATATTGTGACAGATTTGAGTCTGTCACAGTAGAGTTGCTGAAGATACAAGTCTTGTCCAACATTCACGCCGTGTTGACTGGTAAAGGGTTAAGAACGCGGCTTTTGGAAACTGCATAACGCTGAGGGTACTGGTGCCATGATGCTTTTAAAAGTCCGTAAATATATTCCTGCTTGCTTGCTTGCTTACTTAATTACTTACTTACTTACTTACTAACTTACTTACTTACTTGCTTACTTACTAACTTACTTACTTACTTACTAACTTACTAATTTACTTACCAACTAACTTACTAACTAACTAACTAACTAACTTACTTTTACTTACTTATTCACTTACTTGCTTACTTACTTACTTACTTACTAACTTACTTACTTACTTACTAACTAACTTACTTACTTACTTACTAACTAACTTACTAATTTACTTACCAACTAACTTACTTACAAACTAACTAACTTACTTATACTTACTTATTTACTTACTTGCTTACTTACTTACTAACTTACTTACTAACTAACTTGCTAATTTACTTACCAACTAACTTACTTACTAACTAACTTACTTTTACTTGCTTACTTACTTACTTACTTACTAACTTACTTACTTACTTACTTACTAACTTACTTACTTACTAACTTACTAATTTACTTACCAACTAACTTACTAACTAACTAACTAACTTACTTTTACTTACTTATTCACTTACTTGCTTACTTACTTACGTACTAACTTACTTACTTACTTACTAACTAACTTACTAATTTACTTACCAACTAACTTACTTACAAACTAACTAACTTACGTATACTTACTTATTTACTTACTTGCTTACTTACTTACTAACTTACTTACTAACTTACTTACTAACTTACTTACTAACTAACTTGCTAATTTACTTACCAACTAACTTACTTACTAACTAACTTTCTTTTACTTACTTACTTACTTACTTACTTACTTACTCCATGGAGCGGAGTCCTGTTTGAGAAGATAAACGGTTTTCAGCTAGTCGAGAAATTCCCCGCATTTTATGGAACTCGAAGGTTCATTACCGCATTCACAAGTGCCTAACAAGTATCCCTATCGTGAGTCAGCTCGATCCAGTTCATACCTTCACATCTCACTACCTGAAGATCCATCTTAACATTGTTCTTCTATCTACGCCTGCGTCTCCCAAGTCGTTTCTTTCTTTCAGGTTTCCCCTACAACACCCTGTGTACGCCTCTCCTATCCCCCATACGCGCTACATGTCCCGCCCATCTCATTATTCTCGACTTTATCACCCGAAAAGTATTGGGTGAGGAGTACAGATTATTAAAGTTCCTTATTATGTAGTTTCCTCCACTCCCTTGTTACTTCGTACCTGTTAGACCAAATATTCTCCTCAGCACCCTATTCTCAAATATCCTCAGCCTACGTTTCTCCCTCAATGTGAACGACCAAGTTTCACACCCATACAAACCAACAGGACAAAATTGTAGTTCTATATATCTCTATACCTGAGGGCCGGGTAGCGTAGTCAGTATAGTGACTGGCTATGGGCTGGAAGGTACGGGGATTCAGTCCCGGTTGCAGTGAAATTTTCCGCATCTGTCCAGACCGCCCCTGGGGCCCACCCAGCCTCCTGTACAACGGTTATCGGGTCTTTCCTGGGGTAAAGAGCGGTCGGGGCGTGACGCTGACCCCTCACCCCCTTCTGGTGCCGTGGACAAGAAAGAATAGAGGTATACCTCTACTCCTCGTCTGGGCCGTACGGCCTGTGCAGAGTCTCCGTGCCTGTATGAAGGTGCGCTTTACCTTACCTTTGTACTTTTCAACCTGCTGACATGGAGTAGTATCCCAGAAAGAGTTAAGTCTGTAGTTGTGTGTGTGTGTGTGTGTATATATATATATATAATAAGCAGAAGCAGACAGGCTACACGATAAATTCTGCAGGTCGACGGTTGGCTAAAAGCCGTCCAAAGAAGACAGGATTAGCGCGACTTAATGAAATATTTAACAAAGCCTGGAAATTTGTGTATTCGTTATGGGAAGAAATGGATTTCTCAAGGACGTGAGAACTAGCATTGTGAATGTTGAGAGTCTGAAAAATATATGAGCTGCATTCATTGGTTACGGAAATAACAGTAAGCGATTTCAATACAATGGAGGTTACACTGTGTGCCGAGCGCCACCGTGACTAGGGGATTTATTTACCGGACTAGAAGACGGTAACAAGTGTTACAGTTTGTAAGTAGGTAACGGAGTGCTTGACACGATACAGCAGTGAACGAGGTTAAATATGCTAACTGTTTAAAGCATAGAGGTGAAATTTTGACGTTCAGGTGACCGTGCATCGTGATAAATTCTTATAACAAAACCAACTAGATGCACTAATCTCTCAAATTTATTTTGGCAATAAAATTCTGCATACTTCGGAGAGTTCGTCTGTCCATCAGAGGTTAAATATGCTAACTGTTTAAAGCATAGAGGTGAAATTTTGACGTTCAGGTGACCGTGCATCGTGATAAATTCTTATAACAAAACCAAGTAGATACACTAATTTCTCAAATTTTTTTTTGGAAGAGAACTCTACATGTATTCATGATTTCAAACTTTCGCCGTTTTCTGAATTTTGTATACTTTCTTCTAGGCGTCCGAATTTTATATGCCGACGTTTCGGAACACTCTATCTGTTCCATCTTCTATGAAGATGGAACAGATAGTGTTACGAAACGTCGGCATCAAATTCAGACGCCGGGGAATTACCCAGAAGAAAGCAACAACAACTCTACATGTTTCGGACAGTTCCTCTGTCCTTTATCAGGAGTCTAGTACTGTATGACAAATATCTATTGATGTGCATACAGTACTAGACTCCTGATGATGGACGGAGGAACTGTCCGAAACATGTAGAGTTCTATTCCAAAAATAAATTTGAGAAATTATTGCATCCAGTAGGTTTTATTATAGGAATGTAAGAAGACTAACGGTTTCATCAACTTTTATCATCGTATGCAGTTTCCTGTAGGTTGAATACTGAAATATATTCACTTGATTAATATATATTCCAGTCAACCAAAAGCATGGTACACCATCCATGAATAAGAGTCAATAAACCTAGAAATGGAAAAGAAATACACAACAATGGACGTCAAAATAAATAAACTTACACAAAACCAAACATACAAACCTATATAGTTGTGTTGACTTGAATATATATTAATAAATTAAATATATAGAATCAATACACACCGAGATGACTTCGTTCAAAATGAATAAAGCAAATTCGCTTACAGTAAAGGAATTTAGTGTATTTAAAACCTGTTCGTAATAAACAGAATAATAACTTATTTCCTACAACAGACTCTCCCAATATCTTCAATACAAGGTCATGTTAGAAAGTAATCTACAATTCAGTAACTGAAAACACAGACATTACTTTGACATAACTTTGTTTATGACACCCAGATGTTACCCAGACTATATATTCTACCTGATGATTGATCATCAGGATAAGGTTACGAGCAGGATTAGAATCCTGCTGATCGCAAGCTGTCAGCAAACCTGTTTGACATATACCATTGCTGTGTGTACAGTGAAAAACTGCTGATGATAGAAAGAGGAACTGTCCGAAACATATAGCGTTTTATTCCAAAAATAAATGTGAGAAATTAGGTCATTTATTTGGTTTTATTATAGGAACCTACACGTGAAATATACACACAGTTTAGTGCTATATTAAGAATTTGCCAGGCAATATATTCCTTATGAGTATTACAATAAGAAAACTATAAACCGTATGTCTTAATAATGTAGACGGGATTTCAGAGCAACTATGAAAAATTTGGGTAATAGAAAAATGGCCTGCCTATTCAGGAAATCGAACTACTTTCGCTTGGTCATAAAGCCTGTTACTAAGTAGCAGTTTAGACAGTTATTTCAGCCAGAATACGGTAAGTAACCACGGATCTTCATATGCTTGCACACACAAACATCAAGCGATCCAGAAAATATGTATTTGAAATTAAGAATTTATATCTCCGGACTTATTTAGGACAGATAGTAATAAATACCAGTACAATACGTAGTAATGCATTGCATAATTCGATGGTAATTAAAATTATTGTCACTTGCTCCATGAGTACAGGAGGTTCCTTAATTAGATATTCTAACGGTCATACTAAATAAAAATGTCGGCAAATAAAGAAGCCCCGTCATTATTTTCAGAAAAGAAAATTATTCCTTTAGTTAAAATATTAAATTGAAATAATAAAAACAAGCAAACTCTAAATTAGCCGTTACAGAAATGTTTAAATACAAAGACGTATTTTGGCCTACATTGGAACGTATTTTGCCGCTATAAGTCTCTTCAGGAGTCGACTTTTATCCAGAGCTACTACAATTATATTATATAAGACACTAATAAGACCGGTAGTGTCGTATGGAGTGGAAGCATGGACGGTGACGAAGAAAGACGAACAAGCTGTGCTAATTTTTGAAAGGAAAATATTTAGAAGAATATGTGGTCCTAAATATGAAAACGGGGAATGGACAAGTCGGATGAATCGAGAATTAGAAGAGATGAGCAAAGGAAAAAATATAGTAAAATGCATAAAAGGGCAAAGGATAAGCTGGTTAGGTCACCTAGAGAGAATGGAGGAGGATAGGATGCCCAAAATATCTTCACTCAAGAGTTGGAAGGGACGAGAAGAAGGGGAAGACCCAGGAAAAGATGGAAAGAGGAAGAAGAAAGAGATCTTCAAGTGCTGGGAGTTAGAAGATGGAGAGAGTTGGTGGCAGATGGGAAAAAATGGAAGGACATTGTTCGACAGGCCAAAGCCCGCAGTGGGCTGTAGTGCCAATGAACGAAGAAGAAGTACATGTGTTTCCATGGACCCATCGGGAATTGGTAGCAGATCCCTTGAAATCCGCGGAGCATAATTTGAAACAAACCCTTTGGACAATTGCAGGGAGTGTTTTAACGTTGCTGTCCGCTAACAATTCCGCTAGTTGGAAGGCCTTTCAGTGGTTCACATTGGGTTTGACAACAGGTTCCAAGAACGTCAGCAGCAGATACAAAGTTGTTTTGGCAACACTGCATACTTCGAATGAATGTGTTAAATCGTGATGTTGAATATCACATTGGCATGGATTCCATGTGACAGTCAAGGGAATGGTTGGAAATGCAGTTCAAAGGTTTTAGTCTCTGAGCTTTCACTTCTCTTTCCTGAGTTAAAAACAGATAAAGTGATTGATATATGACCAGGAGAAAACCGCGTCACAAAGCTGTAAATTACGCAAGATTTCGACTATTCATTCGTTTCCTTCACAAATAAATTCAGACGTTTGATTACTTCGCAAAGAAAATATTTACAAAGTGCAGATTACGTAATACGTATTTATACCGTGAAATTAGAGAGTCTTCATAGTTGTACTCTCACTATTTCTTGTGTGTTTCTTGTACTGTGGTTGTTTAACTTGTTTTGTAATGTGTGGGTGTGAGTAAATGTAGGTTTTTTAATGTGAAAGTGTGTGTATGTGTGGGTTTTGTAATGTGTGGGTGTGTGTATGTGTGGATTTTGTAATGTGTGTGTGTGTGTGTGTGTGTGCACGTGTGGGTTTTGTAATGTGTGGGTGTGTATGTGTGGGTTTTGTAATATGTGGGTGTGTGTACATGTGGGTTTTGTAATGTGTGTGTGTGTGTAGGTTTAGGTTTTGTAAAGTGTGGGTGTGTGTATGTGTGGGTTTTGTAATGTGTGGGTGTGTGTGTGTGTGTGGATTTTGTAATGAGTGGGTGTGTGTAAGTGTGGGTTTTGTAATGTGTGGGTGTGTGTATGTGTGGGTTTAGTAATGTGTGGGTGTGTGTATGTGTTGGTTTTGTAATGTGCGGGTGTGTGT